>JACCDP011336396.1_pt1 | contig 13689 bp, 14 predicted proteins | sample 7445841 | NCBI WGS metagenome assembly JACCDP01 (sample SAMN15323441, study PRJNA562643) | freshwater metagenome | isolation source: river surface water | place: USA:Blue River Watershed | collected 2017-08-17
CGGCGTAGCTGGCCAGGCCGGCGTCGGGCAGACCCAGATAGGACGCGACCGTGCCGTAGCCGGTCATGTAGAGGGCCTCAAAGCCCATGCCGTCGGCCACCTTGGCCGAGACCATCTCGAACACGCCAGGGGCCGACAGCAGGCGTTTCTCCCGCAATCGCTGGGCCAGTTGCGCTCGCTTGTGGGCCGCGCTCACACGCGAAAGCCCGCGCACGATACCGGTCGGGGCGCTCATGCGATGGCCTCAGCACGGGCCAGTGCATCGAGCATGGAGGTCTTTCGCAAGTAGGCACGGGCTGACACCGGATCGGCGGCAGTGGCCCGCAGCGCGTCCTGGGTCTTCTTGCGCACCACCGGATCGCGCTCCTCGATCTCCTGTTTGTTGCGCGCGGTGCTGGCATTGATGTACTCAATGGCGATCGTGCGCCGCTGGCGCTCGTAGCGGTCGAGCAAGGCGATGTCCTGGCCTTGTTGAAGGACGGCCAGCAACTTCTCGCACAGGTTGAAGGCATCGTGCACCCCACCGTTCATCCCCATGCCGCCCAGTGGGTTGTTGATGTGCGCCGAATCACCCGCGAGCAACACCCGGCCTCGCCGAAACTGCTTGGCCACCCGCTGGTGCACCTTGTAGAGCGTGCGGTGCATGGTCTGGTAAGGCTTGGGCTGCGGCAGCAGGTTTTGCAAGCGCGTCTGCACCGCCTCATCGGTCAGCACCTCGTCGTCGCTTTCCTCGGGCCGGGTCGGGAACAGCACCCGCCACAAGGTCGGTACGCGCAGCAGCACACACCACTCCTTGGGATCCGAGCAGTAATTCACATAGGACAAGCGAGGCAGGTGATCGGCAAATTCGAAGTCGGTGGAAATGACCAGGAACCGCTCTGGATAGGTGTAGCCCTCAAATTCGATGTCCACACCGCGACGAACCGCACTCCAGGCCCCATCGGCGCCGATCAGGTAATCGGCTTGCAGGTGCAGCAGTTCACCCATGCGGTTGGCCACCACCCGAACCTGATCGGCGGTCTGGGTCACGGTTTCAACCTTGGTGTCAAACAAGATCTTCACATGAGGAAGCTGGGCCAACTGCGCCTTGATCGCCTCGGTCAGCTTCCATTGCTCACACTGGAGCCGAAACGGGTGCGCGGTGTCGTCTCGCAGCAGTTCCATGTCGAATTCTGCGATCACACCCTCGGTGCGGTCGCGTTGTTGGGTATAGCGCGCCACCAGCCCCTGAGGCACGATAGTCTGCGAAAGCCCGTACTTGGCCAGCATGTCCAAGGTGGGCGGATGGAAGGTCGAGGCCCGCAAATCCATGCTCAGCCCAGAGGCCGATTCCAGCAAGGTGACAGCCACTCCGGCCCGCCCCAAGACCAGGGCGCTGACCATACCCACCGGCCCGGCGCCGGCAACGAGGATGTGCGGTTGTTTCAAGGCAAAACTCCTGAGTAAGACTCCTAACTGTACACAAATTCGACTTTTGGAGGCGGCCGCGATACGACGCCAAGCAAATCGGCCACCCAGGACTGCGCTTCACCTCCTCCGGGATTCCACTGATAAGGGCAGTACAAACCCTAGAAATACCCACACCGCCGAGATTGAAACCTGCTCACTTGTACACAATCCCGTATAGTTCGCCGAACCCTACAGCCCACCATGACCCGCGCCAGCAGCCTCGCCTACGACACCGTGCGACAGCTCATTCTTGATGGGAGCTTTCTGCCCGGCGAGCGGCTGGTGGAAGAGGATCTGGCCAACCGGGTCGGCGTGTCGCGGACCTCGATCAGAGACTGCTTGCGGCGTCTGGCCGGCGAGGGACTGCTTCGCACCGAGTCCAACCGCGGCACCTTTGTGGCCGAGCTGACGGCGCAGGAAATCGACGAGATATTTCAACTGCGTGCGGTGCTCGAGGGTCACGCCACCGCCCTGGCTGCGGTGCATGCACAGCCCGTCCACTGGGACCAGCTCAGTCGCGAGGCCGACGCCATCGATGCCCTCCTGCAGCAGGACCTGGATCCGAAGACTTTTTTTCTGGGCTTTCAAGCCAGAAACACCCGCTTTCACCAAATCCTGCTCGAAGCCAGCGGGTCCAAGCGTCTGCAGACCTTGTCAAAATCGCTGCTCGAATTGCCCCTGGTGACCATGAAGCAGCACAACTGGCCGGGCGAAGTTCGGGTGCGTCGGTCCAACGAGCAGCACCGCGAAATCATTGAAGCCCTGCGCGCCCGCGACCCCTTGCTTGCCCGCCTGCATGTGCAGTCGCACATCATCACGGCGCGGCCTCGGGCGATGCTGGACATGGCCCCCTTACCGGTGGCTCTGCTATGAATTCAGCCCAGCCGCCCTCCTCCATGGCCATCATCATCACGGGCGGAGCCCGGGGTCTGGGCTGGGAGATGGCCGACGCCTTGCTACAGGCCGGCCACCGCGTGCTGATCACCGGTGCGCGTGAGCCCACAGAGCTGCAAGCTGCCTGCGAGGCCTGGAACCAGGGGCAGCCCCAGGTCAGGGCCCTGGCCATGACCGCCGATGTATCGCGCTGGGACGACTGCCTGAGGGTGGCTCAGCGGTGCAAGGAGGCTTTCGGCCGTATCGACGGGCTGATCAACAACGCCGGCCGGGGGATGCTGGAGATCAGCCCGACCTTCAACACCGAGCCAGCGCTGTTCTGGCAGGCCGATCCACAGGGATTTCGCAACATCATCGATGCCAACGTGACCGGCGCTTTTCTCATGGCGCGCGCCTGCGTGCCGGTCATGGTGGCCCAGGGCTTCGGCCGGGTGGTCAACATTTCCACCAGCCAGGTCACCATGGTCCGCACCGGCTACTGTCCCTACGGCCCCAGCAAGGCTGCCCTTGAGGCCATGAGCGTGATCTGGGCCAAAGACTTGCGCGGCCGGGGTGTCAGTGTCAATGTGTTGTTGCCAGGGGGTGCCGCCGATACCCGTTTGCTGCCTGGCAGCGGGTCCCAGCGCCGCGGCGCCGACGGACAGCTTTTGTCGCCAGCGCTGATGCGTGCGCCCATCGTCTGGCTGATGGCCCGGGCCCAAGCCTCGGTCACGGGTCAGCGCTTTGTGGCCAAGCTCTGGCCGGACGACATGGACGACGAGCAGGCGGCAGCCAAAGCGCGCAGCCCCTCGCAAGACCTGCCCAGCCTGATGTAGGCCCGAACACGCCCACCGCATGAAGACCCAACGCATCGGCCAATTCACCATCGATCGGGTGATCGAGTCCGAAGGGGCCTTTGCGCCGGTGGACTTCGTGCTGCCCCAGGTTGACATGGACCGCGTGCAAGCCCAATCGGATTGGCTCAGGCCGCACTTCCTGGACACGAACAATCAGCTGGTGATGAGCTTTCACAGCTATGTGTTGCGCACCCCCAAGCACAACATCCTGATCGACACCTGCGTGGGCAACGACAAAGAGCGCCCGCTGCGGGCCAGTTGGCACCGTCAGACCACCGGCTATCTGGCCGCGTTGGCCCGAGCGCAGCTGCGGCCCGAACAGATTGACTTTGTCTGCTGCACCCATCTGCATGCCGATCACGTCGGCTGGAACACGCAGCTGGTGGACGGACGCTGGGTGCCCACCTTTGCCAAGGCCCGCTACCTCTTCGCGAACGCCGAATACCGACACTGGGAACACGAGCACCGCCAGGCCCTCGATCAGGGCAAGCCGGTGCCCAACCATGGCTCTTTTGCCGACAGTGTGCTGCCCGTGGTTGACGCGGGCCAGGCTGTCTTTGTTCAGGGCAGCCATGAATTGGAGGGCGGCGTACATATCGAGCCGGCGCCCGGCCACACCCCGGGCAACTGTGTGCTTCACGCTCGCAGCCAGGGCGCACATGCGGTGTTCAGCGGCGACATCTTGCACACGCCGGTGCAGCTGCTCGACTTGACCTGGTCCTCCCGCTTTTGCCACGATGGGCAGCAGGCCGAGCGCACACGCCGCAAGCTGGTCACCGAGCTGACGGACACCCACTCCATGCTGATGGCAGCCCACTTCCCCAGCCCGGTGGCTGGGCGCATCGTCAGCAGCAGCGCCGGGCTGCGCTGGCAAACGAGCGATTCCCCCTAAAGGCTTTTCAACCCTGGCAGGCTCTTCATGCACTATCCCTGGTTCCCCCTCATCAAACGCAAGCCCCTGCGCTGGCCCGGCGGCAAGAAGCTGGCCGTCATCATCACCATGAACTGCGAGTACTGGGATCTGGTGCGCGATGATCCGGCGCCCAATTACGCCGGGGGACCGCCCATGCTGCCGGACATGCTGCCGGGCAATGTGGCCGATTTCCCGAACTTCACCTGGCGCGAGTACGGCCAAAGGGTGGGCGTCTGGCGCCTGTTCAAGCTGTTCCACGAGATGGGTGTTCCTCTCTCGTGCACCATGAATGCCAAGACGGGTCTGGAGCGACCGGAGATCATTGAATACGCCTTGCAGCGTGGCTGGGAGGTGGTGCCCCACAACTACGAGCAAGGCGAACTGTTGACCCGCTACACCTTCGACATCGAGAAGGAGCGCTCGGTGATCGACGCCACATTGGCCGTTTACGAGCAGGTGGTGGGACGCAAGGCCAAGGGTTGGCTGTCCTCATCGCTGCGGGGCACCCCCAACACCCCGGACCTGCTGGCCGAGCGGGGCCTGAAGTTTTTCTGTGATTACATGAACGACGAACAGCCCTACCTGATTCACACCCCCTCCGGGCCGATCGTCAACGTGCCCTACACCATCGAAGTCAACGACTTCACCTTCTTCCACCGGCGCGCCATGAACACCTGGGACGCGGCGCGCATGCTCAAGGACCAGTTCGATGAGCTCTATCGCGATGGCGCCGAAAGTGGGCGTCTGATGAGCGTGGGCCTGCATCCGCACGTATCAGGTCACCCTCACCGCATGCCCTGTTTCCGTGAATTCCTGGCCCACGCCCGTTCGCATCCAGATGTCTGGTGGACCACCCGCGAAGAGATCGCCGAGTGGTATTTGCAGAACCACCAGACCCACATCAGCTGAGATCGACCATGCAACTGTTGCAACAGATCGTCAATGGCCTGATGCTCGGCGGCATTCTGGCCTTCGTGGCGGTGGCCTTCACCCTGACCATCGGCATGCTCAACTTCCTGAACTTCACCATTCCGGCGCTGTTCATGCTGGCCGCCATGGTGACCTGGGCCCTGTCCACTGTGGGCCCGCATCTGTTCGGCTTTGGCTGGCATTGGGTTTATGCCGCTCTGATCGGCATCACGGTGGCCATCCTGGCCTCGCTGTTGATCGAGCGCTTTACCTACCGCTACATGAAGGCCCGTTTTGGCGATGCCACGGAACACGCCCTGCCCCTGGTCAGCTCGCTGGGCTTTCTGATCATCTTCGAGCACCTGGCGATGAGCCTGTGGAGCAGCGATCCGCAGCGGTTTGAACTGCCGTTCAAGAACACCGTTGTGCATGTTGGCGGCCTGATCTTTGGCATTCCACACCTGCTCAGCTTGGTATCGGCCATCGTGCTGGTGGCCGTGCTCAGTGCCGTCCTCAAGAGAACGCGGCTGGGACGGGCGCTGCGCTCCATTGCCGAAAATCCCAACGCCTCGACGCTGATGGGTGTTGAGGTGCAACGCATCGTGCCCGTGGTCTTCGTGATCGCAGGCGTGCTATCGGCGCTGGCCGGTATCTTGTATGCGGCCAGCTACGGCACCGTGACCCCGTTCATGGGCGATGCCATTGCCACCGATGCCATCGCCGGCATGGTGCTCGGCGGCTTGGGCAATATCTGGGGGGCCATCGCTGGCGGCCTGCTGGTTGGCCTGGTCAAAGTGCTGGCGATCAGCACCTTCGGGGCCGAAATCGAGAAGATACCGGTCTGGGGCCTGCTGCTGCTCATTCTTGTGGTCAGGCCGCAGGGCTTGTTCGGTCACACCCAGATTGGAAAGGGTAAATTCTGATGTCCGGCTATCTGAGCGGTCTGATGGCCATGCTGGCCATCAACATCATCGTGGCCTATTCGGTGTTCATACCGGGGTCGGCCGGTCTGCTCAATTTGGGAGCGGCCGGTTTTGTGCTGGTGGGGGCCTACACGGCCGGTGCGCTGACCTCACTGTATGAGTTGCCGCTGGCGCCGGCAATTGTCCTGGGTTCTGTCATGGCTGGCTTGGTCGCCTTCCTGATTTCCTTCCCGATTCTGCGCACCCGCGGTATCTACATGGTGCTGGCCACCTTCGCGTTTGCCGAGGTGGTCGGCGGTGTTCTGCTGAACATTCCAGCCCTGGGCGGCGCTGCAGGCCTGTCGGTGATGGCCTACGCGGGGCTGCCAGTGGTGGTGCCCTGCGCCATCGGTACCGTGATTTTTGTGGCCTGGCTGATGCGCACACGCTTCGGCCTGTCGGTACGGGCCATTCACGACGACGAAAGTGTGGCGCATCTGTTTGGCGTGCATCTGCGCATGACGCAGGTGATGGCCCTGACCATTGGTGGCGCCATTGGCGGCCTCGGTGGCGGCCTGCTGGTGCACCAGTTCAATTTCATCGATGTGCAATCGACCGGTGTGCTGTTTAGCATCTATGTGTTGCTCTATGTGCTGATGGGCGGTACCCAGACGGTGTGGGGCCCGCTGTTCGGTGCGGTCTTCTTCACGCTGGTGCCCGAAGCGCTGCGCAAATTGGCCGGCCTCGACCCCTCGCTCAAGTTCCTGGAAGGGGGGCGCTACATCTTCTTTGGTGTGGCTGTGGTGCTGATCATGATGCTGCGGCCCCAGGGCGTGATCACGCGCACCCTGATCGAACGCTGGGCCGGCGCACGCAAGGCACAGGTGTCCACATGAACCCGGTGATTCAACTCGAAGGGGTCAGCAAGTCCTTTGGTGGACTCAAGGTGATCGATGACGTCAGCTTCTCGGTACCGGCCGGCAGCCGCACCGCGCTGATCGGGCCCAACGGGGCGGGCAAATCGACCATCTTCAACCTGATCTCAGGCGTCTACCCCATTGACAGCGGTCGCATCAGCGCACTGGGGCAAGACATCACGCACATGTCGGTGGCCAACCGGGTGCGGCATGGCATCGCCCGCTCGTTCCAAAACATCCGGCTGATGCCGCACCTGTCCACGCTGGAAAACGTGATGCTGGGCGAACACCACCGCAGTCGACCCTGGGAACGGGTGACCAGCGCGAAGGCAAGCGCGCGGGCCCGGCAAACCCTCGAGCGCGCAGGACTGGGCACCTACCCCGGTCAGGTGGTGGCCGACCTGCCCTACGGCATTCAAAAGCGGATCGAGGTCGTGCGCGCCCTAATGGCCGAACCCAAGGTCTTGCTACTCGATGAACCCGCGGCAGGCCTCAACAGCGTTGAAACCGAGGAGTTGCGCCAGTTGCTCCAGAGCGTCTCGGACGGCGGCGTTACCCTGCTGGTGGTTGAGCACGACATGCCTTTTGTGCGCCACCTGTGCAACCACGTGGTGGTGCTCAATTTCGGGCGCAAAATCTTTGAGGGCACACCCGAGGCCGTCAAGCAGGATGCCGCCGTGCTCGAGGCCTATCTCGGAACCCCCGATGCCATGGAGCGCCGCCATGCTTGAAGCCATCGATCTGTCCGTCAGTTACGGCCGCACCCAGGCGGTGCAAAACCTCAGCCTGAAAGTGGAGGCCGGGGAGATCGTCACCGTGCTGGGCGCCAACGGCGCCGGCAAGACTTCGCTGCTCAAAGCCCTGCAAGGGATGGTCCGGCCGGCCAGCGGTCAGGTGCTGTTCAGGGGGCAATCCATCCTGGGTCACAGTGCCGCACGCAGGGTCAGCGAGGGCCTGGTCATGGTGCCCGAGGGTCGCCAGATCTTTGTGAGTCTGACGGTGCACGACAACCTGCTGATGGGCGCCTACACCCGCAAGGACCCGGTGGATGCAGAAATCGATGCCATCTACCAGCGCTTTCCCAATTTGGCCAAGCGACGCGACATGCCGGCCTCGGTGCTATCGGGCGGCGAACAACAGATGCTGGCCATCGGTCGGGCACTGCTGAGCCGGCCGGCCCTGATGATGCTCGATGAGCCTTCGCTGGGCTTGAGCCCGCTGCTGGTCAAAGCGCTCTTCGCCTTAATCTCTGAGCTCAACCAGGAAGGTCTGTCCATCCTGCTGGTCGAGCAAAACACACACATGGCCCTGGCTACCGCCCACAGGGCCTATGTGCTTGAACTGGGGCGGCTGGTTCTTCAAGGGGACGCTTCGTCGCTGGCCGATGATCCGCGCATGGCCGAGGCTTACCTGGGTTCTTGAAACTTCAATGGAGTGCACGATGAAAAAAAGACTGCTCGTAATCGCCAGCCTGGCTGCCAGCCTGGTGGCTCCCTCCTGGGCCCAGGACCTGGTTCTGGGGCTCTCGCATGCCAAGACCGGGCGTTATTCCGGGGTGGCCGTGGGCACCGAGATCGCGGTTGACATTGCCGTGGCTGAAATCAATGCCGCCGGCGGGATCAACGGCCGCAAGATTCGGGTTGAAAAGTTCGACACCGGCGGTGACCCCAAGAATGCACAGGTGGCCACCCAGAAATTTGCCGAGGACGTCAGGGCGCTGGGCGTCATCGGACCCTTCTCGAGCCAGGAAGCCCAGGTGGCCTTTGCCGCCGGCGAGCGTCTGGAGATCGTGCAGATTCCCAATGCAGCCTCAGCACCGGGCCTGACCAAAGACCGTCGGTGGGCCTTTCGGGTGACCGAGGACGAGGGCAAACAGTTCGGTCGCCTGCTCAAGACCATGGGCACCAAAGGCGGCGTGAGCAACAAGACGGCCGCGGTGATGTTCCCCAGCGATGAATTCGTCGGCAAGGCACTCGCCGGCTGGATGCCCAATCTGCTGGAGACCAACGGCTGGAAGATGGTGATCCCGGCCGAAGGCTTTGCCACCAACGCGACCGACCTGTCACCGCATATCACCAAGCTCAAGGGCAACACGCCGGCGGTGCTGGCCTTTGCCGGATTGCCCGAGGGCACAGCCAAGGTGATGAAGGAGCTGCGCCGCCAGGGTCATAACAGCATGCTGATTGGCGCGCAGATCTTTGCCGACCCCGACATCGCCAAGGTGCTCGGCAGCGATGGCGAAGGCGCCACTTTCGTCTCCTGGTACTGGTGGGACACCAACGAGCGCCCCCGCACCTTCGAGCGCAAATTTCTCGAGGAAGCCAAGAAGCGCGGCGTGAACAAGTCAGGCGCCCACCATGTGGACGCCTCGGCCTATGACATCGTCTATGTGTTTGCCGATTCGATGCGCCGTGCGGCTGTGACCGGCGATGCCGGCAAAGTCAAGGCCGAGCGCACCGCCATCCGTGATGCCCTGCGCACCACGCAGCTGACCGGGGTGACGGGCAACATCTGCTTTGGCAAGGACGGCGATTCCGAGTTGCCCGCCTACATCATCCGCATTCGCAACGGTCAGCGCACGCTGCTCGACAGTCACGCGCCCGATTCGTGCAAGTGAACCCAAGCAAGGTCTGGAACCGGCAGGCCTTTGAAGGCCTGCGCCTGGTTATTGCCGGCGGCTGCGGTGGCATAGGCCGACACTTGGTCAGGCAAGCCGTGGACCTGGGCGCCCAGGTCTGCGTGCTGGACCTGCCTGAGTCGATCGCGCGACACGGCCAGGCGCTGGGACCGGGGCCGACTGCCTTCATGCCCATGAATGGCCAAGACCCCGGCAGTGTGCAGGTGGCGCTGGATCAGGCTGCGGCCCAACTAGGGGGCCTCGATGCCTGCGTTAATCTGGTCGGCTACATGAGCCCGACACGAGCGCTCGCCGACACCCCCACCGAAGTCTGGCAGGATGTGATGCGGGGCAATCTGGATGCAGCGTTCTTCATTTCGCGGGCCGCCCTGCCCCATTTGCACAAAAGCGAGCGCGGCAGCCTTTTGCATGTTGCGTCGGGCCTGGGCAGCTGGGCCCGGCCCATGTTCGGTGCCTACGGACCGGCCAAGGCGGGCATGATCCTGATGGTGCGTGAACTGGCGTTGGAGAACGCCCCGAGGGTGCGGGTCAATGCGGTCGCCCCCGGTGCGGTGGACACAGCCTTTCTCCGGGGTGGCACCGGCCGATCGGACGAGTCGGCAGCGCCCACGCTCGATCCGCAGGCTTACGGCAAGGTGGTGCCCCTGGGGCGCATGGCGCTGCCGCAAGATGTGACCGACCCGATCCTGTTTCTGATCAGCCCGGCTGCCAGCTACATCACGGGCCAGACGCTGCAAATCAACGGCGGCACCTTCATGCCTTGAGCCTGAAGCGCCGCGAGGGAACTGTCCATGACCGCCATGAGGCCCTTTGAACCTTCGGCAGAACTCATCGAGCGAGTGATCGCTCGACGCAGTCGCTTGCATGCCTTTGAAGAGCTGGTGCCACGACGCACCGCACTGGTTGTTGTGGATATGCAAAACAGCTTTGTTCAACAAGGCGGTGGCCATGCCTGGGTGCCGGCGGCGGCGGCCACCTGCCCCACCATCAACCGGCTGGCGCAGGGGCTGCGTGAGCTTGGCGGCACAGTCGTCTGGATTCTCAACACATACACCCCCGACTCAGAGCAAAGTTGGTCTCACTTTCACCGCGAGCTGTCCTCGGTGCAGGGGCACGCACTGCGCAGTCGCTGCATGGCCGAGGGAGACCCTGGGCACGCCCTGTACGCCGATCTGATCGCCATGCCACAGGACTGGCGGGTCAAGAAGAATTCCTACAGCGCCTTCATCCAGGGCTCGTCGGATTTGCACCCACGGCTGCAAGCGCAGGGCATTGACACCGTGCTCATTGCGGGAACCGCCACCAATGTGTGCTGCGAATCCACGGCACGAGACAGCATGATGCTCAACTACCGGACGTTGATGGTCTCTGACGCGTGCTCGGCCATGAGCGTCCAAGAGCATGAGTCCTGCCTGTCGAATTTCTTGTTCAATTTCGGCGATGTTCAGACCACCGATGAGGTGTTGAGCCGGCTCAGAGCAGCCCGCGGCACCTGAGCCCACGCCATGACTGTGCCCACGACGCAGGCCGAGCAAGCCTCAAGGCCGGCCTGGCAGCACGACCACCGCTTTCACGTTGATGCGGGCGCAGCCGAGCGCAGCACGCGATGGGTGCTGTGGATCACGCTGCTGGCCATGGTGGCCGAAATCGTCGCGGGCTGGTGGTTCAACTCGATGGCCCTGCTGGCTGACGGCTGGCACATGAGCTCCCACGCCTTGGCCATCGGACTGAGCGTCCTGGCCTATGCGATGGCCCGCCGACTGGCTGGCGACGAACGCTTTGCCTTCGGCACCTGGAAGATCGAGGTGCTGGGCGCATTTGCCAGCGCCATCCTGATGATCGCGGTCGCCTTGATGATGGTGACCGCCTCGGCGCAGCGTCTGATGGAGCCGCAGCCCATCGAATACCCGCAGGCACTGTCTGTGGCCGTGCTGGGCCTCTTGGTCAACTTCGCTTGCGCCTGGATACTCGGCCGCGCTCAGGCACACGGCCATAGCCACGGCCATGGACACAGTCATGGGCATGAGCGCGATCACGGGGACATCAACCTGAGATCGGCCTATCTGCATGTGGTGGCCGATGCCGTGACTTCCGTGCTGGCCATCGTTGCGCTGGCTGGCGGCTGGTACCTGGGCTGGAACTGGCTCGACCCGGTCATGGGCCTGCTTGGCGCCCTGCTGGTGGGTAACTGGGCACGTGGCCTGTTACAGGACAGTGCCCGCGTCCTGCTCGACCGCGAGATGGACCACCCTGTGGTCGGCCACATCCGGCAGGCGGTCGAGCTGATCGATTCCGGGGGCGATCCGCCCCAGATCACCGATCTGCACGTCTGGCGCATAGGCCGGACTGCCTGGGCCTGTGCTTTGACCGTGGTCACGGCAGACCCGCGGCTCGATGCGGCCCAACTCAGGCGAGGGCTGGCCAAGGTGCCAGGCCTGGCTCACAGCACGCTCGAAATCCATCGCCGCGCCTGAACGGGCTGGATCGGCTGAACGACCTAGGGTTTACCCGTTTCTTGACTTGATCGGAGTGGGGTAACTTCGGTCTCCAAGTCAGTTCAATAAAGAAAGCTATCTGCGCCCAGCGTCAGCGGGCGACGGCCGGCTTGACCACCGAGGAGAGCGCCTTGCCTGCAACGCAGACCGGGGTCGACCACGACCCTTCCGTCCTGCTGGGGTCCTGGCAGTTGGAGCGATGGGAAATCGCCTACAGCGATGGCCGCCCAAGTACCCTGCCCTTCGGTGCGCAGGCCACCGGCCTGATCGTCTACACCAACGATGGCCACATGTCGGCCTGCATCGCTCGCGCGCAGCGCCGGACCCTGTCCGGCCAAAGCACGCGAACCGTTCCCACCGAGGAGCAAGTGGCAGCCTTCGAGAGCTACTTCCATTACGCCGGTCGGTATCACACCCGTCAGCACCAAGGGCGGACCCAGGTGGTGCACGAGGTCAGCCATGCCCTCAATCCCAATTTTGTCGGCAGCCAGCAGATCCGCGACATGAACCTGGATGGGGACAACCGGCTCATACTCTCGGCCAGTGACCCGCTGCCCGGGCGACCTGAGGTCATGCGGCACCATCGACTGATCTGGCGACGCAAGGAGGCCCCATGAGCCTGTACGCCAAGCACACGGCCCTGCTGGAACAGGCCCGTCACGCCTGCCGGCAACGCCATTGCTGGAGCCCCTACCCGGACATGCCCGCCAAGTACCCGGGTGCCGAGCAGGCCCAGCCCGAGGGAGAGCGTGCCTTTGTGTCGCACCTGGGCACGGCTGCGCAGCGCCGTCGCTTTGAGCTCGATCAGCCCGGCACACTGGCCTGGATCGGGGAGGAAATCTCGCCCTACACCCAGCAGCCCTTGCAGATCGACTACCCGCAGGCCGATCTCGACACCCTCTTTGCGGCAGCCCAGCACGCCATCCCGGCCTGGGCCGATGCCGATATCGAGAGCCGCCTGGGCCTGCTGATGGAGGTGCTGGAGGTCATCTACCGCAAGCATCTGTTTGAGATCACCCATGCGGTCATGCACACCGCAGGGCAGAGCTACAACATGGCCTACGCGGGCTCCGGCGTCAACGCGCTGGACCGGGGCATCGAAGCCTTGGTCTACGCCGAGCAAGCCATGCGCGCAGTGACAGGCTCAGCCCGTTGGGAGCGCAGTTTTGGCCCATCGCAGATTCGTCTGGAGAAAACCTACCGCGTGGTGCCGCGCGGCGTGGCCGTCTGCTTTACCTGTGCCAGCTTTCCCACCTGGAACGCCTGGCCTTCGATGATGGCCAGCCTGGCCACCGGCAATGCGGTCATTGTCAAGCCGCATCCAGCCACCGTGCTGCCTATGGCCATCAGCGTGCGGGTGTTCCGACACGTGCTGGCCGAGGCCGGCTTCGATCCGAACCTGGTCACCCTGGCGCTGGACACACGCGCCGAGCCGATCGGCAAGCGCCTGGTGCAGCATCCCAAGACTGCACTGGTCGATTTCACCGGCAGCGTTCAATTCGGCCAGTGGGTAGAGAAAAACGCGTACCCCGCTCTGGCCTTCACCGAGACGGCGGGCAGCAACACGGTCGTTCTGGAGTCGGCCGACGACCTGGACGCCGTGCTGCGCAGCCTGGCCACGACGCTGTGCATGTTCAGCGCCCAAATGTGCACCAGCCCGCAAAACATCTATGTCCCCCGCCAGGGCGTGCGCACACCGGACGGCTGGGTGGGGCTGGAGGATGTGGGCCGCCGCC
>JACCDP010291364.1_pt1 | contig 13688 bp, 12 predicted proteins | sample 7445841 | NCBI WGS metagenome assembly JACCDP01 (sample SAMN15323441, study PRJNA562643) | freshwater metagenome | isolation source: river surface water | place: USA:Blue River Watershed | collected 2017-08-17
ACCAGTGGTACCAAGGTCAGAGCGGGAACACGGCATCCCCAGTTACGGGCGCCACGTCGGCGGTGCTCACCACGCCCGCTCTAACCACGACAACGAGCTACTGGGTTCGTATCACTGACGGGAATGGCAGTGTAACCAACAGCCCAACGGCGACCGTTACGGTTTCAGCGACGTCGCCGCTGACTGTGACCCAGGTGACGGTTGGCCCAGGCTACTCGGCGGGAGGTGCGGTAGCGGTTACCAACACGATCACCTACTCCGGCACGGCCCCGAGCCGGATCGACTGGTCAACCCTTCTCCCGGCTGGCTGGAAGTACCTCGGCAGTGGCGGCAGCGAGGGTGGCGCCCGGCCGACCTACAAGAATGGCGATCTACTTGAATGGACATGGACCACTGTTCCCACGAGCCCTGTCGAGTTTACCTACACGGTCAGCGTCCCACCCGGCACGACCGGCGATCAGGTGATAGCGTCCCTGGTAACAAGCCAAGCATCTGGGACCAGCTACCAGACGATGGCCAAGCCTGACCCGCTCGTGCTGCGGTCGGCTTCGATGCACACAGCCGACTCGAATCGCGACGGAAAAATCAGCCTCACCGAACTCACCCGCGTCATCGAGCTCTACAACTACCGCTCCGGCACGACGCGAACCGGTCAGTACAAGCCGCAGGCAGGGACGGAAGACGGTTTTGCTGCCGGGCCTCCGTAAGCCCGACTCAGTGCCGTCGCTCTCAGCCAAGCCGACGGATTATTGACCGCCAGCAACTGTTACTCGTAGCCGGCTTGGCGACTAAGCGAATGCTGCCACGAAGGAGGGCATGAAAACCATGCTCCTATCCGAAAGCGCAGAGAAATTCGCGGTCTTCGCCGCCAGGGGTGCCATACGCGGCGACCACCTCGGCCCGATCCCAACCGACTGGCGGGACATTCCCGCCTGGTGGAGGACGGAAGGACGGAGGATCCACGTTGCGAGGCAAGGCGGAGAATCGGCGCGGCTAATCGAGGGGCCCGTGAGGCTTCTCGCCGCGATCTTGGCTGCTACGGGGGTAAGGCCTCGCCCTGCCCTTCGCTCTCGGACTCGCCGCCGGTAGCCTCCCTCACCTCGCCTTCGACCACCGGCCCCACCCGCTTCAGCGGCACGTAGGCGAAGTCGTAGGTGTAGTTGATCGAGTTCGGCCGTGAGCGGCTGTCCTCGATGCCGCTCACGATCTTGAAGCCCGACATGAACGACTTCATCGCGGTGCTCGCCTTCGCCAGCTCGTTCACGGTCGCCGCCGAGTGGACGAACCCCACCGCCTTCCTGGCACCCGTCACCATGCCCGCGGCCACCTCCTTGATGGTCTCCTCGTGCTCCTTGGCGATCGACTTCGCCATCACCCGGTCGGTGACCACCTCGATCGCTCGGACCTTGTGTTCCAGGAGCTTCTTTCGCTTGGACCAGCCCCGGGTGTTGATCGCCCGCTGGACCTGCGCCGTGGTGTAGGTCATCCCGTACTTTTCGTTCAGCAGCACCGTGACCTCCGACGGCGTCTGCCGCATCTTCAGGTAAAACTGGTGGATGAACTTCAGGTGCGCTGGCGGGAAGATGTGCGGCTTGGCCATGGCCCAAGTTCTAACCGAAACGGCCGGCGAGGCCAAGGGGCGCCACCTTGTCGATTGCCGACCAAAAGGCCGGTTTCGACCCTCCCCCTTATTATCCTATACTATATTATTTATTTATTTACATATAATAAAATAATAAATAAACGACAAGACGACAGGCGGGGCTCATCATCAACAACTTAGACCTTGTCGACGAACCGAATTCCCGTCGTCAAACGACAAGGAAATCAGCGTCCCTTCGGCCGCCGCGATCGACTTTTGCTACTCCTCGTTCCTAAGGCCCATCGCAGCCCGATTAGAGCGATTACAGTCGCCGCCGCTACCCAGCCTACCCCTGCCCCGCCAAATCGCTTTAAAACCCAAGCAATCAGACAAAGCACGGCCAGCAACCCCGCCTCCAGGATCACCACTTCCCGAACCGAGTAAGCCCGGTTCTTGGCCTCCGACCACCGTTCCAGGATCCGGTCAGGCCAAACCATGCACGCGGCGATGGGCACGATCAGCAGTCCGGTCAGGAATACACCCCAGACTCCGGTAACCGAACCAATGACCGCAACCCCGCTCACTTGGTCGCTGCATCCAAGGCACCCGGCAACCCAGCCAGCTCGACCAGCGGAAGCTTGAGCGCCTTGAACTGATCCCGGGAGTCTTGGCCCGAATCGAGGAAGTAAGGCACGACCGTGATCACCGGTCTCCCGGTCCGCTGCACCCCGATGATCGCCTCGCCCAGGGCCAGCTGCAGCCGGTCATCGCGGGATGAGGATTTGCAGGCCACCGAGAACAGCGGTTCTTTGCCGTGCTCGACCCAAAAGTCGGAGACGAACGGGACCCCTTCCGGGTGGAGCTTGTTGCGGGTGACCGAGACTCCCCGCCTGCCCTTGGCCCACTTCTGGATGACCTGAGCCACGTCCTCCTCGAACATGATGCCGGCTTCCTTGGCCTTGAGATAGGTCATCGCCCGCTCGATCCCGCTGCCCTGCGCTCCCTGCAGCTTGTTCAGGTCGAAGGCTCCGGCCATCGCCGCGTCCAGCATCGCCTGCATGAAGCGGCTGACGTTCCCGCCTTCGGTGACGTTGGTGACCCAGATGTCCTGATCGGGACGGATCGAGATCGTGCGGGTGATGCGGACCGGCCGCACCTCAGCGTGCTTCAGGGATTTTTCCACGTTTGGTCTCAAAGTTATTCACACAAGGCTTGTTAGCGGTGTTAACAACTTCAAGCCCATTCGATCACTACAATTTTGACACGCGGTGTGTGCGTTCATGGCTGGACGCGGACCGGCGGAAAGTTTGGCTGCGTGTACACCTGAACACTTTTTGCCGGCCTCGTCCACCCCGCAATGACCGCTTTTCCGCTCTCAAACACCACCGTCCGCATCCCCACCCTGCTGCTCGACCGGCTGCACCAGGGACTGCCCAGCCGCACCCGGGCGGCCACGATCCGAATGATCGTCACCAACTACTGCATGCAGGAGCAGCGGCCTGTCCTGCCGCAGGTCGCCGCCCTCACCAAGCGGGGCGAAAAGCTCTCGCGGCGACGGCAGCTGGCGGCGGCGCTGGGCTGCAAGTCATGCACGAATCCGGTCTACCTGGGGCTCCCGCGCCGGGAACTGGCCATGTGGCGGGACTACGCCAAGCAGGTCGGGTTCTCGTCGGTCAGCTGCCTCGTGTCCCATGCGCTGGCGGCGCATTTGGGGGTTAGTCCGACAGGACCGGCATAAAAACCTCTCTAGCTGCGTCCTTGCGTCGATACATTCCAGCTCGGAAGAACCTAGAGGAAATGAACTTCGAGATTCACCCCGTCGGTAACCGCGCCGCCTAGACCACGCCCGTCGGTTGCAACAAATCTCCCTCAGCGTACTGTCTCCGAGTGAAAGCACGGCCTGAACAAGGGGAATCGGTTTGAGTTCGTCTGCCAAGTGCGGGGATGCTCTTCGAAAGCGCATGAACAAGACACCGCACCAATCCTCCGAGCGGCTTGCCACGCGGGGCCCTGAGACGATTGGCACCAAGCTCGCGGCGGAGCTGCGTTCAGCGACGAACTTCCTCCCGGACGAGAAGCGCCGGAATCTACGCAGATTTGGGGTGAATTTGATCCATAAGGTATCACCCATTCGATAGGTTGATGGGCTGTTGCCGGGTGGAGCCGGACGCAGTGCGCCACCTAGCGGCAATGGGAGGCCCCTGATAGACTGATGGATGCTCCTCTCCATCGACCCCGGCAGCAGCGGCGCAGCGGTCCTGCGATCTGAGACCGGGCAAGTTGCAGCAGTCATCGACTACGAGGGGCCGGAATCCATCACGGAGGCCCTCAACTTTGGTCCGATCACCCGAGCGGTGATCGAGCGCGTGTGGGCCTCGCCAGTGATGGGAGTCTCCGCCGCGTTTGCCTTCGGCGAGAACTACGGCGGCTGGTGTGCAGCCATCGCCCTGAGGAGAATCTCGCTCACCCGCGTGCTGCCGCAGGAGTGGCAGCGGGCCCTCTGTCCGCAGATCCGTGGCACAGGCGCGGACCGCAAGCGCGCGCTCAAACTCGAAGCGCAACGCCGCTTCCCTGCCCTACGCGTAACGCTGCGCAACTGCGACGCGCTTTTGATTTCCGAATTCGCCCTCTTTTCCCGCCCATGCGCGTGAACCCCAAACCGTTTCAGGAGGAGGCTGTGGCGCATCACATCCGCCTGCTGAAGGAGCGCAGCGCCACAGCGGAAGCCAGCGTCCCGGGATTCGGGAAAACCTACGTCGCCGCATTCGTGGCGCGCGGGATGGGGCACCCTCTGGTGGTGTGCTGCCCCAAGGTTGTGATCCCGCACTGGCGGCAGGCTGCCGAGGCCACGGGGGCGCCGCTGCGAATCGTTTCGAATTACGAGCAGCATAAGCTCGGCAACACCGGCACAGGATCGTGGGCCGTGAAGAACCGCGTTTGGAGATGGGAAATACCGAAGCCCTCGCTGCTCGTCATCGACGAGGCGCACGTCTGCAAGAACCGCACCTCGCAGAACGCAAAGCTGGTGATCGCCGCCAAGCGTCAGGGCATCCCCACGATGGTGATGTCGGCCACCCTCGCCCAGGATCCGACGGACCTCTACGCGACCGGCTACCTGCTGGGACTCCATTCAGGCGATTACCACGAGTGGCTCGGCTGGCAGTCACGCTTCGGCGTGGTGCGTGATGGATTCGGGCTCTCCTTCGATCCCAAGCGTGATCCCACCGCACTGGCACGACTGAACGCCGAGCTGTTCCCGGGCCGCGGCCACAGGAAGACGTACGACGAGATCCCGGGATTCCCCGACGCCTCGCTGGACGTGCGTCGCGTGGAGACGGACCGCGTATCGCTGGAGCGGATGCACTCGGCGTGGCAACGCGCCCGGGAACTTGAGAAGCTCGGGCGGGACGCGGTGAGTGCGGCCGTGGAACGGCTCCGGGCCCGGCAGCTGGCTGAACTGGCCAAGGTGCCGGCGCTCATCGACCTCGCCCGCGACCTGATCTCCTCGGGACTATCCGTTCCTGTCTTTTTGAACTTCCGGGACTCAATCCGCGAGGTAGCCGCCGCCCTCGGATCGAGAGTCATCGACGGAGAACACAGCGGCGAATGTTACCGCGTGGCCGCGATCGAGGACTTCCAGTCGGACCGGGCACATTCCCTCGTCCTGCAGACCGGCGCCGGCGGAGTCGGCATCTCGCTCCACGATGTCCGCGGCAAGCGGCCGAGGCATTCGCTCATTTCTCCATCGGAAAACGCGCGGGACCTGATCCAGGCACTGGGGCGCAATCGCCGCGTGGGACAATTGAGTCCCGCGTTTCGCACGATCCTCACCCTTGCCGGGAGCGTGGAGGAGCGCGTGAAGATAGCGGTCGAGCGTAAGGCGGCGCAGATCGAGACGATCAACGACGGCGATCTCGCCTACTTCGATTGATCATTACCGTATCTGGTCGGTGGATATGCACCTACCCCTGGAGTGATTTCCAGAGGAGAAATCCGATCCACTACAATTAAGGCACGATCCACTACAATTGGGGCCTAGTTTTTCTTTCGCGTGTCCCGCAGTTTCGGGACATGACTTCCGCTACTGCCGCTGAACGCCCCCACGCCGAACGCTCGGCCTCCCAACTGGGACACCTGACCCTCTGCCCCGGCTACCGCCCGAGGAATTCCGACCGGACCCACTGGGTCACCGCCCAGGGAACCCGCGGCCACGAGGCCTTGGAAAGCGGCGAGACCGGCGACCTCGAGAGCTCGTTCGAGGAACGCATGGTCGGGATCTGCGAGGCCTACGCGTCGCGCTTCACCATCCCCGGCGCGGAAGTCCTGAACGAGCTCCGCGTCGATACGATCGAGGGACGCTGGGGCTATTGCGACCGGCTGGTGATCAACCCGGACGACACCGCACATCTCCTCGATTGGAAGTTCGTCCGCTCCAAGGAAGTGGTCGACGCCGAGGTGAACCTGCAGGGCAAGGACTACGTGGTCGGCATCCTCGAGGACGCCCGCTTCGCCCGCATCCGTGCCATCACGGTGCACTTCGTGATGCCGCGCTTCGAGAAGGCCACGTTCACCCGCGAGCCGTTCACCCGCGATCAGCTGCCGAGGCTCAAGCTGGAGATCTTCGCCGTCCTCGCCCGGGCCCGCCAGACCGACGGCAAGCGCTGGCGTGGGTCATCGCTTACACCGCACTACGACGCCTGCCGCTTCTGCGGAGCCTCGGCCAGCTGCGTGGCGCTCCGCCGGATCGCCGACCAAATCGGCCGCGCGTACGATCCCGAGGGTTACGGTAAGCGCCCGCCGATTCCGGAGGAGACCCATGCCTCGCTGGCGGAATCGCCCGACGAGCGGGCCCAGCTCCAGGAGCTGTCGACCTTGATGGAGTCGTGGTCCCAGTCCGTTCGTTACCACAACCTATCGGCCGCCCTTGAGGACCTTGGCAACCTGCCAACCGGCTACGTGCTGGATTACCCGAAGGGCCGCCGGCAGGTCTCCGATGCCCAGCGTCTCCTGGATATCGCAACCGAGTTCGGCCTGACCGCTCAGGACCTGATCGATGCCGCCAGCGTGTCGTGGACCAAACTGGAGCAGATGCTCCGCGACCGGGCCGGCAAGGGAGACAAGGGGCGCCAGGTGGCGAGCTTCAACAGCCGGCTCGAGGAAACCTGCGCCGTCACCCGTTCCGATCCCTCCCCGCGCCTCGCCCGCGTCCGCCCCGCCACCGTTTAACCCGTAACCATCATCACCATGACCAAAGTCAAAATCACCCGCGAAGAGTTCACCGTCCCCGCCGTCACCGAGACCGCCGTTGCCAGTAACAATACCTCCGTAGCCGTCCTCGATCGTCCCTCCGAGGCCGATCGCTACGACGACATCACCCGCGACGTCATCGTCCCCATCCTCGGACTCATCAACAAGGTCGGCAAATTGGCCGAGAAGTTCGAGAACCGCGCTGGCAACTTCGCCTTGGGCGACGAGCTGCTGGGGCAGTCCGTGGCCGTAATTCCCGTGAGCTTGATGAAGCTCGTCGAGGAGGTCGCCTTCAACGGCAAGCCTCTCGTCTACGGTGAATCGGTACCGAAGGTCTTCTCTTCGGCGATGGAGGCCTATTCGGCCGGCTACGTGGTCGATAAGACCCGGCTCGCCCCGAACCGGGTTGAGGAGATCGCCAAGGTCGGCTACCTCGTGATCGCGCCTCCGGGGAATACGAGCAGCGACTTCATGCTCGAGATCGACGGCCTGCGCCTGCAGCCGGCGCAGTGCACGTACCGCCGCAGCGCCTTCGCCCGCGTCTACTATCCCCTGTTCAACCACGCCCACGGCATCTGTCTGGGCCGGGGCATCGAGTACCGCGGGCTGAATGCCTCGCAGGTCTTCGCCAAGGCGAAGGCGTGGACCCACCAGTGGACGCTTCACTCGAAACTGGAGAAGAACGCCAAGAACTCATGGTGGGAGCCGCGCATTTCCAAGGGCGACGAGCTCAGCGCGGCGATCCAGTCGTGGATCGAAAAGAACTACGGCGCCTTCGGCGCCTGAACCCTGCCCGTGAACCGAACTGACCTCCAAAGCTTCATCACGCAGCCGGGGCCCGCGGAAGAGTTGATCAGCACCAACTGCGGTCAGATGCCGTACATCAAGTGGCTCCGCTACGAGCGGGACCGCATGATGCGGAAGGGAATCCTCTCGGTGACCATCTGGGAGGATCCCGTGACCAAGCAGGTCTGCCTCGCGCGCCTCCGCACCGAGTAACCCGAGGGCACATCCATGCAGGACAACCTACGCCAGCAAGCGGCGCAGGCGGAGGAACTCCTTGCCTCAAAAGGACGGGATCTCCGCTTCGCCGCCGTCGATTTTGAGACGTTCTACCGCAGCGAAAAATCCGCCGCACGCACCGGAAAGAAGGCGTGCTCGGTGATCGACTCGGGCAATTGGGCCTACTGCCGCCACCCGGACTGGCACGCCTACCTGGTCTCCATCTTCTCGCCGGCCCACGGGATCGACTACGTGGGCCCGGTGGAGTCGGCGCCGTGGGAGCGGATCGCCGGCTTCACCTGGCTGTCGCACAACCGCAACTTCGACCGCCACGTTTACGAGCGGCTCCACGAGCTCGGTAAGGTACCGGCGCCCGCGTGGGGCGTGTGGCACGACACGGCGGATCTCGCGGTGTACTCGCACCTGCCCCGCTCCCTCAAGAACGCGGTCGCGGCTACCTTCGGCCTGAAGCTCGACAAGGACACCCGCACCCTGATGGACGGGAAATCGTGGACGGACCTCAGTCCGGATGAGCAGGAGCGGATGCGGCTGTACGCGATCGACGATGCGATCGCCTGCTGGCTTTTGTGGGCGACATTCGAGTCCCAGTGGCCGGACCACGAGCGGCAGGCCTCGCTTCAGACCGGTGAGATCGAGTTCCGCGGGATCCCCGTGGACTTGGCCGCGGTCCAGACCGACATCGCGGTCCTCGAGACGGCGAAGTGGCACGCGCAGAACGCGATCCCCTGGTACAACGCCGAGGACAAGGACGGGGATGCGATCGCGATCGGCTCCCGCAACGCGCTGAACGAGGAATGCCTGAAGCACGGGGTGACTCCCCCGACGACCACGGCCCGTAAATCCAAGGAGTTCCTCGATTGGCTGGACAAGTTCGGCGCCCGCGTGCCGGCGGTCATCGAGCTCAACCGCTACCGCCGGATTGATCGCATGCTGAGCGTGTACCGAAGCCTCCTCGCGCGGGTCCGTCCGGACGGCCGGGCGGCGATCGGGCTCAAGTACGGCGGCGCCGAGCGCACGCTGCGTTGGAGCGGCACCAGCGGCTTCAACCTGCAGAACATCGGGAAGACGCCGTTCTACTTCGATGCGGAAGGCAGGTGGCTGGAACCGGACTCGGTCACCCAAGCGGCGATGACCGTGGACCTGCGTTCGCGCTTCGTCGCCTCGGAGGGGCGCAAGCTGATCATCGCCGACCTCTCCCAGATCGAGCCGCGAATCCTCAACTGGTTCGTCCAGAATAAGCGGTTCCTCGAACTCTGCGCCGCCGGCATGTCGCCCTACGAGGCGCACGCGCGGGCCAGCATGGGCTGGTCCGGTGGCAACCTGAAGAAGGAGGACCCGGTCATGTACGCCTTGGCTAAGGCCCGCGTGCTCGCCCTCGGCTACGGTGCCGGCTGGGCGAAGTTCATCGAGATGGCGCGCGGCTACCTGCCGTCCGAAAAGGAGTTCCTGGCCATCTTCGGCGTGACGCCCTCCGATGAAGAGACCGAGGACTTCCTGCGATACCTCCGGTGGCTGAGCGAAGACCTCCAGCACAAGTCGGCCACCAAGTCCCTCATCGCATGGCGCGAACTGGATGACCGCACGCGCAACATCTGGGTCAATTCGTGGCTGCAGGTTCAGTCGTTCCGGCGCAGTAATCCCAACATCTGCCGGCTGTGGAGCGTGCTGGACGAGGCCCTGCGGGGCAGCGAGGAGGACGGCGTCCTTGAGGTACCCCTCGTTTCCGGCCGGAGCCTGAAATACTTCCAGGTGACCAGCGCCCTCGGGTGGCAGTCGGTCCCGGGGAACATCTTCAACACGCCGCAGCGGACCTACGGCGGCTTGCTGGCGGAGAACATGGTGCAGGCCATCGCGCGGGACTGCTTCCTGCACGGGCTGCTGAACCTCGAGCGCGCGGGCTTCCGTGTGCTCTTCCACGTCCACGACGAGGTCGTGGTCGATGCCCCCATGGATGCACGGCCCGAGCAGGTCGTCGCCGAACTTACCCGCCTGCCCTCTTGGGCCGATCAGCTGCCCGTGGCGGCCGAGGCCGAGGAATCAACCCACTACAAAAAATGAAACGCAGAAAGAAGAACTACGGCCAGCTCCTGATCCCGCTCGAGGGACTGCCGGATGATGACCTCCGCTCCGCCCGCGATCTGGCCCTCCGCCGCGTCGAGGATGCGGCCGGGCCTGATTTCGTCGAAAGGGCCTGCGCGGTCGTAATGGAGCACCTCACCCGCAACGGCCCCACCACCGCCGAGGAACTGACGAACGAGTGCAAGCGCCGCGGGATCGTGCCGCACGACGACCGGGCGTTCGGCCCCGTGTACCTCCGCCTCGTGCGCGGCAAGTTGATCGAACACTGCGGCACCACGTTCCGCACCAAGGGCCACGGCACCTCCGGCGGTCGAATCTGGAAAATCTTCTCCCTATGAAAAATACGCCGCAGGCATTCTACCTCCACAATCAGTCCAGCTCGGAACTGCACCAAGCTGACCTTGCCTCGCTGCCGTCCCTGGCGGCGGCGCACTCCTTCACGGACAAGGACCACTTCCGAAAGTGGTGCCAGAGCAGCGGCACGCGGCACGTCTTCTACACCCTCTACGAGCCGACCCATCCGCAGCTGCGGTCGTCGGCTTCGAACCCGGTAAAGATGATGCACGGCATTGTCGCCGACTACGACGGCGTGCCCTCAGCGGTGCAGGCCGCCGTAGCCGCGATGAAGTTTCCACCGGAAAAGGCACCGACCTGGGTGACCACGACGTTTTCCGGAAAGGCCCGCCTGATCTGGTGCTTCGAACGTCCGATACCGGTGTTCAACGCCGATGTGTGCCAGCGGTTCAGGGCCATCCTTGCCAAGGAACTGAAGCTCAAGGCCGTCCTGCCCGGTTTCGACGAGGTCGCGTGGGAAAACCCACACACGCCCTTTGAGGTCGGCACGGCGTGGAGGCAGCCGTTCGGGGATACGCGGCTGATGCATGGATTCGTGCTCACCGCGATCCACGACGCGAGCAACCGGGCGAAGTTCAAGGCTGATGGCCCGGAAATCCCCATGGAGGCCGTGGCCGAGGAGATTGAGCGACGTTTCCCGGGGCGCTGGAAGGGCGCCTTCATCGAGGGCACCCGTGGCGTGCGCTTCTGGGACTCCGCGGCCGACAATCCCACGGGTGCGACCCTTCGCTCGACTGGAATTCAGGCCTGGACCGGTGAATGCCGGTTCCTCCCGTGGGCCGAAATTCTCGGCCACGACTTCGTCAAAAAGTACCGCGAGAACCGCATCGGGGCGGCGATCGACGGCATCTACTTCGACGGCTCGAGCTACTGGCAAAAGGACGCCGAAGGGATCTACCGCACGCACACCTGCGAATCGATCAAGCGGCACCTCAACACCGATTTCGGGCTCTCCTACGAGAGCAAGCGGGGCAATCCGAGCGAGGTTTCGGCCGCGCTTTCAACGATCGACCTCACCAAGCAGGTCGACGGGGCTTTCCCCTGCCTCTACCTCAGGTCCGCGGTCGTTCAGGATCAAAACTCCCGCTTCCTGAATATTTCCCGGGTCGTGCCCATGCCAGTCGAAGGCCGTGCCGTCGCTTGGGGCGAAGGCTTCGAGTGGCTCGCGGCGTACCTCGACGGGATCTTCGGTGAACAGCAGCTGCCGGTTTTCCTTTCCTGGCTGGGACACTTCTACAACAGCGCGCGTGTCGGGAAACCCCGCAAAGGCCACGCGCTGTTCGTCGCCGGCGACGTCTCGGCGGGAAAGACGTTCCTCTCCCAGCAGATCATCGGAACCCTGATGGGTGGTTTTTGCGACGCGAGCAGCTACCTCCTCGGCCAGACGAGCTTCAACGAGCAGCTTTTTCACGCCCCGGTCTGGGCGATCGATGACGCGGTCGCATCGGCCGAGATGAAGCGCCATGCGCAGTACACCCAGATGGTGAAGAAGTTCGTCGCGAACCCGTACCAGGAGTTCCACCCGAAGTTCAGGAAGGCCATCTCCTTCCGGTATAACGGGCGACTCATCGTCACGATGAACGACGACGAGCTCTCGATTAACATGCTGCCCTCGATCGACCGCTCGATCCTGGACAAGATTCTGGTTCTCCGAGCGGGAAAGCCGGGCACCTCGTTTTCAAACGCCGAGGAGAACGCCCGCAGGGATCTGCCCGCATTCGCCGAGTACCTGGCCAACTGGAAGACGCCCGAGAACCTCCTCACCAAACTGGATGAAGTGCACCGCTTCGGCCACGACGCGTGGCACAACGAGACGCTGATGGAGACGGCGCGGAACTCCTCGCCCTCGGCCGGACTCATGGAGCTCCTGGATCTCTGGCGTCCGCTCTACTTCCGCCAGAGCAAGACCGAGGAATGGGTCGGCACGGCCACGGATCTCCTCTGCCAGTTCAAGCAGACCGAGACCGTCTCCGGGCTGATCGGTGGGATGAGCCGCAACAGCCTTGGCATCCAGCTGCAGGGGCTCGCCCGACAGGGCGTGCAATGGGTCCAGTACCGCCGGGGAACCCAGGGGCGCCAGTACCGCATTGCACGTCCCGCGGACATGCCGGTCTACAAGTGAGCCTCGCCTTGCACAGTAAAACGCACCGAGCGGGCGGCCTCGAGCGAGTGCCGATCCCGCAGGTGGCGGTACGTCTTGATGAGCAGGGCGCCGCCATCGCAGTGGCCCAGCCAGTCGGCCACCGTCGGTATCGGCACACCCGACTCGATGCACACCGTGGCGAAGTAATGCCGCAGGTGGTGGTGTGTCAGGGCGGGGATCCCGAGGCGGTGGCAGGCACGCTGCAGCGGCACCCGGGCGGACTTGATCGCCAGCATCGGTCCGCCGGGGCGACGGATCCTGATCCTGTCGATCAGGCGGCGGAGCGCGGGCGTGACCGGCACGACCCGGTACGCGGAATCGGTCTTGGTGCCGCGCACGACCAAGGTGTCGCCACGGTCGTCCTCGATGCGGATCGCCGCCGCCTCCCCTCGCCTGAGCCCGCTGTAGGCGAGAAAGCGGCAGTACTCCTCCGCATTCGCGGCAGCCTCGACGCGGATCGACCGCATCCTGGGATCCTCGATTGCCTCAAGGTCCGGCACGCGGCCCACCTCGCTGAGCAGCCGCTCCATGGCCTCGCTCGAAGGCAGCTCCGGGCGGCGGGTCTTCGGAGACATGAGCAGCGAGCCTTCAATCACACCGCTCTGCCCGAACGGTGTGGCGGCGATCGCGTGATTCTTGACCGCCAACTCCAGGAGCAGCCGGAGGGCCGTGAGCGTCTGGTTCACCACCGCCGGCCGGTACCCTCGCGACTCGGTCTTCCCCCGTTTCACGATCGCCCGCGTGGCGAGATGGTTCCGCAATTGGACGATTGCCTCGCGCGTGACGGAACGGGCGAGCGTCGTCTGGAAGTCCGCCGGCCAGTTGATCTCCAGCCGGTCGAGCCACACGCGGTAGCCGGCCTTGGTCCGCGGGGAGATGGCCGACTGGTCGATCTGCCGGCGCAGTTCGCCGGCGAGCGCCCCGAGGGTGCGCAGGTCACGGTTGATCTCGCCGCCGCTCTGGCGGGAGACCTCCAGTTCACCGCGGCGCCGTTCGTGCCGCAGCCGTGCGACCTCCGCCACGGCAGTATCGAGGCTCCGCCAGGTGCGGCGGCCGTTGACGGAGTAACGCGAGTAGTAATTCCCGTTTGAACGAAGGTAGAGCCCGGGAACCCCGGAACGCCGCCATTCGGATCCACGATTCGATGCAGCCCCGGTCGGGGCCAAAACCTGATTCATTGATCACCTCACTTCTGAATTTTATGAGCATTCCCGATTCATCAGCCCCCACGAATCCCACCTGCCCCACCACCGCGCCCGT
>JACCDP010120494.1_pt1 | contig 13684 bp, 11 predicted proteins | sample 7445841 | NCBI WGS metagenome assembly JACCDP01 (sample SAMN15323441, study PRJNA562643) | freshwater metagenome | isolation source: river surface water | place: USA:Blue River Watershed | collected 2017-08-17
ACCATTCCAGATGACAAGGGAGGGATGGCTAGCTAAACGTCTTACATTTTCATCAACTTCAGCTTCGACTTCTTCAAACATCTCAGGAATCTCTGGATACGCTGCACAAGCAAATAGGAAGTCTTGCCAGACAACAATGCCCTCGCGATCGCACAAATCATAAAAATCATCTGACTCGTAGAGTCCGCCACCCCATACGCGGATGCCGTTGATATTTACTTCCAACATATCTTTAATGCGTTGGTGATAGCGCTCGCGGGTTACGCGAGTGGGAAATGGATCGTCTGGAATCCAGTTCGCTCCGCGGATCCAGAGACGTTCGCCATTAACTTTGATTGCAAAATGGTTTTTGCCAGGAGCGGATTCGGAAGTATCTAGTTCAACTAGTCGGAAACCGGTCTGCTTAGTTGCACTTTCTAGAATCAATCCATCTGCTGAGAGCAATGTGAATTCCACATCATAAAGCGGCTGTGCGCCACGACCGCGTGGATGCCAGATCTCCGCACCCGGAACAGGAAAGTCAAAATTACTCTGACTATCTGCTATCTCAAACTCTTTTCGGGTAAGTTCTTCTCCGCTCTTACTTTTTACAGTCACGACAACCTTCTTACCAACAAGATCTCCACCAATTTGTACTTGCGCAGTTAAATGGGGGAATCCAGCAATTAACGTTGAAGTAACAGCTGTATTGGAAATATAAGCCTGACTCCATGAGTGAAGAAGAATCGGCTTCCAAATTCCAGATGAGATAGTGATCGGACCCCAATCCCAGCCGTAGCTACATGCCATTTTGCGTTGGTAGTTATATGGCATCTCATAGGGGCGTGGATATGCGGTACCAAGAGATGCCAATTTACTTTCGGCATCAGATAAAGGTGCGGCAAATTCAATCTTTAAGGACAAATCACCGGTTGTGAGTAAATCCGTGACATCTAGCCGGTAAGAGCGGTGCATGTTCTTGGTTGTTAGTACAACGTTGTCATTTAACGAAACAGTTGCAATGGTGTCGAGACCTTGAAATATCAAATGCTTTTTCGTGGCCGAACTATCCTGTTTTAAAATGGTTGTGTACTGACTATCTGTCTTCCAGATCCAGAATTGATCCTGTTCTTTTCCATCGATCGAAATATCTTTGATAATTCTCGCTGCCATGAGATCGGTATGGATACAGCCCGGGACAGTGGCAGGAATGGAGGCAGGCAGCTCGATGCGCTTGATTCCGGAAGGATCATTACGCCAAACATTATGTTGGTCTTTAACAGGTGAAATATCCCAAGCATCAGTTTTAGGGAACAGCTTTAGTGTCCAGGTTGAGTCAATCAGCTTTGTTGTGTTCATGGCTTATCGACCGTAATCATCTTCGACACGTTCAATATCGTCTTCGCCGAAATAGGTACCTGTCTGGACCTCTACAAAGATCACATCTTCGGTACCGGGGTTGGCAATCCGATGGAGTACACCAATTGCAAATTGGACTGAGTCGCCAGGTCCGATATTACGAATCTGACCATCAACGGTCACTTCTGGATTACCAGCCACAATGAACCAATGTTCGGCACGCTTTGCATGGCGCTGATAACTCAGTCTCCCTCCTGGCTTTACGCAGATCGTCTTTACTTTGTAGGTAGGAAATTCACCGAGTACTTCATAACTTCCCCAAGGGCGATCAGACTTTTCCAGTGACATAGTTGCCTTTCAGTTTGATTAGTTTTGTTAAGATAAAGAGACCGGTTAGAGCACGCCTAAAGCAGCTCCTATTAGACCCGCATCGTTTCGTAATTTTGCGGGGGAGACCTTCAGCTCCTTTAGGAAGCCCGCAAAATCGGCTTCTGCGCGAATGTGCTTCATTAGCGGATTCCAATAAATTTCCCCCGCTTGAGCCACTCCGCCACCGATAACGATATTTGAAATATCTAGACTGCCGACAAAGTTGACCATACCAACAGCTAGAGCACGTGCGCCTAAATCGATCGCTTTGATTGCCGAAGCGTCTCCTGCTCGAGCGGATTGCGCAACATCAATAAACGAGTTACTACTTCCAGACCAGCCGAAACTCTTTGCTTGTGCCACCATATTTGGGCCGCTTGCATACGCCTCAACGCAACCTAAGCGGCCGCAAGCACATTGGAGTCCTTGGAAATCAATGGAACTATGTCCAATATAACTAGTGTTGCCAGTATCGCCTTCGAAAAGTTGATTATTTAAAATGAGACCTCCGCCGACACCAGTGGATACAACAATGCCCAACATATTCTGGGCTCCAACCCCAGAGCCAGCCTTATGTTCGGCATGAGCTAGTGCCATCGCATCTCCGTGTAAGCTGACGCGGTTAACATGAACTGTTTCGCGGAAACATTCAACGATTGGAAAATCGCGCCACACTGGGATGTTTACCGGACTAATTGTTCCTGAGGTTGGGTAGATCGGGCCGGCAGAACCGATTCCGACGCCAACAAGTTCAGAAGTTGCATTAGCTAATATCTCCTCTGTGGCAAGAGCAACGCGGCTCCAGAGTTCAAATCCATCTGAAGCAGAGCTTGCGACATCAATTCGATTTGTGACGCCATAAGTCTCATCAACTAGAGCGATTGCTATTTTGGTTGCACCTACGTCAACGCCTAAGGCAAGTCGATTGCTCATGCCACACCCTGAATTTCCTCATTTATGGCGACCTGCATTACAGCTGTCTGATAATTGTCAGCCGTTGGATCATCCATACGTTTCATAATTACATCGGCAGTCAGTCGACCTAGTCGTTGTGGATCGTGATTTAAAGTATGAACTCCCATCAAGGATGCGGACGGGAACTCGTCGAAGCTAACGACATTAAGGTTTGAATTAAGTGCAGATTTAACTTGGCCAACACCAAATGCAATCAAGTCATTTGCTGCAATGATGCCATCTATCTTTTTCTTCTGATTGAGAAGTTCGCGAGTAGCTTGTTCTGCTTCGATTGAAGTATGTATTCCACTAATGATCAGAGAGTTATCCGAGTCAAGCTTACGCGTAACAATTGCCTTTTTGAATCCTTCAATACGTTCCGCTGCCGTCCAGATCGCTGGATTATCGGCAATAAGCGCGATTCGCTTACATCCGAGTGATAGCAATTTATCTACGCAAGCGTTAATGCCACCTTGGTTATCGACCAATACAGTGTCGGCATCCAGATAAGGTGCAGGTCTGTCAACGAAGACAAAGCTAAACCCTCGTCGACGCTCAATGTGCAAGTAAGAATAATCTTCGGCTGATGGAACGATAATTAAGCCGCGAACTCTACGCTCTAGGAGTGACTCGATCAAAACTTTTTCACGTTCGCCATTGTCTCGTGCGGTGGCGAGAATAAGTTCGAGGCCTGCTTTGCTGAGGGACTCTTCGGCGCCCGCAGCCAGACCAGCATAGAACGGGTTCGCTAGATCGGAGATAACCATCCCGATTATGTTGCTTAGTGAGCCGCCTCGTAATTCACGAGCAATGCGATTTGAACGATATCCAACAAGGGACACCGCTTTCTTCACTTTATCTTCGGTATCAGCGGAAACATTTGCAGAACCGTTTAAGACTCGTGAGGCTGTTTTAATACTCACGCCTGCAATCGCTGCGACATCTGCAAGAGTTGGGTGTGCAATAGGTTGATTAGTGGTCAAATCTGTACGCACTTAGGCAGCCCCTTTCTCGACGCGAAAAGCAATATCACCAGTGAATTTTGGCACGGTGAACTTCAGTGTTTTACCACTTGTCGAAGCTTTTACGGTTGAGATCGCCTTGCCGCTTTTTGGCTCCATAAACTTAATCAGGTAATTACCAGGGTTAGTCACAGGAATTTTGATTGATTCGGCTTTTACGACTGGATCTGGGAACTTGGTCTGAATTGGCTTCTTAGTTTTTAGAGCAGTTATTGCCGCCTGAAGTAGCAGTGAAGCTTTTGCGCTTAATTGGTAATCATCATGGCGAATCCAACCCAACGTTAAATCTGGAGATTTAAGAAGTAGGGCAGTGGTTCGAGTTGGGCCCAGAATTTCATCAGTCGTCATATTTACTGGGTCGGCATCCTTGATAAGTTTCTTCAAACCATTAGTAATTGACCATAGATTGAGCGGATCCACATAGTTATCCCACCACCAGTAAGAAGCCGGGGAACCGAAACCAACAAAGAGTGCGGCCCATTGTGAGTTATGTAGGTGCAATCCCTTTGGGTCTGAGAAAACATCTTCGCTGGTAGTTCCAGAACCCATCTCGGCAACCATGATTGGTTTATCCGGGACAGCAGAACGAATCGCTTCATATTGATTGCGTAAAGATTTGATTGGATCACTTGAGTCATAAACGTGAGTTGAGACGAAATCTACTGGCGACCAATCACGAATACTGGCAGCTGATGACCATGAGGTGGTAATTATATGGCGATAGGGATCCCATTGATAAAGTTTTGTCTTTGATCGGTTCATCCATGCGGAAAGATCTGATTCGGAAATCGGTGTGAAGTTAACCTCATTCCACCATTCCCACGTAAAAAGAGATGAGTAAGAGGAATATCGCGCTGCAATGTAACGCAATTTGCGCTCCCAGAATTTGATCGCGTCTGCATTCGTAGCAAATTCGGCTGGACTCTTTAGCGGTCCTCCATTTAATTCGTTATAGGGGCTAGCAAACCACTCTGGATTGGTGGACTCACTAAAAGCGCCATGATTAATCAAAGTTAAGTCGATTGAAACATCGTATTTTGCGCCAATCTCAAAGACTTGGTCTAGTGCCCAGGCATTAGGTAGACGCTTACGGTAATCTCCCAAACCAGTATCAATCCATTCAATACCCATATCCCAAGCCGGCATCCATACTCGCGCGACATTTACACCACCCGCAGATGCAGCTTTAAACCACTTCTCGTACTTAGCCTTCTCTTCATGTCGGTTAGCCCAAGCAATGTTGTATGCGATCGGAACGAAGGGTGCGCCATCTCGGGTAAATCCGTTACCGGCAATCTTTATCTGTGAAGAATGTCTTACGGTTGAAGAGATCTTGTATACGTCAGTTGTAACCGCCTTAGAGTTAACAGTGCCATGTAACTTTACTAAATACTCACCAATCAAATCACTGCGGAAACGCAGCAGCCAAGTTGGGTCACCTACTGCAGTGGTCCACGGATTATTTCCATTTATGGAAGATCGATACTCCTGATACCAAAACAGCGGCACTTCAATTGATGAGTTATCAGGTGATGTAACAGTTGCCCAAAGATCTGCTTGACTTGGGTCAAAAGGATTGGCCACTTCTTCAATACCGGTAAGTACTAATTCGATCGGACGTTCTTTACTTCCGGTTGATAAGACACTCCAGGCCGGAACCCCAGCCGCATTTCCGATCGCAGGCACAGTTAAAAATGAAACCCCGAAGGTGAGCGCTATAAGAGAGGTAATTAGCTTTCGATGTCTTTGCACGAAATGGCCTACTTAATTCCTGAAAGTGCAATTCCGCGAATGAAGTGACGCTGAGTCAGGAAGTAGAGAACGATTGTTGGTAGTGATACCAAAAGCGCCGCAGCCATGATTACGCCTTGAGTTCCGATATTTCCAGCTCCCGAGTTTTTAAGCAGCGCAAGCGCGACAGGCAAATTAGCCATATCTTGCGATTGTGTAATGATGAGTGGCCAGAGGAAGTTATTCCATTCGCCGATTGCAGTAAAGATCATCATCGCAATCATTGCCGGTTTTAGAAGTGGAAGAACTATTCGGAAGTAAATGGTCCACTCTCGAGCACCATCAATCCTAGCTGCCTCAATTAACTCGTCGGGAATACTGGATAAGTATTGAACTAGGAAGAAAACAATGAATGCTTTTGGAAGAGCTGGAATTATGTAGGCCATATATGTATTTAGCCAACCTAAGTCATCTACCAAAAGGAATCCAGGAATTAATCCAACCTGCCATGGAATCATCATTGAACCAATAATGACTAGATAAATTGCTCGCTTAGCTTTAAAGCGGTGTTTTGCAACTACATAGGCTGCAAGAGATCCGATTAAAAGTGTAAGAATTGTGATGGTCGTAGTGATAAAAATCGAGTTTAAAAAGAATCTGCCAAAGCCAAAATTCACCTTAGTAAAGCGCTGGAATAGACCTTGTAAGACATCTTGTTGGAACATATCTGGTTTGTAATTCGGATCCCAATAGTTTCCAGTAATCCATTTCTCCGGGAAAAAGGTAGGAGGTACCTTCTGCAACTCTTTAACAGATTTGAAAGAAGAGGTGATCATCCAGTAATACGGAGCGATCATTACGAAAGTTAAGAGATAAATCGGAACTCGTGAATATTTCGAGAATCGCCCCTTCTTCTCAAAGGGATTTTCAAAATTTCCAGAACGCTCCATGAGCGCATCGTTCCTTCGCTCTAGGCGTCGCTCTGTTCTCTTGGTACTCATCGCAGATCCTCCAGAGACTTACTGACCTTAATATTTATCAAGCTAATCGCGAATATAATCGCAAAGAGAATCCAAGCGATTGCTGACGCGTAACCAAGTCGGAAGCGATTGAATCCCATGTCATATAGATATGGAACGATCATTAGGGCCATATCTTTCAGGCCACCGATTGAGCCGACGCTCGTAGGGAATAAGAGATAAACACCTTCGAAGATTTGGAAAGCGCCGATAGTTCCAGTTATCACTACATAGACCATTACTGGTTTAAGAAGCGGCAACGTTATATATCTAAATCGATCACGTCGATTGGCCCCATCAATAACAGCTGCCTCGTAATACATTGCAGGAATCGCGTTTAGACCAGCCAAAAATAGAACCATGCCAAATCCGGCGCCGCCCCAGATAGACATAAATATTAAAATAGGTATGGCAAGAGACGGTGTTGCCAACCATTCAACTGGCTCGATACCAAAGAGGTAGAGCAATGAATTCAATAAACCAATATCGTCTCCGCGGAATACCCAACCCCATACAAGTACCACAGCAATTCCTGAGGTTACTGAAGGCAAGAAGAAGATGACTCGCAAAATTCGATTAGATCGGGTGTCTGCTTGTAACGCAAGAGCCAGAGATAAAGATGCTATCAATCCGAGTAGAACAGCGCCAATTACGTATAAAGAAGTATTTAGTAGAGCCTTATGAAAACGAGAATCATGCAGAATCAGATATGTGTAGTTACCAAAACCAACCGAACCACAAGGTGATTGCTCATCGTCGCAGATGGCGTTGTAGCGCATGAAGGATAAGCGCAGGCTAGACAGAACAGGGTAAACCGACCAAATAATGAAGAGAAGTACAAAGGGAGCCAGCATCACATAAGAACTGATACCGGAATCACTAAATTTGTAGAACCCCCTCTTCTTAGTTGCCACATAGGGGATTTGTGCAGAGCTTGAACTCTTCTGATCTAACGTCACTCTCTTCATCCCTTTCGTTTCCATTGAATTCTCTGACCGTAAATCTAACGAATTCGGGAGAGGATCTAGCGAACCAGATCCTCTCCCGATAGTTCAATCTTTCCTAACGGGGGATTGAACCTTCGTTAAAGCATTTTTCTATTGACGTGACTTCATTGCCTTTGCAGCTGCATCGAGTGCATCATCTGCAGAAGTCGATCCGAAAAGATATTTCGTGATCGCAGCAGTTACGTCGTTCTGTGAATCTTCCCAACCAACACAGTTTGGCGGACCTTGAGCATCCTTCAACTGGCTCTTGATTGTCGCGAGAACATCTGCAGGATATGCCTCGATGGTATCTGCGAAATCAATAACTGGTGATAAGAAGATTGCGTTGTTAGCAGCGCCAACCTTGTTCATAGCCTTTACAACATTTACATCGTAAAGAGACTTGATGAAGTTAGCTGATAGACGCTTCTTGGTAGCTGAGATGTGTCCCATGATTGAGATACCGCGACCACCGATAAATGCAACAGACTTCTTGCCAGGTGCAGCAGGGACTGGAGCAACGCCCCAGTTCTTGTAGTCCTTGTAGTAGGTGTAGTAACCACTTGCCTGGAAGTTTCCAGAGAAGCCGATACCGTACTTACCGCTCTTGATGTTGTCATTCATTGACCAGTCTGCAACGCCAGGCTTTGGTGCATCAAAGTCGGTGTATAGCTTCTTGTATTGAGTCAAGGCTGAAACAGCGGTTGCGTTGTTGATTGTTACGTTGCACTTAGCATCGTAGAAAGATCCACCACTTGAATACAACCATGAGAAGAACCCAAGCCAGTCGCCATTACCCCATTCGTTGTAAACAGCGTTCTTAACTCCGGCAGTAGCTTTCAACTTGGCAGCTGCAGCATTGAATTCAGCAATTGTCTTAGGAGCAGTTGTAATACCGGCTTCCTTAAGAGTTGTCTTGTCGTAGAACATCATCATCAAAGTTAAGTCGTAAGGAACGGCGTAAACCTTTGAGCTCTTGTAACCAATTAGCGCCTTGTAAATCTGAGCTGGCACCTTAGGTTGGATTGATGTAGCTATTCCAAGTGGACGAAGGTCAGTTAACGCACCCTTTTCGCCAGCTGAGATACCCCAAGAAAGTCCTCCGGTGAAGACATCTGGGCCACTCTTTGAAGCAGCAGCTGCTAGAACTTTGGCATAACCATCGCCCCAACCAATTGCTTCAACTTTTACTTTAACATTTGGATTTGCAGCTTCGAATGCCTTACCAGCTGCAGCCAAAACCAATGCATCGGCATCCCCACCAGTAGACCAGACTGTAAGTGTCGTGACCTTTGGTGCGGAGTTAGCAGGAGCTGTAATAACAGCACCGGCAGCCACAGCAATGGCGACAGAAATAATTCCTAAACGCTTCACCTAGCTCTCCCTCTATTAGATGCGCTTCGATGAAGCGCGGTTGTCGAAATTTTCCATTTCATGACAGCGTTGTCAATGATCTAGCAAGGATTTTCCAAGAATTTAGATAACGATTTTGATTACGTTTAAAGACAAGGACAAGACAGGACTTATGAAATTGACTTGGGTAAACGTTACTTGATCTTAGTTTTAAAGGTTGCCTGATCGGCATCACTCAAACTGATGGTCATAGTTAGGTCATCATCTTTAGGCCCCGGGCAAACCATTGCCCACTTGAAGCTAACGGACATTCCTGGTGCGATTATTGGGTCGAGCGGAACACCAGCGACCCCGGAATCAGCTTCAAAGACATCAAAGCATGAGACTGAGTTATCGCTGGCCAAAGCGGTCTCAAGGATAATGAAAGAACTTAAATCGTAAGGCGCAGAACCCTTATTTTCAAGGGTTATATCCATTATTTGCGCACGGCCCTCAACGCCTAGGGCTTCAGGATCCTTGGCTTTGAATTCACTTAATTCGGAGACAGTTAAGGAGATTGAGCCAGCAAGATCTACCGCCTGACCGAGGGTCGCAGTCTTGTTCTCTGGAGCGGGTTGCTCACTCTTTTCTGCTAATGCCAATGCACTCGTGGTGTCGTTATCCATCGCTACGCGCGGACCGCCAGTAAAGAATGCGATAGCCACGATTGAAATTAAGACGCTAGGAGCAACAAAGTGCCATTTCTTCAGGTTCATGGATTCTCCAGACTAAGTATTGATGCCAAAGCGCGAAAGTTGTGCGCGAGATTGCCACCAATGTCCATCGTTGTCAAGAGTTATCCTGCGCGGCTCTCCAGCATTAAATCAAGTAAACCTCGATCAACATTGAGTCCTTCAAAATTTTCATATCGGACGCCCGGTCGATTGTGATTGGCGATACCGAAGTTGCCATCAAACTCCCAGAGTGAATAGCCCCAACCAGAATCCTTGAAAATGCTAAATAAATCTTTAAACCAAGCCAGCGCTACATCGTTATTGGTATACCGATAACAACCGAATTCTCCGATATGAACTGGTCGACCTTTGGCTTGGACTTCGCGCCAAGGCGCATAGAAATCCCAAAGAGCGGCACGGTCCCACCATTGACCGTTGTATTCACAGGGATAGGTTGGAACTGGCATGCCTTTACTTCCGGCCCACCATTCTGCTTGGTAGTGACTAACCAACATTGGTTGGTAGCCACGGCCGCTATGTACGACATCTAAATCAGCCAGCTCCGGCATGGCCAAGTGTCCACCTGCAAGTCCATTAATTACGACTGTTCGTTCTGGATCTATCGCCCGTATCTCTGAGGTAATTCGTCTAATAACGCTCTGATGTATTTCGCGCGTGAAACCTCGCTGGTCAATATCAGGTGGTTCATTTACTAAATCAAAACTCAAAAGTTCCAAATGCTTTCCTTTGTACCGTGCAGCAGCAGTGCGCCATAGGAATGAGAAGCTATCTTGTGCAACTTCATCACTCCATAAATTTGTTGCTTCATCTTCCCAGCCATTTATGCAGTAACCAGGGGCTCTATGTAAATTGATCGAGACATGAATGCCACGCGAGATTGATTCATGTATATAGCTGTCCAGCAATTTCATGAAGTTCTCATTTAGGGGAGCACCAATTTCATTGATCCAGAAACGGTAATCCATTGGTAAGCGTAAGAAACGAAATTCGTATTTGGCCATGAAATCAAGCATGCGCGAATCGGCAGGGAGCGCAGAGGGCATACCAGTTGTCGTATAAGCCCATTGTGCATTAAAACCATAACCTAGATTTTGGTCGGCAGAAATCACTCCGATCCTCCAATTAATTGATTGAGCCATTCGGCTTGAAGTAATTGCTGCTGCACACTTCCACCTTCATGGGTGTTATATGCCCAAGTTTGAATTGTCGTGGGACCGGAATAATTGTTAATCATCGCAAAGATTGTTTCTGGCGGACAGATTGGATCATGAAGCCCCACTGAAATTAGAGCAGGCGCCTTTGCCATCGTAACGAGGTTCATGCAATCAAAATATGAGAGAGTATTGAATACTTTTTCGATTTCGAGACGATGAATCTTGCAGTATTGAACAATTTCTTGATACGGAAATGAGTCGGTGATGTTTACCGCATGTTCGAAGTGACAAAGAAATGGTACATCTGGAATGGTTGCAAAAACCTGATCTGAAAGAGATGTAGCGGCTAGTGCAATTCCGCCACCTTGGCTTCCGCCTGCTGTAATAAGTTTTTTCGCATTAACCCCGGGAAGAGTTGCAGCGGCTCGTATAAAAGCAACTGCATCGGTAAATACTCGTCGATAGTAGTAGTCATCTTTATTTAAAATACCGGCAGTCATGAAACCAGGAGATTGAGAGTCTCGTGGATAATTTCCATCTGGAGTATTTCCAATTCGCCAACCGGAGCCACCTTGTCCGCGAGTATCCATAACGAGAATCGCATATCCGGTACTTGGCCAAAAGAGCCACTCATTTATTAATCCGCGACCTCCACCATAACCGTCATACATGACTATGCAAGGCAAATCATGTTCTACATCTTTTGGTTTTATAAACCAACCCTTAATTGGGTCGCCGTTGTATCCTGCAACTGTTACATCAAAAGTTTCAAAAGCTGAGATCGGAGAGATGAAAGGCTCAAGATGTATGTCCACCTTAGATGATAGGTAGGTCTTTAACGTTGAACGCCAGAATTCTAGGAAATCGGGCCTTGAATTCGGACCTGGTGCGAATTTCTCTAATTCGGCAAGTGGCGGACCTACGCGCATTTACTCATCCTCGTTTCTGGTGTTTGATGAAAATTCCTCGATCGATTCCTCACTTATAAAACTCTGCGCATCGTATAGTCGACGATAAGTGCCATTGCCGTTTACTAGTTCTTGGTGAGTTCCGGATTCAACGATTAGCCCGTCCTCTAGTACTAGAATCAAATGCGCTTCTTTAACGGTGGAGAGCCGATGAGCAACAACAAAAGTTGTTCGAGACTTCATCAACTCGTGAAGCGCGCCTTGAATAAATCGCTCTGATTCTGAGTCCAACGCTGAAGTCGCTTCATCAAGTACCAAAATTCTTGGATCGCGGATGATTGCACGAGCTATCGCTAGTCGTTGTTTCTGACCTCCGGATATCCGAGCGCCGCGCTCGCCAACTATGGTGTCTATACCATCTGGAAGTTTGGCAACAAATTCCCATGCATTCGCAGATCGAAGCGCGGCTTCCGCCTGGGCTAGAGTTGGATTAGTCATTCCATATGTGATGTTTTCGAACACTGTGCCGTCGAAAAGAATTGTGTCTTGAGCAACGACTGATAGAAATTTTCGCGACGAGCGAAGATCTAGAGCGGCCATATCCTGGCCATCTAATTTTATTTTTCCAGATGTAGGTCTCAGAAAACCAATAACAAGATTTATAAATGTTGACTTTCCCGAGCCGCTCGGACCAACTAACGCAATCATCTTTCCTGGTTCAGCTGTGACAGTTATATTTTGCAGTGAAGGTTTGTGATTTGTTGGATAAGTAAATGAAACCTCTTCAAATTGGACTCGTCCCGTCACTGAGATGACCGGCTTTTTTCCTGCATTCGATTCGAGGTCTGGGGATTCTAGTAATTCGCCAAGTGAGCGAATTGAGGTAAGGCCTTTAGAAATCGCAGGAGCAATACTAGTTAGCAATAAGACCGAGCCGACCAACATGCCAAAGTAGGAGCTCAGCATTACAACATCACCAGCGGTAATCGGAAGGAAGCCTGTAATTGCGCACCAAGCAGCAAACCCGACACAGATTACGTTTGTTAATTGAAAAGTGACCCAAGCGATAGCGTTGAAATGTCCTTGCAATCTATCCAAGCGTAAGCCAGCATTTTTGACGGTAGAAAACGAGGTATACATGGTTTTCAAGGCGCTCTTTTCGAGACCATGGGCTCGCGTAATTGGCAACAAAGTTGTCATTTCATTAACACGCGAAGACATTCTCTCAATCTCTGAACGGAAATCTTCATTGTGAGTGTTTAGTGTTTTTCGCATTTTAATTACTACGGTTGCCGAGACTGGCCCCAGAAGTAGAAAGAAAGGTAAAAATTGCGGGACTTTAACTGAGGTAATTACGAGTGCGCCAATTAGGCTGTTAATCGCACCGAGACCACCATCGAAACTATGACGCATCATCTGTTCGATATTTTCTACATCTCGGACAACTTTAGTTTGTAGCGCCCCAGCGTTAGTCGTCTGGTAGAAGCTAATGCTCATCTGCTGCATTCGCTCAACAAGAGCTGATCTCAATCGATTTTCTAAACTGCGGATCGATTTCGCAAGAAAGCGAACGTACAGAACGTTCATTGGATAATTCTGGATTGTGATAAATGCAAGAAGTCCAAAATTTAGGGCCAAAATGAGCAGAGATTTTTTGTAAACAACGCAATCAATCATGTTCGCAGTAAGTAGAGGCGTAGTCCAAGAAGGTGAATGTTTGATCGAGAAGAAAACAAGGGCTAGTAATAAATCTTTTCGATTATTTTCCAGCAGATACCAAAGAGTTTTTACTGGGTGTTCACCGCGATATCTATGATCGAGTTCGCTCTCATGGATATTGGGCATAAGCGCACAGTAATCAAAAACTTTTATATATTTATTAATTTCCAAGAAGTAATCTCAAGAAAATTATTTGTCTCATTCTTTTAAAGGAGACAAAACGACCGATTAACAGCAGTCGATACAGTTAGGTAAAGATTCGAAAATAAAATGGAGGTGGAAACGGGATTTGAACCCGTGTAGAGGGATTTGCAGTCCCTTGCCTCGCCTCTCGGCCATTCCACCATGAAAATACGGCCCCCTGTGAAAGGCAGGTGGCCGTATATCCGAGCGGACG
>JACCDP011117021.1_pt1 | contig 13684 bp, 10 predicted proteins | sample 7445841 | NCBI WGS metagenome assembly JACCDP01 (sample SAMN15323441, study PRJNA562643) | freshwater metagenome | isolation source: river surface water | place: USA:Blue River Watershed | collected 2017-08-17
ACCTCATAGCAGCAGGCCCCAGCCGACGGCCCGATACTGATCCGCACATGCTCCAGACGCGAGCCAAAGCGAGACTCCAACAGGGCCAGGGTTTTGGGAACAATGCCGGCAACCGCTCCTCGCCAGCCGGCATGGACTGCAGCCACAACCCGACGCTTAAGATCGTGCATGAGAATCGGAACACAATCTGCCGTCCGTACCGCCACCATAATACCGGGTTGATCGGTAACCAAGGCATCCCAACCTCCCACAAATCGGTCCGTCGGGGCTGGGACACGGTCCACCACCAACGCCTCCGTCCCATGGACTTGCTTCACTGAGAGCGTCCATGAAGATAATGCCGATCCTGGTATCCCCCTCCGCGGAATCCCCATTTCAAGGCCAAGACCCATGGCATGCCCACGGGTCCCGAAAAAATGGCGGACCTGAGTCCCGGCATCCGCAAACGCCGGCACGGTAATAACCGATGAGCTTGCCATAATCACATTCCCTGCCTCATCACGTGAAGATAGGCACACGATCAGTCTGTTTGTTTGCGAAGAAAGGTCGGCACATCCCATTCATCTTCGGCGGTCAACACCGCTCGGTCCATGGACTCTCGCACATCGTTCATTCTTCTCAAAAAGGTCGGGCGATCGAGGTCTTTTATCGGTCGATCTCCCGCTAATGAAGCACCCATGCTGGCTAACGCTGGGGGGACAGGTTTGGCCGGTCGACTTGCTCCCCGATCAGCTCCGATTGCGAGGGCCGCTGAGTCCTCTTCTCGTTCAAACCCGGTTGCGATCACCGTAATGATAAGTTCCTCGCCCATATCTGGGTTGATGACCTGACCGACGATGATGTTGGCTTCAGGATCTGCCGTCTGTTGGATGATCGAGGCGGCTTCTTCGATCTCGTGCAGCGACATGCTGGGGCCTCCCGTAATGTTCAGAAGGACACCGCGGGCCCCCTCGACACTTCCTTCTTCAAGGAGAGGACTGCACATCGCCTTTTGCGCCGCCTCGATGGCTCGGTTCGGCCCATAGGAAACGCCCATACCCATGACGGCTCGTCCTGTGTGCGACATCACCGTACGAACATCGGCAAAATCGACGTTCACGTGTCCTGTGGTCGTAATGACGTCGGCGATACCCTGGATCGCTTGGCGCAACACATCATCCGCGACTTTGAATGCCTCGAGAAGCGGGGTTGATTTATCGACAATCCCTAGCAGCCGCTGGTTCGGAATCACGAGCAACGTATCGACGTGCCGACGCAAATCCCGAATTCCTTCTTCCGCATGCTTGTGTCGCCGTTGGCCTTCATACTGAAACGGTTTTGTCACGACGCCTACCGTAAGGATACCCATTTCGCGGGCAATACTTGCCACAATAGGAGCGGCCCCTGTGCCGGTTCCTCCCCCCATTCCGGCCGTAACAAAGACCATATCGGCCCCTGCGAGACATTCTCGGATATGTTCTTTGCTCTCAAGCGCGGCATCTCGACCGATCTCCGGCTTTGCCCCCGCACCCAACCCCCGGGTGCGTTCCGGTCCGAGTTGGATCTTATACGGTGCCAACGACCGATCAAGCGCCTGCAGATCGGTGTTACCGGCGATAAAATCGACGCGTGCGAGTCCAGAGGTGATCATCGTGTTGATCGCGTTGCACCCGGCACCACCAATTCCGATCACCTTGATGCGGACCGGCGACAACATATCTTCTTGAAATGAGAACATTGGGGCACCTCCTCACAGCGCCTCGCACGACGACCTGCCTGCCGCCCGCAAGGGTTCTAACGGTTAAAAGACCTCCGACACCCACTTCGTCCACCCACGCATTCTTGCCCAGGGCCCTCCATTGCGAAGCCCGGCCGTTTCTAATTCACTGACATGTCGCCGGGCGTGTAACAATAGACCGACCCCAGTCGAATGACTGGGATGGCCGACAGTTTCTCGTAACCCTCCGACACCGGACGGTATGCCTCGGCGTGCCGGCAAGTTCAAGACCTTCTCCGCGGCGTCGGGCATGCCCTCCAATAGCGATGTGCCACCGGTAATCACGACACCGGCCCCCAATATCCCTTCATAGCCGGCACGTGCAATTTCTCTCCGGACGAGCTCAAACATCTCCTCAACGCGCGGCTCTAAAATCTCGGCAATATCTCGTCTGGAAAAAGTTCGAGCTGGCCGATCTCCGACAGACGGTACTTCGATGATCTGATGCCCTGTCAGCAACTCAGTCCGCGCAACACCGTACTGCGTCTTGATCTTCTCAGCCTCAGTCTGTGAAGTGTGGAGAACGAAGGCCAAGTCCTTCGTCAAATTTTGGCCGCCGATGGGAAGGACCGCTGAGTGACGGATGCTGCCATCCAGGAAAATAGCCAAGTCCGTTGTCCCGCCTCCTAAGTCCACCATTACCACACCCAAATCACGCTCTTCTTGCCCCAATACGGCTTCACTGGAAGCGAGCGGCTGCAGAATAATGTCCACGACATCGAGTCCCGCTCGATTCACGCACTTCACAATATTCTGCGCAGATGTAACGGCCCCGGTGATGACATGCACGTTCACTTCCAACCGATTGCCAGAAAGGCCTAATGGTTCGCGCACACCTTCCTGCCCATCCACCATGAACTCTCGCGGTAGCACGTGAAGAATCCTGCGTTCGTGGGGAATGACAGCGAGAGTACGGGCGCTTTCAATGGCCCGCTGGATATCTTCGCGAGTCACCTCGGCTCGTTTCAGCGCCACGACGCCCTTGCAGTTCTCAGCAGAAATGTGGCTACCCGCGATGCCGGTGTAGACCGAGTTGATCTGGACGGCCGCCATCAACTCCGCTTCTTCGGCTGCTTTTTTGATTGATTCGACGGTGCTTTCGATGTTGACAACGACTCCCTTACGTAGGCCAAGGGAAGGACTCGATCCGACGCCGATAATACTGATCCCTCCAGCATCGGTCATCTCCGCCACGATCGCACAAATCTTCGTGGTTCCGATGTCGAGACCGACCAGAATTTGATCCCGTTTCGGCACCGCGATCACCCCCCTTCCCGTACGACAATCCGATTTTCGTACCGGAGATCCACTTCGCTCGCTCCGCGTCCGCGACCGTCAAAGTTCAGAGTCTTGAGTGTCGGCTTGACGCGTTGGAACCGTTCCCACTGCTCTCCAACCGCTGCCTCCCCGAACTGAAATCGCACTCCCTGTACAAGCGCGATGAGGTTTGACGGGTTTTCGGCGTTTACTTGTAGCCGACCTTCAAAGGTTTGCCCGACCAAATGTGCAAGCTCGATGCCCGCCGCGATGACCTGCCTTACCGACTCAGTCTCTTCCAGCAAACCTTTGGAATCGATTCCCGTCACAAGAGGCAATGCATCATCATCGGTCTGACCGAGCCTGGTCAGCACATGCCCCTCCGCATCAGTCAGAAAGTTCTGGGAGTCGGCACGGATGACCGCAGCTGGTTTTCGCTCAACTAGGGATATACGTAACTCATGAAACGGAACGCGGGTCACTTCGGCTTCTTTGACCCACGGATGAGATTCCACCTGCTGCTTAATAACGCTCGTGACGATATGGTGGAGTCCTGTGCCAGATTTTACTTTCGCAAGATCGAGCACTTTCTGCCTATCGACGTGGTGACCTCCTTCGATCGTAATGGTCTTGATCTCCAGCAATGCTTGGAGCGCAGGGCCAGCATATTTCACACTCATCACGATGACCCCTGCCACGAGCACCGTACTGATGATCACGCGAGCCCATCGAGTAAGGGCCTTTCGTCTGGCTGTTGCCCCCAGTTGGGCTTCCCTCCCCGCTCGCTCTCCTTGCGGATCCTTCCACTGATTTTTTCGTGGCTCCACGGGAGAAGATCGCCGCTTTCTTCCCAAGAATCGCATGACACTCACTCCTTTGGAACTACCTGCGCAAAGCGATTCGCACGATCAAGCGCCGACTGCAGAATCCGTTCGACTAAGGCATCATACGTAATCCCAACTTGGGCTGCGGCCATGGGCAGAAGACTGGTCTCCGTCATGCCGGGAACCGTATTGATCTCCAAGACATAGGGCCGACCTCTCGAAGTGATCCGAAAATCCACGCGAGCAGCCCCCTCGCACTCTAACGCCTCGTAGGTTCGCCTCGCTAATTCGCTGATGTGGTGCATCACCTTGGGAGGGAACGGAGCGGGACAGAGATACTGAGTCTTGCCCTTCTGATACTTTGCCGAGAAGTCGTAAAAACCCTCAGGCGCCACGATTTCAATGGCAGGGAGCACGGTGGGACCTTCCGCCGTTGTTCCCAGAATGGAAACGGCAGCTTCATGTCCGGGAATATAACTCTCCACCATCGCCTCTCGATCATAACGATGCGCAAGCGCGAGCGCCTCCTTCCATTGGGTGCTGCGACGTACGATCGTCACCCCGATCGTGGAACCTTGCGAAACCGGCTTGACGACAATCGGCAGTTTCAGTTTTGTCTGCCTCAGAACCTTCGCCAACGACGACCTATCACATTCTCGCACAACGGTTCCGATAGGTAGCGGGACACCATGTGCAGCCAATAGCATTTTCGTGGCCGCCTTGTGCATGCCTACGGCACTCGCACGTACACCGGACCCGGTATAGGGAATTCCCAACGTCTCGAGAAATCCCTGGATGGTTCCATCTTCACCTCCCGGCCCGTGCAACGAGAGAAACGCAATGGCGACTTTTTGATCCTCCAAATCTCGATGCAGACGATCGGTGACATCGATGGCCACCGCATCGTATCCTCGACGGATCAGGGCCTGATGAACAGCCTGACCAGTCTTGAGTGAAATATCCCGCTCCGAAGAGCGTCCTCCCATAAGCACGCCGATCCGGGCATTTGTCAGACGACCCATCGTCGCAACGACTCCCTTCGCTACACTTCACCCACGACTTTCAACTCCAGCTCCAATTTGATCCCCGTCTTTCGCACGATTCCCGTACGTATCTTCTTGATAAGCGAGAGGACATCGGAGGCACTGGCTTGTCCTTGATTCACGATAAAATTGGCATGCTTCATCGAAACCTGTGCATCACCGACCGATGTGCCCTTGAACCCTGCCGCTTCAACAACTCGCCCAGCCGAATCGTTCAGCGGATTCTTGAACACACAGCCGGCGCTTGGTAGCGTAAGCGGTTGCGTATCACGGCGGTAACGGAGATAGTCTTTCACGACCTTTTCAATATCCGCCCGCACTCCCGACCTCAGTTGCAGCCATACTCCAACCACCACACCCAGCGGCAATGTCGCCCGGCGATACCCAAATTCGATCGCCTCTGCGGGACAGTCCATCAGTCTGCCTGTCGGCGACACAATCCGAACGGCTTTCACCGAGTCCTTCATCTCACCGAGTCTGGTCCCTGCGTTCATCACGACACAGCCTGCGACCGTGCCAGGAATACCGGCCGCCCACTCCAACCCCGCCAAGGATCGGCGGATGGCATGGCCGATCAGCGTCGGCATGCCGACACCTCCTTCGGCATACAACACGGATCCTGGTTCTTCTTTGATCGCGCGTAATTTCCCCAAACTGACCACCACACCTCGAATGCCTTTGTCCCGAATAAGGAGGTTGGTGCCGCCCAATATAAAGATCGGAAGTTTCTGTTCGTGCGTCTGCCTGGTGAGGAGGACGACATCCTCCACGTCCGCCGGCTCCCCCAATACATCGGCTGGACCACCGATGTGGAACGACGTGTACTCTTTAAGCGGTGCATTGAAGCGAACCACCCCTCGAACGCCGGCCACGGCAGACTCCAATCTGCGCTGTGCCCGCATTGGTCGTACCTTCGTTCCATCTGTGTGCCCCCGATGCGTCATGGACCATCAAGCAGACTCAAGCCGTGCAAGAATCCCGGTTCCAGCCTTCCAGATATCACCCGCGCCCAACGTAAGAACGAGATCGCCCGATCTGAGATGAGGCAACACCTGATCCGGTAGCGTTTCCTTGCGCTCCAGAAAGGTCACCGAGGGATGGCCTGCCGATTTGATCGAGTCCGCAAGGGCCGCTCCGGAAACTCCCGGTATCGGTGATTCACCGGCCGGATAAATTTCCGTCATGAACAGCACGTCGGCATGATCAAAGGCATGCGCAAACTCTCCGATGCAATCCCGCGTTCTGCTATATCGATGCGGCTGGAATATGACCACCAATCGACGATCCCAACCCTGCTTGGCCGCCGCCAGGGTCGCTTTCACCTCGGTGGGATGGTGGCCATAGTCATCGACCACCATGATGCCGCCGGCTTCACCTCGCAAATGAAACCGCCGTTCGACTCCCGTGAAGGCCGCCAACCCCTTGCGAATCAGGTCGACAGGAATCTCCAGCTCGATGCCGATCGCAATGGCCACCAATGCGTTGGAAACGTTGTGGATCCCCGGCACAGCCAGGCGGAAGGGACCAAGATGCTTCCCACGAAAATGCGCCCGAAACTCGGCACTCCATTGCTTCAAGTTGATGTCGGTTGCCTTGAAATCGGGTGCCATCCCGTCTCGATCGCGAAGTCCGTACGTGTGATACCGCTTGACCAGGCGAGGAAACAGTGCGGCCAGATGATCGTCATCGGCACACAAGACCGCCACGCCGTAAAATGGTATTTTATTGATGAATTCCAGAAAGCTTTCGGTGATGCGTTCCATCGACCCATAGTGATCAAGGTGCTCACGGTCCAGATTGGTCACCGCCACGATGGTCGGAGAGAGGCGAAGAAATGATCCATCACTTTCGTCCGCCTCCGCCACGAGCAAGTCGCCTCGTCCAAGCCGTGCATGACTGCCCAAGGCATTGACCTTGCCCCCAATGACCATCGTGGGGTCGAGGCCGCCTTGCGCCAACACGTTTGCGACCATCGATGTCGTCGTGGTCTTTCCATGGGCACCGGCGATGGCTACCCCAAACTTCAGACGCATCAGCTCCGCCAACATCTCCGCCCGCGGAATCACTGGAATCTGCTTGGCCTTCGCCGCCACAACTTCCGGGTTTCCCGTCGCCACGGCGGAGGAGATGACCACGACTTGCGCCTCTCCCACATTGGACTCCTGATGCCCAATGAACACCTTCCCACCGAGTTCTTCCAGTCGCCTCGTCGTCTCCGAAACGTTCAGATCTGAACCGGTCACCTTGTATCCCATCGTGAGCAGCACTTCTGCGATGCCACTCATGCCGGCCCCGCCGATTCCGACGAGATGAATCTGCTGTATTTTTCGAAAAAGTGTCATGCGAGCCTGCCTTTGTCGTCCCGCTGAGGTCTGTGATCGAATCCCTTGTTCACCAACACCACTAACCTCCGGTCGCTCGAGTAGATTGGTTGATGTCATGTTTTACTCCCATGAGCGCGTAACATTCACCGACGATCACTTCGCCGGCATTGATTCGTCTCATCTCCAAACTCTTCCGTTGCATCGTCCCCAGCCGTTGTGGATCCGACAAGACAGCGTCGATCATCTCACTCAGTTTTACTCCGGTGAGATCGGCCTGCGGAAAAACAATGGCCCCTCCCGCTGCTTCCATCGCCCTCGCATTCTTCATCTGGTGATCATAGATCGCCGTCGGCAACGGAATCAGAATCGCGGCTTTTCCACAGGCCGTTAGTTCGGCAATCGTCATCGCGCCAGCACGAGCTACCACCAAATCGGCCGTCCGAAGAACAGCCGGCATATCGTAGAGAAACGGGACAATCTTGGCCGGGATACCCAACGTTCGGTACGCTTCACCGACTCGCTCGTAATCTCCCTCGCCCGTCTGATGCGTGATGGTCAGGTCTGGAAACCGTTGGCTCAGCAGGGGTAATCCTTCCAACACCGCGCTGTTGATGGCCCTGGCCCCCTGGCTTCCACCAAAAATCAGCAGGTGCTGGCCACCCTGCTTGGTTGACGCGCTGTGGTCCGGTTGCACCAAAAAATCCTGTCGAATCGGTGTCCCCACGACGCGCACCTTCCGCCGGTCAAAGGAAGTCCCGGCCGACTCAAATGCCAAAAAAATCCGCTGCGCAAAGGGAGCGACGACTTTGTTAGCCAATCCTGGGTAGGCATTTGGCTCCAGAATCACCCGGGCAATTCCTTTCAAGGCAGCGGCAACCAACATGGTCGGACTCGTGTAACCCCCCACTCCGATCACAAGATCAGCCTGCCGGCGCTTCAGCAGTTTCAGTGATTGCCAAATCCCAATAGGCACAGAAAGCACTCCACGTATGACATCCAGCAACCCCTTCCCCATAATCGGCTTGGCGGTAATCAACGCCAACTCGAATCCCTCATGAGCAAGCACCCTGGACTCGACCCCGCGCACGGTCCCGACAAAGAGAATGTTCGTGGTTGGATCGCGACGCAGAAACTCTCGAGCCAGCGCGACAGCCGGATAGAGATGCCCACCGGTACCTCCCGCGGCGATCACAATCGTCATGATCGGCTCGCCCAGCCACGCCCGCTCTGCTGTCTGGCCTCTTCTCGTCCAGCCTGCCGATCCCGAGAGATGTTCAGCAAAATCCCGACACCGATCAGGCTGATGACCAAGGAAGATCCGCCATAACTGACGAACGGTAGTGTGAGCCCCTTGGTCGGCAACAACCCCGTCACGACACAAGCATTGATCAGCGCCTGGATACCGATCAGTGTCGTGATACCGATTCCCAGGTAGCGGCCAAACGGAATCCGCGCTCTGGAGGAGATCTGAAACCCCCTGATGACGAAGAGGACAAAGAACAGCACGATCATCCCCGTTCCAATAAACCCGAGCTCTTCGCCGACGAGTGCCAACACAAAGTCTGTATGCGCTTCTGGAAGAAAGAACAGCTTCTGCTTGCTTTCCCCCAACCCAACGCCAAAGAGTCCCCCGCTGCCGAACGCCAAGAATGATTGAGTAATCTGGAATCCCGTATCCGACGCATCCCTCCACGGTTCCAGAAACGCCATGAATCGCTGGCGCCTGTAGCTGGACGTCAGAACAAGGACGAGTCCGATCGGCACGGCAGATAACGCCAGCATTGAGAGGTGAGACACGCGTGCACCGCCGACGAACAAGAGCCCTCCCGTCACCAGCCCCAGCATCACCACGGTTCCCAAATCGGGTTCCAAAAGAACTAACCCGCTGAGGACCCCCATGACGAGTAACGCGGGTAGTAGCCCGGTGGAGAAATTTTGGAGCCGATCTTCTTTTTTTGCGAGGTATGTCGCGAGATAGATCACACCGATTAACTTCACCATCTCGGCTGGTTGAATTGAAATCACCCTCAGGTCCAGCCATCGCCTGGCCCCGTTTCGCATCGCACCAATTGACGGGACCAAGACCATCACCAACATCGCCGCGATGAGACCAAGAAGCGGAAGAGCCAGTCGTTTCCACCAGACATAGTCGATACGGGACGCGATATGTAGCAGCACCAACCCAAATACCAGCCACGCCAGCTGCCGTTTCAGATAGTACCAAGAGTCGTGGAATCGATTGCCCGCCACCACGGCACTCGCGCTGAAGACCATCACAAGGCCAATCAGCACCAGGGTGATGGTCACAAACAGCAGGACATGATCCATCCCCCCACCCCGCTTTGGACCCTGCGGGCTGCCGGTGGACCATGGCAAGGCCAAGGTCCCTACAGATCTCTGTGACATCTTCCAGCGTCAATGCTCCTCTGCCTAGCAGGCTGTTGAAAAAGTCCGGCGGCGGCGTTCTCGCGGCGCTTAGAGGCTCAACGTACCGCCCAAAGTACGCTTTCGCCTCCTCGCTTGCTGCGGCCTTGCCGGACGGGCTTTTTGAACAGCCTGTGGGCCTTCGTTACTCCGGCAAAGATTGCACGAGAGCTTTAAACTGCCGCCCTCGGTCTTGATAATCGGCAAACATATCGAAACTCGCGCAGGCTGGTGACAGCAGCACCACCTCGCCGACACTGGCTCCCGCTGCCGCCAACTCAATGGCCTGCTTCAAGGTGTCAGCCCGTTCGACCGCCTGATAACCTTCCATCGCCTTTGCAATCAGCGGCGCCGCTTCACCGATCAGAATGAGCCGCTTCACTCTCCGGCGAATCGCGGGAGCCAACCGAGAAAAATCCCCTCCCTTGTCTCGCCCCCCAGCGATCAGCCAAATCGGTTGATCGATACTTTCCAACGCTTTGAGGGTCGCGTCCACATTGGTTCCCTTAGAGTCGTTGATAAAGCAGATGCCTCGGCGCTCACGAACCACCTCCAACGCATGTTCCAACCCAGGAAACTCTCTAAGGACCTGACGAACAACACTGAGAGGGCACCCGCTCAACAGTGCGTAGGTGACAGCCACCATGGCGTTTTCAACGTTGTGGTCGCCGATGATCTTGATCTCGCTCCGAGCACAGACCTCCTGAGTCTGGCCTCCAACGGTCGTCATGATGCGATCCCGATCGAGATAGGTCCCCCCGTCTAAATCGGACGGTAACGTCTGAGTCCTCGTGAAACCCAGTACACGAGCTCTCACACCCCGCCGCAGCGGAGCCACTCTCGAATCATCCAGATTGAAGAGGGCGTAGTCGGACGGAGTTTGATTCTCGAAAATTCTGTTTTTCGCCGCAATATATTCGTCGATCGACTCATAGCGATCCTGATGGTCTACCGTTACGTTGAGAATCCCGGCAATCCATGGATGAAACTGCTCGACGGTTTCCAGTTGGAAGCTGGATACTTCCACTACCAACGCGTCATACGGGCATGGGCGGCCCACCTTCATGGCTTGCAGCGAGTGTAGGGCAGCCTCACTGATCGCCGTGCCTAAATTCCCGCCGACAAATACCCGTTTTCCACTCTCTTGCAACATTTTCCCAGTCAGCGTAACAGTCGTGCTCTTTCCATTAGTGCCGGTCAGAGCCAGAATTGGAGCGGAAAGAAACCTCGATGCGAGATCGAGTTCACTGATGACCTTCACACCTCGGTGACGAACGCGCTCAAGGGCCTCCAACCGATAGGGGACTCCCGGACTAATGACGACAAGTTCGGCTGTGTTGAGAGCCGATTCATAATCCCTGCCTAGGGCGAAACGCGTCGTGGCCTGATCCAGCGATTCAAGCACACCGAGTAACTCTCCTCGATCCTTTCGATCGGCCAGCGTCACCACCGCGCCGACTTCCTGGAGTAGGCGGGCGGCGGCCACGCCACTCCGTGCCAGTCCGACGACCGTGACGCGAGCTCCTGCCAACTGAGTGGTGTCCACTCCCACCATCTCCATTACCTCAACTTGAGCGTGCTCAAGCTCAATAGCGCCAACAAAATGGCAATGATCCAGAGACGCACAACGACTTTCGGCTCTTCCCAGCCTTTCATCTCAAAGTGGTGGTGGATCGGAGCCATGAGGAAGATCCGCTTCCCTCTGGATTTGAATGAGGCGACCTGGAAAATGACCGAGACGGCCTCGATCACGAAGACACCGCCGACCATCAGCAACAACAGCTCATGCTTGCTGATGACCGCGACCGTCCCAAGGGCCGCCCCAAGCGGGAGCGAACCGACATCGCCCATAAAGACCGAGGCCGGATAGGTGTTGAACCAAAGGAAGCCAAGACTCGAACCCAGGATGGCCGCCGTAAAGACCGCCAACTCTCCGGCTCCGTCGATGTGCGGGATCAGAAGGTATTCCGACATCAATCGGTGACCGGTTACGTAAGCGACCACAGTGTACGCCAATGCAGCGATCATCACAGGACCGATAGCCAGCCCGTCGAGACCATCAGTGAGGTTCACGGCGTTGGAACAACCGACGATCACCAACACGGCAAAGACAATATAAAACCATCCCAAATCAGGCGTAAAACTCTTGAAAAATGGCACACTCAACTTCGTGCTGTAGCCAGGCAACGAGTACAAAATTAGCGCGACAACCAGCGCGACGACTATTTGAGCCGTGAACTTTTGCGATGCGGAAAGCCCCTTTGATCGGGCCTTGATGAATTTGAGATAGTCGTCCGCAAACCCAATGGCACAAAACCCCAGTGTCGCAGCAAGAACCAGCCAGATATGGGGACGCGAGATGTCGGCCCAGAGCAGCGTGGACAACGTGACTGCGAAAATAATGAGGATGCCGCCCATCGTGGGCGTCCCGCTTTTAGCGAGATGTCGCTTCGGTCCGTCATCCCGTATCTGTTGCCCCAACTTGATTTCTTGAAGCTTACGAATCACCCACGGCGCGAGCACGAATGCGATCAGGAACGCCGTGACCGCGGCATAAATGATGCGAAAGCTCTGATACCGAAAGACATTCAGAAACGAAAATTCTTTATGGAACGGATAGAGCCAGATATACAGCATAGCCTGAACGACCGTTAGGAAGCCTTCCTTGTCGTATGTGTTGCTCCTCGAAGCGCATCAGCGACCAGCTCTAATTTCATCCCGCGCGATGCTTTGATCAGCACGGTATCACCCGGCTTCACAAAGGTTTTTATGGCGGCCGACGCCGTGCGCGCGTCCGGCACTTCGAGAATATGGGCTTGATCCAGTCCTGCCTGCCTCGCCCCTTTGGCGAGACTCCGCCCCAATAGGCCACAGGCCACGAGCTGATCAATGCCGTGGCGTGCCACGAATCCGCCGACCTCCTCATGCATCTGAGCGGCATTTTGGCCAAGTTCCAGCATATCGCCAAGCACGGCAATTTTCTTTCGTTTCGCCCCTGTTTGCGCGAGCAACTGCACCGCTGCTTTCATGGAGGCCGGGTTGGCATTGTAGCAGTCAATGATCAACTTCACGCCCTGACTCACTCGCACCTGCGACCGCATGGCAGCAGGCCGGAAACGGGACAGTCCCTGAGCGATCACCCCTCCGGGCAAGCCCAGGATCGAACCAACTGCTCCTGCAACCAAAGCATTGGTGACGTTATGGTCCCCTTGCACTCGAATATGAACCACGGTATGGCGGACCATGCCTGGGAGTAGAAGACGAAAGATCGTCCCATTGCGCCCGTCGGATTTCAGATCCATGGCACGGACGTCAGCTTTTGATGAAAAACCAAACGACACCACACGACAGCGAGCTCGTGCAGCAAGGTAGTCGTAATACGAATCATCTGCGTTCAGGACCGCAACTCCATCAGGAGGAAGCAAATCGAGCATCTCCGCCTTTGCCTGAGCTGACACCTCTATCGTGCCGAAAAACTCTAAATGGTCGGGGCCGATGTTCGTAATGATCCCGATCGTGGGGCGAACTATTTCACACAGTCTTGCGGTCTGACCGAGATTGTCAACTCCCATTTCGATGACCGCTCCCTTATGTCGCTCATTAAGGCGAAGCAGTGTCTGCGGGACTCCCACACGGTTATTCAAATTCCCTTCCGTCTTGAGAATTTTCCAGCGCTGGGCCATGACACTGGCGACCATTTCTTTCGTCGTCGTCTTACCGTTGCTTCCTGTGACGGCAACGACAGGAATGTGAAATCGGCTTCGGTGGTGCGCAGCCAGCTGCTGATAGACATAGAGTGGATCGCGGACACCGAGGATAAATGGCTGGGCCCGCTTCGAACCACGCTTCAAGGAAATCCCCGACACATCGTAGGAATCGAGTACGATCGCCCCAACCGCCCCGCGCGAGAGCGCCGTAGTCACAAAGTCATGGCCGTCGAATCGATCTCCTTTTAGCGCAAAAAAGAGATCACCAGGTTGCAGAGACCGAGTATCGAGACTGATTCGCCGAATACGTTGCTTCGCCCAACCCGCTCCGTCGCCGGCCAAGACTGTC
>JACCDP010268458.1_pt1 | contig 13683 bp, 13 predicted proteins | sample 7445841 | NCBI WGS metagenome assembly JACCDP01 (sample SAMN15323441, study PRJNA562643) | freshwater metagenome | isolation source: river surface water | place: USA:Blue River Watershed | collected 2017-08-17
CAACCTAAACGTTTCTGACACGGGTTCGAATGTTCTTTCCGTCACTGGAAATGTGTACACGACCAGTGCGCTTCAAGTGGGTTCGAACTTGATCGTCTCTGACGCCGCTTCAAATGTTCTTTCGGTCACCGGAAACGTGACGGCCACGCGCGTGTATGCGTCATCGTTCAACAATCTGGCGATGTCTTCGCAGGGGGTTGATGTGTCCATCGGGTCCAGCGCGGGGAGCAAAGGGTACGCCGCGATCGCGATTGGACAGGACGCCGGCGCTCATTCGCAAAACGGGTACTCGGTTGCTATTGGTCAAATGGCTGGAAATGGCGCGCAAGGGATACAGTGCGTCGCCGTCGGGCCGAACGCCGGACAAACGAATCAGGGGAACTACGCGGCCTCCGTGGGATACAACGCAGGTTACAATGCGCAAGGAACTGAGAGTGTCTCGCTGGGTCGAGAGGCCGGGTACGAGTCTCAAAATGCGTATGCGGTGTCAGTCGGTACATCCGCTGGACGCTCGTATCAGGGACAGCAATCCATAGCGATCGGTCGTTCGGCCGCTTTTCAGTACCAAAACAACAACGCGATTGCGATTGGGTACCAAGCTGGCCGAAATTATCAGGGTCTCAACGCGATCGCCATCGGTAATCAAGCCGGAGTGAACTCACAAAGCGCGAACAGTATCGTTTTGAATGCTTCGGGATCCACACTCGACGCATCAGACAGCGGGTTCTTCGTGAAACCCGTGAGGTACACGAACGCTCTTTCTGGAAACCTGGTTGCGTATTCGTCGGGGACCTCGGAGCTGTTTTCGTCCAACATCACCGTCAATCTGAACGGGAACGGGATCAAATTCGGAACCTTTTCCATTCTGAACAACCAGTCGAATTCTGTGTCCATCACGTCGAATGCGAATGGAGTCGCGAGCACAAACTCGGTGGCGATAGGAAAAACCGCGGGTGATGTCGGTCAGGGTCAATCTTCGGTCGCCGTGGGATACGCAGCTGGCAGGATCTCGCAGAACACCCTGTCGGTCGCGATAGGTCAGGGTTCCGGTGAAATCGGCCAGGGTCAAAACGCGGTGGCAATCGGAGAGCAAGTTGGAAACATAACTCAGGGAAATTATGCAGTAGCCATTGGGTCTCAGACTGGATACACCAATCAGGGCTCTTCTTCTATTGCCATCGGACAATATGCAGGGTACTCAAATCAATATACGAGCGCCATTGCCATTGGAGTTAATTCGGGACAGTTGTCACAAAATGCATACTGCGTCGCACTTGGCACCAATGCCGGATACCAGGGTCAATACGCCAGTTCCATAGCTATAGGTACAAGTGCCGGTTATCGGAGTCAAAACACGAATTCTGTAGCTGTAGGTACAAGTGCCGGTTATCAGGGCCAGGGTTTGCAGGGCGTCGCAATCGGTTCAGGCGCAGGAGAAATTGATCAGGGTAATTATTCAATAGCTATTGGAAGCGGCGCTGGGTCCACACAACAACACTCAAATTCCATCGTTCTTAACTCATCTGGAGTTGCTTTAAACACATCAAATGTAGGTACATTTTACGTGAGTTCTATTCGCAAAGCAACAAATCCAAACGGTGGTCCAGTTGGAAGCCTGTGGTACAACCCAGTAACCAGAGAAATCTGTTATAACTAAAATGTAACAAAGTAGTAAATGATCGGATTTGCTCCTTTCGATTCGTCAGAAGCGGGACCTCCGTCCGCCTCGGTCACCCCGAGAAGGCAGCCGCGAATCGTCAGAACGTCGAAAACGACTGAGTGTAATTACATTGTGATGTTTTTCATCATCGGAGTCATGCTACTCGCGCTAGGGGACCTCAAGAGGTCGTAGACAGCGCCGCGGCCTTTGGTCGCTCAAGAGGTCCTGAGCAAACACTCCGTGTTTGCGGCCCTAACGGTCCTCCTTTCGACCACACCGTGTCCTCGGTTTCACCACCGTCGTCACGTATCTGTGCAGGCGTCTCAGGTCACGCGCGTCGCCCTCGATCGTAAAGTTGCGCTCACTGAACTCAAAGCCATCAAGGAACCACTTGTCTTCTTCGGTGCGCACTTTCAAGTAATTCACAGCTGGGTAAAACTTTTTGCACCATTGGATTATCACGGCGGGTGCGTGACCGATGTAGACGCGTTCGGAGCCGTGTTTGGAGATCACCTTCTCGATCGAGGTGGACGTGATCGTCCCGAGTTCCCAGTCCTTTTCTTTCAACTTCCACGTGAAGAGCTGCTTGCCGTCCTTCGCGAACGTCTTCACGGTGTCGTCGATGACGACGAAGGATTCAATGTCCGGGTGAAACGCCTTCAGCTGAGGAAACGCTTCCGTGACCACGTCGTTCGGGTACGCGTCAAAGTTCAGGTCCGTGTGTTTCACGGGGTCCTCTTCGCGCACGATTGTCAGGTCTTTTGTCACGCGGATGCGCCTGGGTCCCTTGAGTTCATCCGGCGTCTCGTCGACCGGAATGAACGACTCGCCGTAAATGTCGTACAGTCGCTGGATCAAGAGAGTCGACATCTTTTTCACTCACACTACTTCTCTATGTCTATCGAGAACACGGGTTCGTAGTATTTGTAGCCAGCGAGGCTCCCATCACAAACGCGAAGGTAATTCACATGAGGGAAGTTCTTCTCAGACCACTCCGCGACTTGCTTCGGCCCTTTCCTGAGAGAGAAGAGCTCGGTTCCGTACATCTTTTGCAGATCCTCAATCTCTTTCCGCGTCACGGCTGGTTTTCCGGGTGACAGCATCCATGCAAACAATTTGCGCCCCTTGATATCATACATCGTCACGTACCCGTCGTCGATTCTGTACGATTCGATTTCTGAGTAAAACGCCTTCAGTATTGAAACATCCGTGATGACCACGAGAATCCCACGCGGTGATTTTGCCAGCAGGTTACAAATCTCCACGTCGGTGTGCTTGACACGACTCGGCACATAATCGATGTATCGAGTTCCCACGCCCAATACCTTGTCATTGTAGCGAAGGATGCCGACAGACGGATCTTCAAGGAGATCGCTCATGATGGGATTTTCACCGTACACGTCAAACAGGCGAGAGAACAACACGGTGTTCAATGGAAGTTCCCACGTGAAGAGCAACTCATCTTGTCCATCGAAGAATTTCACGCTTGTATCCGTGACCATGAACGAAATGATACTAGGATAATATTCCTTCATGATTGGTGTCGACCATGTCAGTTGGTTCTTCGTCACGTGATCAAAGGAGAGGTCCGTTATTTTGAGTCGAGGTTCTTCGTACTCGATCGCGTGGTTGAACTTGGTTTGGTTGTAACACCTGTACCCCTGAACGACGATGGTGCCGGTGCTACGCATGTACGCGATGTTGATCGAATCAGAATCGTCAAAGTCTGCTCGCTTGCGAATGGCCCACGGGATTTGCTTGCCAGCCAGGTTGCCGCCCTGCGTCTCGTAGAGTCGATACAACAAGAGCGGATCCAACTCCTCCTTCACTTCTGGAAGATTCCACGAGAATAGTTTCTCCCCCTTGATGTTAAACACGGTCACGTACTCGCCAACTTGGTATGAATCAATCTCCGAGTAAAAATCCTTCAGTATTGAATCTTCCGTGACAAACCCACGCGGTGATTTTGCCAAGAGGCGACAAATCTCCACGTCGGTGTGCTTGACGCGACTCGGCACATAATCGACGACACGATTTTCGACGCGCAACTTGTCACCTTCTCGACGAATGGCGACAGCGCGTGGATTTGTTGTTTTTGGATCTAAGAGATCGCTCATGAAAAGCTTTTCACCGTACACGTCAAACAGACGAGAGACCAACACGGGGTTCAACTCCTTCTTCACCTCTGGAAGCGTCCACGCGAAGAGCGGATTGTAATCCTTGTCATACATTTTCACGCGACCCTTTTCAATCATGAAACGATCGATCCCCGAGTACAACTTCTTCAGTATCGAGTCTTCCGTGACATTCACGAAGACATCATGATATGTTTTCGCCAGCAATTCGCACACGGCCGCATCAGTGTGCTTCACGAGACTCGGTGTGTAATCGATGAAGTATTCGCGATTGTTGTGCGTCACGTGCAATTTGTCGCCTTTGCGTTTACTCAAGATGCTACCCACGAGATCGGTCGTGAGTGACACTTGACCGTAAATATCGTACAGTCGACAGATTAACACCGGGTCCAACATCCTCCACCTGAAGAGGATTTTCCAGTTTTCGTCTTTCAGTGTCACCTGACCCTTTCGCACTTGGTAAAACTTGATCCTCGGATGAAACTGATGAATCTTTGAACCTGATTCGACCACGGTCCACAACTCAGGATCTCGATCAAACACCAAGTCTATGTGTTGAATCCATCGTGCATCTTGTGGTACCTCGACTTCGACGTTTTCGGCGTCACCATTGTTGTACACCGTGATTGTGTTTTTGCGACACTGTAGACTGACACAATTGAAACCAAGATCCTTCAGTTCATCTGCCAGTTCATCATTGGGAATCGGAACGATGCCGTAAATCATGTACAGCCGAAAAATGAGCAGCGGGTCCACCTTTGGCTTCTCAGGGAGTTTCCACTGGAAAAGCATGTCATTATTCTCGTCAAACAAACTCACCACGCGCTCATTCGAAACAGTGTAAGACTTGGCTCTTGGGTGAAACTTCGACAATTCATGAGTGTTTTTGAACACCAGATCAGTGTGTTTTATCGCACACGGCACGTAGCCGACTGTGTACTTGTATGTCGTTTCCACATTGTCTTTGAACCCTTGAACAGAAAGCTCGTTCCCATGTCGATGTATAATGAGCGAATTGTTTCCCAATTTGCAAAGCGCTTGCGGGGCGGGTTTGATGTGAGCATCCCCGTGTATGTCGTAGAGCCGAGAAAACAGGAGCGGATCCACGTGCTCTGGTAGTTTCCACACCAAAAGTCGTTTTTTGTCCTTGTCGTACGTGTACACCGTGTCACCTCGAACCTGCCAGCTCTTGATCTTCCAGTGTATATACTTTAGCCCCTCTAGATTGATGTTCTTCGAAAGGAGCTCGACCGTGATGGGTTCAACATTTAGGATGATCGGACACCATTTAGCAAACCTGCCGCCCGTGTTCACAATCATTGCGCCGTCGTCAGCCATCCTCAGCGTCATTCTTTCTGTTATTCGAAACTCTTCAGGAATCATCTCGACCGGGATCACGTTTTCCCCGTGAATCTGGTACAGACGGCGAAGTAGCATCGGGTCAAACTGACGCACGCGCCACCTGAAGAGCAGTCTCCTGTCCGAGTCGTACGTCTTGACGATGAACGAATCGTCGTCGTGTCTACACGCGAACGTGTACGCTATTGAGTCGTCCCACGCTTTCACGTTCGGAGTCGCCGGGATCAGCTCGTTCGAGACCCGCACAGCGATCGCGCGGTGATCGGTGCTTTGCTGGTACCGGGTGTTCGAGTCGATCGTGAACTCAAAGATGGTGTTGTCTTTCACGTCGACCCCTTTGATCAGCCATTTTGTGGAAATTCTCACGCGAGTGACACTCGGGAAGTTCTTCGAGACCCACTCGGAAACGCTCCAGTGCGTCTCTTTGATGGGATGATACTCGTCGCCATAACAGTCGTGATATTTTGAGAGGAACTCGTGTGTGAACGGAATATCGTGAAAAATGCGTAGGGTTGACATGCTGTCTACTCTACGCTACTTGTTGCCTCTTTAAATGGTTATCACGTGCTCAAGGTCCCTGTACAACTTGATGTTTTCCCCGCTGACGAAAAAGTAGTTCACGTGAGGGAAGTTACGCGCGCACCACTCCACCAGATCACTGGGTGCATCCTTGATGTAAATGCGTTGCGTGCCGTGTTTTTTCACAAGGCTCATAAAGTCTCTGCATGACACCACGCGTGGAAGCTTCCGCGTGAACGTGAGCAGCCTGTTTCCGTGCCTGTCGTACGTGATCACCTTACCAGAGTAACAGTCGTACGTGTAAGAATGAATGTCTGGGTACACATTCAGTTGAAGCCAGTGGACGTCACCGTGGAAATTGCTCAAATTCATTTCGGACGAGTCATTTCTCGCTGGAATCCGGAACAACTCACGCGCAGCGCCTGCGTAAACGACCCCGCGTTGATCTATGTTGAGTGATTTCAGTTTCCCGTAAACCTGATGAAGGACACTTGGTATCTCGTCTTCAGGTATGGTCTCGTCCAAGTAAATCTGGCGGAGTCGAAACATCAAGAGTGCATCAATTGGTGGCAGCTTCCACGTGAGCACCTTTTTGCCGTGTTTGTCGTATGTCGTGATTTTTTCTCTTTCGACGTGGTACTTCTCGATGCTCGGGTGCAACGTTTGAAGTTGCGCGAGGACGTCTTCTTTGTTCAATTTCACATCGACGTGTTTGAACGTGGTGGGATTCACTTGGGATTTCCACAAGACGATATCGTCGTTGTTACGCAGCCACAAGTTGTTGCCAATCCAGCTGATGCGAACTGTATGAGGAAATCCATCCGGGAGATCTTCGCGTGGTATGAGTTTGTCCCCGTGAATCTCGTAAAGTCTCTGATGCAAGAGCGTGTCGTGGAGTCGCTCGAGCACGAACGTGTCATCATCCGGCTTCGCCTCCCATGCGAAGAGTTTTTTACCCTCAAAGTTAAAGGTGAAGACGATGTTCCCTTTCTTCTCAATCTTTGCAATGTTTTGGTGCAAATTCGTTCGGAGCCATTCGATTGATTTGCCTTTCTCTTGGAGAATCTGGAGGGTCAGAGGGTGCGTGTTGTGATGACTGATCGGACAAGTGAAGATACGGTCACGACCTCTGATGCGAAACCCAGCGTCACCGAGTTTTTCTATGACAATTCGACCCTTGATTCGATTTTGAACAGTGTATGGAACAAGTTCCTCGTCGATAGGGTTTGAACCGTGAAGCTCATAGAGACGCTGCAAGATGCACGGGTCGGGGACGTCCAGGGTCCATTGAAACAGTGGTCTCTTCGAGGCATCGAACGTCTTGACGTGAATGAGATCACCACTTTCCTTCGTGACACTGAGATACTCGATCTCGTCGTAGTATTTTTTGAAGTGACACCCAGCCCTTTGCATACCAGCGTCGATGATTGAAGAAGGAAAGTGGAGCGTCAAGTGTTCGCGCGATCTGTACGTGTCCTTCATAGGAAACTTGTACACAAAGACATCATTGTAGTGCTCCCTTCCGACGAAAGTCCAGTCTGTCACGCACGAAAGTCGTACGTGGGTGACAGATGGGAACCATTTTTTGATCCACGAATGCAACTCATACGGCAAATTATCCATTTCGAACCACATGTCGGATCGTGTGTCATATATTCTCGAGACAATCGCGTGATAAAACGAGGGCATCGGAATGTCTCGGATGATTTCAAAACAGTCTGACTCGTAGGTTTTTTTGTCACCGTGCTCGGTAATCTTGAACGAGTGTGTGCCATCGTAAACAGTGAGGGTCGACGACATCTTGGGTGTCTACACAGCGTATGAAGTTACTCTTTAGGACCTTCTTTTCCAGTGATCCCACCCACCGTGAGTTCCCAAATTGGTGCGCGCTTTGTATTGCATGAGCAGATCCTCTATGGGCTGTCGCTGTGGAATCGGGCAAAATTCCAGCGTGTACAAAGAATTGCGATTGAAAACGTCCAAATTGTTTGGATTGGCGCCTGATTCGAGGAGGAACTTGACACACTGTGTGTATCCCTGGAATATAGCCGCGTGCAAGACATTATAATTGTACCTGCGAGAGGAGCGATCTTTAGTCGCGACTTGTTTTCCGTGAAGGCGCCTCTGGCGCCGTGCGGGAAACTTCGCACCAGGTCGCACCCAATTCGATATCAACACCGTACTTCATGAAGAGTTTGATGTACTCGAGGCACCTGGTGTCCGCGTCCGCGTCACCGCGAACAGCGCTGTACAATATGTGATGCAGCGGCGTTTCCTTTGAAAACCTCGGAGGCCCACAACACCTGCGGTGACGTGTTAGCGAGTCGTTTGCCCGCTTCGGCAACAAACTCCGCACCAGTGTTCCTGTGCCAGATCCGCTTCATAAAAGATGTCATTGTAAATGTAGAATGCATTTGGACAGATCCCCATTTTGAGGTACTCTTCCAACACCCTGAGATCCGGCCACTTTTTTTCAGTCTCCTTCACAAAGTTTGATTTAGACACTATGTGAGTGAGGTACTCGCGCATGTGATTCGTCATTTCGCCTTCATACTTTTCAATGTCCGAAAGCGTGAACTTGGGTTCCACCCGTGCAAAGTTTTGTTGTTTATAGATTTGGTTGATGTACGTTCGAACGTGACAAACCGTCATGGTGACGTGAAACGTGACTTCGATGCCGACGGGCTGTGTGTATCCGACGAGTTTCCACACGTCATGCACGTTCTCCAGAGTTATCGTTGTGGTCGCGGGGAACCACGTTTTGATCCAATCGCGCATCACGTAAGGGAAGCCGTCCATGGGTTTCTTGTGAATGTTCGTAAAATTGAAATGGTGGTCAAAGTCTGGAACGGGGATCTTATCGACATTGCTTGGCACGTCTTCGTAATTTGACGTCGTAATTTCATACGTCTTCTTCGTTCTGTTTTCTGTCCATCTGATGACGACGACGGTGGTTGCGTTTGTGAACGTGAGAGTGTACGTCATTTTGTCACACAAGTTTTTACGTCTCTAGGCCGCACGCACGCGGGCGGAGCCCGCTTACAACGAAACCTCGCCTGTCGGTTTCGCTCAAAGTGAAACCTCGACCTTCTTCCTCCTCCCTCCGCCCTTCGCCGCTCGAACCTTGACTTCCTTCAGTTCCCCGTCGCCTCCGGACACTGATACGATGTCGCTCATGTTCTCGTCCTCGAGGACCGGTTCCGGGATTGGTTCCATGATGGCCTCCCTGGTCGAGGTGCTCACGGGCATGCTCGGCATCATGATCCCTCCCATCAAAGACGAGATGTCCAACCCTGGTCCTCGCATCTCCTTCCTGCCCGAGGTGGCCGTCCTCGCCGGTCGCTCCGTCGGGTCCTCTCTGGGCCCCTGTTGCGCCTGAGTGTTCTTCACGGCGTTGACCATGTTCTGCACCAGCTCCGGGTTCTGCTTCAACACGTCGTTCATATTCGGGACCGCGGCGTTGAACATGCTCTTCGTCAGGTGGAACATCATGCCGGATCCGCCGAGCATCATCAGCAGTTTGATCTCTGGTGCCACGTGCATCTTGGTCCTGTACTTGGTGTAGAGCTCCTCGAAGACCCCGTCGTAGTCGTCTATGTTCTCCATGACGCTCTCGGACCACCCGTCGAGGTAAATGTCGAACGGGTTGTACCGTTTGTTCAGGAACTCCATGCCGGACACGCACGCGATCAGCATCCTCCTCGAAAACTTGATCGACTGCTCCGCCTCGATGCCGTACAGGAGCCTCTTGTACTCCGTCCGAATCTCGGAAATGTCAGAGTACGCGTTCAGGCGCTTGTTCACGTTCAGACCCTTCTTTTCCAGCCTCGCCAGCTTGTTCAGAAGGTCCGCCTTTTCGTCGTCGATGGAGGAGTACCCAGGCGAGGGCTTCTCCTCGGCCGAAGGCTGCTGCGCGTACTCGGGGGGTCCGCCTCCGCCCTGGTCCTCTTCCTCCTCCTCCTCCATCACGTCTTCGTCGTCCTCCTCAGGAGCCGAAAAGTGCTGAGGGGGTGGCTTGGACCTCTTGTTCGGGTTGGTGAAGGCGTCCATGTTCTGCGTGGCGAATGCCGGGGCGGATCCAGGTGGCGGAGGCCCTGGCCTGGGTCGCTTCTTGGGCGCTGGGGCTCGGATCTCGATCTCGTCGAGCATGGCTTGCTCATCGTCGTTCAGCTTCATCACGTGGACGGGAGCGCTTCGTTCGAGGATGATCTCATCCATCTTCTGGACTCTGAGTGGAAACTATTGCCAGCCCTTTAACGCGAAAAAATTTGTTCGACACCTTGTAACAAATGGCTCGCACCAAGCTCATCGTCATAGGCATCGTGATCGTGCTCATCGCGCTCCTCGTGTTCAGGACGAGCGGGTACTCTCTCAGGCCGAGCGGCATCCAGACCGACAAGGGGACCGTCTTGTCCTCCATCGCCGACCTCCCCACGGACCTGTCGTGCGTGGCCGGCAACACTCCGGTCGGTCAGGATGGCTCCGCGGAGTCGTACTACTCCAAGCAGGACGGTGACGGCTACGGCATCTGCGGGGCGCAGCAGCTCGTCCGCGACAACCTCATCGGATACAAGATCTTGGACTAGTTTTTTCTTCTGACCTAACAGTAAAATGTCTGGAGGCATTACGCAACTCGTGGCCGTGGGCGCTCAGGATGAGTACCTCGTCGGGAAGCCCGAAGTGTCCTTTTTCAAAGCCACGTACAAGCGTCACACCAACTTTTCGCACGTGGCGTTCCGTCAGGTGATTCAGGGCAATCCAGCGCCCGGAGGCATCTCGACCATTCGCTTCGAGCGCAAAGGGGACCTCTTGGGGTACTGCTTCTTGACCATGAAGGACGGGAGCACCAACGAGGTCCTCGCTTTTGACCCAGACTCCATCGACTACATCGAGTTGATGATCGGCGGTCACGTGGTGGACAAGCAGTACTACGACTTTATGGTCCACATCGCGGACCCGCTGCTGGTCACGTCCCAGAACAAGGCTGCGCACACCCACGACAAGATTTGCCCTTTGCACTTTTGGTTTTGCGAAAGCTGGGCGTCCGCGCTGCCCCTGGTCTCCATGCAGTTCCACGACGTGGAGATGCGAATCACGTGGAAGAACCCAGATACGACGAAGATTTACGAATGCTGGTCCGACTACGTGTTTCTCGACAGGGTGGAGCGCGAGGATCTCGCCGGCAAGAAGAGTCAGCAGGTGCTCATGTATCAAGTGCAGACCCAGATGTCCTCCGGGACCTCGACCCAGCCTCTCGTGTTCAATCAGCCGGTCAAGTTCCTTGCGTGCTCCGTGCCCATCGTGGCGAACCCTGACACGGCCCTGATTCGTCTTCAGCTCAACGGCACGGACATTGGCGAGGAGAAGAACTACGACCCGCACTTCACGGACGCGCCGTTCTATTACCATTGTCCGAACTCGTCGACCACCTGGAACGGTGGCAAGTTCCTGCACCCCTTTTGTCTGGACACCACCAAGGTGCAACCGTCCGGGTCGCTCAACTTTTCCAGGCTCGACTCTGCCAGGTTCGTGTCGACCAACGACACCTTCTCGTTTTCTGGTTACATCTACGCGGTCAACTACAACATCTTGAACATCGAAAACGGCATGGCCGGGTTGCTCTACGCCAACTGAGGAGGAGATATTTTCCTTCACGTACTGGTAAATGAACAAGCTCGTGCTCGTCATCGTCGTGATCGCATTCGTGTTCATCATCTCCTACGACCCCAAGAACGGGAAAAAGTTCAACATCGAAAACTATCAGCAGACGCCCGCCCCTTCAGCGGACTCGCCGGCCCCGTGCGACGAGGTGAGGTACCTGCAGCTCCAGGGGTTCACCGGTGGCACGTGCGGCGGCGCGAATGAGGAGCGTCTCGGCGTCGTGTATTCGAGTCCCAACTCTGGAGGTCCGAACGTCAAGGGGTTTGTTTGGGACTGAAGCAACATTCGGGACGAATGTTGCGCCCGGAGCAACATTCGGGGCTGCGTGTTGCGACCCCCCGCGCGAAAACCGCTTCGAAAAAAGTCACGCGGAACCACAGAAGATGGATCGCAACACGATGATGATGGTCGCCATCGGCGCGCTCATACTCGCAGTCTTGTACCTGTACCGTGAGAACCAGAAGCTCCGGGTCCCCGCACCGGCGTCCGTCCCCGAGCCAGCTGCCAAGAAAATCGAAGAAAAAAGTGTCCCCGTAGAATCAGAATGAGAGACATTCGCCACAAAGCCATCATGATCCCCAGATCGGGAGATCGATTCTTGACGGTCAGGGACTCCCGGCACCAAGAGTGGATCTTCGTGACGGGAGGGTGCAAAAAGTCAGAGATGAACGACCCCTTGCGGTGCGGCCTCCGCGAACTGGAAGAGGAGACTCGGGGGGTCTTTTCGATACGAGAAGGCAAGTACACCACCTTTGAGTTCGAGAGCTCGTACAGGTCCCCCGAGGAGCTGCGCAACGACCGCGCGGAGGGACTCGTGGTGTCCCTCGTATATCACGTGTACATCATCGACGTGGACCTCACGAGGGAGAAGCAAACAGGCATCGTCGACGCCTTTTATATGAACAAGGACAGGATGGACTCGAACAAGCTCGCCGGCGTGCGCATCAAGAGGGCCTACGACGAGAACGACTGCATCAGCTTCGACACCCTCGACGAGTTTAACAAAAAGAAGCGCTGGAAGCTCATAGTGAACAACGTCATCGAGAACCCCAAGTTCTACACGGCGCTCGAGTCGACGGAGAAGATCCCCTTCAATGTTTAAGACGTGGTGTAAACCGTACGCCAACGCATCCAACCTGTCACACGCGCTGATGGACGGAGGTGCGAAGATCACTTCGCACCGACCCTCGGAAAAAAGTGAACCTTTTTTCCATCGCAGGTGTCCTATCAATCCCGTTTGACAAGATGGCTGATTTTTACCGCGAATACGCGGCCGCCGTGAACATCGGCGAAAAGGTGTTTGTCGTGGAACAAAAGACCAGAACGTACAACTTCTTCCTCGACATGGACTACAAAGACCACGATGAGTTGTCAGTTTCAGATGTGAAGACCTTGTCGCAAATCATATGCGACAAAGTGCGTCTACTCACGAACCAGCAGACTGCGCTCATCTCCGTCGCGGAACCGAAGAAGAAGGATGACAAGATCAAGTCGGGTGCGTGCGTCCGGTTCTTCGAAGAAGAACCAACCAGGGTAACAAGTCCCAAACAGGTGTCCACATCAACTGGCCAGGACTCGTCGTTGATCAGGATGGGGCAGTGCAGCTGATGCATCACGTGATATCGACGCTCAACAACGTGTACCTTGACCGGGATTGGGCCACGGTGATCGACCCTTCCGTATACGGCACGAACGGTGCCAAGGGGAGTGGATTCCGTCTCCCGTGGTCTCACAAAAAGACCAAGGGGGCCGTGGAGGGTGTCTACCTGCCAATCTTCATGTACAAAGAAGGAACCATAGAACAGACTGACCAAGAACCGACTGTCGAGAAGCTCTTCATGGCCACTGTGCGGACTGAATGTCAGGATGTGGCGACCATCCCGGAGTGTGTCGTCTTGTGTCAACCCGTGCGACGAAAAAAGGTTGAGGGTGACTTTACACCGGGGGAAACCAAGGACGAGGTTCACAACTCGGAGCTGATGTCGCTCCTAGAAACCTTCATACGAAAACACATGACTGGTCAGGGTGGCACTCGAGTTCAAAAGATCTTCAAGTTCAAGAACAGGTACCTCTTGAAGACAACATCCAGATACTGTGAGAACATTCGACGGAATCATTCCTCGAATCACGTGAAGCTCGTGATAGAACCAAACGGGATCATACACCAAGAGTGCTTCTGTCGATGCGAGACACTCGAAGGGAGATTTCATGGGTGCGAGCGAAGTGTGAAACACTTCGCGACCGGAACGCAACTGAAAGTTGCTCTCCTTACCGCAGGTACTGCAAGGACTACAAGAGCAGAGGCAACACCCTGACAAAGACAATAGTGGACATGCTGTTCCCTCCGGA
>JACCDP010276857.1_pt1 | contig 13683 bp, 32 predicted proteins | sample 7445841 | NCBI WGS metagenome assembly JACCDP01 (sample SAMN15323441, study PRJNA562643) | freshwater metagenome | isolation source: river surface water | place: USA:Blue River Watershed | collected 2017-08-17
ATGCTAAAATTAGATGTTTTCATTTTTAAATATTTAATTGGTTACTTAGCTAAAGTACTAATCCCGGTCGGGATAAAAAAATAAATCAGAGGTAAATTGCACCTCAAGTTTCCACGCAACGTTGGGGTGAGAACGCTGTCAACGTTCCCGCGCTGCGGATACAGCTGCGGAGAAAGTTTAGCCCAACAAAAAAGCCCCTTCCTAAGAAGAGGCTCTCGACCAACTAACCAAACTTAATCACTAGAGCATTGCTCTAACTTTTGCGAAGTACTTATCAATGTCGTTTGCAAACTTAATTGCTCTTGCCTTTGTCTTTGTGTAAGCATAGAACTGACAGAATTCTGAATCGAACTCTATCCCTTTGCAATTAATCTTTTCTTTGACAAACTCCTCGAAATCATATGCGCTATCAAACTCTTTAACGGTCATCGCTCTTTTAGCGTTACCTGATATGGTCCAGTCTTTGTCATCTTTAAATCGATAGACCTCCAGACCTAATTCTAATTTTAATGCTGTTTCGGTATTCATTGGGTTGAGTGTTTTGGTTTCTAAAACATTTTAATCTTTAATCGTTGGCGGACGGATTCGAAATCTGCTCCTGTGACTTCGTTCTTACAATGCGATACTAAATCTTGTAGTTCATCATAAGTACTAACTCCGGATGACTTTGCTAATTTCAATAGTTCTTTAAATCCTTCTGACATGATTTTTTTAATTTGTTGTAATGCAAAGATAAGATTCCTAGCCGAGATAAAAAAATAAATCACATCATTTTTGATAATCTGTTTACTCTTTTAAAGACCGAGAACTGTTCTTCGGTAATCCCAAGATCCTTTAAGTAGCGGTCGATTATAACCAAATCTTTTTGTGGAATCTTTTCAATTGCTGCAACCGCTTGCAGGAACGTTGAACCCTGTCCCATTATAGCTGCTACCTCTTTTGAGGTCCTTATGGACAGAGCACCGGGAATGTTGATTCTAGCTTCGCCCGTATCGTATTTATAAAATCCTTTCTCTCTGTTCTTTGCATGAACAACGGATAAACCGAATAGTTGAGCAACGTGACCGATGTGCTTAGATGTTGTTCTGCTGTATCGCCCGTGCTCTATTAGCTTATTGTCCTCGATGTGTGCTACAACGGTATCGTAGCTAATAATGTCGTTTCCTCTGCGGAATAGATTTTCTTTGAGTTTTAAGATTTCCATGTTGATTAAGTTGTTTTGGTTAATGCAAAGATAAGATTCCGGATTGAGATAAAAAAATAAACGATGAAAAATTTTCTCGAATCCGCCACAGAGCGGGAACGTTGACACCGGTTCCGCCGATCCTTTCAGATCTGAAACCATTAAACAAAAAAGACTCCCCTTTCGGAGAGTCTTAGTAATCCATTTCTTGGTGGCGGCACCTTTACACGGCCGGGATTATCACTTGTGATGCTCTTTGTTAGTCAACCCAAACTTCTTTTGTTACCGAAATGGAACGCCATGCACTTTTTTCCAAATCGAAGAAAGTTGTTACCGAGTCCGGTGCTTGACCACCTTTAGGCTGGCCTGAGGCGGGAATGCGGGATAGGTCTCTTGTCCCTGTTGCTATTCTAAGCTCTCCACCAACTTTGTGGAAGTAGAATTTAACTACGCCTCTGCGTAATCTTTCTTTGAGTTGCTCGTGTGTGATTTTCTTTAATGAAGACATATTGGTTTGTTTTAATTGGTTATAATGCAAAGATAAGAAATAAAGCCGTGGGAAAAAAATATTACTTAACCTTTTCGAAAACTTTATCCTTGTCGCTGTAGGTGATCTGGATTAAACCTCCACCATTTGCTAGGGGCATGACAGGACTAATGGACATGATTACGAACTGGTCACCGTTATCATCCAACCATTTATTTTTCTTGTCCGTTAGTAGGTCGAGTGAGTTTTTGTCGAAGATCACAACTACTATCATAAATGGTTATTGTTAATTGGTTATGAGGCTAAAGTAAAGATTCCTGCCGTGGGAAAAAAATAAATTAGAAGCTATTCCTGTTCAAATCTTGCATACTCGCCTTTGGGAAAAAATTGGGGTTCGAAAGCTTTCTCCGGATAGCCGGTGAAGAACATATCCCAAGATGGCATCTTTAGTTTAGTAAACTTCTCGATGAAGATCTCTCGTGCTACCTCTTCGTTTTCTGCCCGAACTAAAACATGGTAGTCCTTCATGGGAACGCCGTCCACAGTTTTGTGTCCCTGACCGAATGTGAAGTAATAGTTTTTCTTAATGTACTGTCTTTTCATTTTCCTGCTTTTTGTGCTTGATTTTTCTCGTATAGGTTTTCTTCGACTTATAGACATTTGGTCTTGTCGCCATTCTTATTTCCTGAATTGTGAGTTGTACCTTCTGCATAACCTGGCAAATGTATGGGGTTTTACTGCGGAAAAAAAATATTTTATTACTTTTTTCTCCAGCATAAAATCCGATGCTGCGGCTGGAGCTTCAGCGCGGGAACGTTGACAACGGTTTCAATGATAGACGATTCGGAGTTTGGAGCAACAAAAAAGCCCAAGATTTCTCTTGGGCTCTCCGATTAAGCGTGCAGGTCACTTAATCTTTTGCCATCCTATGATTTCAATATCCTTTGGCTTTACTCCAATCCACAGATCTGATTTGTTACTCTTAGAACCAGCCTTAATAGCTTTCATCTTATCACAATAGATAACAACTGTATCCTTCTCTACAGTCACCCCGCTTATTCTAGAGCGTAAGCTTGTTTTAAGTATAGCCGCGTGTTCCATATTTCAAAGATAAGAATTATAATTGGGAAATAAAAATTTACTGAGCATTATTTTTCGTTAAAGTTTCGCCTACACACGAGGGCCCACGTTCCCGCCCACGGGCATGAGTATGTTAGCACCATACTATGTTTTGGGGTACACAAAAAAGGCCTGCCCGTAGGCAGACCAATTTATATGTAACGTGGCAACGTTAGCTTAGAAAGGACTTGGCACGATGTTAGCCATGTCGAAATTTTTGGTTAGCATACGTGATGCTTCCACTTGAAGACGGCGTCTATCGTAGTCGTCGATTTTGAAACCGTTGTCGTGTGTGGCAAAGTGTGTCACACCGTTAATCAAATCCCAAACCGATGTACCAGTCTTAGCACCTTTCTTTTGTGCCGTGGTGAATGCTATGGTGTCAATGCTTGATGCATGGAACTTAGCACGTGTTGATTGCAATGGCGCCCAAGCTTCAAGTTCTTTGTTGTCAGCATCAGAAAAAGCCTTCATGAAGTCGTGTGCACTTTCCAACTCGAACAAAGATGCACGAGTGTTGATAGCAAGACGGATACGGTTTTCGAAGTTCTGTGGACGGAAGCCACGCTCTGCCAACTGATTTAGTTGTGTCCAGAATTTCTCCATTGAGAAGCCGTCCATTTGTCCTAATGACAAAGACTCTTCGAATGTCTTACCTACCATACCGTTTGCACAAACCAATCGGTGTAAGAATGGACTTACCATGAAGCCTCCGTTGGGACTGTTGGTGAATGAGATACCTCCGTAGAATTCTTCATCCTTAAGTCCTTCTATACCCCAAACGTTTTTTGGAGATGCTGTGTTGATAACAACTGCACCGTCGTTGTTGACTGAGAAGTTGCTCACCTCCAAACCATACTTGCTAATGATTTTGGATGAGGTGTCGAGGAACGTCGCATTTGAAACCAAATCTCGTGGATCGTTTTGGACACTGATGATTTCCTTTGTATCTGGGTTAACCACCAATGAGAGGGTTGTGCTACCCTTAGCCTGAACAGCAACCTTTAACCGGTTGATAAGCTGTTGGCGTGCTTTGTCTCCGAATGAAGCAGTGAAGGTCTTGTCGAACCCAACCGGTAGTCCAACGATCTTGCAGATACCTTTAAAGGCATCTTTGTTCATTTTGATCTGATGGTCCTCCAACTTCAGTGTGGTGTCGTTTAGGATTTCTATGTCCTTGATGCTGACCTCTTTCCTGATAGGGGTTTTGTTGATTGCTGTTTTCGCTCTCTCGTCGAAAACGTGCTGCGATAATGTTTCGAATTTTGGCATATGATTATTTATTGGTTTTCACAAAGATAAGATTTAGAGTCGGGATAAAAAAATAAAAATGACGGGTTTTTATAGCCCGTCATTGTCATCTTCTCTGGAAAGACCGAAGAGTGTGTCGAATGCGTTTCCTTCACTTTCGATCAGGGTGCGTTCGTGACTCAAAGCCTCCCTAGCATTCTCGTCGTTGTTGAAACGTTTTAAATCGTACTCAACATCACCCGTTGCTGACAGCGAGTAAAACATTCGCTTATTCACCGATCCTCTACGGTTCTTGTTAAACATCATAAACTGGCTGCCAGTTGCTTGATCGTATCGTAGCTCAAGCATACCAGTGGTATTGTGTTTAAGCTTGTTAGAACCGACGAAAACGCCTCCTTTCGTAACCTGTTGGATAGCGATGAAAGTCGTGTGGGCTTTCGTATCGTTGCCACCAAGGTTATGGGAGATCATTAGGTCGATCAGCCATTTCTCTGAACCGGCGGTTGAGAGCTTCAACACCTCTTTGATATCCTCCTGGACCTCAGCAAAAGAGTCGATTAGGACAACATCGTAACCTGGCTTTAAAGCACTCTCAATTACCGTCTTTGGGTTGCTTTCGCAATATTCCCCAGTGAAGAGAATATCAACCTCTCCAAACTTAGGATAGCGCTGAACATATCCGTAGAGATCGATCCTGGTCATTTCCGCCGAGATGAATAACACACGGTATCCGTTTGCTGCCAAGTCGGAGAGGATGTCTAGAGACACTGTGGATTTACCAACTCCGGGATCGCCGATCAGCATGAAGTTACAAGCCTTAGGTATACCTCCTTCTGAGGTGAACACCTGGTCGACTGGCTTGCCCGTCTTCATGGGAATGAATAGATCCGGGGAGAAGTGTTGCCCACTCATTCGAACCAACTCCAGCGGCTTCTCTATAAATGCCGGCGGTGGTACGTGTGAACCCACTTGTGATAATGGGGGAAGACCTTGCTCTTCCCTTTTCCTAGCTGCAGCTAATCTTACTGCTTCTGCGATGCGAGCCTTAGCCTCGTCGCTCATTGGTTTTCTTAGTCCGTTCGGTTCTTTGTAAGCCATAGGTATATTGTTTTGATTGGTTATGTCGCAAAGATAAGATATCTAACTGGGATAAAAAAATAAATCCAAACTTTTCTTTAACCCATGGTGGAATAATTAACCCTGTCCCTGTAACGTCTAACCTTACCGTTACCTAGGTAAACGTTTAGAACATCACCATTCCACAAAGCCATCTGAACAGGAGTTCCTGCATCGATAGTCATGTAATTGTATTGGTCTTTATAAACCTTTACACGGGTGTACTCCACTCTGACTACACCGCACTGAATAAATTTTGGATCCCACATAGTTGATTGGTTTTATATTGCAAACATAATAAACCAGGCCGGGATAAAAAAATATTTCGGATATATAATTAATATAAAATACTCACCATGGAAAGATTAAAAACATTTGAACAGTTCACTCTTAATGAAGACCAAAAAGGATTAGCACCTTTCCTGGCTGCAGTATTCAACGGTCAACTAGACATATTCGGAGATGAAGAAGGAAGTAGTGATACCGAAGGTACCGATTCAGATTCTTCAGGAGATGGTACATACACTCCAACGTCTAACTATAATGCAGTACCAGGGAACGACGATTTCACTCTATACATCCAACACCAACAGGGAGTTGCAGGAGCGGCTGGTATAATCAGAGCTCTTAATGGAACTGGAAAAATGGCTCCAGATACAATTAAGACTAAAAACGGACTTAAATACGCAAACTTGCTAGGCAACGTTCCCTCGGATAAGCCACAGGTTAGAGCAGATATTATCGCAGCTTTGGATAAAGGAGATCAGAGAACGGCGGCTGCTCTATTTCTTAATACGTGGAAAGAGAAATGGTTTAGCAAACAAGCTCAAGCTAAAACTGCTATCAACGATCCAAAGAATAAAGTTGTTAAAGATGCTATCACTAAAGCATCTGCTAAGCACGGAGTTCCATTCGACTTCGCTATTACCGTTGCTAACATAGAATCCGGATTCAATCCTAAAGCAGGTAATGCTTCTTACAAAGGTCTTTTCGCTATGCAACCAAATAGCACATATGGAGGATCAGTTACTCCAATGGGAAGCAAATGGTCAGATCCTTATACCAACTCAGAAAACGGTATTAAACTACTAAAAGATAGCATTGGTCAACTAAAGAAAAATCTCGGTAGAGATTGGGCTTCTCTTAAAGTTGGAAGTTGGGCAAACAACTTAGCTTAATTTTTCACGTATCTGTGGGGACGGGAACGTTGACAACGTTTCTTCATAGCCGTCACAACTTTTCCCAATTATTAAACGCAACAAAAAACCCAAGTCCTTTCGAACTTGGGTCCGGGATCGAATAGTAAATCCCTTTAACCAACCAACCTATTCAACTTCTCTTTCAACGATTTTCTCTAATAAGACTGCCTCGCGGTCATATGCACCTTGGTGGCCATTTACGAATAGCCATTCTCCCGCTGCAGTGAAAACGTATCCGTATTCTTCAACGTCACTTTTTACAAAGCCATTCACGCTTCCGTGATGCTGAATTGATAGGTCTTCGCCTCTGTCGCGATGATAAGCTACCACAATACCTTCCGTTGCATTTTCGAAATTGTGGGTAACACCTTCAGGAATTTCTGTTTCTGGTGCTAAAGAAGAAATTGATCCTAATGCGATTAGCGATTCAACTTTTTCTTGTGTTGTGTAATTCTCTAATAGAATTGGACCGTGGTGAGATGGATAGCCATCCCAGTGACAATAGATTGAACGTACTGTTCCGTCTTGGTCTTCGATTGCGATTCTTGAGCGTGTTGCCATGGTTATGATTGTTTTAATTGGTTAACTATGCAAATATAAGATACCGGGTTGGGATAAAAAAATATTTCTTTAATTTACTAATAAAAAAGTATTTTAAGTTGATTGTGGGTTTTAACATTATACATATTAAATCTAATCGGTCCATAATAAACCCCAGGAGCCAATAACGTTTCAGCCGCAGGAACACCTAGGTAATTTCCAGTTGACACGTTTAATAAATATCTCTTTTTTAATTTTAAGGATTTCTTAAATTGGGTCAAAAGCTTTGAAACGTTCCGTTTTCCGTACCCAACTAAATAAATAGAAGAATCCGTAGGTATATCTAAGAATTCAAAGGCAGGAGAACTGATCATATCGGTAAAGAATCCTTTATAATTGTCATCGTCACTTATGAAATATAATGATGGGTTTTTTGCCATTCGTTATATGTTTTAATCGGTTAACTATGCAAATATAAGATACCGGGTTGGGATAAAAAAATATTTTAGGAATTATTCCATTTCTAATTTGGCATCTTCAATCTGATAGCCTTTGTAGTCTTTGAACATCGACATGTCATTTCCTAACCAAGCCTTTGCCATCTTCCAGGCATCCTTTTCTGAACGGCCAAACCCTAAGGCATACTCAGCATCCTTGCTTTCTTGGATGATAAAGAAACTAACGTCCTTTCCAACGAACCCAACATCGAATTGGGTTTTATATTCTACGGCTATCGCCGTCGGATATCTTTCCAGAACTTTTTTATTATCCATGATTACTTGGTTTTGATGTAAACTTTATTACCCCAACTTACCAACTTATGAATTCTCATTCCATCTGCAACAAATCCACGGTGGATCCAGTTTGGAGATAATCTTGGGTTATAAGAAACCCTGTTGGAATCTTGAACTTTCGGACAAACTCCATTGGTCAGGATTTCTATACTCTCGCAAAGTATCCAAGAGCAAACTGTTTTGTTAGCTCCCTCGAATATCTTAAGTGCGGTAGCCTTTTGGTTTTTCAACACACATTTGTGCATTACGAGTTGGACCTCTTCAGGTGAATGATAGGAGATCTCTCCATCAGGTCTTTCGATCTTCCATTTCATGAAGTTTTCGCCTGCTCCTAAATTGAATCTGACTTTGATACTTTTCATAAGGTTGGTTTTGGTTTATGATGCAAAGATAAGATTCCCGGCCGGGATAAAAAAATAAATTGGCTATAATTCTGCGGTGAAGTTGCATTCACCTCTTTCCCAAACGCAAACCTTAATCCGATTACCTAACTGTAACCTGGCATAAGACTCAATGAGGTCTCGGTACTTTTCCTTAGTGACACCAATGTGTTTAGCAAGCTCCTCCGGATTGTAACTGTTGACTTTTCCAAAGAACTCATCGAATTTTTCTTTATACTCTCCAAGGTCTTTGATGCATGTTGCAATGCCCTCGTTGATTGACTCGATATCGTCCATGGTGAATGAATACGCTAACTCATAAACGTCATCAGTTTCTTCGTCAACCATTTCGATTTCAGAACCCCCGAAGTGATTAGCATCTGTCGAGTCTTGTACTCCGAACCAGAATTTGCCTTCTATGTCTCCTTGATAGTAACGTCCCATTTTTATAGATTTTTAATTTGGTTAAATTCGTTTTCAGTTACAATAAGTACTGAGGAAAATCCCTGTTCATGTTCTGCCGCTGCTTCATCAAGAACATATGAACGGTATTCGTTGAAATTCTCGAACTCATCATCGAACTCTTCATCGTCCTCAGATATAACGATTCTTTCTACTATCGGTGCTTTGAGGTATCCACCTCTAGCTATTAGCACGTATTTTTCTTCTGATGCCATGTTGTATGATTTGATATAGCAAAGATAAGAAACAAGGTTGGGATAAAAAAATAAATATTAAAATTTATTTCTTGGTATCCGAATCCAGAAACCGTTGTCAACGTTCCCAAGGATGAACATTAGCAAAAAGTTGTTAAAAACGTAACACAAAAAACCCCCGACCTTTTGGGTCGAGGGCTAATCGTTTTGTTAACCAAACAAACAAATTACTTAACCAATTTCTGGGATTTTAAATGTTCGTATACTCCTTTGAGCTTACCGTAATCCATGCTTTCAGTTTCATCTAGAAGAGTCTCAATAGCCTCTGAGCCTAGATCCATCTCCAACTTTTCTGCCTTCCAATCCTTGTTAAGCATTAAGTATCCAAGACCAACTAACACGTCAATGTCCGCAGAGCTTATAAAGTTCTGTAAAGAATCTCTCATCACGATATCGTTTACTAAATTGCTTTGATTCCTGTGTAGCTCTTGCGTTTTCATATTAGTCTTCTTTTTCTTTACCTCCCGATTTATTTATACCGATTCTTGCGTAGCTTAAATAGGTTAGGATTAGAACCGAACCGATGTAGCTTGAGAACGAAGTTTCAACTCCGAATCCCATTAGTTGTAAGCCCCAGATAAGCATCATCGGGATTAATGCAAATGCTGCTAAGACCAATACACCTAGAATAATTGCCATTGCAATGGCTCCTCCGGAATTTATCGTTCCTTGGGATATCATTTTGAATATTTCTACTAATTTCTTTTTCATGCGTATTTCTTTTTTTAGATTTCCCAAGGCTCTCTTCCGGAACCGCTGGTCCAAACCGAAGTGTCGTTGATTAGGATTTCTACGATGGGTCCGTGTTCGGTGTTCTTAGGATACTGGCTGATGTTCTTGATGTAAGCTCCTGGTCTCTTCACCTTATCGTAAACGAAAATCTTTCCGTCTTGGTGAATGGTCTTTACCGTATCTCCTCCTGGCTGTAAGCTTAGAGGGTTAGTTCTGAAATTGTCCTTTACTCTTAGTTCTGACATAAGTTATGATTTATCTGAATGGATCTAAATCTTCATTCGGGATTAGGTTCCAGCTCTTTTCCGCTCCGGGAGATCTAGCTAACATTATATCAGTAGCCTCTTCCTTAAGTTTCACTAAAGCCTCGTCGTATTTCCCGTCGGCAAGAAGCTTATTTATTTCTCTACACGCTGGGATAGGAATGTCTGCCTGATAAACAACTGCGTGGCGATGTCTGTTAGCATTTGCTCTCAGAACCATCATGCTTAGTTCTCTTGGGTCAACTTCGAATCCTTCGAATGCGGTATTGAAAGTAACTGGTCTGAAACTTTCTAATCCGTGTGCATCTGCTATTCCGTAATGTTTCATGTGTTGGTTATTTTTTTACTTATTACAAAGATAATATATCGAATCGAGATAAAAAAATAAATTGCAATAAAAAAGGAGCTGCTCCTAAGAACAGACTCCTTATTTTGAAAATTGGGCTATGTCCTTATATATTACCGGTTCCAATACTTTTTTTTGATTTCAATTAGATAATCCCAAGTTAGGTAGTGATAGTATAGAAAGAAATACTCTTTCTCTTCCTGGGAAGGTGGGCGGATTTCACCTAAGCCCCAGCTCCTAACCAGATCTTCTATTATCTTGTATTTCTCTTTCTTTATCCGGGCAAACCTTGCAGACCTTGCAGCATTCCTTTCCGACGTTCCACCACGTCTTCTCGTTTCTCTTCTAACAATGAAACTTTTCTTAAAGGTTGTTGCTGTTCGAAGTACCGTCCTTATAAGCTTTAATCTTTTTAAATTCATCGATTCTTGATTGTAGTGATGATAAGCCTATAGTTATTCCGCTTTCCGCAATCTTTTTGGTAATGGAATCTGGATCTAGGTTTCCTGTTTCGATTGAATGATCTGATATTATTCTGAATATCATATCATCTTCATAGTTCTTGTACATAAAGTTATTGCTTATTTTCCGGCTTTCTATCTTCGCTGGTGATAAGGTTGATGGAGTGCATCATGATAGTTAACCTATCCTCGGGATTTATCTTAACAGAGTTAAGCTCGTTCTTAAGAGCTATAGCCTGTAGATAAATGTTACGTGCATGCTTCTCAACTTCTTTCCTGTAGTTTTGTAGAATAGCTTCAGTTCTTGGGTCTGTTGACATACTTTATTTATCTTATTTTTCTTTCTTGGGTTTTAGCTGAACCCCATTACACAGTTTCATCACACACTTATAGCATGTGATGGCGGTGGCATTGATGTCCACGTTCTTTACCGGTTCATCGCAGTATTTGCAGTTAAGCGTCTGAGAGGAGCGGTTACCCCGAGGACCGCTGGATTTAGTTACTCGAGCCATTGAATCTTCGTTTTACTGTTTTCATGCCCTCTTCAGAAACGAAGACTATAGCGGGTTTCCTGGTGATGGTATCAACTTGCCAAGCATTGTAAGTCACGTTCGCCATGTTATCGTCCTTCAGAAGATACAAAGTGTCTCTGGTTGGAGTGGGTTGTGCGAAGTAGGCATACTCCGGAGTGAATACAGTTTCCGGTGCCTCACGGTGTTTGGTTGCAGCTGTGGGAACGCTGGTGGTCTTACAAGCAGTCAGGGCCAAAGCCACAAATAAAGTGATGATGATTTTTTTCATTGATTTATTTTTACAAAGATAATTCGTTTTGTACACTCTTGTCGGGGTTAATCTCGAATCCTGGCATATGCTGCTGAGCAAACTTTTTCAGAAACTCACACCTTTCGTACTCCTCCTTGATAAGGAATAGACTCATCATACGATTGATTGCCGTCTGAATCTCTTTGGGCTGGGTACCTTCGATAGCCTGGCTTCCTTTAGTGGCCAGCATCTCGTAGGCATCGTAGCAACCCTTTACAAAATCTTTCTTTGATTTCTCAATGATCTTTCTCTTCATCTCCTCTATTCTGTCCATCTGCTCGTCATCGTCCTCGTCTTCGTAGTTAAACATTTTATTCCTCTTTTATGTAAATTGATTTAGCAAGACCGAGTTCTTTAACTTCTCGGTAAAGTGTGCCGCCTTCCGACATCATTTCCATTTCAGACAAAAACTCTGTTGAGGTGTCCTTGAAGACCTTCTCCCTCATCAAAGCTCCCCTTGCGGAATAAAGCCTACGCTTAATCTCCTCGTGTGAGGCCTTGTTGTCTGTGGTGCAAACGAATCTTAATGCTGGCATAGTTTATTTTTTATTCTATGTATTCTAGTCCAAAACTAGTAAAAGTTTTCGGGTTTTCCGTTAGGCCAACTGCGGATTCGTTCTCAATTCAGCCAACCACCCCTTGAACTCTAATCGCTCTTTCGGAGTCATTTTGCGGTTAAAGTCTGCGAAGTTGCCCACAGATTTTTTAAACTCTTGTACTAACACTTCCAATGGACGGGGTTTCTTTTCTGCGTTTTTCATATGATTGGTTTTTAAATGTTTCTGATTTTTAAGATTCTGCCTTCTTCATCGAACTCGAAGTTGCCTTCTTCGATCTTGGCCTCTATGTTCTCGTCTGAGAAGTATTCCTCCATGCCCGATACTACTCTTTGCGCTATCTGTGCCACATGGGCTTCGAACTTTTCAGCTGCGTTGTCCGAAATACTTTTTAGGATACTCTTGCGGGGATCGTCGCTTATGAAAGGATTCTCCATCTCGATAATGGTGCGTCCATTCCAGTCCAGAATCTCTATATTGATATCATGGAATATTTCAGGGATACCCAACCAGATCTTAAACATCTTGTGGTTGGTGATCTCTAGGGCATCGGCTATTTGGACCGTTTCAAAGTAGTCATCAAACTCTATACCCTTTCTTTTGTTCTTGAAAACGAATTGGCCGTACTTGCCATCTGCTGTGAGGTTGCGATCGTAATAATCCTCGCCAAGAAGAGCAGCCATTTCTGCGTGTGGTGGTTCGAAGAGTGAGCAGTCATCGATAGCCCATTGGAATGCGCTATGTTGCTCGTACTCTTTTACTTCCTCCCTTATCTCCTCTATAGCCTTTGCTTTAGACTCTTCAGAAAGTTCTGAATACTTGTAGATTAATAGCGTTCTCATATCTTTGATTGGTTTGGTATAGCAAAGATAAGAAACAGGATTTGGATAAAAAAATTTATTTGGAAATTTTTTAGAGAATAAGGTCGGTTCCGTTTTTCAGGATTAATGATACTCTTTCTTCGAGTTCTTTTATTTTAACCTCATAGTCTTTAATAGCCTCTGCCTTCTCTTTAATAAGAGTGTTTATCTTCTCGTATTTTTCCTCTACCTTTTCCGCTATTCTTGGTGGAAGCCAGAAGATATCGGATCTGCCTCTCTCGCCCTCTGTGGACAGGGTGAGCTCGACTATATTGTTTTCTATAGGGTGATAGAAGTAGGGCTTTAGACCTTTGGATAAAAGATCCATAGTTTCCGCTAGGGTCAGATCCTTCTTAGGCTCTTTCTTGATACTTATGCCAAGATCACTTATGCCAAGATCCACACAATCAGATCCTGCCGATAGACCAGCAAGATTCGGAAGGGCTTCGTAATCGGCATTTCTTATTCTACTCAACTCCTCCCTGATGTAGCCTGACATATAATCTCGGGTTATGTTCCCATAGTTATTAGCATTAAGGGAATCGAACATTCTCATATACTCTTCTTCGTTCATTATGTTTTCTTTCCTTTTTTTGGTTTGATCCCGTAGGTTTCTCTGCCCTTTACTAAAAGCCTTTCGTATGCTTCCACACCCATGGAACGTCGGAGACTAATTTTCTTTCTACGCAACTCCTTAACTAAGTTCCATTTTTTCATAGGATCTTTTTCCAAATTAAATTCCAAATTCAGAATAAGAATCTCGCTAAAAAGGATTCTTTGTTTCTCAGTCATTTTTTTTCTTTTTAAGTTAGATTCAAAAAAACATTTTTCGAATCGTACTACAAAATTAAAATAAA
>JACCDP010185687.1_pt1 | contig 13678 bp, 8 predicted proteins | sample 7445841 | NCBI WGS metagenome assembly JACCDP01 (sample SAMN15323441, study PRJNA562643) | freshwater metagenome | isolation source: river surface water | place: USA:Blue River Watershed | collected 2017-08-17
AGGAGGACATTCCGACGGATACGCCGGATCAGCCGGAGAAGGACACCATTCCTGCCCGGCAGATGGCCGTCAACTATCCCGTGCTGCTGCTGCTCCACCAGAAGGGCGTTGGCATCCGCATTCGTGGCCAGCGACAAGACGGCGAATGGCACGGGGGCCCCTTCTATTGGCCGGTGCTCTTCCCGCCCGCCGGCGGTCACGCCTGGCTGTACGCCATCGGTTCCAAGAAGAAGCGAGGTTAAGCAGTCATGGCCATCGACCGGGATTTGCGTAATCGCATGGAGCTCGAGCTGGACGGCTATCGGTCGGCGCGCACCTTGAGCAAAGCCGCCGACTGGCTGTTTTGGGACGACAACATGGAGCATGCGATGAAGGCGGGGCATTTCGAGTGCGTAAATAACGGCAAATACAAAGCTTCTTATTATTATAAGTTAACGCCGAGAGGTAAGTCTATGCTGCGCAAGGCGGGGCCTGGTTTCACGTATGGCGATGACGAGGGACGGACCCCTGTTAGCTATCGTCAGGGCGACTCTTTTCGCACCCGATGGGTGAAAGTTCGCCCGAAGGCACGCCGTGAAGCGGCCGAAATGCTTTTGGCAGCTTATAAAGAACTGGTTACGACCCAAGGTGCACATGATCAGCTCGCCTTAGAGAAAGATGGCTGGTTCCCCAATAAAACGACAAGACCGCCGGATCGATTGATTGAGGCGGGCTACATCGAGCGGAAACGACGCGGATCGGGGCGGAAGGTTTCATATTTCCGACTCACGCCCAAAGGAAAGAAGGTCCTAGTTGCTGCTAGCCTCGTAAAACTATCAAAGGAACAGGCAGACGCCCGGAGAACTCTCCGGGCAGAACAGGCCGCGGCCAGACGTCGGTTGCCTCGGGAGATTGACGTACGCGATTGGGGAAACTTTGCCGATTGATGCGCGTCAGTAAGTTCGGTAACCCTTTGCCCGCCGCCGTGAGATTGCGGCTTTCAAGGCGAGTAAAGCTCCAGCGCGACTATTGTAAGACTTGGTCGCCTTTCTCCCGTTCCCGACAGGGTAGGGCGTATTGCCTCGGTACATCCGCTCGAGGTCGACGGTCTTGGTCCGGAGCACCCGCCCGACGACCTGGCCTTCCCAGCGCCGGTAAAGGCACCGCCGGACGGATTGCTTGAGGGTGATGACCAGCCGGACGGGCATCGAGGTAGGTTTGGTCAGTCATTCCTGAAGGCAAGCCATGCCTTAACGGCTTGAGAGCCCGCCGAGCTCGTCTATGACAATCTTATGGAACCCCTGCATTACGACGATTTGCCCAAGAGCACGAATGAATGCTGGGAGTTATTGGGAGAAGCGAATCGGCAGGCCGCCATCAAGGCATTTCTCGATCATGGGGCCGAGCGACAGGATAAAGACCTGCCGAGTTTCAAGAAGGATGTACTAAAACTCTCGGGTGTCGCTCCGCTTGTCTCGCTTTTCGATGGGTGGGCAACGGAGCGACAACTCCTCAAGACGATGCAGTTATTCGGCAGAAACAAACTTCAGGAGTACAGAGACAATCTCGTTCGATATTGGTTATTGGTAGAACACCGGTCTTTGATCTGTGCCACCTTGGATGGCGCCGGTATTCCCCACGACAACGGGTATATCCCGGACGAATACAACGAAGCGACGCCGGAGATGTGGAGCCAAGGTCTAGTGTCGCTTTGGAAAATCGATGAAATGCCTGTTCGTCTTTACCTAGGCTACGTTTTGTTGGGAACCCGGAAGCCGATGTCAGCAGGCATCTGGGAGAATTTGGCGAGAGCGTTGGGCAAGGGCGCCGACAAGCCTATGCCATCGAAGGAGGGAGCGGCGTTGGTCGTACCGGCCGGAGAGACCGAGGCGCCGGTCGAAGTGGTTGATCAGGTGAAGGTCGCCCGGGCTGAGGAATCGGGGGAATTTCTGCTTTATGAGCAGGAAATCATCAAGGCCCTGGCCCGGGGCGCGATCTCCCGCACCGATGCCGTCGATGCCGAAGACGCGGTGGAGATGGCCCGACAGGTCATCGACGCGGCGGCAGGACGGGCGCGCGGCTTTTTCCTGCTTGGATTTGCCCAAGCTCTTCATCGACGTAAACCTGACCTTGCAGGTATCCCGGGGGTCAATCCGGACCGGACCGCATGGTTTTACGGTGGTTATGTCCATGGATTAGCCCGGCATGCCGATAGCAAAGCTGTAGCGGAGTTTCTTCGTGAGTCCCCCGATCTGTTCAAGGAATTCATCAAGCTGCCATCTCACCGCGCATTCAAGCAATCCCAGGGCATCATTGCCCAGGCTCTGGCTCAGGCAGAGGAAACCAAGTTGTTCTGCGAATTGGCCGAGGCGAGTCAGGATGAGCAAGGGGATCTTGAACGCACGAGCTATCTGATGTTGGGAGAACCTCTGGCGCGGGAGTTATCCGGTCGGAAGCATTATGTCGAAGCCCTCAACTTGACCCGCGTACTCAAAGGAATCGCTGAAACTCTCGGCGAATCGGAGGAGCCCACCTATGTGCGTTTCGCCGGAGTGATGGAGAAGGCCCTTCTGCGAAGAGAGGCGATTGCGACCCTTGGCCGTGGTGACCTCGAGGCGGCCCGAACGATGTTCGGAAAACTGGCTGCGAATGGTAGCGCCCGCGAAAAAGTCGAGGCACGGGCATGGATCGCCATGACCAACGCCGAGCATACGGATTTCTTTGATGTATTTCCCTCCTCCACCAAAGAGGACTTCATCAAATCAGGCGAGCGAATGCAGGCGGTCGTCAGGGAGATCGCCGCCCAAGGCATGGGCAACGCCAAGTTCTCGCCAACCGTCAGCACCTGTGCGGGCATGGCGGAGTATTGCCGCCGCGACTATGCCGCAGCCTACGTGCACTTCCGCGATGCAGCGGAGGCTATCATGCAGGAAGGTCGTTCGCCCACCAGCCGGGCCTACCTCTGGGTGAGATTCATGCGTTCGTCTGCGCAACTGATGAGCATGGATACCGTCGCACCGGAGGTCATCCTCGCCGATTTCGAAGCGGTGGCAGATTCAAGGATCAAGCCAGCGAGCTGGTTCTACGGCGAGCTCGTCGAGTCGGCGGCGCTCTTCCCGGATGTCCGGCTGCTGCCGTTGGTGCTGGCGGCCGTCCCGTATGAAGATGGTGAGCGGCACTTCCGCGTATATCAGAACGCGGATATCCTCCCGAAGGACGCGCCGAAGCGGCAGGCTTACGCCCAATGGCTGCCAGGATCGAAGCGCCGGAAGCAGGAAATATTCGAGCAACTCTGCCTGGTGGTCCGCTGGGATCTCAAGGCGGGGAAGACGGAAGCGGCGGAAGTGGCCTTGGATGCGCTCGAACAGCTTGCCGAAGAGGCCGAACCGTTCGCCGAGGGACTCTTTCATCTGCTCGCCGAGCCTGGTATCGTGCCTGAGGTCATGGATGAGGCGACGCATGTCGAACTTCGCCTTCGCCTGTTGCTGCGTCTTCGCCGGGAACCGGACGCCTTACAGCAGATGTTCGAGCGCTTTCGCAAGGCGGCGTCCTCTCAGAACGCATGGCATCGGGAACAATCATTGGAGCTAGCGGCCGAGCTCCGGGCTACTGGCGCGGATCTATCGCAGGTAAGCGTCCTCGTTGCCAAGCTCGAGACGGAGTTCGGAGCAAACAATCAGCAGAATGACATCATCACCCAAGCCGGCCCGCTGCGGGTCATCTATGTGGGTGGCAATGAAGTCCAGCAGCGCTACGAGCCCGATATCAAGGCGGAGCTCGCCCTGGAATGCCCAAACCTCGCTGTTGAGTTCGTGTACCCTGGATGGTCAAGCAACTGGGCGTCGGTCGCCGAAGGCATCAAGTCGCGCCTCAGCAGTTTCGACGGGCTGGTCCTGAGTTATTTCGTCCGGACGATTTTTGGGCGGACGATTAGGAAGATGTGTACGGACTCCTGCCCATGGTGGGCCGCCCCGGGCCATGGTAAGGCCAGCATCAAACGGGGCATTCTTGCGGCTGCGCGACATGCGGCAGCAAGGAAGGTTCGTGCCACCGTAGAGTGACCGGAGAAGCGTCAGACAGTTGGGCGTGGCTAGTAATGGCCTACCAGGGTAATGAGAGCGTCGGCGACAAGCCGGCGGGGGGCTAAGTTAGGGGGATTCAAAGGTTCCCGATCCATCGAGGAACATAGGATTCTTATGGATTCTCTAGTGGTTAATGGGTAATCAAGGGCATGATTCCAGCCCCAGAAGCCCCTAACCAAGAAAATAGCCCGGGAGGGTCCGGTGCTAAATCGCCCTTTCTCTTCGGCGCCATCCTGGCCGTGAACGTCGCCGCCCTGGGATACCTGACCTGGGAGCTGCGCAACTATACGGAGGCGAAGAATTCAGCGGCGGTCGCTCTCAGCCTGAAGGCCGACCACGACCGGGCGATCGCCCTGCTTACGACCGAAGAGGGTAGGCTGCGCAAAAAAGTCGAGGAGCTGTCGTCTTCTACTTCGGCCATGAGCTCAGAGAAGGAGCGTATCGAGCGCGAGTTGAGCCCGAAGAAAGCGGAACTAGTCGCCGCTACGGCCGAGCTCGACTCGGCCAAGAAGCAGTTGGCTCAGATTAAGCAAGATCTCAGCAAGAAGGAGGCCGAGTTTTCCGAGGTCCGGGCGCAGACGGACAATCTCACCGTGGGCATCAAAAGTATGGACACGGACAAGCAGAAGCTGACCGCGGAACTGGCGGCCTTGCGCAAGGATCAGCCCGGCCTCGCCGCCATGGATGCCAAGCTGAAGGCGTCGGTTGATGCGGCCCAAAACCAGCTCAATGATGCTCAGCGTAAGCTGGCCGGGCTGAGCACGGACATCGGCGCCCTCGAGGCCAAGGCGAAGCAGCTGGCAACGGCCGAAGTCCAACTGAAAGCCGTCGAAGGGCAGCTTAAGAAGGTGGAAGCAGATTTGATCGGCGCCCAAGGCAAGGCTGACGCAGCCCAGAAGGACCAGGAAGTCTCCCGCCAAGCCAAGGCCGCCGCCCAGGCCGCTAAGGATGAACTGATGCGCCTGGACCAGGCTGCGCAGACCGCGAAGACCGCCCGCGAAAAAGCGCAGGCCGAACTAGATGATCTGAAGTCGAGGATACTCTCAGCCCAGGCTGATATCGAGTCCGCCAAGGCCGCGAAACTGGCAGAACGCGCCGCCAAGGCCGCGGCCGAAGCGGCAAATAGCGAGGCGGCGCAGGCGAAGCTGGCTCTGGCCGGCCTGACCGCCGAGCGGGAGAAACTGCAGAAGGAAGTCGATGCCGTCCTGGTCAAGGCCGACGACTTGAAGCGTTTGCGTGAAACCATCGCGTTGCTGAAGGGGCAGGAGAATCAGCTCCAGAAGTGGGTCGAGGACCTCAAAGCCCAGCAGGCTAGTCTGACTAAAATTATCGAGGCCCAGAAAGCCCAGCTCGCCACCCCCGTCACCAAATAATCTCTATGGATCCTTCAGTTAATCAATTCATCGCTTGGAGCATAGCCTTGGTGGCTTCGTCCTTCGTGGGGTATCGCTTTTACCAAGCTATCGAACAGCAGCGTAAGTTGCCGGCGGCGACCAAACTCGCTCACCTGGAGCAGCTCGTCGAGCAGAAGGCGGCCGACCTAGCAGAGATCAAAGACCGCCTCGAGGCCGCCCAGAAACTCATCGCCGAGGCGTCGGTCGCCGAAGCGAAGATTAATGACGCTAAGCAACGCTATGAAGCCCTTAACGCGGAACTCCTCAAGTTGGAGGCTGATCGCAAGGAACAGGAAGCCGTCCGTGCGCTGGTGTTGCTGGCCAAGCAGGAACTCGAAGCCCTGCAAGAGGCCAAAAAGGCTTTGGACGACCAGATCATCTTGCTGAATAAGGAAATCGGTTCCCTGACCGGCCAGAAGGTCGCCTTGGAGACTGAGCTGTCCGAGAAGAGCAAAGAGCTGGAAGCCTTGAAGGCCGATTACGTCGCCAAGTCCGCCGAGTTCCAGGGGGCGCTAGCTGAGCTTGCTCGCCAGAAGGGCGATGAGGAGCAGAAGCTCCGAGATGCCAAGAGCGCTACCGACCGTGCCAATAGGGAGAAAACCGCCGCAGAGAATGCGTTGGCCGAAGTCCTGGCCAAGATCGACTTAGCCAATAAAGCCAACGAAGCGGCCGAGAGGAAACTGAAGGATTTACTCCGCCAGCAGAAAGACGCCGAAGACGAGATCAAGCGACTGGAAGAGAAGCGTAAAGAGCTTGAACGAAAGCTGGGCGAGCTGCGCGGAGAAGTCTCTGCGGCCACGCTATCGGGAGCCTCCGGCTCCGGGCCCGCGGCCAATCGCTATGAAGACCTTTGGAAGACCGCGCAATTTCACGATATCAAGTTGACCGGAGCCAGTATCACCGAGGAGGAGGCACTCAAGAAGGCAAAGAAGTATATCAAGGACTGCGGCCTGACTTTCCCTGACCGTGTCATCAATGCTTTCCACGCCTCCCTGAAGACGGCTGACATGTCTCCGCTGGTGGTCCTAGCAGGTATCAGCGGTACGGGTAAGTCCGAGCTGCCGATGCGTTACGCCGAAGGCATGGGTATCCACCTCGTCAGCCTGGCGGTCCAGCCTCGCTGGGATAGCCCGAACGACCTCTTCGGCTTCTATAACCACCTCGAAGGTCGCTATAAGGCGACTGAATTGGCCCGTGCGATGGTGCAGTTCGAGATTCACAATCGCAAAACATGGCCGATGCCGGACGGCTGGGAGGCAAAGAACGCCAAGTCTAATGGCATGCTCTTGGTCCTCCTTGATGAAATGAACCTGGCTCGTGTCGAATACTACTTCTCGGAGTTCCTCAGTAAGCTTGAGACCCGTCGCGGCGTGAATGTCGCTAACAAGGATGACCGCGCCAAGGCGGAGATCGCCCTAGACATGGGCAGTCTCCAGCTGAACGAAGCGGCCATCAAGCTCTACCCGGACCGCAACGTGCTCTTCGCTGGCACGATGAATGAAGACGAGTCGACGCAAAGCCTTTCCGACAAGGTCTTGGACCGCGCTTGCGTGATGCGCTTTGGCCGTCCGCGTGACCTTACGCTTCAGCAGCAGGTCGCCAAGGTGCGCCCGCCAGCGAATCTTGTCGGGCTTACCTTCAGCCAGTGGAAGGAGTGGTGTGATAGCAAGCTGGACAAGGAGGAGCTCGAGAAGCTCGAGAAATGGATCAAGCGCCTCAACGACGTCATGGAGAAGCTGAACCGTCCGTTCGGTCATCGCGTCGGCCAGGCCATCGCGCGTTACGCCGCCAATTATCCCAAGGATTCCAAGACCACCAGCGAACAGAGACTGAAGCTGGCGATGGCTGACCAGATCGAACAGCGCATCCTGCCTAAGCTGCGCGGTATCGACCTGGAAGAGCAGGGCGCCCACATCACTGAAATCCGCAGCCTCATCGATGAGCTCGAAGACAAGGCCTTGGCTGCGGCCTTCGAGGCTTCGAAGAGCAAGGAGTCCAACACGTTCATCTGGCGAGGCGTCGATCGGGCCAACTAGTCCATATGTTCGTCACCGAGGAGCCCTGGGGCTTCCTCCTGCGTCCGCAGGGGGAGAGCGAGGCTCTGTCGGTAAAGAAGGGAGATAATACCCCAGCGCTATTCTGTCGCGAAGGCGTCACGCCCGAGTTGGAAACGCCATATGGTCAGCCGATGCGGCTGGGTTTCCCGTTCGCCTGGAAGGGCCAATCCTATCAGGCTTGGCACCTGCCTACGCCGAATAAGAAAACGCACGTTCCGTCAGAGTTTGGCGTAGCCGCCAAAATCGCCGGGGAGACGGTGCGAATCACGCAGGACGGCATCACGCCGCGTCCCTCTGCCCAGCATGCTTTGCCGGAAAGCGAAGCCCTCGACCTGTTGGTGCGCTGGATGAGCCACGGTTTTCAGGAATTGGCTCACGAGAAGCTGGGCGATGAGCACGCTAAGCTGCCTGGACAGGTTCGTCGCACATGGAAGGACGTCGATAAGGTCTGGCTTAGGCCTAATCTCGCCGAGCCTCGCATGGAACTGATCATCCGCTTGGCTCAAGACGCAGCCCTTCGAGATAAGTTGGAATCCATCGCGAGGTCGCCGCGCCGAATCCTGGCACGCGTCCGCGTCCAGACGCCCATCGGACGGATTCAGGAACTGGATGCGGTCTGTATCCGGAAGTACGCCGAAAAACCCGGCAAGAACGCCCTGGAGAAGGCCGGAGACAAGCAGCGGCTTCTCGCGGTCCAACGACGTACCTCCCATGAGACCTTGGAGAACCGCGTCGCAGTGTGGGTGCTTGAGGCCATCGCCGCCCGCGCGAGCAAGTGGGTTGCCTTGCACGCCAAGCGCCTGAACAGCGGGAGCCGCCGCGCCTTGGCGGTAAAACGCTTCGGCAAGAAGACCATCCTATGGCGGCAGGGCGAAGCATTGGCCGAAGTCAGCGCTTCGGCGCTCAGCCACCGCGTTCAGGCTAATTACCCCCTGCAGCTCGACCAGCGCTACAAGCGTATCTACGCGACCTATGTCGAACTCCTGAAGTATCATCGCGTAGAAGATGATGCGTGGATGTGGCGCCGGGTCTTGTGGTCCGAGACCGTGAAGCAGCTGCTGGCGAGCGCGTTCAACGAAAACTGGAAGCCGGCGTTCGCCTCTCGTCCTTATTATCGAGTCGAGCCAGACCGCGGCAGCTGGATTGGTAGCCATCCCTCGCCGGGGCCGTACGTGCATCCCAAGTTCGGCTCGATGGTGCTGATCGACGCTCGTGAAGCCCAAGGCATGGCGTGGGCTAACTCCGCTCCGGCCCCTTGGATGAAGCATATCGGCGTCCTCGGCTGCGACTCCATCATCTGGTGGCCTGAGCGGGGCGCTGCCTCGGTGGTCTGGTCTAACCTGGCGCCGAAAGGGGATGCCACGGAATGGCAGGCCAGCCTGGATCGTGCCGCCCACTCCCTCATGCGATTCAAGATGGCTATGGCGGCCGAGAAGGTTGCCATTCTCAAGCTCTCCGGAATGGTCGTGCAGACCGGCCGGGTCGGTGCCGGAGTGCCGTCAATCGAGCTCGAGAACGTCACCGCGGGTGGATGTTGCGTCGTCGGACTTTCTTTCCCTCAGGAGGTCGATCGCGCCGATCAGGCCCAGTTCGCCAAAATCGTGCAAGACTTCCATGTCGGAGTCGGCCTCGTGATGGACCACGCCAATGGCTGACTTGAAGGTCATCGATTTATTGGGTGCCAGAGCCCGCATCATCCGTTGCTCCGGCCGGGAAAAGGCGACGGAGGACGTAGACTTGCCCCTGAAAGCAGCGATACATAGCACGATGCTGCTGCCCGCCGCTCGGGGAGACTGCTTCACGGTTGGTGCGTCGACCGATAACCATCGCCGTGGACGGGCCTTATCCTGGCCGATGGAGGCCCAGTCGCCGCCCGGTGGTGTCATCGCCAATGGCAACGGGAGAGTCTATGCCGAGGCGGTCCTGCGCTCCTTCGCCACCGACCGATTAGGTGACCGAACTTTTACCTGGAAGCCGGATGGCGTCACCGAGAGTTCGGTCAGTGCTGATGTCCTGCTTGGCGATTCGCTGAAAGGAGAGCTCACCCATGAATCTGAGGTCGGCCTAGTGGTTCCAGATGGGTTGAAGGAAGAAGAGCGCCAGGCGGTAATCGACGCCTGTTCTCCCCACGGTAAGGTCTGGCTTATTCCACGTACGATGGCGGCGGCGATTGCTTGGTGTCGTTCTAAGGCAGCTACGCCACTGCTTATTGGTAAGTCTGACGAGAACGTCCCCATCGGCCACATCCTGCTTATCGAGGCCGTATTCGGACCTTGGGCGGTGACGGCGGTGCCGATTTTCCGAGTCACCAGGGGTAAGAAGAACTGGCTAGTGCCGAAGCGCGAGGCCCGCTTCCGCAAGGTCGTCGAAGGGCTCACTGGCTGGGGGCTTCTTGCCCGTCAAGCAGCCCACCATCAAGGTCGCCCGGCTCTAGCCCGCCTGAATGACCCAAAGTGGGTCTTGGATCTCCTTGATGGCGAACAGGCCTTGGTGGACGAGTACATCATGAAGGCTATGCCAAATCGGGATGTCCTGCCAGGCATCCCTGGGCTAAGCTCCGGGGGTAGCTGGCATAAAGGTGCCCAGCAGCTAGTTGCGGAGGCCCAGTCGCTCAGGTCGCTTGTTGCGACAGACTGTTTGGGTGGCGAGATGATTGGCGCTCTTGCCTGGGCCAAGAAGCAAGGCGACTACCTCAGGGACCTGATGCGGCCTATCTTCGGCGAAACGCAGCTGGATATTTCGGATGAAGCCGTTTCTGCAGGTGCCGCGCTGGCTGTCGTCGGTAAGAATAATGGTACACCGACATGGTTTGAGACGCTCGAGAAGATGAGCCTATTTTATCAGGGCGTGAATGAAATGGAGGATCCGGCGGCCAAGTGGGCGGCCTTGCTGCCCGGAACGGTAATGGATGCTGGCAGCGACTACGAAAGCGAAAAGCCGATCCTTGGCCTGCTTGTGCCGGTTGGCATGAATGAGATTACCCTCACCTTGCGCCACGAGCCGACCGACGGTAGCCCGATCACTTATCGGCAGGCTTCGATCATGCAGACCAAGGTCTGCGAAAAAGACACCCCAATCCGTATCGACGTCAAAGCGAAGCCAGGCCAAGGCTTTGCGCATGTCATGCTTAAGTCTATCGATCCGGGTTACTTCGCTGGACGATTAGACTGGCGGAATATGAACGAGTGCCAGGAGCCCACGGTCACCTATGGTTACACCTTGACCGTGAAACTCGTCGCTCATCCGCAACTTTGGTCGACGGCCGAAGCCGAGCTCCAGGTTCTCCGGGGCGTGCTGAAGGGCCCTCGCCGCGAATACCTCTTCTTGGAGCCGATCAGGTCGGCCACGAATGCGATGAACAAGTGCGTTCATTCGTTGAACTATAAATACCGTCCAGGCGTCGCCAAGGCCGAGGTGGACGACCATATCTATTATACGCCTGTAGACGTCAACGGGAAGGCCCCGACAACGGCAGGAAATCGCCTGATCAAGGAGATCAGCGAAGGCTTGGTAGAACATGTCGAGGCGGGCTGGAGCAAGGATGTCACCAAGGGGGCGCTCCGTCTGCTGGCGTGGCTTTACCGTGGTTGCCCTTCGGAGGTGACGAGCGAGGTCTTCGCCAAAGTCCGGGCGCGGGACACGGACTTAGCCATGCTGGACCTGCATATCATCGGCTTAACGATGGGGGATCAATCGGTCAGCCTCATCCCGCGCTACATGGAGATCATGCGGGCGAAGCTGCCTCTCTTGGCTGCCCCGAACAACTGGCTCAGGGCCTTCCGTGATATTGTCCGACTGAACGAGCACGCCCTACGAGATGTGCCCAACACGACCTTGGAAGCCATCGTCGACGCTTTGCTTCCAAGGTTCCGTAGCGCCATTTCTTTGGGCAAGCGAGCGGTCGCCTCGAATTGTTATCTCTCGATCCTCTTCCTCCTTAAGCGCCGACGTTATAGCAAGTCGTTCCTGGGCAAGGATGACCCGAGGTACCATCAGATCCTCGTTTGTCTCGATGATCTCGAGGCCGCCAGGTACAAAGGGAAGCCCTTCCTGACGCCCGCCAAGCAGAGCTTTATCTATTCACTGCGTCGCTTCCTTGCTTATGCAGCTACGCTGTCAGATCAGCAGATTATGGGCAAAGTCGAAGAAGAGCCCGCGGATGGAGACGGTAGTGACGGAAAAGAATGAGTCTAGCGCCCACTTAATAGGGTCAGACCCTATTAATATGGCCTGGCACCCGGACGACCGGGATGGTCGGCCAAACCTTTGGCTAACTGGTTCGACTACAGTTCAGTATCTTCGTCCGGTTCCTCCGGCCAAACTTCCTGGGCGATGGCGTCGATATCATCGCTGTCGAGCAGGGTGTTGTCGGCCGGGGTGAACTCGCTGTAGGGAGGTTCAGTGGCATCCTCGGCGGCTTTGACTGCGGTAAACCACGCGCTGACGAGGCTCGTCCAGAGCGGGCGCCCCCGGAGGCTACCCTTGGCGACCCACACGAGAGGCACGGTACCCTCGTCCCAATCCGTCCTTAGCCACAGGACGTCCCATTGCTTGGTGTCATCGGACCCGATTCGAATCCACTGGTTCTCCTGATGCCCCAGCCCGTGGTAAATCATGGCCCGGAAGACCAGCCGGGTAGACTTCGGCGAGAGCCCCGGATCCTGGTCCTGGTAGCAGTTGAAGAAGCGCGGCGTGGTCATGGGGTGGGGCTCCACCTTAATTGTCGTACAATAACTTTAAACAGAACATTTGCCCGAGTAGGCGGCGCCGGCAAGATGAGGCGATGGCCCCCTCTGCCTTACCCGCGAGCTTACTTCGCCTCTCCTGGTCGGATCTGGCTGATCACTTGGTGACGAAAAACGAATTGCGTGCGGCGGGGTGGTCCGAGGCTAAGATCAAACTACACCTCGGCAAGCCCGATGGGCGCAATCCGAGTACGCACTTCCGGAACCCGCTCGGGCAGCCTTATTGGACCGGCCAGCAGGTCCTGGCGGCCGCCGTGAGAGCCGGGGTGTTGTCTTCCGAGGTCAAGTCCTGGCCGTATCAGTCCCCGGTGCATGGGTTGACCGACAGGGGATGGTTCATTTTGGCGATTGCTGGTCCCCATGGCTTGGTGATGCACCCGGAATTACAGGAGGCCTTGGCCGAATTGGCCCAGGCGAAAGCCGACGTGGTGAAGCAGGCCGAGCGGTTCACCAACGACATGGAGAGTAATGTGCTGGCGAACACGGCGGAGACCTTCGGCCCGATGCTGGTGCGCGAGTTCCGCCTGGAGGAGAAGGCCTTTCCGCCGACCATCCCGGCTCCGGAGTGCGTCGAGAAGGTGATTTGGATGAGCGGCAAGCCCAAGGAGCGGGCCGAGGAGATTCGTCGATTCACGCAACAGCAGCTTCGTCTGACGGAACTCCAGCTGCTCGCCTCGGAGGATGAGGTCATCGAGGCCTTGGCCGAGGACGTAAAATCGAAGCAGAATCGCTATGAGATGATCGACACCTCGGACCTAGCCCGGCTCTGCGGCATCGAGCCGGCCGATGGCGATGCCGAACGCACGACTTACGCCTACTGGCATGATCTCGAGGACGAAGGGACGCTCCATGAGTTGCTGCCCCAGTTGGCGCCTTACGTGAGTCCGGCCCGGTTCGCCAAGTTGGAGCGTTGGAAGGAACGGATCGAGGAGGATGAGGCCGAACTCGATCTGAACAAACTAACGGCCAAGGAGAAGGAAGTCCTGGCCCTGCTGTGGAATACCGAGGACTGCTCCGATCGAGCCTTCCGCGCGGTCTGCACCCACTCGGTAAAGAGCCGCAAGGGCGACTACCTGATCTTCGAGTTCTTCGTCGGCGATGGCGGTGACATCGAGGACGAATGCGGCCCGTACAGTTTCCACGAGCCCGGTGGCATCAACTGCGACGACCCCGACGAGATCGTCCACCCCGAGACCGGCAACCGGCTCGCGGACCTCCTCTACAAACCGCGCAAGCCCAAGCCTCAATAAGCTATCCAACCCGCGCAGCGGGGTCGCCTCCACGGGTCGTGGCGTATTGGTTATCCGACGTTAAGCTCGGCCTCGCTGTGACCAGGGTCTTTGGTCGCTGTGGTACCCGATAAGGAACTTGCATGGTCCAACTGATACCACCTCCCCGATTTTCTCGAGCTCATAAGTGGA
>JACCDP010505572.1_pt1 | contig 13678 bp, 9 predicted proteins | sample 7445841 | NCBI WGS metagenome assembly JACCDP01 (sample SAMN15323441, study PRJNA562643) | freshwater metagenome | isolation source: river surface water | place: USA:Blue River Watershed | collected 2017-08-17
CATTAGGGCTTTTTAATACCGTAAATATAAGCCGGCTTTAATGTAATTCTTCGTTGTTTCAGGAAAAAAATGAAGAAAACAGATGTAAATAAACAAAGAATGCTATAAAATGAGGAGAAATCCAGGGCCTTGGCATAGTCCTGCAATTGAAACAAAATAGTATATACTTTTTTACCTTATTGTAAATTAATCACTTATGATAATTCGTAACCAATAAGTCCAAGAATAAAACAGAAGTTGTTCATTATATTTATTGCATCATTAGAGCAATTTTTATAATTCCTTTTGGCATTAAGCCGATTTAATTTATAGCAGTATAAGTTAAAACAAGTAAGGAATAAAATAAAATGGCAGCATGAAAAATTGTCTGTTTGATCGAGACTCCGGAGAAACGACTCATGCTGACAGTTTGCCGGCTACGCATAAATCAAATAATAAAACAGACTCTTATACCCAGGTTTCAGAATGGAAGAAGGCTAGGAATTTGCACTGGAGAGGCCTGAAAAGTGTTTCTATAAAGGCAGACTTTTTTTAGTCTACACGTTATTACCCCTTCTACCCCTTAGCCTTTCTTAAAAACACATTTAAGGGCTGCATGGCTTTAAACACCTCTTTGGTATATGTTGCAAAATCCGCTGCTTTCACCTGTTTATCGCTGAGCTGCTGCACCACTATAAAGCTTTTTAGCCTTAGCCAGGCCGCATCGGCATGCTCCTTATCATAGCCCTTGGGCACTGTTTTCAACTGATCTGAAATATCTAATTGCTTAAAGTGTTTTATAAAGTCTTTGTTGCCAATTATTTTATGAAATTCTTTACCGTTATAATCTATTTCCTGCCTGATGTTGTGCAGGTAGTCTGGCGCCGGCTGGTAGCAGCCACCCGCCAGAAAAGATTTACCTGGCTCTATGTGCAGGTAATAGCCCGGTATCATGGAATTTTTACCACCCGGGTTAATGCTGGCTCCAAAATTAGTTTTATAGGGCGATTTGTCTTTACTAAAACGCACATCGCGGTTAATGCGGAACAAAGTTTTTTTCGGGTCTAAGCCGCTTAATTCAGGGTCAAATTTAGCGCAGAGGGCTGTTATTTTTTCTACCAAAGCTGTAAACTCTGCTTTGGCCTGCTCATAGGCAGGGCGGTTGGCATCAAACCAGGTTTTGTCGTTATTTTTTTTTAGCTTGTTTAAAAATGAGAAGGTCTGTTCCATAATTTATTCCGGTATATTTTCCGATAGTTTTTTAAAAAATTTAAAATTCACCAAGAACTCTTTAGCCACCACCCTCAGCAAGGTATAGGTGGGTATGGCTATTACCATACCAAATATACCCCCTACAGTTGCAGCCATCAATATGACTAAAAATATTTCCAGCGGGTGTGCCCTTACGCTGCTGCTGAAAATATAAGGTTGTATAAAAAAGCCATCCACCACATTCATGCTTAAAAGAATAAAAAATATTTTGGTGATGACTCCTCCTATTTGTTCTATTTGCCCTACCTCAATGCAACCGGTAATGCCCAGCAACAGGGCAAAAAAGAAAGAGATGAGCGGACCCACGTAAGGAATAATATTCATCATGCCGGTAAATATACCAATTAAGAGGGCGTTTTTTATTCCCAGCAAAAACATAGAAGAGCTTACCAGTACGGTAACAATTAAGCTATCTACAAACAAGCCAACAAAGTATTTAGTCAGTAAAAACCGCGAGGTTCTGAAAATGGCTTCTACTTCTTTTTCATAAGCTGTGGGGCTAATGAGCAGGAGCGATTGTTTAACCATTTTGTTTTCGCGCAAAATAAAAAAGGTAATAAACAGTACAGCTAAAGTTCCGGCCACCAATTGTCCGGTAAGGGAAATTAATTTGTTGAGGGTGGAGCTGATATTGTCTAAGTTAACGTGTTTTCCCAGTTCGGATAAAACAGAGGCACTGATTTCTTTTTCAGTACCCAGTTTATTTAATAAGGCCTGTATAGTTGGAAACTGCTTCACAATACTACTGAATACCTCATGAAAATTAAGGGTAGATAAAAACTGAACTTCACTGATGAGTACTGGCACAAAAATTAAAAATAAGCAACAGATGATACCACTTAAAATGGCCAGGGTTAATGCGGCAATTAATCCGTCGGGCAAATCCATATTTTTATAACGGATTTTAGAAAATAATTTCACCAAGGGCTGCCCCAGAAAAGAGAGTACTACCGCTATTAACAAATACAAGACCACCCGGCTAAACAGCCAAATAAACAGAATAATGGCTAAGAGGGTAAGTACAGGAATAAGGTAATTCCTCATTTTCTTGAAATTAAAAGTTTAATCGGGATACCCTTTTGCTTACGAGCCTAAAGGCTGGTAACAACATAGAAAATACCCGCAACAACAAAGTAAGCATATATATGCATAAAATAGGATAGGGCTGGCACTAAAGTTTCAACAGCACTATTCACAGGGCAAAAAAGCCTGTACTGACATATTAACAAAAGAGCACGGTTTTTTATTGCCAAATGCTTCAACCCATAAAGACAGGTAAAAATTTTAGTACTTTTATCCCATAAAATTTTCATACATGATTACAGCCGAAATGCCAGTTAAATTCGAGCGCAGAAAACACAAAGACGATACGCTTCTCACCCTCTACAAAAATATTTTAAGTCCCCGGATGATAGAAGAAAAAATGTTGCTCTTACTGAGGCAGGGCAGAATTGCCAAATGGTTTAGTGGCATTGGCCAGGAAGCTATTTCGGTGGGGGTAGCCACTGCACTGGAACAAGACGAGTATATTTTACCCATGCACCGTAACCTGGGCGTGTTTACTGCCCGTGGTATTCCCCTGAACCGGCTCTTTTCTCAGTTTCAGGGCAAGCCCGGTGGCTTTACCAAAGGCCGCGACCGCTCCTTCCATTTCGGTACACAGGAATATAAAATAGTGGGCATGATCTCGCACTTAGGCCCCCAGATGGGCGTTGCAGACGGTATTGCCTTAGCCAATGTACTGAAGCAAAATAAAAAAGCCACCGTGGTTTTTACCGGTGATGGTGGAGCCAGTGAAGGTGATTTTCATGAAAGTATTAATACCGCTGCGGTGTGGGACTTACCCGTAATTTTTGTAGTGGAAAACAATGGCTATGGCCTCTCTACCCCCAGCAACGAACAGTTCAGGTGCAAGCAGTTTATAGATAAGGCCATAGGCTATGGTATTGAAGGCGTTCAGGTAGATGGCAACAATGTACTGAAGGTGTATGAAGCCGTGAAAAAAATTGCGGAAGAAATACGCGAGAACCCCCGCCCTGTTTTATTGGAGTGCATAACCTTCCGTATGCGCGGACACGAAGAGGCTTCCGGCACCAAATACGTTCCCAAAGAGTTATTTGATATTTGGGGCAGAAAAGATCCGGTGCAGAATTTCGAACGCTTTTTGCTGGAAGAAGGCGTGCTGACGGAAGAAATGATTGAAAAGCTGAGGGCTGAAATAAAAGCAGACATTGAACAGGGATTAGAAATAGCCTTTGCCGAAAGCATCCCCAACCCGGATACCGCCACCGAGCTGAATGATATGTATAAGCCGTACCACAACAACGGACAAACCCCTTCTGGCAGCAAAAGCCAGAAACGCCTGATTGACGCGGTTTCTGATGGTATGCGCTTAGCCATGCGCAAACACCCTAACCTAGTGTTGATGGGACAGGATATTGCCGAATATGGCGGTGTATTTAAAATTACTGAAGGCTTTGTAGAAGAGTTTGGAAAAGCCCGGGTAAGAAACACCCCGCTTTGCGAATCGGCTATTCTGGGAGCCGGCTTTGGCTTGTCTATCAATGGTTACAAGGCCATGGTAGAAATGCAGTTTGCAGATTTTGTGTCGGAAGGCATTACACAAATTGTGAATAACTTAGCCAAATCTCACTACCGCTGGGGCCAGCATGCCGATGTGGTGGTGCGTATGCCTACGGGGGCACAGGTTGCAGCGGGCCCTTTCCATTCTCAAAGCAATGAAGCCTGGTTTTTTCATACTCCCGGATTAAAAATTGCTTATCCCGCATTTCCGGCAGATGCCAAAGGTTTGCTGTTAACGGCCTTTGAAGACCCTAATCCGGTTATTTTCTTCGAACACAAAGCCCTTTACAGAAGCATTACAGAAGATGTTCCGGATGAATATTATACCATTCCATTTGGCAAGGCCAGATTGGTAAAAGAGGGGAACGATGTTAGCATCATTACCTACGGATTGGGCGTACACTGGGCACTGGAAATACTGAATGAACAGCCAAACATTTCAGCCGACCTCCTGGACTTGCGTACCTTGGTGCCCTTAGATAAGGAAGCCATACTCTTGTCGGCCAGGAAAACCGGAAAAGTAATAGTATTGCATGAAGATACCCTAACGGGTGGAATAGGAGGGGAGATTGCGGCCATGATAGCAGAAGAATGCTTTGAATGCTTAGATGCCCCTGTAATGCGTGAAGGAAGCCTGGATACCCCCGTTCCTATGAATGCAGGACTGGAAACCAATTTTTTGCCTAAAGCCCGCTTTAAAGAAAAATTGCTGAAATTATTGAGTTATTAACAATTTTAGAGATTTGTTAATAACCAAGTCCTAAAAATTAATTGTATATACATATATTTGTCTCAACATTTTAATCAAAAAAACACCATGAAAAAATTAACATTACTCGCTTCCGCATTTGTACTTACACTTAGCGCTATGGCACAGGTAAACTGGAAAGTAGATGCTTCTCACAGTAAACTGGGTTTTTCTGTTACTCACCTGATGATTACCGAAACAGAAGGGAAATTTAAGATTTACGAAGGTAAGGTGGGCACCAAAAGCGATGCAGACTTTACCGATGGAACCATTGAATTTTCAGTAGATGTAAACAGCATTAATACCGACGATGAAAAAAGAGACGGACACCTGAAAGCTGAAGACTTTTTTAATGCGGCTAAATACCCTAAAATGACCTTCAAAAGCACTTCCATGAAAAAAGGAAAAGGAGCTCATGAATACATTATTACCGGTGATTTAACCATAAAAGATGTGACCAAAAAAGTAACCTTAGTAGCCGTTCATAGCGGAAAAAACGTTAAAGATCCCTGGGGAAATACCAGAACAGGATTTAGCGTTAGTGGTACTATTAACAGAACAGATTTTGGTTTAAAATGGAATGCTGCCCTTGAAACAGGTGGTGTTGCCGTAAGCGAAGAAGTAAAAATACAATGTACCATTGAATTAATAAAAGGCTAATTAACCTTCTCAGTAACTATATCAGCGGCTTCTCTTTTCGGGGAAGCCGCTGAATTTTTTAGCTTGCCGTAATTATTCCAGCACCATTACTCCATGATTATTTTTCTGAATAAATTACTTTCTCCCTGACTTACTTTAATAAAATAAATACCCTTAGCCTCATTACTGATGTCTATCTCCTTGTTGTATTTACCGGTAAAATTGCTGAGTGTTTCCTGGTAAACTATTTTTCCTTCGGCATTATAAATGGAAATAGCGGTGTTGCCATGTTGTTCAAGCTCAAAGCTGAGGTTAAATTTACCATCGCCGGGATTAGGGTAAAAGTTGAGCTTAGAGGCCTTGAGTTCTGCGCCCTTTGGCTGATCTTTCTGCTTTAATAATTTTTTATCATCTGCACTCAATTCCTGTACCTCCGTTTTTTTTCTGATGATGATCACCTGTTTTTTATCGCCATTTTTTTCTGTATTGCCCTTGCCGGAATGAGGGGATTTGATAATGATGGCCTGTTTTTTACCGGCTTCATTGCCACCTTCATGAATAGTTATTTCTTCACCGTTAATACTGATATGTTTTTCTAATGCCTCTGTATCCAAATCCTCAGGACTCAAGAGCTTGGTGATCAGGGTGGAATCTGAACTGTCACCTTCCTTGCGTATATCAATAGTTTTAATATACATGCGTTTTTTCCCCGTAAGACTGTCCCCAGCTTCTGTTTCACTCAACAACACGTCGAGATCGGGTAAATGAAGAGCTCCTTCCTGAATAATGGTGTCGGTAACTGTTTTTACGCCGTTTACAATTTTAACGGTTTTTACCCTTACCTGCCCTTTGTTTTGGGCTGTGGCGCAAAGGCTGCCAATAACTAAGAGGCTGGCCAGTCCTGTTTTTTTTAATGTGATCATGTTTTTTCTGTTTAGATTTATTGTCAAAATTAACCCAGACAAGGCCCGCCTTTGGTTAAAGCCCGGTTAAACTCTGTTAAGGAAAAGTTAAAGTACAGCATAATGGTTAATGTCTTGTTAAATTTGTGATATGTCTGAACGTGCGTACAAAACCATAGTGATACTCATTAGCCTGGCCCTGTTTTTTGTCATTGGCCTTCAGTTGTTATGGCTGATGAATTTGCTGGAAGTAAGAAAAGCAGAGTTGCGTGAAAAAACAAACCTGGCACTGAATCAACTGGCGCATCAACTACAGAAGGAAGAACAGGTAGAACTGGTAACCAGAAATTTTGGGGGCGGTTTGGGCGACAGTAGTTTTGTCTCCAGGGTGCAGAAAATTGTAAAAGTAGCAGGTACAGCAGAAAAGGAGAAACAGCACAGGCAACAGGAATTGGTGTTCATTGATACGGCAACTGTTCAACTGAACGGATTAAGTACCCAAACCAGTCGTACCATAATAAAATTAAACCCCGGAAGAACAGGTCAAACCATTATAGTGAACACAGAAACAAAGAAGAGGAGGGAAAACCGGGAAAAGGATTTTCATCAAATAATTGATCAGCTGGTGAAAGAAACAGATAACCGAGATGTACCAATACTTAACCGATTTAGCTTTGATAGCCTGAAGTTCAAGTTAAGCAATATTCTGAGCACTTATGGTATTGATCAGTCGTTTGAATATGCTGTTGTGGCTGAAAAAGATAAGGTACTGAAAGCCACTGCGGGTTATGCAGCCGCTAACAATAACTTAAAATATAAAGCGAGACTTTATCCTGATGATATTCTGAGATCGGATAATCAACTGATGCTTTTTTATACCGGTGAATATGGCTATGCTTTTTCGCGTTTAAAACCTATTTTATGGTTGTCGGTTTTTTTTACCCTGATCATTATTGTGGTATTCATTTTTACACTAAGAACGATAGCCCGGCAAAAAAAATTAGCAGAGGTAAAAAACGACTTCATCAATAATATGACGCATGAACTGAAAACACCCATAGCCACTATTTCTATTGCAGTAGATGCCCTCAATAACCCTAAAGTAAGGGCTAACGATGAAAAGGCTGAATATTACCGGAAGGTCATTTATGAAGAAAAGGAAAGGCTCCACACTCAGGTGGAAAAGGTATTGCAAATGGCTATGCTCGATAAAGGGAAATTAAAATTATCCCTGGAGCCACTTTCGCTAAACAGTTTGTTGCAGGAGGCTGTGCAAACGTATCAATTACAATTAGAGCAACAACAGGCAAAGCTTAGCTGGAAATTAAACGCACTTCCTGATATCATTGCAGGAGACAAATTCCACCTTCAGCAAGCCATTAATAATATTCTGGATAATGCTATTAAGTACAGTACTGCTGCCCCGGAAATTGAATTGTTAACGGAAAACAAGGGAAAGGAAGTACATGTATTCATTAGCGACAAAGGAATGGGCATGGACAAAAACACACAGGAAAAGGTTTTTGAAAAATTTTACAGGGCACAAAGTGGAAATATACACGAGGTGAAAGGTTTTGGTTTAGGGCTCAGTTATGTAAAAAACATTGTAGAATTGTGCGGAGGCAAAGTAATGCTGAAAAGCTCAAAGGGCACAGGAACAACGGTAATACTGATATTCAATGCTTATGGAAAACAATAAAATACTGTTGGTAGAAGATGAAAAGAATTTTGGAGCCGTGTTAAAAGACTACCTGATGATTAATGACTTTAATGTTAAGCTGTGCGGAGACGGTGCGGCTGGACTGGAAGTATTTATGAACGGGGACTTTGATTTGTGTATTATTGATGTGATGATGCCTCGCATGGATGGATTTAGTCTGGTAAACGAAATAAGAAAGATGAACAAACAGGTACCGCTTATTTTGCTTACCGCCCGGTCTATGAAAGAAGATGTGCTGAAAGGCTACAGGGCAGGAGCCGATGATTATATTATTAAACCCTTTGACACTGAGGTACTACTGTTGAAAATTATGGCCATGTTGAAACGCCATGAAAAAGTGTCAGACAAGAGTAAAGAAACAGAATACTTCATAGGATCAATTTGTTTCAGTTACCCATTAAGGCAACTGAGTTACGCAGATGGTAGTCAGCAAAAGCTTTCACCAAAAGAAGCAGAGTTGTTACAACTTTTATGTTTTCATAAGAACGGAGTGCTGTTAAGGGAAATGGCATTGAAGCAAATATGGAAAACGGACAATTATTTTACCGGACGCAGCATGGATGTTTACATGGTAAAGTTGCGTAAATACCTGCAACCCGATACCTGTATTGAAATTGTAAACCTGCATGGTAACGGATATTGCTTAAGAGAAAAGCCTGGATCTTAAGCCCCTTTTTACCTTACCAATAAGATATACGTTGTTTTCTTTTTTTTCGTCCCTTGTAAATTGGTTAACTCTAATGTACAAAAATAAGTTCCATCGCAAGCCTCATCACCATTTTGTATGTGCCCGTCCCAGCTGCCCGATAAACCCGACCAGTTGTAAACCTTACTTCCCCAACGGTTGTATATCGTGCAGCTTAAATCGCTGTAGCCCGTACATTTAATGAAAAAATTATTGTTTGAACCATCGTTGTTGGGTGTAAATACAGTGGGCACAACAATTTCAGGTATCTCTACTTTAATACAGGTTTTATATTGATTTTTGCAGCCATTCACATCACTCACCACCAGTTGCGCGCAATACTCCCTGTCTTCGTCTACCTTAAAGCAGGGGCTGGAAGAATTAGAAACCTGATTGTTATCGAATACCCAGTTCCATTGACTGGCTTGGGGTGTAAGGTCTTGCAGGCAAAGTAAACTGGTTTCATCTTCATAAAGAAAAACATTATTGGGGGCATTGGAAGAAACAAGTACCTGAGGAAGCGGATATACCACCGAAAGAATAGATTGTTGTTTTGTGCAGTTTTTAGCATCAGTAACTGTTAGGGTATAAGTAAGGGTATTGTTTTGCAGTGCGCTGATGCTGGAAGCATTAACAGCAGCCGGAGACCAGTTATACTGATAGGGTGCATTCCCGCCACTTACCTGGGCCATTACTTTACTGGAATCGCCCAGGCATACCGCCGGCTGATTAAATTGAATATTTAACCCATTCGACTGAGTTATGCTTACCTGTTCTTCGGTTTTACAATTGTTGTTGTCGGTAACCATACAGGTATAGCTTCCGGCACCTAAATTACTGAGGCTTGCAGCACTTCCACCGCCTGGTAACCAGGCATAAGTATAGCCGGGTGTTCCGCCGCTTACTGTTGTTGTTACAGATCCGGTGTTTTGCCCGAAACAATCAACATGCACAGTGCTGAGTTGTAATTGTAAAGCATCTGGCTTTGTAATGTGCATGATTTTTACAAGAGTGCAATTGGCAGAATCTTTTATGGTGCAGGTATAAGTACCGGCACTCAGGTTAGTAACACTTGCGCCCAATGCGCCGGAAGGTGACCATAGATAGGTATAGGGTAAAGTACCACCAGCAGCAGTAATACTAATGTTGCCGGTATTACTTCCCTTGCATAAAGCATGTTGTTGTGTACTGGTTGCAGTTAGCCTGGAAGGCTCTGTGATGTTAATAGTTGACATATAATCACAGTTATTGGCATCAGTTACCAAACAGGAGTAGGTTCCGGCGGCAAGGTGATTGGCCTGTGCAGCAGTACCACCGTAAGGAAGCCAATGAAAGGTGTAAGGACTTGTACCACCGCTGATGTTTATCGCTGCGCTTCCGGTACTATCTCCATAACATAAAATTTTTTCCCCACTGATAACACCGCTTATTTTATTGGGTTGTGTAATACTAAAGTGTTGTGTAAGGATGCAGTTGTTTTTATCGGTAATGGTGCAAACAAAGTTTCCTGCGCTAAGGTTGTTAATGGAAGGCGTTGTACTTCCACCTGGCGACCACAGGTAGGTGTAAGGTAAGGTACCACCACTTACCGTAACTGTTGCACTACCATTATTTCCTCCATAGCATAAAACCTGTTGTTGCTGCGTACTTGCTGTTAAGGCCGGGGGCTCTGAAATAGTGGCAACGGTGCTTTTGGTGCATTGATTGGCATCGGTTACGGTACAGGTATAGCTTCCTGCACCAAGCCCCGAAATGCTGGCACTGGTATTACCTCCGGGGCTCCAGGTATACGTGTAATTTGCTGTACCACCATTTACGGTTACTGATGCTGTACCAGTTAAGTTTCCATGGCAAAGCGCATTGGTATGGGCGAGTTGTAACGATAAAGCGGAAGCCTGTTGTATGGTAAAGGTTTCTGAGCGTAAACAATTGTTTTTATCAGTAATGGTACAGGTGTATAAACCAGCACTGAGATTAGCAGCTGTAGAAGAGTTACTCACCGCAGGGCTCCAGGTGTAAGTGTATGGAGGGCTTCCGCCGGAAACATTAAGTGCAATGGAACCAGTTGACTGCCCATAGCAGGGAACAGACTGGACTGTGCTGGAGACTGTAACGGCAGGGGGTTCTGTAATGGTAAAGGTATAGGTTCCGCTGATGGAATTGTTGTCGCTTACGATACAAGTGTAGGTACCGGCACCGAGTCCGGTTGCAGTAGATGAATTTCCACCGTAGGGTAACCAGTCGTAGGTATATGGAGGATTACCACCACTTACATAAACTGAGGCCGAGCCTGTTTTTTCTCCGGTGCAGTTAATATTGCTTTGCGCAGCAAAACTGATGTTAAGCGCATAACCGATAACGCAAAGGTTAATGGGTATAACGGGACTTGTTACTGCAGCAGCCACACTGTTATTTCCTAATTGCCCATTGGCATTATGCCCCCATGTTTTAACGGTAGTATTACTCAGCAGGGCAATGGTATGGTATCCTTCTATAGAACCGGTAATATCCTGTAATCCACTTATGTTTAATCCAACAGGTACTGCGGTATATCTGGCCACCTGGGTTCCATCACCTAACTGGCCATAACTATTATCTCCCCAACCCCAGCCAGTGCCGTCCTTTTTAATTGCTAAACCATAATTACTGCCACCACTAATGAGTCGCACATCGCTTAAACCAACAACCTGAACCGGTGTAAGCCTTTGTTGGGTGGTATTATCGCCTAATTGCCCGGAAGAATTATCTCCCCAGGCCCAAACAGTACCGTCACTTTTTAAAGCGTAACCAGACCTGCCATTTGAAGCAATGGATTTAATTCCGCTTAAACCAATGACCTTAACAGGCGTATAACGGTCGGTTAAAGTATTATCTCCACATTGCCCAAAGGCATTACTTCCCCAGGTCCAAACAGTACCGTCAGATTTAAGTGCCATAGCAAAATCAATACCCCCGGCAATAGCTACAACCGAGTTTAAATTTTGAACCTTAACAGCATAGTTTTTGGTTATTAGCGTTCCATCTCCAAGCTGCCCAGAACTATTGCTTCCCCATGCCCAAACGCTTCCATCGTTATTCAAACTATAACAACTGTTATTCCCCGCTGCAATTGCTATTGACCCACTAATGTTCATAATTCCGGTTGCTCCGTACTGTGGAGTAGCAAAAGTGTAATTCCCCATTTGCCCATAAGTATTATCACCCCAGGCCCAAATGGTTCCATTACTTACCAGTGCCATGGAGTGGGCTCTTCCGGCAGCAATTCCGGTTACGGAAGTCATGGTAACTACAAGTGTATTGGTGTGTGTTTCAGTAACTGAATAGTCACCCAGCTGGCCGCTGGCATTAGTCCCGCTACCTACAATGGTTCCATTGGAACAAACGTAAAGAGAATGTTTTTCTCCTGCTGCAATCACATGCTGTGATTTAATGTCAACTGTAAAAAGTAGCAGAAGCAGCCCCACACGGAGGAAGAAATTATAAATGGATTGATGTTGTTGAGTAAAGAATGAGTTCATAGCCAAAAAATAATATAGTTAGATTTAGACCGGAGATGAGCAGGTAATTCAATCCTGATTTTCAGATGATGCAAGCCTATTGCATTCTTTATGTATTTCTTAGAGATTGGATTAAGCCTATATTAAAAGAATGGCGGCTCCATACATAAAAATTGTATCATAATAATTTATTGTTTGGGTTGTTTATACTTGTACCGGATCTGTAGAAATATGCTATTTGCCAAAATTCTCATCCCAGATGGCGAACCGGCATCCAAAAATATTTCATACAGACTATTTTCTACTGCAAGCTAAGTAAAACTGCTTTTTTCAAGCCAGTTAAAATTATTGTTTAATGACTTCAGATTTTATTAGTAGTAAATGAGGTAGCTAAGTGCTATAGGGTATAGAATGTTTGTAAATATTGTATTTATATTACTTTACCAGGATTAACATATACCATTTAGTGTATATAATTACCTAAGAAAGTGATTTTACCAAGAACGAAGTGAAAAAATCAAGGCTCTTTCAGTAAAAGAATTTGAAATTGTTAAATGATATAATTATGCTAAACAAAAAGCTAACTTTTTAAGCTTTTTTCAATTCTATTACCGTAATTTCAGGCCATATCCCTAACCTTCCGGGATAGCCTAAAAACCCGAGACCACGGTTAACGTAGAGGTATTGGTTGTTTTGTTCATATAAGCCAGCCCAATGAGGATAAATAAATTTAGAGGGGCTCCACTTAATGTTCAGTTGCGGAATTTCTATTCCTAATTGCATACCATGGGTATGGCCAGACAGGGTGAGGTTTATATCCTTGTATTCATTTACGATTTGTCTGTCCCAATGGGAAGGATCATGAGATAACAAAATTTTATAGGCATGCTCTTCTGTGCTTTTATGAGCCTGATCCATTTTACCATATTTGGGAAAATGCAGGTTTGCTCCCCAGTTTTCTACACCTAACAAGGCAATTTTATCTCCATTTCTTTCCAGTACCACATGCTCATTCATCAGCAGGCGCCAACCGGCCTGTGCTTGAACGGTTTTAAGTGCCTCAAGATTTTGTTGTTTTAATTCTGGGCTGTCCCATTGTACATAATCACCATAGTCGTGGTTTCCTAATATGGAATAAACTCCCAAAGGTGCCTTTAATTTTTGATAGATGGGTAAAAAGCCATCGGTTTCATCAGCAGTGTTGTTGACCAGGTCACCAGTGAAAAAAATAATGTCTGCCTCCTGTTTCATTACCAGATCAAATGCCCTTGCTAATGCCCCGGCGTTGGTATAACTACCCGTATGAATGTCGGAGATTTGTACCATTTTAATTCCATGAAAGCCCGCAGGTAATTCAGTTGAAGTAATATTTACTTTATGTATCCGGAATTTGAAAGCACCACGAACTACCCCATACATCAGAGACAGAAAGGGGATAACACCAAAAGCAACAGAGACATAGTTTAAGAACAGTGAACGGTTTATTTTATTTCCGCCGGCTTCCTTACCTGAATCGCTGAAGACCTGTATGATGTACCTGACGAAGCGAATGCCATCATCCACCAAAAGAAAAAGGCAACCTATTAGTTTCGCGAAGAATAAAATAAAGGCCAGAGAAAGAAAATAATTTCTGAAAAATTTAGACCATTCGGG
>JACCDP010819215.1_pt1 | contig 13677 bp, 14 predicted proteins | sample 7445841 | NCBI WGS metagenome assembly JACCDP01 (sample SAMN15323441, study PRJNA562643) | freshwater metagenome | isolation source: river surface water | place: USA:Blue River Watershed | collected 2017-08-17
ATCATTAAAACATAACTTAAAATAAACTGCGCCCTCTAACTCTAAACAATAAATACTCATCCCCTCTAATGCTCGAAAATTAATAGATAATTCCGAAAATACAATAAATGCTGGATGTATCTTTTGATTATATAAGAGAGCAAAGAATTCTTCTACATTACTAATTTTAAAATCTAACTCCAATAACTCTCTAATCGTCATTTTAAAGTTACACCTAAATCTTTTAAAACTTTCCTCGAAATGTTAGGAAAACCAGTCATAACTATTTTATCACTCTCTAAAGAAAGTTCTATCTCTTGATCAAAAAATAACTCTTCCTTGGAAATCTTATTACTGAAAAAATAAAACTCTTGATTGCTAGATCCTCTAAGAGAATTATCAGTCTTATAATCTTCCTCATACCGTCCATCAATTAAAACATCTACATACCTTAAACAATTTTCTCTAATAGGATTTTCTAAGATTTCATTTCGAGAGAATCCAGTAAATAATATAATTCCTTTAGGGAGTTTTATTTCTTTAAGAAGAAATAAAAGTTCCAACAAATCATCTTCTTGCTCTAAAGGATCTCCACCAGATATTGTTATTCCATCTACCTCGAAATCTTTTATTAGCTCGAAAATTTGTCTGGGAGAAAGTTCTTTATAAACTTCATAACTCCAAGTTTCAGGATTAAAACAATTCTTACATCCTTTAGAACATCCTTGAGTCCACAATACAAATCTTAACCCTGGGCCATTAACTCTACTCAAACAATAACCTCGAATATTCATAGGCTCGAAATCTGTCTCCCCTCTAATGATAAAATGTTGAAGCTAATTAATAAGAATATTCTTATGGCTTAACATAAGAATATTCTAAAAGAAATAGGCTCGAAAATTTGGCTGCTCTAATGGTCTGGGAAATGAAGGTAAAGATTTATCTGACATAGAATAATATATATTACGTCCCAAAATTTATAGTTCAATTTAGATTGTTCTCGTTTTTTCTTAAGAGCCCCGATAAATGAGACCAATCTTCTTTAGTATGTAATATATCTTTTCTTGTATTAGACCATTCTTTAATCTAATATTTCTTTTTTTTTCTCTATGGTAATAATTATTTTTCTCCCATAGTAAATAGCTCGAAAAATATCTTCTTTCTTATATAATAAAAAATAGATCCCTCGAATTTGAAGGATCTATTTCTTTTTTTATAATGGTGTTTTAGGATATGTATTGTTCTATAATGTGTATATAAGTTCCTTCTCTACAGGTGTTATAAAAATATTATTCTCCACAAAGTCTCCACCCTGTCTCCACTCAAACTCCACTGGTATTATAATTTTGTTATTATAATATGTGAATAATGTTATAAGGTCTCCACTGTTTTTATATTTTCTTTTTTCTGTAAATTTTTATGCTCAAGAGGTATCAAAAACTTATATTTCAGGATAAGTCTATATAAATGCAAAGTAACTGATTTATTAAAGGAATATGTTTCTTATATGTAGAAGAGACAAAGTCTTTATATAATTTTTATAGTGTTTGATATGCTTGAAAATTGTTTATCTCTAATGGTGTTTTTGGAATTGTTGTTTTGCTTTATTGAATATAAATAAGAAAAGCTCGAAATCATAAATGTTTATCAGAGCAACATAGTTTAATCTATTATATTCTTTTGGTGCTGATAGGTCTGTTATATGGAAGTGTATGTATTTATCACTTTTAGATAATTCTATAATGTAGTTTTGAAATCTATATTGTTCATCTATATTGTCTATGATAAATCTTTCTATATGGAATTTGAGTGATGTTTGTTCTATGTAGTCTAGCATTTATTTATTTCTCTCTAATGGGGGTTTTTTAAATTGCTCGAAATTATTATAGGAGTTTTTTCTTTAATGGGCAAAAAAATATCACTCAATTTTAATGGAGGGATTTATTTTTTTATTTGGGTGTAAGAAAGAAATGTATTATTTGTCCAATTAAGATATATAATGCGCAAGCGGAGAAGAACAATCTTTTTGTTTTTCCTTTGGTCTTAAATGCTCGAATTAAGAGATAGATAAATAATGGTGTTGCTGAGAATGCATAGAGTAGAAGGATAATATTCATAGTGGGATTATATCATAAATGGGCAGAAAAGTTAATGTAGGAAGTTAGTGTAAAACTTTTAGAATATTAGCATTATGAATCTTTTGAAAGTTGCTCGAATTTTGGATGCTAGTGGAAATTATTTATTAGCTGATAAATTAGATAAATATGCTCAACAGGGTGTAATGAATTTGGATCGTATCTCTAAAGGTGCGGAAAAAGATATTACTAATTGGTTGCAATATATGACTACATTACTTCCATCTCAACCGGGTGAACTTGAGGGTGGTTATTTTGAATTTGAAAACGTAGAAGTTCCTCAAAATTTAAAAAAATATATTTCTAATATAGATCATAATGTTCAAGAGGGGGCTATGGGTTCTTACAATCCACGTACTAAAGTTGTGAGTTTGCCAAAAAGAATTCCTCGTAATCAATATAATAATTTATTATCTACTGTTCTTCATGAAATCAGACATGCTATTGATCCAAGATATAACAATAGTTCTTTGATGGAAAATTATAAACAACAATACAATTTACCAAATTTCGTAAGTAATAAAATGTTGGAAATTTTTAAATCTACTGCTAAAGTTCCATCATATGAAGAATTTATTAAACAAATGATATTAGATTCTGGTGGAGATTTAAACAATTCCTATATGGTTGAAATAACTAAAAAAACTTGGCCAGAATCAATTTATAATACAGCTTTATCTTCTATATCTAAACAGAAAAACTTATATTTCAACAATCCAATAGAGCACTCAAGTCAAATGGGAGATATTAAGGCTTTATTGAGTAAAGAAAATCTGGATAAAGTTCGTGAATTTATAAAGAATAATCAAAAGGAAAATCAAAGTGATTTACAAATAAGATTATTGTTAAAAAACGGGCTAAATCCAAAAAGTCAAAATTTTGAAGCATTTTCGAATATATTACAACAAGTTTCAGGAAATCAAAGTTCATCACTTAGCCAAATTGTAAAAGGCACACAAGATCCTAAGTGGCAAGAACAATATTTGAAACAAGTTAGTAATGCAGTGAGTGTTTATAATACTGATGGTAATAGATTTGAAGGTTTAGTTAGAAAAGAAAATCGTTTACAGCCAGGTGTTAAGTCTAATCCAAAATTCAATTTACAAGATAATTCTAAAGCTTTAGAAAATAGAGCATCATTTTTTAGTAAAGCTGCTCAAATTGAAGCATTGGCAGAACAAAATCCTAAAGCTTGGAGTAGATTTATTAATAGTAACTTTGCTATGAAAATGATTAATAATAAAATATTTAATTTATTCAAGGGTGCGGGTAGTGGAAGTAAATCTTTAAGTCAAAGTATAAGGGGAATAAATATGAATAGTCCTCTTTGGGCTTTATTAGAACCTGCCCTCGAATTTGTATTATATCAATTTGGTTTATTCTTGGAAAATCCTAGTGCTTATAAATTAGAAACTGATGAATCAAGTAGAATTAAACAATTAAATGCTCGAATCGATGAAATTTTAGCTGACGATAAGATTCAAGATAAGCGTGGAGAATTTATTAGAGGTTATGGAAGTTACTTAAAAACTTTAGGCACTATGGAACAAAATCAATTATTAAGTAGATTTCCTGTAATTGGATTTGATAGATTTATGAATATTGGGAGAAATATAGGGCAAAGATGATTAATATTTTAAAGGTTGCAAGTTTATTAGATAATGTTGGAAATTATGATTTATCTGACAAGTTATATAAGATTGCTGAAACTTATGTTCCTCCTGTTGAATTTTATGAGGGTGTTGACAAGAGGCATTATAATGATTATAGGGCTCCGGGAAGTAAATCTTATAATGAGATGATGATGTCTCGAATGAAGAATATGCCTAAGAATTTATCAGGTACAGCTGTTATGGATGGCAGTATGTATCGTGATAATCCATATACTCCCAAAGAAATATTAGATATAAGAAAAAAATTAATCCCTACTAATTTTAGAAATGAGATTAGACGTTATGAGAGTGGGGATAATTTGAGTAACAGTAGTAATCCGAGAAGTTTCGTTACTAGTTTATTTGAGTTTGGTAGAAAGAATGGGATGAATAATTTGACAGCTGCTTTTGATGCTTATGCTGATAGTGGTGCAACATATAATAATCAAAGTATAAAGAATATTCCTCAATTAAAGCAATTATATATGCAGATAAAATCTAATCCTCGAATGTTTAGTGAGACAGAAGTTGGAGATATGTTGGAAGATTTGTTATAAAAAAAAAAGAATCCCTCGAATCTTTAGTCGGGAGATTTTTTATTTAATTATTTGTTTTATTTTATATGCTGCTTTTGTATATATGCCTGGGTTTACATTTTCAGGAGTGGATGTGTTATTTGGCACGTATTGTTCTGAAAGTAATCTTAACACAAAATCTTGAAATTCTTCTTCAAAATTAGCTGCCTTACGTCTTGCGAAAAAAGGTATTCTTTTTATTGGTATTGAGAAATAATTTGCAAAGTTGTTTTTAATTTGATCAGAAACAATTTTATTTGTAATATCCATCTCTGTTTTTGGTCTTGCGTAATAATGATCACTTCCATCAAATTCTAAAATATATTGAACTCTATTACTACTGTCTAAAACAACAGCATCAAAAGAATATGTGAGTGGATCGAAATTATTATTATTCAGGGGGAAAACATTAACAACTGGAATGCCAAATTTATCAGGTGTGTAAGTTGTACATTTCCATTTAGTACAAGATCTCATTTCATCATTTGCAGTTTCTATACACTCTAACTCAAACTCATATAATTTTTTATCTTTGAAATCTGGATCTTTAGGTGTTAGATTTTTTCTATACGACCAGCCATCTTTAACTTCTGGGATTTTTTCAAATAAAGTGTTTGATAAATTGAAGCAATGGATAGTTTTTCCATTTCTTTCGATTACTGTTTTATGTGATTTTATGCTACTAAAGAGATAAGTAAAAATATCTTTGTTTCTATCTTTTCTGATTTGTGTTTCAACAAACTCTTCGAATCTTGGATCTTCACTGCATAAAAATCCTCTCTTAAAAAATAAATTTTGCGGAAGGATATTTTGAGTAAGATTGGTTTGTTGAATGTTAAAAAAAACTTTATCACCAAGACTTGATGTTGGCTCTCTTTTATCAATAATCAATTCGTCGTAAACAGTTTTTAAATTACTATTAATTGGTTCTCTTAATTGTCTGAGTGATAATATATGATAATTTTCATTGTTGAAATTATATATTGATATTTCTTTATTATTTATATCTTTAATTTTATCATATTTTTGATCTATAGATCTTTTATATGTTCTTTCAGTAATGTCTTTAGGTAGTGTTCTTAGGAAATTTTCCCAAGCAATAGGATTTTCTCTGAATGATAAAACTTTTGGATTTATTTCATTCCTAAAGATATTTAATTGTTGTTTATCTAGAGCATTAAAATTGCTTTTAGATTTTAATTGATACCAAACATCATTATAATAATAATGTTTTGGCAAACCTTCATATACTGTTTCAGAAAATCTATTTGATATTATATTTTTATTTTTCATATCTCTTAAAATATTTAAGAGTGTTTGAGCATCAGGAGTTGTATAGTCAATTCTGTATTTATTATTTATTTCATAATCAGGATAACGTAAATTTTTATTGTTTTTTCTAATATAAGGTATAGGTTGCACTCCGAGTTGTGCATATGCATTTTGTATTACTTCTAAATTTGAAAGATTTCTTAATAAGGGTTTTCCAACTTTTAAATTTAAAGTATTATTTTGTCCAGGCTCTGTGTTTATATCAGCAAAATAATGTGGTGAAGAAGAATAAAATTGTGTAAGTTGTGTTGCTTTTTCTGGAGATAATCTTTCAATTAAGATTTGTTTACTTGCAAATTTAGTTATTGATAGTAAAGTTATATGATCTTTTGTATCTTGTAATAGATTGTTAAATTCTTCTGGGGATAGATCGTTGACTGAAATAGGAGTTGGCATATCGTATTGAACGATTTTGCTTTTTGGCATTCTTATCTTGATTCTATAATACATTTCATAAGTTTTATACGTTATGATGTACTGCTAACCCTCGAAAGAAGGGGAGATTTTTCTTTTTAAGTAGAATAAATATAGTATGGAAAACTTTATTTATTTAGCTGAATATTTTGACAATTGTGGTAATTATGAGCTTTCAGACAAATTATTTAAAATAGCGCAGTTAAATCCAAAATTTATAAAAACAGTAAATCCTATGCTGGGGTTAGCCTTGACTCCCGAAGGTTTAGCTGTTGAAAAAAAAGTTATAGATAAAGTTCAAGCTAATCCAGTTTATCAGGGAGCTAGTAAAGTTCAAGAAATAGCAGAACAAGTTAAATCGCCTGTAAGTAATACAAAAACTGTTGCTGCAATTGGAAACTTAACAGGTTGGTTTACTAAAAATATTCCCTCAATGATAAAAGTATTAGATGATGCTGAACAAAAGCTTGATGTGTTTAGTAAGTATCCACTTGCACAAAAAGTTTTTCAAACTTTAGACATTGTAAATCTTATTAAGGATTCTATTGAATTCTTATCAAATATTTATAAGACTGGCTTTAGTCAAATGTATAAAAATGACCCAGGCGGAGTAACAAAATATTTAGCAAGGATCGTTAGTACTTTTACAAATCCAAACTTAACAAAATATTTCCCTCCTGTATTGCCATTACAACCACAGTTGATGGCTTTAAATACATTAAGTTCAGGGATGGGCTTAATGGTAAGTGGAGCAGAAAGCCTGGGAACATTTGCTGGAAATATGGAAAATAAAGGCAGTAACAGAATAGAGCAAATCCCACAAGCCCAAGCGTATACTAGCCAAGGAATGAAAGCTAAAGCTGCCACGATGCCATTAGATCAATTAGCGCTAAAGTACGGTGAAGTTTATAATGTCTTATTAGATTATGTAAATAAAAAGGCCACAATTCCAGAAATGATTGCAAAACTTGGCAATGAGCCTGGAAGAATGGCTTTAATGAGTGCTCACATTGCTCAAGGAATTCTTCCTCCAGCAAATGGACAGTATCAAATTTCTAGTTACAAGAGAGCCCGTGATCAAGCTCAAAAACAAAATCAAAAGAATTATGTTTACAGTCCTGGATCTGGAGGAATGGGATATTCACCCAACTAGTAATCTTGGAATCTTTTTCTTCGATTTGTGAGTGTTTCATCTTCGTAGCACCAGTATTTAGGGCCTTGAATTTCTTTTTGAGAAATAAGTCCTGTTTTTCTTGCAGCTTCTGTTAGGGTAAGTACTTCAGAATTAAATAAAACTGTATTTTCTGAAAATACAGTGCAAGTAATTTCTTCATTTTTACAAAAGTAAAGTACAGAGCCTAATGGGATGTTAGCTTTTGAAAAAGTAAAATTAGCCTCTCTTTTCCTAGCGACTTTTTCTATTTCTTTAAGTTCATCTGGTTCAATGTATGTATTTTCTTCTGGAGTAATATCTACTGGGTTTGCCAAAGAAAGTGCTATTTTAACTTGTTCTGGATCCACGTTAAAAAATTCACGTCTAGGATTAACTCTACTCGAATTAAATAATTTATGAATAGTATCTTCTACTCTTTGTGCATTTTGAACTTTGCAAGCGTAATAAATACCAAATGGATATGGTACTGATGTTGATGAAGATAGTTCTTTGACTCTTTCCTTAACATCATTCTTTTCAGTAAATCCAATTTTATAAATATCTGGCATACCAATATTGCTTAAGATATAAACTATTCCTAAATTTTCATTCATAAAAAGATTATACGTTTAGGTATTAATATTTGAATTTACATTTCAGATAAATGTTTCATTCCATATCCCATCCAGTTTACAAAGTCTTCGATAGTGAATACTTTGATAATCTTTTTGCTATTGGGATCGATATACTTTCTATCATTTGCAGCTGTCCTAATCCACTCGAAAGCTTTAGGTTTATATCCTCCACCATCTAGTATGATTATGATTTCGTCTTCTTCCCATACTTCTGCAGCATTTTGTAGTAAGTACGGGAATTTTTCATCTACACTTCCAGATACACTTTGCCATTTACATTCAATTCTTATTTTTCTGTCATCAAAGCAGATTAAGAATTCTGTACGGCATTTGCTTCCATAGATTGAGATGTATGGTATGTGTTTAATGATAGTGCGTTCTGTATCATTGTTTTTAATATAATCTGCGTAAGAAATTTCTCGAAACTTGTTACTGATAAAGAAATCATAAACAAATTTTTCCAATTGCTTTCCGCTTTTTGTATCTGGCATATTATTTACCTTTATATATTGCAAGCAGTTCAGGGGCGTTTTTTCTATTTTCTGCTTTACTTGCTATAGTTCTCTTGACATCAAAAGAAATTATATCATCTGCGTCTTTGTATATATCTCGAATATCTTTTGTATCGTGATTAGATATTACAACAGTGCAAGAACGTTCTTTAGAATATTGTGTTGCTAAGTCTCTTAATTGCAAGTGTTCTTTAATAGAAAAATCGTTTGTAGAGTATTTACTAAAATCGGCGGTATTAGTAAGTGGTAAGTATGGTGGGTCACAATAAATTACTGTATTTTCATCTGCTTGTTTGAAAAGTTCAGAAAAATCTTCATTAAGGAATACAAAATTATTTTTAGTATAATTATGGAATTCAATTATTTCTTTTTCTGGAAAATAAGGTGATGTAAATTTACCAAAAGGCACGTTAAACTTACCTTTACTATTATATCTACATAATCCATTGAAGCAGTGTCTATTTAGATATAAAAACAGGGCAGATTTGAGGTTTTTATCTGGAGTGTTATTATATAGCTCACGTAATTCATAAAATCTTGTTTCTTCATTGCCATTTAGGAAAAAGTCTTGTGCTAATTCAATAAACTCTGTGGAATTTTTTTGAATAAGCTGATACATATTAATCATATCAGCATTAATATCATTGCAAATATATTTTTTAAAGTTTGTATTTAGTGAAACAGCGCAACTTCCAGCAAAAGGTTCAATTAATGTTTCGCCAACAAGACAAGGAGCAATTTTCTCAATGATGGAAGATTTATTTCCAGCCCATTTCATAAACGTTTTCATAGGGCTATTGTATCTTCAATAAACAATATTATCCAGTAATTTTTTTGATATCAGGCTTACTCAAATAAATTCTTCCCGTATTTGTAATCAGCATAAATTCAAAATTTTCAGGAAACTGTTGTGTAATTGATACTCCAGTTCCACCAGTAATTATTCTATCAGTGTAGTTCCAAACATCGTAAGCAGAAATTCCAGTAGAAGAAAGTGTTCTATCGTTAAAATTCCAGATTTCGTATGCAGTTGCTCCAGAAGAAGAAGTTAATGTTCTATCAGCAAAATTCCAGATATCGTAAGCAGACAGTCCGATTGATGATAAAGTTCTATTAGTATAAGTCCACACAGTAGATGCTATAGATGCTTCTGTTGGTGGGATTGAGTAAGATGCGGATGCTAATCTAGATGAAATAGTGGCATCAATTCTTCCTGTAACGGTTGAAGTAAGACCAACATCAGATATTGATTGTCCGATAGAAGCGCCAATTTGATTTATTGTCACTGTAGAAAGGCCAGATTGAACTTCAGATACATTTGTAATTGCAAAGCCAGATCTTGTTATCAAAGTTGTAACTGTGTCTGCAATGCCACCTGTGATTGTTCTTGATGAATTTGACCATACTGTCGATGCTATTGAGGAATTAGATAAATTTGTAAGTTGACAATTTACAAAAGCACCATTAGTTCCTGACAATCCTCTTACTAAAATAGTCACATCATCTGCACCTACAGCAAAGGCTTCATTAGGGACATCTAGTCTGTAAACTCCAGGCATAAAAGAAGAGCTTACTTCAGCGAAACCGCCTGAAATCCAAGAAGATGTTATTGTACTGTCAACTAAATTTATCTGAACTGGATTTGATCGACTTCTATTGTAATATGCACTTAGGCCTGTTGATGCTGCTGTAAGTCCTGTTGCTCCTAAATATAATTCAAGAGAATTTGAAGTAGAACCGCTCTCTATTTGTAAAAAAGTTCTTGTTCTGTCAGTTGGGATATATGAACTTATAGATGTAAGGGAGTAATCGTTGTATGCACCAATATGGGGATTGCCGTCTCCATCCCAGGGATTACCATAAATATCAGTGAGTGGAACTCCCATAGTAGTGTAACCAGCTCTTCCAGCTAAAGTTGGAATAATGACGTTTCCAGTGTATGTTCCTTGATTATTTAATAATGTACTATAACCAGCCCTTTCATAATTTGGGCTTAGTTGAAATAATCTATTTTCACTATATGATTGTATAGGGCCTGGTAAAGCAATATTATTGTATCCAACGAAAGTATATGTATTTGTCGTTGTGTATGCACATCTTTCTACACTATTGCCAATTGATGCACTTCCTGCCCCTTGCTGTAATAAAAATATTGCCCCTCCACCTACAGACCATAAAAAATTTGAATTTTTTGCAATTATTGTTCCTTTTGTGTTTGCTAAAGACATAGAACAACTGGTGCAGTTGACCATATAGAATCCTCTTCCTGAAGAAGTGATTAAACTTCCTGAAAAAGAAACTCCCATATTTATGCATCTGTCTAAAGTTAAATTATAATCGTATGTTGCTCCAACTGCAGAAGAGTGATTGCCATCAGAATAAACATTACTATTACCTACAAAAATGCATTTTGAAAATAAGTGATTTCTCGTGTATATAGCAGATGTTCCTGTTGCGGCTAATGCAGTATTTTGTTGTGAAGATGTCCCATAGAAAAAGCATCTATCAAATGTTAAATTACTAGAATCTCTGATATCACAAATTGTGCTATTGGTATTACCATTTTCAAAACACAAAGTTTGAAAAACTATATTTGATTTTCCTCCGGTGCTAAACGCAGTTCCAGCAAAAAAACTACTGGAAAGATCAGAAGTGCCTCTATTAGTGATTAAAACTCTGCCAGCAGTTGTGCCTGAAAATTGAGAAGCAGTTACATCTCCAATAATATTTGTTGTGGTGGTGTATATGCCAGCCATTGTAACGGTAGAGGACGTATTTCTGTATGCGCCTGGTGCAATATATAAAGTATCGCCTCCAGTGATTCCAGAACCACCAACTGCTTTTTGAATAGTAAGCCAAGCTTGAGATGGAGAAAGTCCAGTGTTGCTGTCGTTGCCGTCTGTCTTGACATAATAAATGGCCATATTATGCTCCGTAATTATTTGCCATTATAGTGCTAAACATTGTTGCATAATAAAATTGAAATTCAAAAGATTGAGAAATCCACCAACTGAATAACGAAGTACCCTCATCTCCAAATGAATGTACAAGTATTCCATCTTTGTATACACTTCCAAAAATTAAAAAATCACCCTCTTGATTAGGATTTTCTTCAACTCTGCAATTTTCAACTGTAATCATTTAAGGATATATATTTAATTAATCCCCTCGAAAGAGGGGATTTTTATTTAGAAATCGTCTTCGTCATCCGCTAAAGAAATATCATAATCATCATTATGCGAATCTATATCATATTTGGATGGGTTTTTGATTCTTTTGTGCGGAACGGCTCCTAATCCAAGCTCAAAATCATCATCTTCCATATCTTCATCTTCGCCATATCCGCAATCTTCACATACACCATCTTCAAGATATTCACCACAATCTGGACAAATACCATAATCTTCGGTATTATATTCATCATTTTCGTATGACATTTCTGATACTCTGCCAGATTCTTGATTAAGGATATTCATAATGGAAGAAATATCCTCATCATTAAGATCACCTTCAGAATGTGCCTTCATAAGAGAGTCGATAAGTGTGTCAAATTCATCTGTTTTAGCATCCAAATCATCTGAAGCTTCGTCATCAGGATTGTATACCATAGGATCGAACTTTTCGTCCATCATATCTTCGGCTATTTTTGTCAAAGAGTTTGCTTCGCCGTGAAGTTTAGAATTGTCAAGAAGGTTTGCAATCTTGATTAATTCTTTAGTAATTGTCAATCTGTTCATAAAAACTTTTTCCTTATTCGGATTTATATTTTATTTTTACAAGTAAGAAATGTTTTTTCCTGGCATTCAAAATAAAAAACAAACTTGTATAATAAGAATATGAAATTCAATACTAATCTTTCTGCTCCTGTGGCAAGTCCTGTAATTGGTGCGCCTGTAAGAAAACCAGTAGTAGTTTGTTGTATTCCTGGAAAAGAATTTACCCCTGGTTTTTTTGATTCTTGGACAAAGCTTACACTTGCTACTTCTCGTGGTCTTCCTTTTGACATCATTGTTTCACGACATTATTCTCCTGTAATTTTTCACTGTAGAGCAAACTTACTTGGTGCTGACAACAGAGCTGGAATTCATCAGATTCCATTCCAAGGCAAGCTTGATTACGATTACATTATGTGGTTTGACTCTGATATTGTTTTTGAGCCAGAACAAGTAGTACAACTTTTCACAAAAATGCAAAGAGATCGTTCGTTGGAAGTTCTTTGTGGAATTTACCTTACTACTTCTGGCACACACTCTACAATTGTCAAGGATTGGGATTTGGATTTCTTCTTAAAGACAGGTATGTTTCCATTCTTGAGCCCTGCAGACTTAAAGAACATTGCAAACGAATCGCCAAAGAAGTTAGCAAAAGTTTTTTACGCAGGTATGGGATTTATGATGTGTCGAAAAGGCGCATTGGAGAAAGTTACATATCCTTGGTTCGAGCCAGCAATGCACGAAATTGATATCAGTCGAGATTTTTCATCAGAAGACGTTTCATTATGTTGGAAGTGGAAAGATGCTGAAGTTGATGTTTGGGTTGATCCTGATGTTATTGTTGGACACGAAAAACAAATTATTATTAGATAGTAAAAAAGGTCTCTTTCGAGACCTTTTTTTATTTGTAAAACTGTTCCAATTTATTTTCTAACTGAGCAAACTTTATAAAATACGGAACAAGAGAAGAAAGTAATTCTGTTATCTCATTGATATTTTCTAATTTATCTTTTGATTCATTATCTGTGTCAATCAAATTTTCAGAAACAACGTGCATCTTGAATTCTTCTGCTTTTGATAATACAGGAGAGAAATGCTCGATAAAACTAATGAAAGAGCCTAGTAATTCTTGATGTAAAACTTTATCTATTTCGATGCCAACATTTTTCATAACTTTGCCTCTAATATTTTAAAACTCATATCGTAAAAATCAGCTAATAATTTTTTGTGTTGTTCAGGATCTTCCAAAAAATTATGAGCCCAATGAACATTCACAATTGCATACTTATCGTCTGTAAAACCCCAAGATACATTTATTGAATTAGTATTACATAGTGGAAGCATAGTTTTGATATCTATATCTGGGTCTAATGTATTAAATAAAATTCCTAACAATACAGGAATGCATTTTTTCTTGACAATAAATACGAAATATGGCAATGATTGTGAATTATCGTCGTGATTATGTCCTTCACAACTAAATAAAGTCCAGCACCAAGATGATTTATTGATATTTTTGATAGTTTCTTTGATATTGACATCGATTGCTTCATCAGCATCAAAGTCGTATTCACTTG
>JACCDP011224537.1_pt1 | contig 13677 bp, 15 predicted proteins | sample 7445841 | NCBI WGS metagenome assembly JACCDP01 (sample SAMN15323441, study PRJNA562643) | freshwater metagenome | isolation source: river surface water | place: USA:Blue River Watershed | collected 2017-08-17
CCTGGCTAACTGTTCCTACTTCGTCGCGAGCTGCGGCGCCTGGATCGTATGACTTAACGAAATTCGCTAAGGCATCCCGAATTTCATTCGGTTGGATCTTGAGCTCTGCCATGTCGTTCTCCCTTTTATCTTATTAACTTAAAAATTATGCGGACTGACCAACTAGTGCACGCCCAGCGTTTGCGAGGCGGTTTACAACGCTTCCATCGACTAACTCATCTGCGAACTTGATTGACACTCCACCCAAAATTGTTGGGTCGATTTGTACGTTAATGCGGATTGGCTGACCGACGTTCTTCTCAAGAACTGTTGCAAGTCGCTTTGACTGTGCATCCGTTAGAGCTGCTGCCGTGCGAACAACTGCGATCAAGCGATTGCGACGGTTTGCCAAACCAAAAAGGTAATCTGCGAATGCTGCTTCAATGCTGCGACCGCGAAGTGATGCAACAAGCGCGCTGGCGATCTTGATTGTTGAGGCAGAGGCCTTCTTACCAAGAACATCAGCGATTAAAGCTGATTTGGCATCAGTTGAGCTAACGCTTACCAAAGCCTTGCGGAGTTCGAAATTATCAGCAACTAGGCGTGAAGTTTCGAAGATCTCATCTTCTACACGATCGAGTTCGCCAGCCATGTTCGCTGCAGATGCTTCTGCCTCAATCGCTAACTGCTCTGTTGCGTAGACGAGATCCTTTGTTGCAGACCAACGTAGACCTGAAAGCTCACTAAGTAGTTCAACTGCCAAGGCACCGGTTGATTTTGCAAATAGATCTTTAACAAGTGCCGCTTTTGCTGCCTTATCGCGCGCTGGATCTGTGATTGCGCGACGTACAGAAGTGTTATCTGCAAAGAGATCAGCAGCTGCGAAGAGATTTGAAGACAACTCCGAAGCCGATGCTGCGCTTGCGCCCTTGACTGCAGCATCGAGCGCAGATCGTGCAGCCACGAGTGACTGACGACTACTGCCTCCGAGGTGAATTCTCATTTACTTACTTGCTCTTCTCTAGATCATCCAAGAAACGGTCAACGATCCGTGATTGACGAGCCTGGTCATCTAAAGATTCCCCGACAATCTTTGAAGCGAGTTCAACTGCAAGCGCACCGACTTCATTGCGAAGTGATGTGATCGCTTGTTGGCGCTCTGCCTCAATGGATGCGTGTGCAGCAGAAGTGATTCGTGCTGCTTCTTCTTGTGCTTTCGCACGAAGTTCTTCAACGATAGATACGCCCTGTACGCGAGCTTCTTCACGAAGAGTTTGTGCTTCTTCGCGCGCCTTTGATAGCTGCTCGTTGTATTGGGAAAGCGCGCGTTGCGCTTCGAGCTGCGCTTTTTCGGCGCGCTCCATTCCACCTCGAATCGCCTCAGTGCGTGCAGTGAATGCCTTTTCGAACATTGGCACCACTTTGCTGCGCAGAACAAGGAAGAGAAGCGTGAACGCAACCGCACCAACGATGATTTCCGATGTATGCGGAATCAAAGGGTTTAGCGTCTCTCCCTCGGCGGCAAAATAGAATTTATTCATAATTAGTTCAGATTATTTTCTGGGCTAATTAGAGAACGAAAGCTAGAACGAGACCGAAGAGTGCGAGAGCTTCAGCGAGCGCGAATCCAAGGAACGCGATTGGCTGTAGAACGCTACGTGCTTCAGGCTGACGTGCAACGCCGTTGATATATGCGGCGAAGATTAGTCCGGTTGCAATACCAGGACCGATTGCTGCGAGGCCAAAACCGACCAGGTTGAGTGTGCCTTCCATTTTTTTACTGCCTTTCGTTAGGTGTTAGTGCTCGTCGGCAAGGGCGCCGGCGATGTAGAGAGCGGTCAACAGGGTAAAGATGTACGCCTGAAGACATTGGACCATGAACTCGAAGAAGGTCAACACGATGCCGATACCGAAGGCAAATGGGCTAACCAACTTCAAACCAAGAGCACCTTGGGCAAGGTGTTCGCCGCCCAAGATAAATACGAGCAACAGTAAGTGGCCCGCAAACATATTTGCAAAGAGACGCAGAGAGAGCGTCAAGGGACGAACCAAGAAGAAGGTAAGAATTTCAAGGGGTGTAATCAAAATATATGCAGCCTTCGGAACACCTGGCATAAACATAATATCTTTGATGTATTTAAAGGCACCGTGCTTGCGAATTCCAACGTAGTGGAAGACAAAGAATGTAAATGCAGCCAAAACATATGCGAAGCCAACGTGAGACATCGTTGGGAACTGCAGGAGCGGGATTATTCCGAACCAGTTATTAACCAGGATAAAGGTGAAAAGTGTGAAAAGGTAAGGAACAAAGCGCAGGAATTCGTGGCCAATCACATCTTTGGCGAGATCATTTCGCACAAAGGCGTAAACACTCTCACCAGCGAATTGCAGCTTGGAAGGCACGATTGCGGCTTTGCGGGATGCGGCGATAAAGAAAACTGATATCAAAATTACGGATAGAAGAACTAAGAAAATTGGTTTGGTTGTATAAGGATTATCGCCAAAAATGGGAGGCAGTTCGAAGTCTTTGGTGCTTGGCGGGACGAAGCCTTCGCCTTCAGCGCCTTGACGAACTAACTCGAGCACACGAACTCCAATTTACTTATTTACTTAGCCGAAATGAGGGGATTGCCTGTAACGGGGCAACCTTATGGGGAAAAGCCTCAACCTGTGAAATCCAAAAACTGTGATTTTGCTGGGTCGGCGCGCTATTCGCGGCCGAACCGTTCCTATTGGTCGGCGCGCTATTCGCGGCCGAACCGTACCTATTGGTCGGCGCGCTATTCGCGGCCGAACCGTAGCCAGACCAAATAAATGGCTCCGCCCATGCCCACGAGCAGGCCGGCCAAGGTTAGGTAACTGGTGCCGATCCACTTGTCTGCGGCATATCCAACCCCGCCCCAGAAAAGGAGTCCGGATAGCAGGTAACCGAAGATGGTCCACATTGCGTTTTCATCTCGCTTGTTATGGCTGTTGTTGCTCACCTTAAGACCCCCTGTTGGCTTGAGGTGGCAATGGTAGATGAGTTTTCAACTTGAGGTAACTAGCGATCTCTCCCCCAAGCCAGGCAATGGTTAGTGCGCAGGCTGCGACTCCAAAGCTCAAGCGGTCGATAACCTCACGATCGGTGTACTTCGCTAGCGCCCATAAGAAGAGGCCGAGGAAGAAGAGTTTTGCGAAGTAAGAGAAAAGCGCCATGGCCATCGTGCTAATCGGGTCGAGATTTCTGGTTAGACGCGAAACCAAGATATGCACCACGAAGTAAATAGCAACGATAAATTGCGCAAGAACTGCACCATAGAAACCGGCAAGACCACGAAATAAAGTAAATAGAACTATTGCGATTGCGCCAACAATCAGAGTTGGCTTAACCGCACCTCGCAAAAGTTGTGATTCATTTGATTGAGTATCAGACATGGCTCACACTTTCTGAACTTCGTAGCGATTTTGATTTACCGCGGCTAAAGAAGATCGTGAACGCCAACATAGCTCCTGCAAATATCGCTGCTACCCAAATTGGAGCAAATGCTGAAACGGTGACAGGAAAAGCAATCGTTGCCGTCCACAAATACATAATCGCAGCAGTGCGGATTTGGGTATTACCGGCGCGCATGATGCGGTGATGTAGGTGTTCTTTATCGGATGAAAACGGAGATTTTCCGGCACGGATACGGCGAAAAATAGCGAGAGTTAAATCCGCAAGTGGAATTGCAAGAACTGCAAAGGGCAGAAGGAGCGGAAGGAGAGCAGGTCCGAGTTTCTCTTCACTAATTGCATTTGGATCTACTTGTCCAGTCAAAGTGATTGCTGATGCAGCCAGCATTAGCCCAAGGAACATTGATCCCGAATCCCCCATAAAGATCCGCGCTGGATGTGAGTTGTGAGGCAAAAATCCCAGGCACACACCAATGGCGATGGCTGTGATTAGCGATGGAGCGCCCGCGCGGTTAAAGCCGTAAACAACAGCCAATAGGTATGCGAATGCGAAGAATGCCGAACCTGCAATTGCGACAATTCCAGCAGCTAGGCCATCTAAGCCATCAATGAAATTAACTGCATTAATGGTTACGAGAACGATCAAAACTGTAAGAAGTTGGCCAACACTTGGCGGCAACATTGTCACGCCATTTATCGGGAGCCACAAAACTTGAATTCCATAGAGTAATAAAATTCCGGCGGCTAAAGCCTGTCCCGCAAGTTTGGTAAGAGCATCAAGTTCATAGCGGTCATCAAGCATTCCAAGGAGAACTAGGAAAGTTCCGGCTACAAAAATTCCTTGCGCATCGTTTCCAAATGATTTTCCAACTAGTTCTAAATTTCCGACGACTAGGAATGTCGCAGACATTGAGAGCCACATCGCCAACCCGCCCCAACGCGGCGTCGGGATTACGTGAATATCGCGATTTCGAATCTGAGCGACAGCGCCAAAGTGCAAGGCCCATTTTCTAACTAGCGGCGTGATGATGTAACAAAGTGCGGCTGCCAGAAGAAGCGTTACTAAGTATTCACGCATGCGATATCTACTTCCTTACGCTGTATAAATTGGGAAACGCGCTGTAAGTGCGTGAACTTCAGATTTGATTGCTGCGTGCGCCTTGTCATCATCGGTCTTAATCGCACGACCAATAAATGATGCGATCTGTTGCATCTCCGCAACGCCCATTCCCTGAGTAGTTGTCGCCGGAGTTCCAACGCGAATACCGCTAGTTATTCCTGGCTTTTCTGGATCGTACGGAATTGAATTCTTATTCATAACGATTCCGGCAACTCCGCAGCGCTCGTCGGCAACCTTGCCAGTTACACCAGTGCTGCGAATATCCATCAGGGCTAAGTGCGTTTGAGTTCCACCAGATACGGCGCGCATACCTTCTTTTTCAAGGGCTGCCGCAAGAGCTTGGGCGTTAACAATTACATCCTTGGCATACTTTTGATAAGCAGGCGTTGCACATTCAGCTAGCGCAACCGCTTTGCCAGCAACCGCAGACATAATTGGTCCACCTTGCATTCCTGGGAAGACCGCTTTATCAATTGCCGCAGCATGCTCGGCCTTTGCCAAGATCATGCCACCGCGCGGACCGCGTAGAACTTTATGAGTAGTAAACGAGACGACGTCAGCATAGGGAACAGGTGATGGAATCGCTTTTCCGGCAACGAGGCCAATGAAGTGCGCTGCATCAACCCACATGATTGCTCCGACCTCATCGCAGATGGCACGAATTTTTTCAAAGTCGACAAGCGATGGGTAAGCGGTTGCTCCAGAGCAAATCATCTTTGGCTTGGTGCGAATCGCAATATCGCGCAGTTCGTCATAATCGATTAACTCGTTATCTTGGCGAACTCCGTAAGACTCGACGTTAAACCACTTTCCTGAAAAGTTAACCGGTGAGCCATGAGTCAAGTGGCCACCATGAGCAAGTGACATCGCAAGAACTGTGTCACCTGGTTTCGTAAATGCTTGATAGACCGCGACATTTGCACTTGCGCCAGAGTGTGGCTGAACATTGGCATGCTCTGCGCCAAATAGAGATTTCGCACGATCAATGGCGATGACTTCTGCTTTATCTACTTCTTCGCATCCGCCGTAGTAGCGCTTTCCTGGATATCCCTCTGCATATTTATTTGAGAGCGTTGAACCAAGAGCGGCTAAGACTGCGCGCGATGTGAAGTTTTCAGATGCGATCAACTGCAGATTAGTCTGTTGTCGTTTTAGTTCGGAGAGTAGAACTGCTGCGATATCTGGATCTTGCTGGCTCAATAATGCAAAATCTGGGCCGTAAAAAGTCTCTGCGCTCATGCGCGCAAGCCTAAGCCTTACTCGCCAGAAATGTCGGGTGCGATCGCTGTGATTTCCTGCGCTGATATGGCTCCAGTGCGCAAAATATGGGGTGAAGCGCTATCTGCGGCAACGATCGTGCTCGCTGGCCCAGGTGGAATTTGCCCAATCGAAAAAATAGCTGCAACTTCTAAATCTGTGAAAGTTAATTCAGTTGGGTCGGTGATCGGAGATTTTCCAGAGCGCGCAGCCGATGCTACCGCCAATGGACCATGCACCTTGGCAAGTTGCTGCATAAATTCTGCCTTAGGAACACGAACGCTAAATGAATCAAGTTGTTGACCATCTCCTAGATCCCAATTCAGACCTAGTTGAGGTTTTAAATTTAGAGAAAGTTGACCTGGCCAAAAATTATCAATTAACTTTCGCACTGGTTCGCTTATTTCGCGTGCGATGCCATCCACCGCAGCGCTCGATCCGATCATTACTTGTGCAGATATTCCAAGTTCATCGCAACGAAGTACATGCATGGCGCGCACTGCATCGTGAAAGAAGGCATCTGCAACAAGTGCGTATGAGTTCTCAAGTGGAGCCACAATTACATAACCATCTTTCAGCGCGGCGGTTGCCTTTGCTATATGGTCGCTTAGTTCACCTGATTTCAAATCAATCATCGCAATAGCCTTTACTTTCTAACCGCAGATGTCCAGCGTGGGCGGCCTGTTAAATCTAGGTGCAGAACGATCTCTGCAAAATCGCGAGATAAGACCGCATCAATCGCGGCGCCTTGGTCTTCGGTATGTTCGATCGCTAAGACTCCCCCGCTCTTTAATAAACGAGCGGCGGCGTTGATAAATAGTTGTGGAACTTCCATGCCAGTGGCACCACCAAATAAGGCAATATGCGGTTCGTGTTCTGCAACATCGCGCGGCAGTGGTTGTGAATCAGGAATATAAGGTGGGTTAGCAATAACTATGTCGCATTTAACGCCAGGCAATGCTTCTGCAACATCACCCTCTACCACACGCACATTCTCGGAAATCTTTGAAACATTCTTCTTTAACCACTCGATCGCATCAGAGCTTTTCTCGACAGCGATAACCCTTGATCGCGGAGCCTCGGTTGCAATAGCAAGAGAAAGCGCACCAGAGCCAGCACCGAGATCGATTACCGAAATTTCACCAGCAACCTTCTCTTCTAAATTCTTTACGTGCGTTAAGACAGCATCTACCAAGAGTTCACTTTCAGGGCGGGGCACCAAGACTCCGGGGCCAACTTCAATTTCTAGATGACGGAAATAGGCAATGCCCGTTAAGTATTGCAACGGTTCATGTGCGGCGCGGCGCGATATCAATTTTGCGAAGGTATCTTCAATGATCCCAAGGTCACCCAGCGCCTTGAGAGTTGCTTCTAACTTAACTGAGTTATGGAGATCCATACGAGTAACGCCTAGAACATAAGCAAATAAGTGCTCAGCATCAATTTCTGAGATATCTGCAGCCGCTAATTTCTCTTTTGCTGAACGAAGCAGGCTCTTGATATCGCTCATAGGATTTTCTTTCTAGACTTTAGTTTGTGGAAGAGAGCTTCGCTGCCTTATCGGCATCCAGTAGAGCTTGAACAACATCATCTAACTCGCCATTTAGTACGGCATCTAAATTATTTGATTTGTAATTTACGCGGTGATCGCTGAGGCGATTTTCTGGATAGTTATAGGTACGAATTCGCTCAGAACGATCTACCGTGCGAACCTGGCTTTTACGTTCGGCCATCGCAGCGGCCTCCGCCTTTTCTTGAGCATCAGCTAAAAGACGAGCACGCAAAATACGCAGCGCTGACTCTTTATTTTGCAGCTGCGACTTTTCGTTCTGGCATGAAACTACAATGCCGGTAGGTACGTGAGTTAAGCGCACCGCTGAGTCAGTTGTATTAACCGATTGACCACCAGGGCCTGATGAGCGATAAACATCTACGCGCACATCGTTCATATTTAGTTCAACATCTACTTCTTCTGCCTCTGGCAGAACAAGAACGCCAGCGGCAGATGTATGAATACGTCCCTGGCTCTCTGTTTCAGGAACGCGCTGAACGCGGTGCACACCACCTTCAAACTTTAAGCGCGCATAAGGAGTCGTTCCAGGTTCTGGAGTTCCCTTGGATTTTATTGCCATTGAAATATCTTTATAGCCGCCGAGATCAGATTCGGTCATATCGATAATTTCAATCTTCCAATTGCGTTTTTCGGCATAACGTTGATACATTCGAACTAAATCTCCTGCAAAGAGCGCTGATTCATCTCCCCCGGCGCCGGCTTTAACTTCAATAATTACATCGCGATCATCATTGGGATCACGCGGCAACAACAACTCTTCCAACTTATCTGCAGCCGATTCAACGGCGGCCTCCATTGCAGGAAGTTCGGATGCAAAAGATTCATCTTCTTGCGCCATCTCGCGCGCAGCCATTAGATCATCGGCAGCTGTTTTCCAGGCGTTGAAGCCGGCAACTACTGGACCAAGTTGGGCATAGCGACGGCCTAACTGGCGCGCCTTTCCTTGATCTTCGTGAATCGAAGGATCGGCCATCTGCTTTTCAAGTTCTTGGTACTCGCGCACCATCTCATGGGCTGATGCAAAGCGATCGTTATCAGTTGTATTTTGGCCTGCCATTTGGCTTCTCCTTTCATTCCATTCAATAGTTGGTAGTAAAAGCGTTTAAGAAATAAAAAGACCGCGCCGCAACCTCATATGGTTGCGATGCGGTCTTTTAAAAAAGCTAGTTGGCGGTCTTTTTTCCGAAGCGTTCTTCGAACTTAGCTACGCGTCCACCAGTATCGAGGATGCGCTGCTTACCGGTGTAGAACGGGTGGCAGACTGAACAAACTTCAACGTAGATTGATCCGCTAGCAACTGTTGAGCGAGTAACAAACTTTTCGCCGCAACCACAAGTTACCTGGGTCTCTTTATATTCTGGGTGAATATCTTTCTTCATTTCATTTTCCTTTGATATGTCTGGGTCCGCGCAAAGCGGTGAACCAGGGCCACGATTGCCATCGGTTATGGCTAGGCGCTAATCCTCTCGCGAAAAGAGAAAACCGCAAAATCCGTGCGCACGCAGCACGGATTTTGCGGCCTTCGCCCTTGATCGGAGAGAGTTATGCCTTTGGAGCTTCAGTTGGTGAAGCTGTTGGCTTTGCTGCCTTCACTGGCTTTGCAGGTTTTACCGGCTTAACAAGAGCTGCAATTGCTGCCTTTGCAGTTGCATCTGCTGTGGCTACTGCTGCCTTACGAGCATCTTTTGCTGCCTGGAGTTGGGCATCGGTGGTTACATTTGCAAGAGCGGCTTGGAAATCAGCAAGCGCCTTTGCGCCAGCTGCACGACGAGCATCAATGATTGCGCGATGCGCGGTTACGTAAGTATCCATCTGCGCTCTAAATGTTGCTTGTGCTTGAGCACGTGTGACTGCGGCATCTTTTGTATCTGCTGCTGTTGCTGATGAAACTCCACCGAAAAGTGAAGTTGCGATTAGCGCTGTTGCTAGAAACTTCTTAGTTGCTGACATTACAATCTCCTTGTTTTAGTTGCTTCACAAGCCAATCGGCTTGCTGATAAGGAGATAGTGCGCGCCAACCTTGTGAAGGCCGTGTGAAAGCCTTGCGGTCAGGCGGTGAAATCTAAGAAATTAGCCCTCGTTTGGACCAGAAGTGGTCTTCTGGATCTGCATCAAGAACTCGACGTTGGACTTAGTGCCCTTCATCTTCTCGAGCAATAGCTCAAGCGCTGCCTGTGGCTCTAGAGCATGCAATACGCGACGTAGCTTCCAAACAATATTGAGTTCTTCAGTTCCCATAAGAATTTCTTCTTTACGGGTACCTGATGCAACAACGTTAACTGCAGGGAAGATGCGCTTATCGGCCATCTTGCGATCGAGGATGAGCTCCATGTTTCCGGTGCCCTTGAATTCTTCGAAGATAACTTCATCCATACGAGAACCAGTATCAACTAGTGCGGTTGCAAGAATTGTTAACGATCCACCATCTTCGATATTACGTGCGGCACCGAAGAACTTCTTTGGTGGATAGAGAGCTGCTGAGTCAACGCCACCAGAAAGGATGCGCCCTGATGCAGGTGCTGCGATGTTGTATGCGCGACCTAGACGAGTAATTGAGTCAAGGAGAACAACTACATCGTGGCCAAGTTCAACTAAACGCTTAGCGCGCTCGATAGCGAGCTCTGCAATTGTGGTGTGGTCATCGGCTGGACGATCGAATGTTGATGCGATTACTTCACCCTTAACAGAGCGCTGCATATCGGTAACTTCTTCCGGACGTTCATCAACTAGAACAACCATCAAATGACACTCTGGATTGTTTGTGGTGATCGCATTGGCGATTGATTGCAAGACCATGGTCTTGCCAGCCTTAGGAGGCGAAACGATAAGTCCGCGCTGGCCTTTACCAATTGGTGCGATCAAATCAATAACCCGAGTTGTAAGGATGTTTGGCTCTGTCTCAAGGCGCAAGCGCTCTTGTGGGTACAACGGAACTAGCTTGCCGAATTCAACGCGTCCGCGCGCTTCATCAGGAGTTACTCCGTTAATTGTTTCCAGGGTAATTAGTGGGTTGTACTTCTGGCGCTGTTCGCCTTCGCGCGCCTGACGTACCTGACCTGTGACAACGTCCCCTTTGCGAAGTCCGTATTTGCGAACTTGCTGCTGTGAAACGTAGACATCGTTTGGACCAGGTAGGTAGCCGCCTGTGCGAATAAATGAATAGTTATCCATGATGTCGACTAGGCCGCCAACTGGAACTAGAACATCGTCTTCACCAATAACTGGTTCGCGTTCTTCGCGATGACCACGATCACGGTTGCGATCACGGCCACGGTTGCGATCACGACCACGACCGCGGTCGCGTCCGCCAAAGCCACGATCGTTATCGCGTGTACCGCTTCCATTAAAGTTATCGTTCACGTTCTCTTCGCCGTCATCATCGCCATCTGAATTATTAGATGAATTGTTAGATGAATTGTTAGCGGATTCGCGATTGGAATTCTTCTTAGCATTGCGCGCTTCGCGGCGAGCTTCGCGTTCAGCCTTTGCGGCTTCGCGGTTTGCTGCTTGTAGATCTGCGATTGCGGTTACGAGGGCATCTTTCTTAAGTTTGCCTGCTCCATCGATACCAAGTTGCGCGGCAACTTCCTTTAACTTTGGAAGGCTCATCGCTGCGAGTTCAGGACTGTTTGAACGAACGGGTTCAACGGTCTTATCTTGTTCTGTCATCTCTATCTTTTCATTTGGGGCTTTGATTACGAGTTTGAGTTCGTAACAGCAAAAAGCCTGGTGATTTGGATTTATTACCTGCCGACTTTCACCGTAACTTCCGGCCTTAACAGGTGGGTTAACCATAGCACCTCAAAACTACGAGGCGCAAAAGGGTCAGAAATTAGAGAATCGTCGCTCCAGTACGGGAAATCTCTAGGGATTTCGCCTCAAATTTCGAACCCGCAGCCCTGATTAACTCTGCAACATCTGCTTCAGTTCCAGTATGTAAGGCTAGGACAGTTGGCCCTGCACCAGAGATAAATGCCGCAACACCTGCAGCTCGCAGCTTTGTTAATAAAGCAAATGAGGCGGGCATCGCTTCTGCACGGTAGGACTGATGAAGAAAATCTTCAGTTGCGCGATAGAGCAGATCTGGGCGCAAAGTAAGTGCATGAACCAAGAGCGCAGAGTTTGCAGAATTTCGTGACGCATCGCGATGCGGAATTGTCTCAGGCAACATCTTGCGTGCCTTTGAGGTCGCAACTGCCGTTGCCGGAATAAATGCAATCGCACGAATACGGGTATCAACACTTAACGAAATTGCTTGTGCAACTTCTTTACCGTGTTGCTCTTCCTTCCAAGCAACAACTGCATTTCCATAAAGTGCAGCAGCAACGTTATCAGGATGGCCTTCCATATCTGTTGCAATCTGCAATAACTTTTCATCGCTCATCTTGTCAGAGCCAGTTAATACGAGTGCGCGTGCAAGTGATAGACCACCAACGATTGCACTTGCTGAAGAACCAAGCCCTCGGCCATGTGGAATTACATTTAGCGCGCGCACGGCAACGCCCTTTGGCTTTCCGCCCAGAAAATCAAAACCTTTATACATAGCTTTGACAAGAAGGTTTTTATCAGTGAGCGGAACGTCAGCGGCGCCTTCACCAGTTACATCTATATCAAGACCGGCATCATCGAGAATCTGTGCTACATAACGATCGTGCATGCCCAGGGCTAACCCAAAAGAATCAAATCCTGGTCCAAGGTTGGCACTTGTTGCCGGAACCTGTACCTGAATTGGATTCGCTTTAAATGTTGGTTTCGCCATGGCTTTACTTAAGTCCTAGCGCCTTTGCGGCGACAACTGCATTTACCTTTACGATCTTTGGCTTTGCGAATTTTTCAAGTGCCCAAGAAATATCTTTGAGTCCGTGGCCAGTAACAGTGATCACGATCTTCTTGCCCTTAGGTAATTTGCCAGCCTTCTTATATTTAATTAAGCCGGCGATACCTGCAGCAGATGAAGGCTCCACAAAGACTCCTTCTTTTCCAGCGACAAGAGCATATGCCGCCAAGATCTCTTTATCTGTAACAGAATCGATAACCCCACCTGATTTATCGCGCGCTTCAATGGCTTGATCCCAAGATGCTGGATTTCCAATACGAATCGCAGTTGCGATTGTTTCAGGTTTAAGAACTGGCTTTCCCTTAACAAGTGGCGCCGAGCCAGCGGCTTGGAAGCCATACATCTGCGGCAACGATTTTGAAATTCCATCTTTGCGATACTCGTTATATCCCTTCCAGTATGCGGTGATATTTCCGGCGTTACCAACTGGAAGAGCATGAATATCCGGGGCATATCCCAACATATCGATAACTTCAAATGCTGCAGTCTTCTGACCTTCAATGCGATATGGGTTAACTGAGTTAACAAGTGCAACTGGATAATTATCTGATAAATCGCGCGCCAGAGTTAAGCAATCATCAAAGTTGCCATCTACCTGCAAGATTTGTGCGCCATGAATAACTGCCTGGGCTAGTTTTCCGGTTGCAATCTTTCCGGCGGGAATCAAAACTGCAGAGATCATTCCCGCCTTAGTTGCATAGGCTGCAGCGCTGGCAGAAGTATTGCCAGTAGATGCGCATATGACTGCCTTAGCGCCATCTTCAGCCGCTTTCGAAATTGCCATTGTCATTCCGCGATCTTTAAATGAACCAGTTGGGTTGATGCCTTCGTACTTTAACCAGACATCATTGCCGAGAAGTTCTGATAAATAGCAGGCATAGATAAGTGGAGTTCCACCTTCGCGCAATGAGACAACGGGAGTCTTTGCTGAAACTGGCAAGCGATTGCGATATTCCTCAATTACTCCACGCCACTGATGCGCACCAGATTTCTTTGACTTAAAAAGACTCATGCGCTCATCGCTCCTTCTACGCGGATAACACTTGAAATATTCTGAACTGCTTCCATCTTTTTAAGAGCTTCAACTGTTGCCTTTAGTTCACCTTCGGTTGCCAAGTGAGTGACGATGGTTACTTCAGCATCGTTGTTGCGTCCGGCTTGGTTAACAGTCTGAATTGAAACGCCATGGTTGGCAAAAATTGTGGCGATAGATGCCAAAACGCCTGCTTTATCAGCTACTTCTAGGCGGATTAGGAACTTAGTTTTAGTTGATTCGATTGGAGCAATATCGCGATCTGCATAATCAGTTTCGCGCTGACCAACAGAGTTGAGTGCAATGTGGCGAGCAACTGCAACAACATCTCCCAGGATTGCTGATGCAGTTGGAGCGCCACCAGCGCCGCGACCATAGAACATCAGCGAACCTGCAGATTCGGCCTCAACGAAAACTGCGTTATAGGCATCGCGCACTGAAGC
>JACCDP010364490.1_pt1 | contig 13676 bp, 12 predicted proteins | sample 7445841 | NCBI WGS metagenome assembly JACCDP01 (sample SAMN15323441, study PRJNA562643) | freshwater metagenome | isolation source: river surface water | place: USA:Blue River Watershed | collected 2017-08-17
TAAACTTAGTTTGCAAAAGACATCTTGCTACAGCCATTGCATCGGCAAAAAGAATGAAGAATTCAGCGTTGAATGATTCAGTATCTTTAGATGCACCTTTTATCCTCAATGATGATGGTAACTTTCATTCACTGGGAGATTATATCCCAGATAAGAAGAATCCATATGATGAATCTCCTGAAGTGAACTTAGTCGAAGATCTTATAGTCAAGGAAGAACTTGAAATTAATTCAACTCTTTTGCTGAACAAACTCACCTCATTAGAAGCAGAAATATTTGTTGAATACGGACAAAATTCATCATACAAAGAAATTTCTCAAACATTACAAGTGCCAGCAAAATGTGTTGACAATGCACTTACTAGAATTAGAAAAAAAGCATCAGAAGTTTATATTCAATTCAAAGATGATGAAAAAAAGGATGCTTCACACAAGCTACCTAAAAAATAGACTATGATACGCATTCTTCGTACAGCATCTATTTTAGATAATTTAGGTTGTTATAAACTTGCAGACAAATTTACAAAAGTAGCAATTGATGCTTCTGATTTAGATTTTGATACTGTTTACAAAAATCCAGAAACTTATTCTGATTTTGTTTTGACAAAAGCAAGAAAACAAGGAAGAGAACCTGTTGAAATTCTTGGAGATGAAAACTTTATCGTTGATCCAAGCAAAGATCCAAACGAACAACTTGTCGAAAGATCTAGAGGCACTAGACGACATTTTGCTTTGTATCCACAAATTCTTTTATTCCCAGAAAGTGGCATATGGAAATTTTTCTTTATGGATCCATTGTCACTTAAGTCACTTTCAAGAGGTTCAGACAAAGAAGGTAAGTTGCTAACAGATCAGCTTTCTATTCCTGGATTAGAAAATATGTATGATGACGAAGAAGATGCTGAAGAAATATCTCACGACGTTGTCTTTACTACAAATCTAACATTGGAAGACACATCTAAAAGAGAAGCTATAGAAAGAGTTAGAGCAAAATTTCCAGATACTAATGTAGATGTATCTGTAAATGGCGTTGATGATAGAGAATTTTTTGACGAAGAAAAAGAAATAGAATTATAACTCTTGCCTTAAATCTTACAATGTAGTAAGATGTGCATATGGAAAAATCAATAGTTGATATTGTAATTGGTATGCAGTATGGGGATGAAGGCAAGGGAAAAATAGCCAATCAAATGGCTAGTAGTGGTGAATATGACTGTGTTGTTCGCTTTAATGGCGGAGGAAATGCTGGTCACACAATTTACCTCAACGGAGAGAAAATTGTTACACATCTTGTTCCTTGTGGTGTTTTGCACGGTATTACCAGTGTTATTGGTAATGGTTGTGTTATCAATACGAAAAAACTATTTGAAGAACTTGAGTATCTTGAGGGATTTGGATTCGATACGTCAGTCCTTAAAATAGCAGAAAACGCCCATATTATAACTCAAGAACATATCGACGAAGATTCCAAAGATACAAAAATTGGAACTACACGTACTGGAAATGGCCCTTGTTACAGAGACAAAGTGGCTCGAACTGGTATTCGTGCCAAAGATGTTCCAGAACTTCAACCATATCTTACAGATATGCATAGTCTTATTCATTCATCATCAAAAAAGTTTTTAGCTGAAGGTGCACAAGGGTACTGGCTTGATGTTGATTTTGGTGACTATCCCTATGTCACATCTTCAAATACCGGAGTAGGAGCAGTTTTAAATAATGGTTTCAATCATAAGCAAATACGGGATGTTGTCGGGGTTATCAAGTGTTATTCTACCTATGTTGGAGCCAAAGGATACCAACAAATCCACGACGACAGATTTGAAAAGCTCCGTGAGATTGGTCAAGAGTTTGGAGCCACTACAGGACGACCAAGACAAATAGACTGGCTCAATCTTAATGAAGTCATTACAGCCTGTCAAATGAATGGTGTGACTAAACTGATTGTAAATAAACTAGATGTTTTAGCACAAGTTGAAAATGCCTGGGATTGGTATGAAGATGGTAAATTACATTTTGCAGATGATGAAGAATCATTTGTGTCTTGTATAGCAAATCGTATAAAGTGTTACATTCCAGATATTGACCTAGAGTTTCAGGGACAATTACATTGAAATTTAAGTTAAATAAGGCAGAACATTTATTGAGTTTTGCTTTGCTCAATAAAATTGAAAAATCAAAACTTTCAATGCGTGAAAATAAGGCTGCATCAAGCAGTCTTATTTTTCACTCTATTGATGGGCAACTCTATATACAATCTGAAAACAATTTGTGTTGTTCTAAAATATTATTGCAAAATGTAAACGTTTCAGAAGATGGCACTTTTGGCTTAGATATATCTTCCTTTTTTAACGCAATAAATAACTTTCCAACTGAAGAAGTTCAATTTATTTACAACTCTGAAGAAAATTTACTAATCTTTGGAAATAAAAAGACAAGAGTTTCTTTAGCAACAGTTCCAATTTCTAATTTACAAATTGATTTTGCTCAAAATATAGAAAATCTTGATATCACTCCCGATGATTTTGTTCAAAGCATAAAAATGACTTCGTTTTCTTGTGCTCCTGACTTTGACGAACATCCTTACACTTCTATACTTTGGTTTATTGAAGATGGAAAAATCAACGCTCAATCTTCTGACAAACATAGGATAAGTGTATTTGGAAATCATTATGAACTTCAGCATTCATATTTGATAAGTAAAGTTATTTCTGACATCATTTTATTTTATATAGATAAGATTGCGGGATTATCTTTTTCTCTCCACAATAATAAATTGTATCTGTCTTGGACCAATGGAGAACTTTCTTGCAATTTAGAAAAGAATACATTTGAAAAGATATTTACAAACTTCAATCAATTCTTTCAATATGTTCCTTTTTTATCATTGGAAATTAAGAAAGATGCCTTAATTCAATCAGTCAAGTTTGTATCTAACATTGCAAACTCCCATATGATAAACTTGACGTTAGATATAAACAAACTTGTAGTATCAGCTACTAGCAATGAAAAGAATGCTGTCGTTGACACTATAGAAGTTGAAAACTACGAGTGTTTATCAGTATCTTACGTTTCATCTCATTTAGTAAAGGTTTTAGAATTATTAGATTCAAAAAATCTTAAGTTGAATTTTTTGAAACATAATGACTTTGTTCTTCTTATGCTTGAAACTGAAAATTTCAAGCACGTTCTTTTCCCAATGGATTAATATGTTTCCACGAATTTATTTTGGTTCTACATCGTTATCAATAAACAAAATCAAAGAAGAGTTTAACGACTATTCTTTGGTTTACGATAATAACGTATCAAAAATTTTGTCTAACTATTCTAAATTCTTTGATTCAAACAATATCTATATTCATACTAATCTTACAAGCGAAGATTATAAAAATATAAATGAAAAATGTGATTCTTTAGGAAGCAAACATATTATTCTTTTTGAAGATGACAGTTTTGATGGACGATTATCTTTAGTTTCGAAAGCAAAGAAAAATAATCTTATTTTTGATTGCTCATTACCTTTGGTTGGTGATGTAAATAGTTTGAAGAGACATATAAACAATTTTTTGTTCAAAAATAATTGTAATATCAATGGTGAAACATTAAATCATCTAATAGAAATTTGTCCAGTCTTAAGAATCAAATCAAAACAATCTGGAAGCAAAAAAGAAATACTCTCATACGATCTTGATATTCTATTCAAAGAACTCGAAAAAATAGTTTCTTATACTGACAAAATTCATTTAAGTGATATTCAAAATTCTTCATTTAATCAAGAGTGCGACATATTCGAATTTATCGAACAACTGCTTCAAAATAATAATGATTACTGTTTGAACAACATTGAACATCTTATAGCAGCAATGACCGAACAAGGATTTCTTTTAGTATTACTTAGTCAACTAAATTTTTATTTAGTATTGTCTGACTGTAAAATTAGAAAGATTTATGATGCTGAAGAAATCCAAAAACTTATTGAGCTTAGAGATTTACTTGGAAAATTTCTTGATGAAGATTACAAAGAATCTACTTACAATATCAGGGTTCAAAATCCAATTCGGATAAAGATAGAACTTAGCAAAAAAAGAAGTCAGACTCCCAAGCAATTTTCTCAAATGATAAACTTAGTTGTCGATTCAATTGTAGACTTAAGAACTAGTGGGAGTTCAAATCACGCTATACCATTGTTGATTTCAAAACTCACATCTGTATAAAGCATTGTATGGCTGAGCAAAATTACGATGAAATCAATAAATTACTCTACAAATACAAGGCTGGAAATGAAACTGCTTTGTTTGATTTGTATGAGTTTTATCGGCCACTTTTTATTTCATCAGTAAAGAGAATAATTCAAAAAGAGAAAAGATTATTCTCTCATCGTGAAGATATCTTAAGTGATTGCATTTTTGTTCTCAAGAAATTAATTGAACAATACGATCCTGCTCTTTCATATTTTTCTTATTTTTTATCAACAAGAATAGACATCAACTTATTCAGATATGTTACTGATAAGTATTTTCCAAAAGAAGAGATCACTGATGATGGCTATTTCCCAGAAGAGTATGAAGATCCATTTAATAAAATAGAAAATGTAATTTGTTTGCATCAAGCTATGAATAAACTTGATGACAAAAGTAGAGAAGTTATAGAAGTTTATTTCTTTGATGGATTAGACCAAAAACAATGTGCTGAAACTTTAGGAATCACTCAAGGAGCTTTTTCTAAACGTTTATCAAAAGCACTGATTCAAATGAAACTAATTCTTGGTGAAGACTTTTTGTTTGATTGAAACTCTATTATTGAAAACACTTGCTGTTTTATCTTCTTCTCTTTCAATTTTAATATCAACTTGGCTATCGTCTTTTTCAGCATCTTCAAATCCAGGAAAATTGCCAGGTGGTCTTCCAGGACCTTTATACCTTGGAATAATAACGTCAATCTTTCTACCACTTGGAATAGGTTCTGTTTGTTGAATTTGAAATCTTGCGTGTTGCTTTATGTCCTGAGCTGTTGGTGGCTCTTGTTTTTTAGCTTCTTCACGTAATTGCTGATTTTCTACTCTTTGATCTTCGCCTTGAGGATTGACTGTATCTGATGTGAGCAAACCATCTGCTACAGCTTTTGCAATTTTACTGTAATAATCTGCTAAATATCCCTCAACTACAGCTTCTGATACATCTTTGACATCAAAGATAAGCATTCTGCCTGATTCAACTAATTTTGTTTCAACTTCCATAAGTTCTTTTTCAAGTTTGGTTCTTTCTGAAGAATACATTGGTGTAGATTCAATTTGTTGAGTTAATTGATTTTTCTTACCAATCAAGCCTCTTCTGTAATCACGTCTACCTTGGATTTGAAAAGTCTCGTGAAAAATCATTTCCAATCTATTTCTTTGACGCTGTAATTTTTTATTAATTACTTCAAGAGGATCAGTTAATGTAATTGTTTGTCCTGTAGATGTAGTGTACGTACCAAATCTACCAGTCTCCATATCTTCAAGTAATCTTCTGGCGTTTGTACCACCTGACATCAAGTGAACCATTTCATCTTGAATATCTAAAATCCATTGTTCTTTAGCAGCTTGATAGATTTTTGGATCTGCCATTAATTTCCCAATATGAGCATCAAAAATTTTAGCCAGATAAGGGATATCACCGTGTATTCTTGCATATAGCTCAGAAGGATCAGATATGTAAGCTTCTTCAGGAGTTAACTCTGGGTTTAATGCAACAGAATCTTGCATCATTAAGTCTCCAGATTGAAGATATTGTAATGCGTGAGCAACTTCATGTCTTTTGGTAGCTTCAAGATAATGATTAGCATCCATTCCAATATTTTCAGCTAATTTTTGATGGTAAGCTAATTGAGACCATATATCTGTTTTGATAATAATTGCTGGACGTGGGCCCATATCTCTTGTTGGAAATTTAGGTACAAACAGTCCGCCCCATTTCTCGTCAGTAAAATCTACAGGACCTATTTTTAATTTAGGCACATTATTTTCTCGCATAAAATTCTTTAAGCCATAAGTGCTAAATTCTATAATCACCATTTGATCAGCGTATTTACTTATATCTTCAGTGCTTACGCCAGCAAATGGAGCTTCTTGTTGCATACGGTCTTCATATGACTGTTGAAACTTGGAAAATATTTCTTCTGACTTTTCTTTTTGTCTTTGTTCGCTTTCAGACATACCTTGTGGAGCTGGTTCTCTTTTTGGTCCTTTTCCAAAGGCATAATTGAAAGCAGTATCAGTTGCTTTGATTACTTTAATAACGCCTTCTTGTTGTGCTTTTTCTAGAAGAGCAAAACCATCAGATTGAATTCTGGCTTTTGCAGCTTTACCCTTTTGAACAATTTGATTCTTGATTTCACCACCAAGACTATCCAATAAATTAGGATCGAATTTTTCAAAATCTTCAGGATTTTTATCTAAATAATTTATGATAACTTTTGGTTTTGCAATTCCTTTGATAATGAATAAAGGTGAGCATAAGTCGCCTTTACTTTCAATAAGCTCCATAAATTTCTTAAAAGACTTAAGCTTTCTAATTAATAAAACATCTTGATCAAAATCATATTCACCAATACTAGAGTATAATTTTTCTGCTATAGCTTGACAAAATTCACCATATTGTGGATATTCATCTATCTTTGCACCTACACTTACTTGAGTCTTGACTGGTAGGTAATAAATCATTTCTGCAACTTGTTTTTGATTAAGATCTTTCAATAATAACTCAAAAACAATTTGTAAAATTTTGCTTTCGTCAATACCTGAAAAAAGATATTCCTTAATGTTAGGCAAATAAAATTTTCCTTCACCTCGTCTGATTAAGTTGACTACACTTTCTTGATTTTGAAAATATTGTAATTCTGGTCTGGCATCAAGTAGTTGAGAAACAAGCAAATCTCTTTGTTGAGATACAGGATATCCTAGTAAGTTAACATCATCTCCACGAATTATGAACATAGCTAATGCCTCATTCATACTCGTGCCCTTTTTCAGGAGTAAATTAAGTGTGGTAAATCCCATACCAAGAGTACTATTAACAGAAGATTTCACTTTGTCAATGTCTGGTATTCTATCACCAAGCTCTATACCAGGTAATCCTCTTGATTTAATGTATCCATTCAGTTTGCCAAGAAAGTCTAATACTTTCATCATATCTGTATTAGCAGAACTTCCTTGTTTTTTCATTTCATTATCAATAAATTTTGATAAATTATAAGAAAAAATAGAAATATCTGACATAGCAGTTCCGTCAGTATTTGCTTTTTCTAGATATCTGTCAATGATTGAATCTCCAGTTTTGCCCTTTTCTATTTCTCCAATGAATTTCAACATTGCAGTCATTGTAGGATTTTCATTTGGATCATAAAATGAAAAATCTTTGAAAGTTCTAGAGAAAGAGCCAGCCCAACTTACTTCTTTTGTTGATAAAACGTCCCAGGCTGTTGCAGATTCGATGATTCTTGAGTACCACATTCTATTTTTATTTTACAAGCCAGCTATTTTAACCTCTGGAATATATTTTTTGTTTTTTTGTATTATATAAATATGTTCCACAAAAACCTCTAAGACATTATAAGAACGTCTGGAGGTTTTATTCTTTTAATCAGGCCCTTTATTAGTGGGGATCAAAAAAATCTGAGGGGAGAGATAAATGTCTGAAAATAATTCAAATGACATGATTTACAACTGGCGCAATGAATTACGTTCTCATCAAGACGGTGTATTTGTTGTAGCCAATAGTCAAGCACAAAAATATAAAAATCAAGGTTTCGATAAATCCGAAGTTGTAGAATTGCTCGCAGCTGATAATTTTGATTTAGACGTTGCTAATAGAGTTGCATCTAAATTATTTGATACCGCTGATAACAAAGCTCATAAAACCGCTATCGAAGTTGCTGTTGTTCCTACTAGATATTCTGATTGCGCTCCTATCATTGAAAAAACTCTTACAAAAATTTCTGCAAAAGAATTTGTTAAGAGACTTTGTTCAGGTCCACACTCTATCGTAAAAACTGATGAGAAAGGCTTAAATCAATGGCAAAGATGGGCTGAAATGGCGAAAACATCTAGAGTTGGAATGGACAATTTACACATAGCTTTAAAGCCATTTATTGAAGAAACTTTATTAAACAATGTTCTTATTGCTCAATCTCAAGAAGCTGAGATAAAGACTGCTTCAAATAACAAATATGTTGTATCTATGAGAAAAGGAACTGCTGAAGTTGACTTATCCTCAGCAACATCTTCAAGTGATAAATTTAATCAAGGCAATTATGCTGATTTTGGTTTAGCAGATGAATTTCTTGTGAAAGCTGCTGATACTCTTTCTCCATATCAAAGACTGAAAAGAGCATTAACAGACTAACTGTAATCCCAAACTAATAAACAAGCCGCAATATTGCGGCTTGTTTATTTTGTATAATGAGTAAAATGGAAGAAAATAAAGAAACTGTTGACGCTTTAATTGTTCCAGAAGAAGGTCCTAAGAAACCATCGAGATATTTTAGAGATCTCAAAGAAACAGACAAGCCGTTAAAGCCTCTTCCTCCAGATTCAATGAGCGATATATCTTATCCTCAATTTATTGAGCCAAGATGCGCTTTATGTACCTCTCCTTTCCGTGATTTATTAGAACACGTATATTTAGAATCTGGAAGAAAAAATCAAGCGGTAATTAGATTTTTTGCCGAGTATTTTGATGCACAACTTAACTGGATGCAAATTAATACTCATATGGAACAACACTGCGACCTGAAAAAGATTTCAACTTCTGGCCTTAAAAACTATGAGCAAAGAGAAGAACTGATTGCTCCTTGGATATTTAGAGAACATCATTTGGCTCTTACAGCACTATTAGTTGAATTAGACGATGTCAGAGGCATTGATTGCTCTAAAAACTCTGAAATGAAGCTCAAAAGAGCTTCAATGGTTGAAAAACTAATCACTAAAATATTGATGGTCAAAGACTCAAGAGACAATCAGGGAATTTACAATATCAATATATTTGAAATTCTTGCCAAACTTCACGAGAAAATGACAAACGAAGATGACAAGAAAATTATCAGAGAAGAGATTGTTGCTCTGAGAAATAAAATTCAACAAGATAATTAATGAGAAAACCAGCTCCCGTAGTTAAGTCTTCAAACGAACTACGAAGTCAACTTTTACAACAAGCAAATTCTGTCACTGAGTTATTTAAAGACACAGAATATGCTAATGATTTTGCTGATGAAATAATTCCAGCAAGAAGACAAGAAGTAGCTCCTCCCCCAAAACCTCCAAAAGACAGATTTAATCCTGATCAAATTGTCGATATCATCACTTTTATAGAGCATCCATATTTTTGTAACCTAAAGCCTTATCCCTGGCAAAAACTCATTCTCAAGTGTTTTTATATGGGGCAAGAAGGCAATACAAACTTAGAAATTTTAGATAAAAAATCAGAGTCAAGTTGTGATGGTTGTGTTTGGAACTATATTCAAAAAAATGAAAATGATTTTTTGAAAGCAAGACAAGAGCAACGTAATTTCAAAACTATCTTCAATGTTGTTAATTCACCTTGTCTGCAGTGTGTTAGGCTTAATAAAGATATACGTACTGAACGCTATACATATGCTCGCCAGGAAGCAACAAATCCTGATGCAGAAAGACAAGTAGAAGTTTTAGAAGCAAGGCCTGTAATTGATGGATTTCAAACTGAATATGATCTTTTATATTCTGAAGAATTTGATCCAAAATTAAGAATGCAGGTTCAAGAAAAATGCACTAAAAGATACAAATTTGAAGAGTTAGTGTTAGTTCTTGGTAGACGTTCAGGAAAGTCATTCCTTGTGTCTGCTATGGCTCTTTATGAGCTATACAGACTTATTAGTATGGGTCATCCTCAGGCAAGATATGGTTTGATGGAATTTGACGAGATTGTTCTTCTTAATGTTGCTCGTAATGAAGAACAGGCTAAAAAGGCAATCTTTTCCAAGATTAAGCAAACGGTTCTAGCATCCCCTTTCTTTGCTCCTTATATTGGTAAAGATACTGAACTTGAAATGCGTTTTTACACAGAGCACGATAGAGAAGAAAATGTAAGAAGAAAAGAAGATAACATAAATCTTTTTGCAGGAAGCTTGGTATTAAGATGTGGTTCTAGTAACGCATCAGGTCTTGTTGGTCTTACTTGTTGGTCAATCATTATGGACGAAGTTGCAGCTATGGCAGGAGATAATCCTGATTCTGGTGTTGACTACGCTTTATATGATGATTTGAAGCCATCTTTAGCAACATTTGGCAAAGATGGAAAAATGATGCTTCTATCTAACCCTAAGGGCCCTATTGGATTATTATACGATCTGCACGAAAATAGAACTGAAGATCCTACTACACTTGTTATGAGATTGCCGACTTGGCTTACAAATCCAAATATTGACAAAGAGTGGTTAGATAGTCAAAAAAAGAAAGATCCGCAAGAATTTCAAATGCAGTATGGTGCTGAATTTGGAGCATCATCCTCAGATCCAATGTTTATGTCTGATGATATTGACAGAATGTTTAAGAGTCAGTCTATGGTGAAACGTAAAGAAATGCCTGATGGTCTTTTTGAATATTTTTGCCACATAGACCCAGCAAGAACTTCTGACTACTATGCTTTAGTTGTTGCTCATACAGAAGTTATGTATGGCACAATTGGACCTGATCATACTCCTCTAAAGAGAGTTGTAGTTGATCATATTCATTTTTGGAATCCTCTCACGAGAAACCAACCTGTTCAAGAAAAAGAAGTAGAGGAGTATGTTATCAAGCTACACAGACAATTTAGATTTAAGCAAGTATCTATTGATCATTGGAATTCTCAATCCTCAGTTATAAAACTCAAGAGTTATGGTGTACCTATAGTTGAAAGGCAATTCAATAAAGAATACAAAGAAAAAATTTATTCTGAACTTTCTCAGCTCATTAGAGACGATCGAATCGATTTTTACGACTTATCAGGTGGGACGTATATTGACTTAAACAATACTGTCCAGCCACTAAATGAAATTCAAGAAGCAAAAATACAGTTTTTATTTTTACAAAAGAAATGGAAAGGCAAAAGATATTACATAGAAGCATTGTCTGGATATAAGGATGATATTTGTGACTGTGTAGCCGCTGTGTCTTTTGAATGTTTGACTTCTAAAATTATTGCAAGATTACCACGTTCAAAAATGGTTAATTTGAATAGAAGATAAAGGATAAAATTTTTTTTTATTAGAAAAAATCAATATGTCTGACAATATTCGTTTAGCTCAATTTGGTGGCGTAGGTGGCGGTGGACAAGTTTCACCATTCTCACCAGGCGGAAGTCCCATTGGAAGGGGTGGAAAAAATCGTGGCGGACACGAGATTAACTTGTATGTCGATGAAGACGCAAATTTTGACAAGTTATTGAGAAGAACACATCAAGATTTTGACGGTAGAGACGTTAATATTGAATCAAGATTAACTCCACAACATAAAAACTACGAAGAGTCAATACCATATCTTTTAACTCCAGAAGAGAGAATGAGAGCTAAATTAAGAGCTCAACTTCATAATTACAAACAATCTTTAGAGAATGCTGCTAATGATCTGCATAAAAATTCTCCCAAATACATCAGAGAAAATTTCAAGGCAAAACCTGAACACCTGATGACTATGGAGCAAGCCTTAGAAGAAAGACACAAATACAAAAAAGATTTTGAATACCCAAGAGAAAAATATCAAGATCCAGATAAACCTTCAAGACTTCATTATGCTATTTCTGACAATGAAATGAATCGTCTGGCAGCAGAATATCAAGTTATGCGTAGAAATAGAATGACTGAAGAATATGCAGAGCCAAGAAACAGATACGATATAGAACAATTTAGCAATGAACCTTTGGGAAAAACTCCTCTTTTGGAGTATGGAGAAGATTTAGAACAGTATTTTGATGATTTGATAAATGTAAATACTCCAGATCAAGATGGATACCAAGAGTATCAATTAAAAGACACTATTCTAACTTACCCAAATCCTGATACAGAAGTTGATTTAACCCCTAGAAAATATACGGGAAATGAAAGTCAACAATTAAAACAAATTGATCCTTTACGAAATTTAGAAAGCAATATGCACACACCTGAAATGCCAACATCTTACTTTAATTTTGTAAAGCCTTCTTTAAGAGATGATGAAAGCGTAGAAGAAAAATATGACACTTTATTAAGTGGATTTATGGGACCAACATTTTAAATGAAAAAAGAATTTGTCATATTGTTTAAGATTTGTAAAACTCTTGATTCTGTTGGTAAATACGCTCAATCAGACAAGATTTTTAATAAGTTTGCCCAATATTATCCTCAACAATCAGTTACAAAATTGCCATACGTACATTATGTGGAATATGATGAAATTGAAGATGAATATAAAGAAAATGATTTCTTTAGGCAGAAAATTAAACCTAACAGACTTGTAAGAGATTATTTTGATCTTGGCGGTGAAGCCGATGGTCCTAATATTGAAGGAATGTTGCACGGCCCAGATAGTGTACCAGGTCCAGCTTACATAGACCCAGGCAATCCAGCATCTAGTCCATCTATGGCTGTACATAGTGGACAAGATTTGTGCGACAAATTTTCTTGGGAAGAAACATATCAGAAAAATGTAGATGAAGGTAACGGTTGGAAAAATCGTATACCATATAGATAAGGAGTTTATTATGCCATTACCTATCAAACCAGTACACAGTTTAGATTTACACGCAGAGTTATTTGATGGACCATCTATGGAAGGTCTTGGATTATCAGATATTCAAATTCAACTTCTTGGAGTTTCTCAACAACCTAAAAAAGCTGAAGCTGCAAAATTGAGTAACAGATACATTGATATGCTAAGAACTATCGATGCATCAACTGACGAAGTTGTAACTGCTGCTTCTCAATTGGCACTTAATAAAGATGGAAAAGTATGTAGTGTCCCAACAAATATTTCTGACAACGATCTTTTAGCATTAAAAACAGCTGGATTGATTACAGGATATGGAAGATCTGTTGAGTTGACCGAAAGAGCAAAACTTGCACTTAGAGATCATTATTTGTCAACAGAAAATATCAATGAGTTTAGAAAACAAAGAACCAAAGATAGATTTGATTTAGAAGCTGCAAGGAGTGTAAAAGCATCTTCTAACAGATTTAAGAAAGTAGGTTCTTGACTCACTAGTGACAAATTCCGTGACGAATTTGACATTAGATTTATAGCGGATAACGATAAATTAAGAACTAAAGGATTGATGTACGCTGATCCTTTAGATGATTTTGAAGTTGTTGTATTTAAGTTTGACTTTCCAGACTGTTATTCATTCTGGAATAAAAATGTAAGTTTTCCTTTATCTTTAGCATTTTTAGATGAAAAATATAGAATTAGAGATATAAAAGATATGGAAGCAGATGATCCAAAATCAGTTTATCCAGATAGTTCAAAAATAGTTTTTGTTGTAGAAGCAAATAAGGGAACTTTTGATAAATTGGATATAAAAGTAGGTGATAAGCTTACAATGAAGGGCAACAAACTGATTTTAGATAAAGAAAATAAGTAGATGCATTAAAGGAATTATCCTTTTAATTTAAGAAGTTTTTTAATGTATTTTTCTTGAGGAGAAAACAAAATTA
>JACCDP011216744.1_pt1 | contig 13676 bp, 13 predicted proteins | sample 7445841 | NCBI WGS metagenome assembly JACCDP01 (sample SAMN15323441, study PRJNA562643) | freshwater metagenome | isolation source: river surface water | place: USA:Blue River Watershed | collected 2017-08-17
CTGTATCCCGACTCAACCTTTTTCGCCAACGTGTTTCGTGTCGTAGATCCACGTATTCTACAAAAAATTCAGTACCATAAATCGCGTTACCCGATTGAACGTTCATGGGGCATTCATATTCGTGGAACGGATCACGTCAAGGAAAAACATCGTACGTTTAGTGTTCAAGCAATTGTGGCACGCATTACAACGCTCGGAGGAATGAATGTGCAAAATATGGTTGTTGTATCCGATGATCGCGAGAACTTAGACATGTGGAAACGTTTTTATCCGTCTTCGTATGTTGTCAGCGATTTATCAAAACAGACATCGATTAAAGGCAATCATAATTTAGATGCAAATGCGCTTGGAATGTCGAAAGATGCGTTAAATGTAGATATGTTGGTTGATTTTTTCTTGATGGCGTCTTGTGAACGCATGTTTTCGACGATTAAATCCAGTCGGTTCTCGCATGAAGCCCAGCGTCTACATCCGTTTGTCAACAAAATTCTCAGCAACGCCTGAGTTTTGTGTTGAATATACACCACACGATAATACAAGATGAAACGACAATAAGCGACACGCACAAAATGCTAACGGGATCCATATTCGTATATGAACTCAACGACGAAAACCGCAATAACGACAATCAGAATGACAAATGCTAAATCCATATGCCATCTTCTACATTAAAAACGAACTATCCATTTTCAAATACAGAGAACGCAATGGCTCTGACAATTCACGGCTACCGAATTGCAAAATCAGACGTGCCAAATCTTGAAAAACTTCGAGCAACACTCACGGTGCGTCCATATGTTCCATCTGTGTTTGTAAAGCCCCAATTTGTGACCAAGTACCCCGTTTTCAAGGAAAGTGAGAAGTACATATATGTACCCAAGCACTATGGCATTCAAGAGTTCGGGCCGGTACGCGCTTCTACGCGAAATGTACCACAAACAGATGCAACCTACTGGGAATTCGCTGGTTCTATACGTCCCGCCCAAGAACCAGTTGTGCATTCCTTCCTTAAGCCCGAACCACATGACGGTATTCTCTCCCTCCAGACCGGCGGAGGTAAAACCGTCTGTGCCTTGTACATTGCCGCACAACTCCGTCTTCCGACGCTTGTTCTCGTTCACAATACATTTCTAAGAGACCAATGGATTGAACGTATTCAAGCGTTTCTTCCTTCTGCACGCATTGGCTCGGTCCAAGGAGAGACCTTGGATACTGAAAACAAGGATATAGTGGTTGGAATGCTCCAAACCATTTCCATGAAAGAGTTTGCATCCGATACATTTGCGCAATTTGGATTGGTCATTGTGGATGAGTGTCATCACATTGCGTCTGAAGCATTCTCGCAGGCCATTCCGAAATTGACATCCAAGTACATGCTTGGATTAAGTGCCACGCCAGAACGCAAGGACCGCCTAATGCACGTAATTAATTGGTGTTTAGGTCCTATTCTCTATCAATCGGATGTATCTGATAAAGTGGATGATAAAGTCAAAGTACAAGTCATTGAATTTGAAACAGATGATTTGAAATTCAATGAAATTATTTATAATCACGCCGGAGTGATGTTCACGTCTCTCATGGTGAACAAATTGGTGGAATTTGAACCGCGCAACAAACTCTTGATTGAGCTTTTGGAAGATGTGTATGAAGAAAAGGACAGACAGATTTTGGTCCTGACCGATAGAGTGGAACATACAAAAACACTGTTTCAATTATTGCCGGAACATATCCAGAAGGAAACGGGTATTTTGGCGAGGGGGATGAAACCGGCTGTTCGGGACGAGTTTTGTAAAACCAAGCGTATTCTTCTGTCAACATACCAGCTCGTGAAAGAAGGATTTGACGTTGCATCGTTAAACACACTTCTCATCGCTACCCCACGTCCAGATGTAGACCAAATTGTTGGCCGCATTCTACGTGTGGAAAAATCCAAACGTACGACACATCCGCTTATTCTGGATGTAGTGGATGTTCCATTTCGGCGGCAGTTTCATGAACGACTGAGTTTGTACCGCAAACGCAATTACACCATGGAGAAGGTGAATATGAATTAAAGTAACTTAAAGAATTTCAAGCATTTCGGACAATCGCTATAATACTCGCATTTCTCAGAATGGAATGCATCCGCAAATGTGTGAAGCGCCTCTAAAAGACCGGATAATCCGCCCGTTAAGTATGCTTCTTCAAACGTTTTTACATTTGTTTCGTCTCCTTTTAGATGAATGAAGACCCAATTGTGAATCGCGATTTCATACTTTGAGAACATTTTGAGGGGGTTTTAACTTATCTTCCAATATTCATTTTATACACAATCATTCCAAGTATAAATGCGACTGTATCTGTTAGAATATCAACACGACCGCGCAGTGTATGGAACGGTGTATTTGTAATGAAAATTTGATAAGCTTCCCACAGAGTATGTAGAAGAAATCCGGTTAAGTAGGACGCTTTGAAATATGCAACAAAGATGCCCGACATGAAATGTATGAGAGTCCAGTATGTTACATAAAACAAGCTTGAATTGTCGCCTATCAAGTACGTTTCAAGTACCCTGCGGAACCTTGGTGGAAGGAATAAATCTCCGCTCTGACACAATACGTCGCGCGGTTGACAGGTCATTGTGTTTCAACAAGTTAATGTTTCTTTGTGTGGCGGCGTTTATTATGTCTGCGTTTCTTCGTGCGACGACGCCGTGCACCTAACTGGTCAACGCATCCACTGACCTTTTGAAATTTCTTAGTATCTCCTCCCTTGTCTGGATGGTTTTTTAGTGCCCATTTTAGAAAATCCCGTCTATTTGCAATACTTTCCGATCCCAAAAGTTCCACACATGTCTTGGGCTCACTACGTAAGGGAGGACGCTGAGGAGGCATTTTAAACGTAGGAGGCGGAGGCGGAGGAGGTGTTTGAGGTTTTTGGAAACTGGGAAATTGATATGACTTTGGAGAACGCCCTGTTACAGATGGCAATGTAAATGATGGGGTGCTTGGCATAGGAAAATCGGTTCGGAACCTATTGCTTCTGTAAGCCATTTATTCATTGAAAGCGAAAATGGATTTTGGTTACTTCAGAAACATGACTGGCATGTAACCAATATGAATATCTTTCTCCTTCATCGCGACCCGCGGATTGCGGCGGAGTACCATTGCGACAAACACGTCATTAAAATGATATTGGAGTCGGCCCAGATGTTGTATTGTGCACATTGGGTTCTAAATCCCGAGTTCAATAAGGAAGGCGCGTATAAGAAGGCACACGCGAACCATCCGTGCTCTATTTGGGTCCGCGAGAGCTTGGACAATTACAAATGGTTGTGTCAACTCGCTCTGGAACTGTGTAAAGAGTACAAGTTCCGGTATGGTGACCATAAGACACACAAGACCCAAGCACATGTTGAATGGTTGATGGCAAACCCGCCCGCAACCATTCCACACATTGATATGACCAAGTTTCGTCTCGCGATGCCAGATGAATATAAGCAAGACGATGCAATCGAAGCGTATCGTACGTTCTACAAAGAATCAAAAATGAAGGAACGGAACATTGTGAAGTACACGAAACGTGCATGGCCCGTCTTCCTTCTGGAACGTTCCGATGAAAAACGGATTTGTGTGGGCTAAAATGGATTGGGAAGCAGACCCTCAAACTACATGAACAATCACAAACATGCCCTGCTGTGCGATCGTTCTTACCGGCGACAACGCCGGCCTCGTGTGTGGACGTGAACTCCGCGATGCTGGTGCTACGAGATGTGCAATTCATAATAGACATTTCGGCACAGAACCGTACCCGGTTGCGGTGAAGGAGTTGAATGCCTACGTCAAGAGATGCGAGCGGATCGTTCATACCGCGCGTCATGGAACGCTCGGGATGTTGCTTCGTCTGGCAAATTGGAAGGCGGATGTTCTTGTGAATTGGACGAATAACATGACCATTCCGCAGTTCCATGCTGCCGTACACTTCCCTTACGGGTTTCCGATGGATCCGCAAATGGAAGAGATGTTGATTGCGATTGAAAATGCACCGGCTCCTCCGCCTCCGCGCCGCGCACGTCGTAATCCTCCGCGCCGCGCACGTCGTAATCCTCCGCGTCGTGCACGTGCTGATCCTGCTCCGCCTCCGCCTCCGCCTCCGCCTGCTCCCGTTCGTGAGTTGGAGGCGTTCGCCGCCGACAAGCAGAACATTCATACGACGCAGTCGGTCAATATGACCAAGGAGGTGGTCGAGCGCGTTCTGAAGATCGCAGTTCCCGACGAGTACCGCTGGAACATGGATACTGTGAGCAAGACGGTAGGTGAGATCATCGTAGAGTGTAAGTTGACTGCGGCGGAGATGGTCGAGATGATGAACCGGTACGTTCGCGATGACGACGTCTACAACATGGGCAGTGGGATTTACGGGAAGGTGCTGGACGGCGTGTGGCAGTACATTCGTAATTCGCCCGAAAAGGCCGACATGTGTCGTATCTTGAAGCAGGAACTGAAGGACAATATCGGAATGTGTGCGCAGGGGAACCTGACGCGTCTGTGCAACGTTCTGGCTGGATACATGGATGGGATTGGTCCGCAGGAGAGTGTCGCCGAGCGTCTGGGCCGCGAGTTGCCGAAGCTGATGGATGATGGGGAGCGCATTACCAAGGCCAAGACGCTGATGAAGTCGCTGAACATACCCGAAACAGAGTGGGCGCCGTGGTTGGAGGCGCTGGCGTAAACCCTAAAAACGTGCCGTGAACATTTCGTGCGACTTGAAACTTTTTCATTTTGATGGTTCGCGCATGTATATCTTAATATGCCTCCGCGCAAAAAGATAGCGACGAAAGATGCAACGCCGTCTACAATACAAGAAACGCCTGTCGTTTTTTTCCTACGGACTGAAGATGTGACGGACCACGAAATCATTCCGGCAGGACATACGATGGGGTATTCCGATATTTCCAAAGGACCGAATACGATGACATACACAGACATCCTGAAATCGATGGAACAATCCACTCCTATGAATACAGATATTCTCAAGGCATTGCTTGAAAAAACTACGAGTGAAAGTTATCCTCCCGACACGGCATGCTTTTGGTGCTGCCATGCATTCGATTGGGCACCCGCGGTTCTTCCCATTTCGTATGACGCGTATAAGAATGTCTACACCTGCGAAGGCCACTTTTGTAGCCCCGAATGTGGATTGGCGTATTTGTACCAGATGGTGAATACATCTGATACAACTCGCTGGAACCGGCATTCGCTGTTGCGCACACTTTATTCGTCAATGTATGGGAAGCGCGAACTTACGCCGGCACCTCCCCGTTGTACTCTTCGCATGTTTGGAGGACCGCTAGACATTGCACAGTTCCGGAGTTACACTGCATCCGTCAACGACTTTGTGGTGTCTGAATTACCGCCCATTCGTCTTATGTTCCCCACGATGAACATCCAAGGGCCCATTCGGGACATCAAGAAGTATGTGGCTCTTTCCAGCGACGTTGTTGAAAAGGCGTCGCAGCAACTCCGTCTCAAGCGGTCAAAACCTATTCATGCCAATATTCCAACACTGGACATATGTTTAAAGGCACATTGATTTGAGTATACAATGTCAACTCCAAATATTCTTCAAGACATCTTTAAGCTGCAGTTGATGAGTGCATCTGGAGTACGAGGTCTTATCTTTCTCAATTTGTACGAACAATTGATTGCACACGCGCCGAAATGGTTCCCGATTGCAAAAGCATTCTGTTCGCGTCGTCAGAAACAGCCCGCTTCCACGCCGCCGCCTCCACAAAACAAAGAAGTGCGCTCCGTGATTCAATTTGAACGCATCCTTCAATCTTCTGGAAACAACAAGCAACAGACCAATGCAAATGCCAGTCATACGCGCATGGACTCGGTTATTCATTACGTAACGACTATTCCGGCTATTCGTAACCTCATATGCATGACCCATCACGATTACCTGCCTCATGAGTTCGAGCCGGTATTGGTAGAGCCGGACCTGTATTTCCAGTTAGAAGAGCTCCGCCATTCAGAAGGACAGGTTGAAATCATCAAGTTCAAGCTGTTTTGTTACGAGCATGAAGTTCAGTATCTACAAATCTTTGTGGATAAGTGCAATTTGGATTACGAACGAAAGATGTTGAATAAGTTGGGGACGTCTCTGTATTATTTTGATATGATGACACAATCAAAAAACAAGCGCTCATCTCAGAACCCATTGCCTACTACACACCTCATGTACACCAAACACAAGTTCCAGACAACGCGTACATTTGACAATGTGTTTTTCGAGCAACGCGAACATGTGAAGAACCATCTCAATTTTTTCCTGACCCGTCGCGATTGGTATGAGAAGAAGGGTATTCCGTACACTCTGGGGTTTATGTTTCACGGCGATCCGGGAACTGGAAAAACAAGTTCTATCAAGGCAATTGCCAATACCGCACGGCGTCACGTCATAAACATCCAATTGTCACAAGTCAAGACGAAAGAACAGCTGCGGCACTTGTTTTTCAATGATGAAATTCACGTGTATGATGGATTAAAGACCGAGCGCTACACCATTCCCGTTCACGAACGCCTGTATGTGATTGAAGACATTGATGCAATGGGAGATGCAGTGCTGGAGCGTAAGTGGAAAGTACCGGTGGTCGAGGAAAAGAAAAAGGCAACTGGCGATGCATGGTTGGATAAAATCAAGGAAGAAGAAGATACGACAGAGCCATTGGATTTGTCGTTTTTGTTAAATCTGTTAGATGGAACTCTCGAAGCATCTGGTCGTATATTAGCCATTTCTTCGAACTTCCCCGAACGCATCGATAAGGCCCTCATTCGCCCGGGACGCATTGATATGATTGTTCATTTTCGTAAGTGTAACCGCACAGTGCTTCGTGAAATGGTTGATAGTTTTTACGATCAGACATTTGACGATTGGACGACTGACGCATTGGAGTACAAATGGACCCCTGCAGAAGTGAACCAAATATTGTTTCGGAACTTCAAGTCCCCGTTGGATGCAATTGCAGAGCTCAAGACACTTGAGCCGAAAGATTTGTATGGATTTGAAACGCAAGCTGTCCAGATGAGTTATTCAGGTACAGGCGAGCTTGGATAGTTTATATAGGTTCTGCACAAATACCCACACATTCTTCTTGGACTGCTCGCTCATGCCCTTGACATACTGTTTGAGCTTTAAAAGCAAATTGAAATCCAAATCTTCTACATTCTCAAATGAGTGGTCTAAAAAGAACTGCTCATTTTGAGACAGGATTTCGCTCTCAAATCCCTTTGCGCCATCATAAAACGTCTGAATAATCATCATCGGATTCACAGATTTTATCATCTTGACACTCGTTAGACCTAGTGGGAAATCAGGGTCATCGGGGTACATATCGCGCAACTCTCCGAGAAACACGATCAACTGGTCGTAAAATGTGTTGAGAATTACAGTTTTGGGAGGAGCCATTAATCTATTGTATGTTAGGGATGTGAAAGTTTATTTGCGTGCCGGAACGGTGAACTCGTTTTCGCGCTGTTTCTGCATCATTTCCATGCGGCGCTTCACATCATCATTGGAGCCCGTCTTGGATTTGATGGTGTTTTCCGTATCGGGTCCGCTTGAGGCGGGAAGAGCGGCAGCATTCGCAGGGACCGCTGGACCGCCGCCCAAGAATGTGTACATGCTGTTTCCATCTGAGACGAAACTTGTGGGTGCATCCCACATGGAATAACTCTCGGTGAGGCGCCCACTGCCTTCAAATCCCCACGGACTGAGTTCGCCAAACTGCTGGGGCGCGCCCTGTTGACCACTTGCCTGAATAGACCCCGCCTTCTCTGGTATTTCCTTGCGAGCATTGGTGGGTTTCGCAATAAATCCATAAATATCCTTTCCGGTCACGGCTTCCTTCGTTTCGGGATTATACAGCGTCGGTACGGCCTTGAGAAACGATGGAATTTGATTACGAGGTAAACTCTCCACCAGAATAAACTTGTACAAACTCGCCTTGTTAAGTGCCTTGAGTGTCTCAATAATCTGCTTCGAGTGCGGACAGCGTTCACTGTAAAACAGGTAGGGTTGTGACATCGTTATGAGTTTTAAAGAAAAAACGGATGCTTGAATAACGAGATACGGAATGGCAACCATGGAACCTTCTCTCATTGAAGCGCATTCGACCAACTGCGATCACGAGTTTCACTGTGAACTCAAGCATTTCCCCGTGACATTTGTGAACGCCCTGCGTCGTATTCTTTTAACCGATCTCCCGACTGTCGTTATTCGTGATGTCGAGATTTTGGAAAATACCACTCAAATGCCCCATGAAATGCTGAAACATCGTGTAGAAATGCTCCCCGTCAAAGTTCTACCATCCGACACATCCGCCATTCGCGATACCAAGATTGAACTGCACGTTCTGCCCCATACAGAGCCACGTACGATTTACAGCACCGATTTCACGGGCGGCGCTGTTATGAACGACCGCGACCTTGATACACCCCTGCTGTTTCTAAAGATGCGTGCTGGCGAAACAGTCCACATTCGCGGACGTCTCATGCGCGAGACCAAAACCGCGTCACAGGTATGTACTGCTACGACCAAGTGGCACATTGATCCAAAGCGCGCAGAAGAGGACCGCAAGGCATGGATTGAAAAGGGTCAGCCGCCACAGGTCTTTGACAACTTTTACATCCAAAAGTCGTTTTCCCGCAATGAACAGGGTCGCCCAGATTGGATTGATTTGGATGTGGAGAGTATTGGCGTTGTGCCCGCAAAGGAGCTCGTGAAGATGTCGGTGCGTGTGTTACGAGAGATGGTCGATGCATATGTAAAAGATGCACTGGCGAACATCGAGCGCTACAAGGATGGCGAGTATCGCATTCAGCTCGCACAGGGAGGTCATACCGTATGTGCGCTGCTTCAGGAAGTCATGTATTATCGCGCACCCGATATGAATTTTGTATCCTACGACATCCCTCACCCCCTTCGTCCCGACACGGTGCTTCGGTTTCAGACGTCAGATGCTCCCGAGACGGTGCTTGGAGTAGCGCAGAAAGCCGTACAAGAATATTGTGATGTTGTAGAAAAGGGTCTGGCCTAAAAGAACAATGGAAGAAGTCATCACATTTGACCCAATAAACGAATTTCAGGTTCTGGAAACCTTTGACTTTGAAGAAGACAGGGCCCGCCCCGACACCCTTCGCTTTTTCACGCTAGAAGAGCAGTTGAACGATTACTTTGAGATGCGTGCTCCGAAAGGACGCATGACGCGCTTCGAGATGAAAGAACTGGCTGCACAGGTGGACCGTATTAAAGGCGCGTATTTGGAGACGGTACAACTTACCGACACGGAATTCAGTGTCAAACCTATTCGCAAGGTACGCATGCCGTCGTGGGTACACCCACTGTTTGACGAGTACGCGTTGAACGAATACAATTATCTTGGCATGTGGGCCCCGCTGTTTAAAGAACAGTTCACATTGCCCAATTATTACCCCCGTATGATCACGGCATTGCCAAAGCCGTATCGCACCGACCCAAGCGAGTTATCGCGTCAAATTTCAGACGATACGCGCGGGTATGTTCAACATGACACTGCATATAAATCTACATCCGGCGTTGGAAATTACATGCGTACACGCAGCATCTTGCATGAAGACGGTACGCGCGACATTCAAGAGACACCCATCTCAAATACAGCCGACAATTTGCGGATCAAAGGATACGTTCTCGATCCACGGACACTGGAATTACCCAATCCCCTTCCAGACCATGCATTTTTGGCGTCCACAGAGATGCGCAAAGTTGAAACGATAGAGCCATTCGACGCGATTTATCCGGGTGTAGATGCCATTCTCACGCACGCCGTGCCCGTCACGCCGGACCCGTATGGCGAAGGAATGAAGTACTTGAAGCTGTACGACGTGAAACTCAGCGAAATTCCATGGGATGCTTGGAAATCACGGTTTCCGCCTGCAGATGAACAACCGCCGATTGAAATCGCACAATCTGTATCGTTTCCTGCACCAGCAGATACGTTGCCCTCTGAAAATCTGCGCAAAGTGTACTCTCTTCCATTCCGTCCAGGAATTCATCCACGCCTATGGCTGACACGGCAAGAAGATGCTGGGTGGATGGTTGAACGTATGTTGCTGTCCCGTGCAGGTGACAGCGGACGCGTTCCAGTGGTTCCGATTGGAGAGATACTCCAATCCCAACTTCCCACATCAACTCCTGAAGAATGTTTGCAATATGATACGTTTGATGCATTTTTGGCGAGCGGAGTGTTTCGAGACAACACATGTCTTCCACCCGGTGTGATTTCTCAAGAACGACGCGACTTGATTTCCAAAGGCCGCATTGCATGGAACGATGATATGGAAACGACAATATTGAAGGACCACATGTCTCTGTTGAAACGGTTCCAATCCGCACAGCGCGATATCATTGTGCCCAAATACCAGAGTATCGCATCCAAAGGAGAGAGCGAACTTCGTCGTCAAATCAAAGTGATTTTGAAAGACCCGCGACGGCTGGATGAAGATAAAGCCGACGCAATTGAGTTGTTATTGCAAGACACTCCGCCCAAACAACGCGTGTTTTTAGATGCAGAAGGAGGGTTTTTAATTTGCGAACACACGCTTGCATCACTAAAGGGTTCGTTACAAAAAGATGCGCGCGCGTTTTACCGTGAATGGACATCTGTAGAGGCGGGTGTACGCGTGTGTAAATCGTGTGGCGAAGGATTGGCAGATGTACTTGTGCAACAAGATGAAATTGACGATGACGGTCGTGTAGTGTTGAATTATGGACGACTGGATGAACCGTCCGTGCGCGGTGATGCCCAGACAGATGATTTGACCCTCGGATTACGTGAACTGCGCTCTACATTTGCCCCCGATAATGCGGCGGAAGTCATTCTGTACTTGATACTCTCCATTCTTCAAGTTCTTCCGACAAACGAACAGTTGCTGCCCGTGCTTCAAACCGTGCGCAAAATGTCGACATCGCTGCATAAAGCAAACAAAGGCGCAGAGTTCACAAATCGTGCGGATGGAATTATTGGATTGATGGGCGCTGTATTGCTCATTCAAATGAACTTGTTAGTTCCTCGCAGAACATTCGGAACGCGCGCACTTTCCATGTCCGGATTTCCACGCGATACAGACGATGCAAACACAAAAGGAATTTTAGATTCGTTGATATTTGTCTTACGCACCACATTTGAAGCATTTCCCACATCGTTCAAAGGAGTGGTTGTGCCATTTGTCCGGTCTATTCTCGCAAAACCCAAAGATATTCGGAAAGAATGCACCGCTTTCCTCACACGCGAATCGGTGAAATTCAAAGATGCATTGTCCCAAGCTAAAATGCGCAACGACACAGCGCCACCTGAAGCGACAAATGTCACACTCTCCCTTCCGCTTCTACAACTTGAAAAGCTGACATATGCTCCCGAAGAGACATTGCCGCAAAATCAAGAGACGCGGGAATGTAGTGTTTCAAAACCCACGAGCACACTTGTTCCAAAGTATCCTCCCGTTGTATCGCAAAAACCGCTGGTATTGGATTTAGTCGCGTCTCCAAATGCAAGCGCCGTAGGATTGCGTGTTGTTGCACAATCCGTACCTTCCGCCATCTCTGTTACAGACCAGGAAGTACGTGATCGCTTGAAGCTGGGCATGCCTAAAAAGATACGCCTTCCGGATATTAAGACGTTTTTAGACGACGCGACAGATGGGCATTCAGTGGAGGCGCTTTTTCAGCGGCTATTGGATATTTTAGCACTTGAACGCACCTTTTCTAAATCAGACCTGGTGAAATTTCAACGCGTCTCGGGTCGTATTTCGCCGGGACCTCTGTTTCGCGATATCATGAAAGGGTATGTATACGAGTTACTGCATGCGGTTGCATCCCAACCCAACGTGTCTGGATTGGAACAGGTCTTGCAAGCTGCATTGCGGACCGACTTGACATTGAAGTGTCTGCTTACCAAGAAATCAGATGCGGAGAAAGAACAGCAGGGTTTGCGTGCACGTGAACGTGAAACTCTGAAAAATCGCTTGCGTATGATGGACGACACGAAACGCGAACTTACCAAGACGTTTTTGGATTTAGGTATTGCCGCATACATTATTACCGCGGAAGACCGCGAACTCTTCTCGAAAGAGGTTACAGAAGAGGATGAACCCAATCCACTTGCCGACCCGGCAATCCCGGAAGAAGGAGTGAATGCCAATCGCGATTATGAAGATGATGCAGTACCGTTTGATGGGACTGCAAATGAAATGGACGTAGATCGCGGTGATTATGGGGACCGTGCGGTGCGCGACTACGATGACTACGCCGACGCAGCAGGTCAATTTGACGAAGGAGATTATGGCGTATAAACAATGACGGACGAACAACATTCCCGTGAAAAAGAGGCGGAGTATGCATGCTGTTTATGCGAGTGGTTTGGCTTCAACTTTGTATGTTACTATCTCTGCTGTTGCTGGATGTGTTTTGGGAATACATAAACAATGAAGTGGTGTTGTGATTGGTGCGTTTGGAACTTTCCGTGCTGGTTTATCTACGACGGTGAACCATATTAAATCCGCAAGGATACAATAATGAAACGGGACGACTTTGTTATAATCATACTCATTCTTGTAGTTGCAGGACTGGTCTTATTCGCACCCCGTTCCGTGTCATCATCGCCGCGCGTTCAATTTGACTCGGTTCGTAAACACCCGTTTGATGTGTTTGCGGACCCATACCATCCTCCCGAACGCGAAAACCCATACTTGTTCGGACGCGATTATTCGTACCAGCAAGTTGGATTGTTACAGGGCGGCAACGGAATGATGCCTTTGTTTGGACGTCCCCATCCCAATTCGTCAAATCGGTGGGAGTATTACACCATGAATGGCGGCTTAAAACTGCCCATCACTATGGGAGGAAAAACGTGCAATTCCGATACAGGATGTCCGGAGATGTTGAGCGGTGAAAAAGGAGGAGGCGATGTGGATGTTTTAGGATTTGGGACAATGAAGTCGTTTATTTATGATACAGTTCAGTTGCGTCGTTAGAGCACCTTGTCAAAGTAGTCATATGCGTCTGACATATTTGAAAATCCAGCAATGGACGTGTCGTACTGTACAAACAGTTCCTGTGTGAAATTATGGGCGAATGTTGCAATCACCTTTCCAACATACCCCCACCATTCAGGAGATACTTGGTACATCACCCGCGCACCAAGATGAACTGCCTCCGCACCTTTGTACATAAGCACAGCAGTGTGGTCATTGGCAAACAACACGTCGCCGTGTGTCATGTTCATCCACAAAAGCATCATTTTGCACACTTAAATCCTCTCATCGCGCATATCCGTTTTAAAGGCAATTCCCTTTGACAACGAAGATGGCTTAAATCCGACGGTAGAATGCCGTCTTGATTTCGGCGTAAACGTCTTCTTAAGAAGCGGCTGAAACGCCATGTTTTTACGTCTCTGAATGCGCCGATAGTACATTTTGACCCATTCATAGTGCATGGTATCAATTGCATTACTGGACAAGTCAGCTTCAAAGTGATTGGACAGTCGCACCAGCTGTTCGCGAGTTAGTCCGTACACATAGCGCTTCATGTTTACGATCGTCCGAATGTGAGAGTTTGGGACATCATATTGCATGGTCGACACCTTATCCCACAAATCCGAC
>JACCDP011371443.1_pt1 | contig 13676 bp, 10 predicted proteins | sample 7445841 | NCBI WGS metagenome assembly JACCDP01 (sample SAMN15323441, study PRJNA562643) | freshwater metagenome | isolation source: river surface water | place: USA:Blue River Watershed | collected 2017-08-17
GCTGATTGAGACGGCAGGCATAGAAGAGGTGGTATCGAAATGTATAGCTGCAGTAACAGTATTCACGTGGAACTATGCGGCACGAAACCGCTTCATTTTTAGGGGTCCCCAATAAAAAATTTGGCTTTAGAGTCACTGCTTCGCAAACTCCGAGTAACATACTTAGCCTCGTATTTGCGTGAGCGCCCTAGCCGAACACTGAAGATAGAGTTATTCGAAACGGATCTGTGATATGAAACTCCTCGCCAGAGGGTATCAAAATAAGGACGAGGGACTTTGAGGGTATTGATACTATATAGTGAAGTTATGCCGTACAACGTGAGTATATTTCGAAGTTTAGCGGCCCGTGGAGTCAACCTTCACATAATTCATTGGGATAGAAAAGGGCGCAGAAGCGCATACAACTTTCCGCCAATCGAGGGGGTTCGAACATACAAAAGGAGTTTACTTGGTATAGCCCAAATGTTAAGGCTTGCGATAAAGGTAAATCCGTCAGTGTTAATCGTAAATGGTTGGATGGATCGATCCTACCTTTTGGTTGCGCTATTAGGGCGAGTGTTTGGGACTAAGGTTATTCTGGCTAGTGATAACGTTTGGATGGGTAGTAAAAGGCAGCAAGTTGCAAGACTGCTAGGTAAGCTGGGTTTTTTTCGGTCTCTATTCACTCACGCTTGGGTTCCAGGAGAACTCCAATTTGGTTTTGTGAATTCATTAGGAATTCCGCATGAACGGGTTATCTATGGGCTCTATTGCGCCGATATTTGTAGCCTCGGTGACATATATAGCCTACGGTGGCAGGGATCTAAGACGAACCCCAAGAGCACCTCTAAGGGTTTACGAACTATTTTGTACATTGGGCGTTTTGAGTCATGTAAAGGCGTGCTAGATTTGATCGAGGCGTGGAAGAACATAGAGCAGAAAATTTTAGGATGGCGTCTAGTCATGATCGGTTCCGGGAGTATACGGATATTGAGTTGCCCGAAGCGTCGAATTGAAGTCTTAGGCTTTCTGCAACCCGACGAGCTGAAAAATTGGCTTCTGAAAGCTGACTGCGCTGTAATACCGAGTCACACCGAGCCTTGGGGTGTTGTGGTTCATGAGTCTACAGCGTCTGGGTTGCCGATCATCGTTTCTGACGAAGTTGGATCGGCTTCGGTGTTTTTTTCTCACGAATTTAATGGGTATAGTTTTCAGGCTAGGTCGGTGGTGTGCTTGGAAAAATCTCTTTTAAAAATAGCGTGTCTATCAGAAGCGAAGATTAAATGGTTCTCGGAAAATTCGAGAGCACTTTCTCTTCGACTAACTCCGGATCTAGTTGCCGATGCGTTTCTCGCAAAATTTTGCCACTCTTGACGTGAAAATCATCGTATACAGACGTCCCGAAAAAATCAGTTTGATCAAGCTAACTCTGAAAAGCTGCATCGAGCGGTTCCCTAGAGTCATCGAAAATTTATTTTTAAGATCTTCTGCATAAATGTGTGGATTCGTAGGGACTGCCTCAACTCAGTTTATAACCGAGCGCGGTTTGTTACGTGTTGCGCGAGACACGCTTATTCACAGGGGGCCTGATGATAGTGGGGAATGGTGGTCGAGTGATGGGCGTGTTGGCCTCGCCCATCGGCGCCTGGCTATATTAGATTTATCATTTGCTGGTCATCAGCCAATGCAATCAGCTGACCGAAATTACTCAATTGTTTTTAATGGGGAGATTTACAATCATTCTGAACTGCGGCGAGAGTTGAGGGGGTACGGCTACGACTTTCGTTCCAATAGCGATACCGAGGTACTGTTGGCAGCTTACGCGCAGTGGGGTGGAGATTGTCTTTCTCGGCTCAACGGAATGTTTGCTTTTGCGGTTTACGATGCTCGACGGATGCAGTTATTTGCCGCACGAGATCGTGCCGGCGAGAAACCTTTTTTTTATTTTCAGGATAACGATACTCTCTATTTCTCGTCCGAATTAAAAGGTTTGTTGGTTCACCCTAGGCTCCCGCGGCGCGTAGATCCGGAAGCATTAGATTGCTATCTTGCTATGGGCTTTGTACCTGGCGATCGTTGTATATTGCAGGGCTATAAAAAGCTTCCGCCCGCTCATACGTTGCTATTTGATTGCAATACTGGATCTGTGACGGTCCGGCGTTATTGGCAATTACCGGAGACGGTAGATAGCACTGAAGTTGTAAGTGAAAACGCTTTGGTTGAAGAGCTAGCGATACTGTTGGAAGAAGCCGTTACTACACAGATGGTTGCTGATGTGCCGGTGGGTATTCTGTTGAGCGGCGGTATAGACTCGAGTTTAATTACGGCAATGGCCGTGCGTCACTCAAGCAAGGTGCGCACCTTTAGCGTTGGATTCCCTGGTCATGGAGCGTCAGATGAAACTCCTTATGCTCGCTTTGTCGCCCGCTTTTTCGGAACGGAACATACCGAACTCATCGCCGAGCCGACATCAGCAGACCTGCTGCCGATTCTGGCCCGTCAATTTGATGAGCCAATAGTTGATTCGTCTATGTTTCCAACATACCTTGTCAGCCACTTGGTTCGTCAACATTGCACAGTTGCTCTAGGAGGCGATGGTGGTGATGAGTTGTTTGCGGGCTACAATGGCTACAGCCGCCTGCTATGGATGCAGAAAAGACTTGTTTATTTGCCATACGGGCTACGACACCTCATCGCATGGACAGCAACAAACTGGTTGCCAGTTGGGCTAAAAGGCCGGAACTACCTGCAAGGACTAGATATCGATCTACGTTATGATCTCCCACTGCTCGCGAGTTACTTCGACTCGAATCACCGTCGACGTTTATTACAAGAAAGTTCTGGTCATGGTTTCGTTGCAGAGAAAATCCGGTCGGCTAGAGTTCCAAGACAACGCGACCTGCTGCAGCGCGCTACGCGTATGGATTTTGAAAATTATCTCCCCGAGGATATCCTTGTCAAGGTAGACCGCGCAAGCATGCTTAATTCACTGGAGGTGCGTTCACCGTTTCTTGACTACCGAATGATTGAGTTTGCTTTTGGAAAAGTACCCGCGCGTTTGAAGGCAACCGAACGTGATAGGAAGATCTTGTTGAAAAAGCTTATTGCGCGTGTGCTCCCTGCCGGATTCAATAGGGATAGAAAGCAGGGTTTTTCAATCCCACTTTCCTCTTGGCTTAAGCGTGGCCCTTTTCGCCAGCTATTTTGGGATACCCTGGAGTCCAACGATTGCCTCTTTGACTCAAAAACTGTTCGCAGCCTGCTCGCGGGTCAAGATAAGGGTCGCAGAAACGGAGAGCGGTTATTTGCGCTTGTGCAGTTTGAGCTTTGGAGAAAAATTTACAAGGTTAATCTTTGAAAGCCTCTTTGTGTGTTCACTCCGTCTAAATCAAGGTACACATCATGAATGAAAACTTTATTTCGCGATTGCGCTGCCCGCAGACGCACCAGTCGCTGAAACTAGAGGCCTCATCCGTAGGCGGCATATACGCACACGATTATTTAGTCTCTGAAGATGGACAGCATCGTTACCCGATTCGCAATTGCATTGTACGTTTTGTGCCGGAATCAAACTACGCCGATAATTTTGGTATGCAATGGAACCATTTTTCCAAAACACAACTCGACAGTCACTCGGGGGTTCCAATTTCGTCAGACCGTTTCTGGAAGGCCACTGGCTGGAATCCTTCCGACATGAATGACAAGTGGGTACTGGATGTTGGTTGTGGTGCTGGTCGGTTTGCTGAGGTTGCTCTAAATACAGGAGCTCATGTAGTTGCCTTAGATTACTCAAGTGCGGTCGATGCATGTTGGGCTAATTTAAAGCACCACAAAAATTTACATGTTGTACAGGGCGATATATACACACTACCTTTCGCACCGGAGTCATTTGACTTTGTATATTGTCTCGGTGTGCTTCAGCATACGCCTAACGTAAAAAAGGCATTTGCTGCGCTTCCACCTATGGTGGTCAAAGGCGGGTATCTCTGCGCGGATGTTTATTGGAAGCGGTTGCAGTCTATACTGAATATGAAGTTATTGTTGCGCCCAATGCTAAAACGCGTACCACAACAAAGATTATTCAATTTCCTAGCGCGAGCGGTACCGATTATGCTGCCGATCAGTCAGTTCTTGGGTCGCTCACCTGTTGGAGGTAAGATACTCAAGCGTCTTATCCCGGTAGCCGATTACACGGGCGTCCACCCACTCACTGATTCACAGCTCAATGAATGGGCGTTGCTAGATACTTTTGATTGGTTCGCACCTAAATATGATAACCCACAGACGGCACGCCAGATTCGTAAGTGGTTTGACGAAGCAGGGCTACTTGAGGTTCAGGTGTTTCACGGTGGTCATCTGGTGGGGCGTGGTCAGAAATAACCACCGCTGATTCAAAACACTAAGATCTAGTCGGATGAAAATTCTCGTAAACTGTGCCACTTTGCGAGTAGGGGGCGGGCTTTACGCGGGCGTTGGATTTGTTAGGGAAGCCCTCACCTCCGATTTGGGAGCTCTCCATGAATGGGCTTTTATATTATCTGAGCCTGTCTATTCTCAGTTAAAGAAGTTAAGGTTATCCTTCAATGGTTTTCAAACCCTTGTACTGGATCAATTTCCATCAGACTGGAGGCACCATTTCAAGATCAAGAGAAAGATGCTTGCATTCGAGCGGGATACAGAGCCTGATATTGTATACAGCATAGGCGCCCCATCCTATATAAATTTTAGAGTAAGCGAGGTTCAAAGACTAACAAACCCTTGGGTTACCCACCCTAATTTAAGAGCATTTTTTACACTGGGTTTCTGGGAAATTCCTAAGACGTTATTGACTGTTTTGATACAACGTAGGTTTGCCGCTCGATGTAAATTCTTTGTAACTCAGACTGATACGGCAAAGTCTGGGATTCTGAGGGTCACAAAAGGATCACCATGGAAAGTAAAGGTAATAACAAATAGGTTGTCGCCACTGTACGAGAATAGCGCTCGTGAGAGCATCAAGACAGATAAAAAATATATTTTTTGTCTCGCCGCACCTTATCGACACAAAAATTTAGCAATTGTTCCAAAAGTAGCGTTGATACTTCGGGGTCTGACAGCTGAAAAGTATTGTTTTATCTTGACCATTCCGTTTGGACATGAGTTGGAATCCAGAATTCGATCGGATATTGACAGGTTGGGTGTTTCGGATTCTGTTTTAAACATAGGTGAATTAGATCAGCAGAGTTGTGCAGAATGGTACAGAATGTCGACTGCTGTGTTTCTTCCGACATACCTGGAGACATTTTCTGTAACTCTATTGGAGGCGCTGTATTTCGATGTTCCGGTGATCACAACCGACCTTTCTTTCAACAGAGATGTTCTTGGAGAGACCGGGCTTTATTTTAAACCCGGTCAGTGGAAACGGGCTGCAGAGCAATTAAAGGTTGCTATTCTCCGGTCGCGCTCAGACGCCCGGTCTTCAGCAATATCTTCAGCTGACTTTTTTAATAAATATGGAAGGTATTCTGATGCTTTCTCTGAGACATTGAATTTTCTTTTATTTGTTAACTCGCGAGAATCTTCTTCCGAAACGTAAATAATTGAGCATGAAGTATAGGAATGCTATGAGCGCTTTAAATCGTGAATTGTCGTCTAAATGGATTTGCATATGTGCGGCATAGCGGGCTTTAGCAAGAGCTTGGTCGTTGGTGCGCCCATTAGTCATAATTTACTAGCGCAAACAACAGAGCAGTTAGCACATCGGGGTCCGGACAGCTCGGGGAGTTACCTTTCTTCTGATGGGCAGGTTGGACTCGTTCATACTCGCTTATCCATCCAAGATCTGTCTCCCATGGGCCAACAGCCTATGGCTAGTGCTGATGGTCAGGTTATTTTGGTGCTGAACGGCGAGATCTATAACTTTCGAGAGCTGCGCGTAGAGTTGGAGATCAAAGGGTATGTGTTCCGTAGTTATTCAGATACTGAAGTGTTACTGTTTATGTATCTTGAAGAGCGTAAGAACAACGCCGAGCCGTACTGCTTTCTTTCGCGTTTAAACGGAATCTTCGCCTTTGCAGTGTGGGATTCTGATTCGCAGCTGCTGTTCTTGGCGCGAGATGCACTTGGGGTAAAGCCACTTTACTTTTCGTCGGCTGCTCATGGCTTTGCGTTCTCAAGCGAGCTCAAAGCCTTGCAACTGCTGCAGCCGCAGTCTGGCGTTTTAGATGTCGGCGCGGTAAACCGCTACCTGACCTTTTTGTGGTGCCCTGGCGAACAAACACCCTTTCGAAATGTTAAACAGCTTGGGCCTGGCGAGGTTTTGATAGTACAGCGCGGGGCGGTTATTCAGCATAAAAAATGGTACCAGCTGTCTTCTTTTGCTTTGGCGCGGCGAGCCTCTCGCAGAGATGCTTTATCGGAACAAGAGGCAATTGGAGGTACCGAATTTCACCTGCGCCAAGCCGTGCGCCGTCAATTAGTGGCAGACGTCGCCGTGGGTGCATTCCTTTCTGGTGGTCTGGATTCAAGCGGCGTCGTTGCTTTTGCCCGTGAACAGAACCCTAACATTCGGTGTTTCACAATCGAGGCAGTGTGTGCCGCTGAAGAGGGATTGGCAGATGATCTTCCCTATGCAAAACAGGTGGCCAAGCACTTGAAGGTTCCCCTGGAAGTGGTGCGAATCGACGCTTCCCGCATGGCCCATGATCTACCCGCAATGGTCGTCCAGTTGGATGAACCCTTGGCAGACCCGGCGCCTTTGAATGTTTTGTACATCAGCCGCTTGGCTCGCGAGCAGGGAATAAAGGTTTTGCTCTCTGGCGCTGGGGGTGACGACGTTTTCACCGGCTATCGGCGCCACCGGGCGTTAATGGCCGAGAAGTATTGGTCTTGGCTGCCTAAGGCCGCGAGGCTGGGGTTGAAGCGTTTGACTAGCGGCCTAGATACCACCAAGCCCTTGAATCGCCGCATGCGCAAGCTCTTTAATGGTGCGGGCTTGGAGGGGGATGAGCGGCTGGTAAACTACTTCCGCTGGTTAGACCAGGCTGACTTGATCGCGCTGTACAGCGAGGATCTCAAAGCCGCATTGGGCGATAGCCGTGCGGAGCAGCCCATGTTGGATTTTCTGGCTGAACTACCGCCCGACACTGATCGGTTAGAGCGCATGCTGGCACTTGAGCAGCGTTTCTTTTTGGCCGATCACAACCTGATCTACACCGACAAAATGTCCATGGCCGTGGGCGTTGAAGTGCGCGTGCCATTTTTAGATCTGGATCTGGTTGAGTTCGCCGCAACCATACCCGCGAAGTTCAAGCAGCGGGGATCTGAGGGCAAGTGGGTGTTGAAAAAAGCAATGGAGCCCTACTTACCCAGCGAAGTGATCTATCGCCCGAAGTCTGGCTTTGGCGCCCCCTTGCGTCGGTGGATGCGGTTAGAACTTCGCGAGCTCTTGGGCGATACTCTGAGCGAGGGCAGCCTGCGTAAGCGCGGGTTGTTTGACCCCGGGGCTGTGCAGCAGCTAATACGGGCGAATGACTTGGGTAAGGTCGATGCATGCTATACGCTGCTATCGCTCATGTGCATCGAGCTCTGGTGCCGGCATTTTATTGACTATCCCGGCACTAACCCGTCATTACGAGCCCCTCCTGGAGCCCTGTCGGTCGGGGTGACTGGGTATCCATCACTAGTGAATTAAGTGTTCACACTATTTCGTTTCGTCCTCAACCACCCGCTTAATGCGAATGATAAATGGCGAGCCATTAAGCGAGTTTTTGAATGGCAGATTGCTTCTCGTCTAATGGCTGGGCCAATTGCGTTCCCATTTGTCGAAGGTTCAAAACTCTTCGCCATGCGCGGGCAGACGGGTGTCACCGGGAATTGGTACTGTGGTCTGCACGAACATTGCGACATGGCGTTTGTGCTTCACGCCTTACGAGACGATGAGACTTTTTTGGATGTCGGAGCCAATGTTGGCAGCTACACCGTGCTTGCTGCCGCAGGACCAAAAGCGCGCGTAATCACGGTTGAGCCAATTCCTCAGACTTTTGAGTGGCTGAAACTGAACGTTGCTTTAAATGATTTTGGTCATCGCGTACGCCCATTTAGGGTAGGACTATCAGAGGCGGTAGGTGAGCTTCGTTTTACAGTTGGGTTAGGTGCCATGAATCATGTTATCGAGAGCAAGGGTGCTATAGCTCAGACTGCGGAGGAAACCATTAAGGTGCCGGTCACTCGGCTTGATGACCTGGTGTATGACGATTGTCCGCGAGTGATCAAGATTGATGTTGAGGGGCACGAGCTAGCGGTGTTGCGCGGCGCTGAGAGAACCCTAGCGAACGCTGCGCTGCTTGCTGTTGTAATGGAGACGAACGGTAGTGGTGCTCGTTATGGATATTCCGATTCAGAGCTTGTGCGGGTGATGCAGGGGTATGGGTTTTCGATGTTTTCTTACGACCCGTTTGAGCGTCAGTTATCTCCAAGTGGGCTGGGGGGGGGTAATACGATCTTCGTACGCAATATTGACCTGGTAGCCGAGCGTGTGCGTGCCGCCCCGCATTTTCGTGTCGGAGAGACGGAGATTTAAGGGGATAACAGACCTGTAGCCATCCAAATCTGAAACATAACTCTTAATGAAACAACTCCTCCAATCCCTCAAAACCGGAGTCGGTGAAGTAGTCGACGTGCCAGCGCCTGCGCCATCATCGGGCCAGCTATTGATCGCAACATCATTTACATTGGTTTCTGCCGGAACTGAGCGCATGCTTGTAGATTTTGGCAAGGCAAACTTGCTTGAAAAAGTCCGCCAGCAGCCCGATAAAGTAAAGCAAGTGCTTGAAAAAGTTCGCACTGATGGCTTAATGCCAGCGCTCAATGCAGTTCGCTCCAAGCTCGACCAACCCCTTGCGCTGGGCTACTGCAATGCAGGCGTGGTAATACAAAGTGGTGCGGAAGGTTTTGCGGTGGGTGATCGTGTGGTATCGAACGGTAATCATGCAGAGTTAGTGCGCGTCCCGAAAAATCTTTGCGCAAAAATTCCGGATTCGGTGGATGACGAATCCGCATCATTTACGGTGCTTGCGGCCATTGGCCTGCAAGGCATCCGATTGGCGCAGCCCACAATCGGCGAAGCCTTTGTAGTGCAAGGGCTTGGTTTGATTGGCTTAATGACCGTGCAAATGTTGCGCGCCAACGGCTGTCGTGTGTTGGGTATCGATTTCGATTCAGCGCGTTGTGAGCTGGCCAGACAGTTTGGGGCTTCTACGGTTGATTTATCAAAAGGCAAAGATGCCATTGCTGCAGCTACTGAGTTTTCTCGTGACTATGGTGTAGATGCAGTGTTGATCTGTGCATCAACAAAAAGCAATGAAGTAGTGCATCAGGCCGCCAAGATGTGCCGCAAGCGCGGCCGCATTGTGTTGGTGGGCGTGGTGGGCTTGAACCTGCGCCGAGATGATCTCTATAAAAAGGAGCTTAGCTTTCAGGTTTCCGCGTCTTACGGCCCCGGCCGTTATGACCCGGCGTATGAAGAGCAGGGCCACGATTACCCTATTGGTTTTGTGCGCTGGACCCAGCAGCGCAACTTTGAGGCCGTACTGGATATGATGGCTGCGGGCACCTTGAATGTGAAGCCGCTAATTACGCATCGGTTTGCAATTGATGATGCCGCGAAGGCATATGAGCTGCTCGATACTGCGAGTGCGCTGGGTATTGTGATTGAGTATTCGGGGGGCGGCTCGCGCGACAGAACAGTCGTCATTTCGAGAGGCCCGAAGGGCGACGTGGCAATCCACGCTCCGAATGGATCGCCACTCGGCTCTGCCGCTCGCGTTGACGACTTGAATCCCGTCATCGGCTTCATCGGCGCTGGCAACTACGCCTCCCGCATTCTCATCCCAGCATTCAAGCAAAACGGCGTAGAGCTCGACACACTGGCTAGCAGTACTGGTGTCAGCAGCATGCACCACGGCCGCAAGGCGGGCTTTGCCCAGGCCACGACTGATCTGAACGCGATCTGGAATAGCCCGCGCATCAACACCGTGGTGATCGCCACGCGGCACAACTCGCATGCTTCGCAGGTGATTGCCGCACTCAAAGCTGGCCAACATGTATTTGTGGAGAAGCCGTTGTGTTTGACGCTGGGAGAGTTAGAGGAGATTCGCGCTGCATGTGGATCTCCACGGGCCTACAGCCGTCGCGATGACGACTCTAATTCCGTCATGGCGAGCCCCGAAGGGGCGTGGCAATCCACCGCCGCGACAGTCCGCCCCATTCTCATGCTCGGCTTCAACCGCCGTTTCTCCCCGCATATACAACAAATCAAACAACTGCTCGATACGGTTAGCGCGCCAAAATCGTACATAATGACCGTCAACGCAGGCGCAATCTCGGCGGATCACTGGACACAAGACCCGCAATCCGGCGGCGGTCGAATCATCGGCGAGGCCTGTCACTTCATCGATCTCCTGCGATTTTTAGCCGCTGCGCCAATTACCGAGTTCGATCGCAACTTCATGGCAAGTGCCACGCGCGATACCGCCACGATCACTCTGAAATTCGCCGATGGCTCGGTAGGCACCATTCACTACTTTGCCAACGGCAGTAAATCATTTCCTAAGGAGCGTCTCGAGGTCTTCACCGCCGGCCGGGTGCTTGCGCTTGATAACTTTCGCAAACTCAACGGCTATGGCTGGCCAGGCTTTTCCAAGATGAACCTTTGGAGTCAGGATAAGGGCCAGGTGGCATGCGTGAAAGCGTTTGTGGATAGTATCCGTCACCGAGACAAGGTCGAACCAACCCATCATCGCGAGGTGGTCCACCAGTCTCTGCGATCCAGCGGTCCAATTCCCCTTCCCGAAATCTTCGAAGTCGCCGAAGTAACGATCAAGCTAGCGAGCTGACATAGACATGCTCATCGACATCGTAGCTGGCGCTCGCCCCAACTTCATGAAGATCGCACCGATCATTCGGGCAATCGAAACGCGGCAATCGCAGGGCAGCGCACTGAAATACCGCTTGGTGCACACCGGCCAACACTATGACGCCCGCATGTCGGGCGATTTTTTTACCCAATTGGGAATTCCCCGGCCGCATGTCCACCTTGAGGTAGGTTCCGGCACACAGGCTGAACAAACCGCCGGAATTATGATTGGCTACGAAAAACTTTTGTTGCAAGAAAAAAGTAATCTTTGTTTGGTAGTGGGCGATGTTACTTCTACCATGGCCTGTGCGATTGCCGCACAAAAGCTTTGCGTTCTCGTGGCCCATGTCGAGGCGGGTATTCGCTCTGGCGATTGGACTATGCCGGAAGAAATCAATCGCATGGTAACTGACTCAATCACGAATTTTTTTTTCACCACTAGTGAGGTGGCCAACGACAATCTTCGCCGCTCAGGCGTTAGCAACGACCGAATCCTTTTCGTAGGCAACACCATGATCGATACGCTTTTGACGAATCAATCGCGTTTCACGAAGCCAGAATTTTTTGATTTTCTAAAGTTAAAATCTCGCGAGTATTTCGTGGTAACGCTGCATCGGCCTGCTAATGTTGATAGAGGCGACTCATTTAGTCGCTTACTTTTGGCCATTAGCAGCAGCGCGCGCGACATGCCTGTGGTGTTTCCCATTCACCCGCGTGCCGCAAAGACTTTGCGTAACTTGGGTGAACTTCCCGCGAACATTCACATAGTGGATCCTCAGCCTTACCTAGAATTTAATTATCTGGTGCAACATGCTAAGGCCGTGATTACAGACTCAGGCGGCGTGAGCGAGGAAACCACAGTCATGGGCATACCCTGCATGACCCTGCGCGATTCCACCGAGCGTCCGGAAACAGTGACCATGGGCACCAACGAACTGCTGGGCATCGACCCCGGTGCCCTTGCCACCGCCTTTGAAAAACTCTTTGCGGGGCGATGGGAGCGGGGTAGCATTCCTCCCCTGTGGGATGGCAAGACCGGCGAGCGCATCGTTACGCACCTGGAGCGCCTGCTTGTTCTGAACTAACCGCGTTGCTGTAACGTGCTGCGCCCCCAGCGTGCTCAAAAAATTAGACCTTTATTTCCAAACCCTGCGCCATTTACGGCAAGTGCAGATTTGTGGCCGCATCTGGTTTAGGCTAAAGAGAGTCAGACCACAGGTTTCAGCTGCACCGCCGCTTCGGCGCCGAATCAGACCCTGGATTCCCGTTGCGAGAAGAGAGCCAAGTCTCTTGTCCCAACGGGAATTCTTGTTTTTGAACCAGCCCGGCCTTCTCGATGAGATCGGCTGGGATGGGCCGCAGCGCGAGAAGCTCTGGCGATACAACCAGCACTACTTTGATGACCTCAATGCACGAGATGAAAATCAAAGGTATGGCTGGCATGAAGGGTTGATAGAGGATTGGGTGTTGCGGAACCCGCCAGGCCAAGGGGTTGGCTGGGACCCGTACCCAACATCGCTGCGAATCGTGAACTGGATCAAGTGGTCCCTGGGGGGAGGGCGGTTATCCGGCGCTGCTATTCAAGGCCTAGCCATCCAGGCCCGGTGGTTATCTCAGAGGCTAGAATTTTATTTGCTGGGCAATCACCTTTTCGCGAACGCGAAGGCGCTTGTGTTTGCGGGCCTGTTTTTCGAAGGGCCGGAGGCCGATGCCTGGCTAAAAACGGGGCTGGAGATTCTAGCCGACGAAATTCCTGAGCAAATTTTGTCCGATGGCGGTCACTTTGAGCGCAGCACCATGTACCACGCTTTGGCTTTGGAAGATGCCTTAGATCTGTTCAACGTCACGCGGTGCTATGAGCCCTCTCATTCGCGCAGCGGCCTAAACGCCACCGGCCTTGTGGCATGTAAACAGTCTTTAGAGAGACGAGTCCCCGAGATGATTCAATGGCTCAAGGCCATGCAGCATCAAGACGGTGAAATTGGTTTCTTTAACGATGCCGCCTTTGGTGTGGCTCCCTCTAGTCCAGAGTTAGAGGGGTATGCTGGGCGCCTGGGTTTCTCTCAGCCAACGGTCGATGATCCACTCGTTTACCTGCAGCACAGCGGTTATGTGCGGCTGCAAAGCCATGATGCTGTGGCACTTGTCGATGTGGCACCAATTGGCCCTGATTATCTGCCCGGCCATGCGCATGCGGATACCTTGTCTTTTGAGCTTTCCTTGGGCAAGCAGCGCGTGATCGTTAATGGGGGTACGTCTGTTTATGGAACAGGCCCCGAAAGACAGCGGCAACGGAGTACACGTTCGCACAGCACCCTATTGGTCGATAGGGAGAACTCCTCTGAGGTCTGGGCGGGTTTTAGAGTTGCGCGGCGTGCGCGGGTATTGGAATGCGAAGTGGGCGAGGGCGAACTGCTCTGGGTGAGCGCTGCGCATGACGGATACTCTCGATTATCGGGCCGGCCTATACATCGACGAGAATGGCGACTTTCTACAGGTACGTTTGAAGTACACGACACTGTGACTGGCTCAGGTACCCATTTGATCGACATTTTCTTCCACCTAGGCCCCGGGTTGATACCCAGGAAAGATGTTGATGGACGTATTCAACTGATTAATGAGAAGAGTAGCCTTAGCGTGGCTTCGATACTTGCATCAGAGCACTCTGCGCTGTGCTTTGAGCAGACAAGCTGGCACCCATTTTTTGGGAGGTCAGTGCTAACCTGGAGCGTGATAGTAAGAACGCGACAGACCTTGCCTTTTGAGCATCAGACTGATTTTGAATGGAATCGGGGAAATTGAA
>JACCDP010924134.1_pt1 | contig 13673 bp, 10 predicted proteins | sample 7445841 | NCBI WGS metagenome assembly JACCDP01 (sample SAMN15323441, study PRJNA562643) | freshwater metagenome | isolation source: river surface water | place: USA:Blue River Watershed | collected 2017-08-17
TACCTATTGAAGCATCCAGATTTTATCCGATATTGGGTATTGGAATGAATAATTGGAAACACATCACAATAACTGAATTAAAAAATTCAGTCGAAAAAAGAGGTGAAATCTTTGATGAAAAAAAATACTGCCTTACAGTTGGTCATGCGCACAATTTATATTTGCAGGCACTTCTCGAACGAGGTTTGCTTGGATTATCAAGCATCATCTTATTTATGACTTTATGGGCAAAGGAAATAATTTTAAGCTTTAAGAGAAAAAAGAATACTGATTTGAATAATATGACGCTTTATGCATCAATGAGTGCTTTCTTCGGAATTTTTGGGATAGGCGTAGTAAACTCTACACTTCATCATGAAAACGCTATCCTGGCTCTTTTAATTATTGGATTACATGTAATGCAAAACAAAAGCTTTAAAAAGACTTAGCTTTTTCTGACTAAGCCATAAATAACATTATTGGTTCCTTTGGCTCTAAAATTTTTCCAGTCTAACCATCCGAACTTTTTTAAATCACTTCTTAATGATGAATTATTTCCGTCAGAAATTAAAACTAGTTTAATCTCAGATGACGAATTAATAAGATCTGCATTAAAAGATGTCCAATCAGAGTTGGTTAGATTTTTATCGAGAATTCTTATTGCATTCTTAACTTCCTTAACAGAATAACTGGCTAGAATTTGAGGCATCACGCCATTCGTAACTCCTGCAACAAGTGTAGAAGAAGCAAATCCGTCCTGTTTAGCCTGAATAAGCGCTGACTTATAATCATAAATTTCTTCAGCTTCCCGAGAAAATGTCTTATAACTCCTGACATCTGGAATAGATTTGGGGAAATTTTTAGATTCTATAACGTTATAAGAAAGTAATAAAAATGCAATTAAAGGCAAAAACCTTTTTAAAATGCTTGAATTAAGCCAAGTAAAAAATATATAGCCTCCAAAGATAATAAATGGAATTATATATTCTGCCTTATAGCGAGCAACCCCCCATAAAACTGGTCTAATTGAAAAAAACATTAACATTCCTAAGCAAAATAAAAAACACACCATAGACCGATTAAAAATATAGGAGCCATCTTCCTTATTCTTAATAAAAATAAAAAGTAAAAAGCATAACCAAACATAACCAATATTACTCACAGCTGTTTCCCAAGGAATATTATTAGCTAATGCGAAAACTATCCTGTGGTATGTGGAGTAATCATAAGGAATAAATGCTGATTCTCCTGCACGGTAACTTGCGGGTGTTCCATATAAAACTCCTTTTAAAACTATTGGCAAACAAACGAGAAATGGTAAAAGGACGTAGATGTATTCTTTTGTTTCAATCTTAAGATATTTAAAGCTTGAAAAAAAATAAGTCATCAAAAATATTGGCAAGACTATAAATGCTGTAATACGCATCATTACAAAAATTGTAATGACAGATGAGACTGTAAACCAAAATAAAAAAAATTTTTTATCTATATTTAAAAATTTTATTAGCAATAAAGATAATAAAATACATGTCCATATAGACCCCTCTACAAGGCTCGCAACATGAAATAAAATGGGGATTGAAGTTAGAGCAAGAGATACAAAAAGAGCATTAAATCTACCCATTTTCTCAATTAAGCAAAGGTATGTAAAAAATGTTAAGAATATTAAGCCAATAAATTGAGAAATTCTAAGAGAAAAATCACTTAATCCAAACATGCTTGTTGATAGCCATATGGGAAAAAGTTGGAACGCAGGATGTAAATTATACCCGCCAGATTCATACAATATAATGCATCTTAAAGATATAAAAATAGCTATTAATAATGATGCTCTAACTACAAAATTTAGCCTAAGGTAATAAATTAAAGTAAATAAGAAAAAAACAATCAACAGACCAAGAATATCTACTAAATAAATTAATTTCCTAAAATTAAACTCATTTAAGTCTATGTAGTTCGTAATCTTTAATAAACTATATATTTCATGGCGCTTAGCCATGAAGCTATAGAATAATTGGTCTCCAACCAAGGGGTTGGTAAGCGAGTTGAAATTTAATGATAAAAACAAAGAAACAATTACAACTAATGAGCCCAGATCTAAAATAGCAACAGAATGGCGGGATGTAAGTATATTTTTTTTGAATTTACCAATATATACGAAGATGCCAAGCAAAAAACTTGTATATATAGTAAATGCTACTTGGGCTATAAATGAATATTTACCTGCTGCTTGGTATCCATAAGACCAAAATATAAGAAATGAAACAACATAGGCCCAATTAATTGATAAAAATATTTTTTTTCTAGAAATAATTAGATTGTTTTTTAGCAAACTAATCATTTAAAGATTTGGTTAACCTATATTTTTCAGCATCCCAATTTATCAATTCTTTGATAGATTGCTTACTTAAACAATCAATCTCAGCTTCTTCTGGCTGCCTTATCAATACATCAAAATAAAACCTTAACTGTGATTTTTGCGTATCAGTCACGCCTGCTTTCTCGTATAAGCCTTTCCCTAAGTCGAATATATAAGGAGGAGTTATATTATTATTCAAATCATCGATTGCTAAATTTACACCTAAAATTGACGGCTCTTCACCCAAAAATACAATTTGATCGGGGCAAATAGCCCATGATCTAAGAAGCTTAGAATGAAATTTTGGATTTAAGGAAAGCTGTGTAAGTTCTCGATCATGTGAATAAATATACCCATGATTAATTACATCATAATTTATTTGAGAATTATCAGGAATCAAATATGGCTGTATGTGTAATTTATTCTGAAATAATAAAAATAAGGCGTGCATAATATCTTTGATTTCAATAATATTATTTGCAGCAATCACTACTCCGTGATTTTTAAGGAATACTACATTAAGATTAGTTTGACAGCACAAAGCTGAATAAACTGCTGAGGCAAGCTTAGGTCCGGGTTTAATATAATTAATTAAACATGAATAAACACTCGGGATAGATATTTTTTTTTCTAAAAATTTTAAATCTTTCCAGATGAGGCGCGAAACAATTTCAACCGCATGAAAATGAACAACTATCTTTTGAGGAAATATAGCATGAAGAAGTGTTTCAATTGATGGCCTTTGTAAGCTTTCAATAGTAACTTTTGGCTCAACATCAAAAAAATTTCTACTTATAGCTTCTCTTAACGAAATTAAATCTACCGGTACAAATATATCTTTTATTTTAGCATCTGAAATCTTTTCGCCAGATGCTTTTATCCATAGAGTAGAGCCCTCCTTCCACGAAACATTTCCACCCGATCCTTGCACAAGAAGACGGTCTTTACCTACCAGATCACAAAAATTGAAAATTTCTTCTTCTATGTTGTAATCATTTCTATTCATACAGACAGACTAATTTTTTTTAAAAGCATGTGTAAATCATTAAACTTATTAAAGTATGCATCTGGCTTTTGATTTCCAGCACCTTTTTTAACGCCTTTATGAATTTTCTGAAGCGTTATAGCATCGATAGACATTCGAGCGCCTTGAATATCGCTAAGATGATTATCACCAATCATCCAAATGACTTTACCTTTTGGTTTTATTTTTTCTAGCGCAATTTCAAACTGTATTTTGTTTGGCTTATCGAATCCAGCTTCTTCACTCGTTACAACATAATCAAAATGATGGTCTAACTCAAAATAAACAAGCTTTCTAAATTGTATTTGAGCTGTTAAATCTGTAACAATCGCTGTAGGAATTGATAGAAGTCTAATTTCGTCTAAAAAATCTTTAACTCCTTCGAATAATTCTGAGTTATTCAAAAATGTTCTCCAGTAGGTTTGTTCTAAATCCAGAGCAATTAAGATTTGTGATCCAAGCCCTAAATTTTCTAACATGGATTGCATATATAAAAGTCTACTATGAGATCCTGCGGTACCAAAAAGTCTAGATTTAATTTTATCTCTTGCTTGATAAAATGCTTTATAAAAATCTTTTTCGCTGATTTTAAAAGTTCTTATTGCTTTATTTGCAACTGCATTTAAAGCAGATGTATGTGCTTTATCATATGAATACAAAGTATTGTCTAAATCAAAAAGAATGGCATCAGGTAAGGTTTTAAATCTTTTTTGGTTATTTAAAATCATTATAAAAGCCTTCTGTTAACTAATTGATTTATATGATATAAACTCACCAACTGCATTAAACCTGGGATACCGGCTTCCCATTGTGGAGATACGTCCAAAAACTGTAAGAAGCGCTTGCATAAAATTTCAGAAGCTAATTTTATATCCTCGGATTTTACATCCCCATCAATTGACATAACACTGCATCCATTGCTATCAAGAGCAAAGTCCACATGAAGGCCGCAGATTCCAATTAATGTACGATATAAAGAGCCCATATTCAAACCATCTTTTGTAGTAACAACTAGTCTTAATTGCGGCAATGGAGATTTTTTAAGATTCTTCAGAGAAATCTGACTCGTTGGCTGTATACTAAAAACTAAGTCTGCATATTTAATTTGCGGCTTAATGAATCGAATTGAATCAACTTTTCTATCTTTTAAATCATTTAAAACACTAATCTTAGATTTTTTTCGTTCAGTAGTATCTCTTTTAATTTTGAAAAACTTTCTTAAATCCTCATCAATATCAAGAAAGACTTTTAAATCAAAGCATTCTCTAAGCAGAGGGTTGGTAAATGTATGAAGTCCACTAACTAAGATCAAATCATTACTTTCTGCCTTTTCAAATGATTTTAACTTCCCACTTGTGTGATCATACTTTTTGGATAAAATTTCCTTTCCACCCTTTAGAAGAATAATATCTTCCAGAAATCTTTCCAAATCATTAGCCATAGGATTAAGATGTGTCATGAACTTCCAGATAGGCTTGTGTCTATCCCACAGGTGATAATCATCGCCAGAAACTTTTGTTGTATTAAATTCGCCAAAAATTTTAGTAATATTTATTACAAAAGTATCCTTCCCAGAAGCAGAGTCACCTGAAATACCTACTAAAAGAGGTTTTCGACTTAAACGATAGAAGTCGCTTTGAAAAAAAGCTTCTCTCCAAAAGCGCACAATTAATAAAAATCCCAATATAAAAATTGAAGTTTGTATCATTGTTTCAAATAGAAAATGACTTACAAATCTTTCAAGTAAAAAAGTTTTATTAAAAAAAACCTTTAAGGGTGTGGTTAATAAAGTTCCGAATAAATAAAGGGATGAAAATAAGAGAATTAGAAATGTTGTTATTCGGCCACTAATAGATTGATAATTTATTAAAAACGGAATGCACCATAAAAACCAACCTAACATACATGGAATAAACAAAAGGATCATAAAAAAAGTAATGCCTATTGCCGAAAATAGTAAATCAAAATTGAGGCGCTTTAATCGCCAAAAAAAATAGGTCATTAATACATAAATCAATGGAACGATATAAATTACAATGCCCGTGCTAAGTTTCAAAGTCAAATTAAGTACTTTTGATATTTCAGGATTTTGAAATAACATTTCTATAGCTGCAGGCGAAAATATAAATGGAGTAAATAAAACTAATAATGTAAATATAAATACTTTAAGAAAACTTAAAAAGTCACCACGCAAACTTTTATTAACATATAAATAGATCAATATAAAAGGAAGAGCCATTCCCATGCTAATTTTTGCTGAAATCGCTATAGCACTATAAAATCCCGACCAATTAAGCTGATTACGCTTGATATAAAACAATGAAAGCGACAAAAACAATACAGGAATAATATCGTTAAGCCCAAGCCCATAAATTGCAAAAATTACAATTGGTGAGAGCCAGTAATAAAATAAAATTATTTCATCTTTTTTTATTAGCTTTTCTAGTAAGCCAAATAAAAGAAGATCTGCAACAAGTAATGTAAATTTATATCCCGAAATTAATGAAACCCCTAAAAATTTACAAAAAATAGAAGCTGGAAGTAATGCAAGCCACATCGCATATCCATAAGGAAAAGCAAGATTAGATCCCTGATTTTCTAACCAGGTTGACCAAGGATCCAAAGTAGGAGATAAAATACTTTCTGATAAAAAAGGAACATACCAATCAGTTATTGGCGCTGGGAGAAATAAGAATAAAAAAGCTAACCTGACTAACAAGCCAAGTGAAAAAAAGAAATTAAACTTAAAGTTAGTCATTTTCTATTTTTTTTTAAACTTCCCAAGAACGAGGATACTTGGTACAAACTGCATCAAAAAAAATGTTATTTTCAAATAAGTGGGTCATCAATTTTGGAATTTCATCTACCGACGCTCTTCCATGTAATTCGGGTGACACTAAACATAATTTATACCCCAAGAGTTTGAGCTCTTGAATATCCTGAAATTTTAGCGGAAATCTATTAAAGCAGTCTATCCATACCCATTTTACTTTTCCAGCTAAATTTATCGCCGTATTAATTGACTCAAATTCTGAAACCCTTACTGCAGAGCGACCGTGACATACCTCAGAAAATTTCAGCAAAAAAGGAAACGATTGGTCTAAAAAGAAATAATTTAAGATTCCATGCGCTTCCATAATCTTAATTAAACTTGATTCCAAACCTTCTTCTTTAAGGTTTAGTATTAATGTTCCATGCTTATATTTTTGTATCCATTCAAGGAAGTCTTCTCCACCGATAAATGGATCATGCTGAAGAATAAGCTTGCTTCCACTAGATCGTATATCAATTTCAGCACCATATTTAGTAGGCAAAGATAACAAATCATTTAATGAGTTTTGCCTGTGTATTATGATTTCCATGCCCTAGTTTAATGCAAAAGTGTTAAAACTGTAGCAAGATCTAATTATTTTTTTTAAAAAGATCATCGTAATTTAAGAAAAAATATAATCTTGAATTTAGATCTAATGTCTTACGATTGTAACCATCGTTGAAATTCCGCCCAAAATAATTTCCCTCAATATAATCGCTAGTATAATTTCCATACGACCATCTAGAAATTTCCAGCAAAGGAGCTATTAAGGTATAAACGAGAAATGAAGTTATAAATAACTTAACAACAATATATATTTTTTTATTGCTGGCTAAGCTAGAAAAAATATAAAAAGAAGAATAAACTAAAAAAAATGAACCAAAAAAAATACCGGCCAACCAAAATCTTGTTAATTCTCGAGTATTGCTACCATAATCAACAAAACTAGATATAAAACCACCAGTAATAAATAATGCAAAACCAACCAAATAAAATCTAATTGTTTGATAATTAATTCCTAAAGAAAAGTTGGATTTAGCTAGAACTAAAAAAATAAAAAATCCTAGGACACAAAAAAATAATCCATAGAAAATTATTTTTAAGGCTAAAAATCCCTCAAAATACCCCCCCTCCCCAAAAAAATTAATGAAATCAGGCTGTAAAAGTTTACCTATTTCTGTAAAATATTCATCAAGGGTCAAATGTTGATACCACGCAGTATTTGGCCAAACAAAAACTTTAGGAAATTTACGTAAATTAAACGTATTTGAAGAAATATCAGCTAAAGATTCTATATTTGTATTAAGGGCAGTTTTAAATCCGAATAATTTAAGGGAAAAATAGCCAACAATTAATATAACTAGAAATAAAACAATATTTTGGTTGAAATTGTAAGATGGTTCTTTTTTATCTGAAAATATAAACCTAAATAGATATTTTTCTAGGAAAACAATAAAAAATAATGAAAATATGTAAAGAATAATTACATGGCCACTTATTAATGGCAAACTAAAAAGAAGTGCGCAAATAAACACTAGCTTTTTTAAAAACATTTCTTTTTTATAACATACTTCGGTTATTTCTAAGGTTTCATTAAGCAGCACTAAAAAAATTCCTAATCCAATTAAGGTATCTAAATTTCTAATAAGAAAAATTGTTGTGCCAGAGTCTACAAATGACGAATAAGTTAAAGAAAGCCCCTGGGCGCCAAAAAAAAGTACGAGAGTGGCTTGAATAGCCCTGGAATTACTAAAATTAAATTTTTTAAAAAGGCCACAAATTAAAACAAAAAAAGCCGCTAAAGAAAATGTCATCCAGGTAATTAATTGCAAAAAAGCACCTTTAATTTTCAGTAATTGTAGAATTTCTGTAAGTGCTGATTGGCCTACATTTTGTTTCATAATTGGAAAAATATTATTTATTGAAGCTTCCAATGAAATATTTGCTGCGCGAAAACCATGCACAATAGTAGTGCCTCCAGCCCAAGGATCAAAGACAAAATTATTTTCAATCACTTCTCTTGGTATTGGAACTAATGATAAGTACAGGTAAATAAAATAATAAACTAGGAAAATTATATATATTGCATTGTAATTAAATACAATATTCCACGTTGCCTTAGTAATCTTTTTTAGATATGCTAAATGAGCAAAAAAAGATAGTGTTAGTGCAATATAAAGTGCAAATTTGGCATTTTTTAGAAAAAGAAAAACAACAGCCCATAAAAGCAAAAAATGGGACATTCCAACAAAAAATGAGGCTCCAATGCTTAGACAAGCATTCTCCTTAATTGTTTTAAATGATCTATACCCCAAAAAGACAAAATGAATTGAAAGTAATAATGTAACTAAGACAATCTCAAAGACTTGATACAAACTAACCATTTTAAATTAATTTTTTTTTAATTTATTTTTTAATTCCAAACTATACTTTAGGGTACGAAATATAAATTTTAATTTAGACACAATCCCTACATTCCAACTTGAAACGCCCTTAGCTCGCGGCCCAAAATAAACTAAAAACCGATAGATTCCTATACGTTTAGTTTTTGCTAAATAATAGACATACAAATCAAGAGAGAAATCATATGGCGGTTGCTTCCAAGACTCGTAAAAACTTCTAGAAAACATAGTAGGTTGTGCATTAATATCCCAAAGCAGCTCTCGCAGTAATACAGACTCAAAAATACTCATACCTATTGTAAAAATAATTTCTTTTATGGGCCTCCCAAAACGTCGGCCTTTTACAAAGATATTATTACCATATTTTTCAAATAATTTAATACCAATATTTATATCAGAAGGATCAGTTTGAAGGTCTGCATGTGTCCAAGATAAAATGTCACCTTTTGAAGCCTTGAGTCCTTGCAAAATTCCATAGCCATAACCCAAATTAACGGGAACACGAATCGACCTAATTCTAGAATAATTCTGAATCAAACCTTTAATAACTTTATCAGATTCATCTGTTGATCCATTATCAACTAAAATTATCTCAAAAACTCCATTATCAATAAGCTTGGAACACTTATGAAATATTAGAGGAATATTCTCAGACTCGTTATAGCAAGGAATTATTAGAGATAATTTCATTTGGGCATTGATGAAATAATATAAACTGAGCCGCCCATCCCGTACGTGAAAACTTGTCTGACACTAAATCCGAATGCCTTGACAAACTCATTGAAAGCTCTAGCTACACCTGCTTTGTGCGAGCCTTTATATGAAAAATAATCATCTAATATAATAAATGTTCCTTGCTGAACAATAGTACAACAAAAATCCAAAGCTTCTTTAGCGCTAGAATATGTATCGCTGTCGATAAAAATAATTCTAGCTTTTCTAATTCCAAAAGAACTTGGGCCATACTTTAGAGACTCGCTGAAAAAGCCTTTAATCAATTTAAATTTAAAATTTCCTGCCATATTATTGATTCTTAAATTAACACGATCAAAATCAGACTTAAAATTTTCATCAACATAATATTGATGATTATCACTATCTGCTACATCACCAAATCCAGAAAATGAATCAAAGCCATAAAATTTTATTTTATTCAATTTATTATTAAAACGAAGATGCTTTCTGGCACAACGAATCGAATGGGCGAAAGAGCTACCAGTAAAAACTCCAAATTCAAGATAATCGCCCTCTAAATCTTCTATTGCTGAAAGATAGTGAACTTTCTTGAGCGCATAATACTTCTCTAAATTATGTGTCACAGCTGGGTTAATTCCGGCTATAAATAAAGAAGCAAAATCCTGAAGAAAATTTAATTTATGTAAAATACCAAATTTAGATTTCATTTTAATTCCCTTTTTTAAAAACTATGAATTTCAACCCAAAAAAATTATTAATTACAGCGTATAAAGCACCGATAATCCAACTAATTTTAAAATCTAAAAGATAATGATTGCTGAAATACTCGATTAAGGAAGTCATACCAAAGCCACCGAAAGCATAAACAAGAAAAAAACTACTGTACGTCCTTAAATTTGAATTTCTTCTATCCAGAAAAACCCAAGTTTTAGAAAAATAAAATGAAACAATAAGTCCTGCAATATATCCTACTATCGAGGATAAATTAACTGCAGAGCCTGAATTAAAAAGCAAAAAGTAAAAACAAAAATTTACGATATTTGCAAATAAACCAACAACTATAAATTTAATAAGGGTCAAAAAATTATTTTGGAAAAATATAAGGCGGTCTAATTTCTGCCGATTTTAGTATTAATTTCTCAATAGAATCTTCAGGGACAAGCATATCGTGCTCAATTTGATATGGATGAGACTTCCATTTATGAAAGCAAGACTGCCAATAGTCAAAAGTTTTAAGGTCATTGGGGGTGCCCCAACATAAGTAACTTTCTACTTCAAACAACTTACATGTTAAACCCATTTGTATAGCATCATTAATACATGAGTCTAAATAATACTCTCCATTTACCTTACCAGACCTATCAAAAAGTTTTCCTAGGGCAATACGTAATTTATCTAGATTTTTAAATGTAAACATTCCGAGCACAATAGGATCATTAGCTGGATTTGAGAAAGGCTGTTTAACAGAGATTTTTTTTATATTTCTATTCTCATCCGCATCAATCCAGCCATACATTTTGGGATTTTTCTTGGCATTGGAAAACCTTCGAAATCCCCAAACTATAACATCCACACTATTATCGATTAAAATGTTGTCAAATTCATTTTCATCGTAAATCACAGCGCTATCACAAACACCGATTGTTATCGGTTCTTCAATTATAGAACTGTTAGCGCACAACAAATCTAACCCAATAAGTGCTGTTCGAGCCTGTCCATCTGTAGTGCCTTGTATTGGATAAACTATTGAATTTGGAAATTGTACAGTTAATTTCTGTGAAATTTCGTCGCACCCATTCATTTCAGATCGTAAAACAAATACATACCTCAGAGCGGAAGGTAGGCTATTTATTGACTGTATAACCATTGGCAAACCTGAGACATTAATTAAAGGCTTGGGAAGATTGTATCCTTCGTCAGAGAACCTTTTACCCATTCCTGCCATAGGCACAACCATGCTGCCTTTTGGCTTAGATAACAATTTTTTTTTCTTAATTAATTTTAGAAAAATGTCAGACCACATTTGGTAATCAGTCAAGTCTTCGGGCGTCCCCCATTGCATAAAATGTTGCAAAGGATAAACCACAATCGAACATTTCTTTTCAAGTAAAGGCTTATATGCAATGCTAACGTAATATTCACCGCCAACATTTAATTGTTTATCTAAAATCTCCTGAAATGCATCAATCATAATATTAGCTTTCGAGAAATAATATGTGCCACTTGATGCAAATTCATCCATTCTATTTAATGTAAATGGCTCTTTTTCTTTAATGTCTTCAACCCACCCATTAGTATGTTTTAAATAAGCATAATTTGTTGAACCTAAGCTATGAGGATGAAATCCTTTATATGCTGGTATAGCGCCAATACATTTAGATATCATTACAAATTGTTTAAAGTGCTCCCAATCCCAGTAACAACTAAAATCACAATAATTAACAATCACAGGTCTATCAGGATTTAAATAAGATTTAATTTCCAAAACAGCATGCACAGGGCCTAATTTGTGTGGATTAATTCCAACTATACGCGCATTAGGGCAATAGTTTTTAAGGATCTTTTCCATGTTGTAATTGCCATTATTAAGATGCTCTTTATTACAAATAAAAATAAAATCCGTTTCTCCGGGAAACATATCAATAACATGGGCGATTATCGGCTTTCCATCAACTTCAATTAATGCTTTTGGCAAAGCATAGCCTGCTCGACGAAATCTTTCTCCATAGCCAGACATTGGAACAATTATTTGCATATAGATTTATTCAGATTATTCATTAAAATATACTTTATTCAGAATAAAAAACTTCGGAAGCATTGCGAGCATCTATGAACTCATAGACAATTGTTTTTTTAATGGCATCTGATAGAGAAACTGCGGGTTTAAAGCCAGTACTTTCAGCTCTCGAAGAGTAAACTGAATTTGAACAGAACTTTTTAATTCGAATTGAGCTTATCGTAAATTTCTTGCGGAAGATAAAAGCAAGAAAATCAAACCCATAACCAATCAATAATCCCAGCAAATAGGGAATTCTTAATTTATATTGACGAGATCTTCCCAAAATACTATCAATACGCTCAATTAACGACCGCATGGATAAATCAGGCTTATCAACATAATTGTAAATAAAAATTCCAGGTTTAAATTTCATAGAAAACTCGATAAACGAAGCTACATTTTCAACGTAAGCCATGGACTTACGATTTTTTCCATTTCCAATCATAATAAATCTTCTTGAAGCCACTTGTTTGAACAAATTAAATACATTTCCGCGATTTTTTTCACCAAAAACAACAGTTGGCCTAATAATAACTAGTGATCTTAGGTTCGGGTCTTCTAATTGCCATTTTTTGTAAACTAATTCAGCTAAGTGCTTTGTTTTACCATAATGATTAAAAGGATTAATTTTTCCATTTTCACCAACACCAATCCTAGCAAATCCATAAACTGCTACTGAACTTGTAAAAATAATTTTTGAAATATTATTGCGCCTAGCAATGTCGCAAACATTTTTAGCCCCCGCAACATTAGTCTCGTAATATAATGAAGTAGGCTTAACGTCATCACGATGTTCAGCTGCGAGATTAACAATAATATCTTGGCTTGAAAAATCAGGAATATTACTTTGCTCTCTCACATCCAAATATATTCTTTTATTAGGAAATGGTTTGCTTTTATTCTTATCTAAAATTAAAAAATCTTTTTTAATTTTAGATAATCTAGAACATAATCTAGAACCGATGAAGCCACTTCCGCCAAATATTAAAATGGTCATATAAATTAAATCTGATGTTTTAAAAAAAGTCCATAAGTGTATCCATAGTTTACAAATCCAAATCTTTTGTAAAATAAATCAAAAATTCTACAAAATAGAAAAAGATTCTTAGCAAACAAGAACCTGTATAAATAATTTGGAATTCTAACCGATTTCAAAAAAACGGGATCAAAACTTACAATCTTATCAATTTTATCAATTTTATTATTTTCATATGCTAATTGTACTTTATTTACAAAATCAAAAGATTTTGTAAACAATGGACAGTTAGAACATTTTGCATTCTGAATAAAATAAGGTCTAAAAATAATTGAATTTTTTTTGAAAGTTAGAAAAAATTCTTTTTCTAAATGTTTTTTTAATTTTACGTATTTGTAATAGTTGTACTTGTCATCTAACTCAACAACAGCAGAACTTAAATATATTATTTTTTTAAAAGATAAAGATGATTTAATTTTCTCAAAGAGAATTAAATTATCTCTTAGATTTTTAGAAAAGGATCCGACTATAACCAGATCAAAACAAAAAGTTGTTTTTTTTATTTCTTTATGAGAGATTGCAATTAATGAAAACTTCTTTGACAAATCGTCTTTAGTCTCAGTAAAAAACCTTGAATTTTTCCCGA
>JACCDP010976879.1_pt1 | contig 13672 bp, 7 predicted proteins | sample 7445841 | NCBI WGS metagenome assembly JACCDP01 (sample SAMN15323441, study PRJNA562643) | freshwater metagenome | isolation source: river surface water | place: USA:Blue River Watershed | collected 2017-08-17
AAAAAAAAAAAAAAAAAAAAAAAATGGAAAAGGAAAAGTTACAATTCTCGACCTCATCTTTTGGCTGCGGATGGGGCCTAAATAAGAGAAATGGGATAGCTATTTAGTGCAGACTATACATCATCGAAAGAATGATGAGAAGGAAATATAACTCCTGAAAGGGGGCTATAGTTATATAGAATGGGCCTGCAAACAGACATCGGAAGGGGGCTGTAGGCTCTTTCCTGGCGGCCCACCAAGAAGCCAAAGACCACCTCCGCTCGACTCCAGCGGATAGCTCTACATGTCTACACAAACGGCGCTACGTTTGAATGTGTTCCAATGACAAGACGGACAAAAGAGCGCCAGGGACACTGAAGCCACTGATCGCCATTACAATAGGCCCACAATAGCCGCTCAAAACCCGCCTCTCTTTCTCCAGAAAATGGGAAAAGACCCGCCGCCGCCATCTTCCACAATATATATGACCCCCTTCTTCTTCTTCTCCTTCTGCTTCTTACTTCTTCCTTTCTCTCTCTCTCTCTCTCTCTTTAGGCTATTCTTTAACTGGTTTCAATGACATTCCTGGGGCTTGTCGGCACTCTGTCTACCTCTGCTGCTGTGAGTTGCCGCCATCGACGATTCCTTTCACAGACGCACACAGGGGGGAAATACCCCTCATCATCAACAAGAAGTCTTTAGTGAGAAAGAGCGATGGGCCAGAGAATCTGCTGTGCTCTCTGTACCTGATGGCCCGTGAGAAAACAAGACTTGACCCTCTGCAGATCAGCTTATTATATTGTTGTTCCCAGTTCCTTCCGTATATATGTATACACACACACACACTATGCGCCTCCATTTATCGAAGATTTTTAATCCACTTACCCACACAGACTGCTGAATCTCCATTCAACTTTTTAAGAAAGGAAGAATCGACTATATTTATAATCTCAAGTACTCGGACTGGATTAGTTTATGTGATTTTTCCCTTAAATCTGCCAAGGGAATATCCCTCATATATAGGTCTGTGTACATGAAATCTTTTTGGCGTGTCTGTTGTAAAATATAGTGGCGGCGCCTGCCCTTATTTAAAATCAGGTCGAATTATCTTTGTCATTTTTAAATCTCGTTGTCATCTATTGTAGCGGCAAACTTTATACATTGTAAACTCAGATTTCAATAAGCAAAAGCTTATTCTATGGAGGATGCCCTTTGCTCTTTTAAGTCGGCTCTCATACGAGTTTTGCAAGTTGTTGAAAATTTTAATTTAAATTCACCGATGAATGCAAGAAATAGACCGACTGATCTACATCCTGTATACAGGCTTTCGTGGCGCACTGGAACTCGGAGAATGTCTCTTCGCTTGAGCATTCTTTTCAATTCGTATGCCGACGAGCACTGAATGAACACAGGATGAACTCGGTCAGAGACATTTCAGAAATAATATACAGGAGAAAACAAAAGGCTAATCAATAGAAGCAATAGCTTTGTCCTAGCCTATACTGATGTAAATTATTGAAGAATAACCGTGCAAACCGACAAAACAATAGATGTTATTCGGTGATGAGAGACATGGCCTTCCTATGTAAAAAAAACTTTCCCTTACCTCGACTGGGCACGAAGCATTTGGATGTCGTGAAAAAGTTCTCATTTGTGTGAGTACAAGTCCAATAATTAAAAATCTAGCGTGAAACGACCGAGTTGTATACCAATCGAAATCAATTTTCCTTTCACTAACTAAAGGCATGAGATAATAACATAAACGCCGCTCGGTTTGTTGCCAGCGACAACATATAAAAATTCCGAAAGGAAATAACCTTCCGCGTGCCTTCCAATGCCGAGCTGCTCCTGGTGGACGACTGCTCTGGTGCCAGAGACCGCCGGCATCGTCTCTGTCAGGGGGTTTTCAATAGCAGCATTGACACAGACAATCGAGTTGCGAATGAAGCGTGTCCAAATGAGGGGGCTTTTACCCATCAGTGGTCTATGGGTACGTACTATAGTACAGCAAAACGTACATATAGTATACATGTGGCACCAGGTGTGGCCGCGTCGGCATTCCCCTCAAAACACATGCTCACATCGCAGTCAGTCGATACCGCACAGCTCGTAAGGTATATAGCTAAAGTGGTATAGGCCTACATAGTGCATACTGTTTTGGAGCCCGATCGACAAAAGTAAATGTGTAAGTAAAAGCAAAAGGACAAGGAAACATGAGAGGACATCATGAATGGGAAACACACCAACAGGAAGAAGAAATAAAAAGGGTCCGATTGGACAAAAGGTTCGCCACCCGCTTTGCTGCTCTCTATAAGTCGCGTACTACATAGCAAGTATTCCCATCGAAAATGGCCAAACATTTCAGAGTCAAAAAGTTTCTTTTGTTATGAACGCCCCATACACACACCCCTTTGATCATCATCACAATGTAGATAGGCCTAAACGGCGATACTTTGGACGAAAGCCGACACTATATGTTCCAAACTGAGGGGCGAAACAAGAATATATATAAGAGCGGAAAAGAGTTGCTCGCCTCTCGCATCGGTATCGCGCGCATTCGACCGCCGCGGAAGAATGACAATCAATGAAAAGGCTGTCTATATGGGGTCCACTATTCAGGGATGCCGATTTCTCTTAAGTTTGCAAGGAAAACCTTCCTCATCATGTGGTTTGTAGATTGTTCCCTCTCCAATAGCCGATCGATTGCTTCATTCACCCCTGCGCCCCATCACACAAAATCACGAATCCACATACAGTACAAATGTGTTTTTCTTTTGGATTGTTGTAGCCCTCCCTTTGAGAAAAAAAGGTGGCCCGCTTCTCTAGAAAGAAGGACATGCCATACCAACAGGACTTCTTACTGTGTTTGCGGTTTCTCGAATAAGGAGAAGGGGGTTCCTGTTTTCTTGAGTGTCCATTCCCGGATAAGATCCAATATTGCACGTATATTGTTCCAATATAGTTTTTGTGTAGGGATTCCGATATACAATATCCGATGCTGGTGCATGATTGTACCAGCATCGTTTTCTAGAAAACGGAATTACGGTGCTAATACCATAATGTACCAATATCGTTTCTGGTCTGTTTTTCCTTTATTTTCAAAAGCGTTTCTATCATCGATTCCGGGTTCAAACCCAATACTGCACCAACACTGTTTCTGGTATTTTTTCCGTTATTAAAAAAAAAACATGTCTTATTCCGAATCCGGGGTTAAACCAATACTGGCCCGATACAGTTTTTGACATTTTCCCCCATTTCTTTAAAAGCCGTTTTCTATTCCGATTCCGGGGTTAATCCAATACTGGCCCGATAAAGATATTCAGTTCATTCCATTTATTTTTCCTTCTATTTAATTTTTGCCTTAATATGTGGTAATAACGTTTATCTGACATACACCCGAGAGGTGTCTAACACGCTATGTTTTTATGGCGGTCGGGACTCGAACGATTTCCCAATAGCTTCGCCTTCCCCAGTTACTGACAGTGCGCGAAGAAGTGTTCAAAGGTGTTCTTGTTCGTTGTTGTTTTGTTATTTATCTCATTTCCCAGACAGTTAGTTATTACAGTAATGTTTAAACAATCGAAGTGGCAAAGGAGATACAAAATAAACCGGGCTCTTAAAAACTTTGTTGAAGCAGAGAAAGATGCAAGACTAAAGCAAAGTTCTCAAGCTGGGTACGTATTACCATATAAAGGGTTCTCATCTTCTCGGTTGTAAAAACTATATATAGGTTATTCATGTATTTTGTTCTGAAATCTAGTTATATAGACGGTTTCAAACATTGGTACAATGATACATGTAAAATATTGCTTTCTACTCGCAATAATAGTCCAAAATAGATGTTTTAAACTGATATTTCCAAAATATTTTCATAGAACTTCAACACAAGAGATTCCACCGGTACTGGCGGTACAACAGAACACTTCTGTCAGCATAGACAGCGATAGCGACAACCACAACATTAATGACAGCGGCGTTCTTCCAAACTCGTTTTCAATTCAAGTACGAAATATTAGAAATGATAATGTTTCAAGTGAAGATAGTGTAGACGAAAGGCAAGAAACGCAGGGCAGTAGCAATGATTCGGAAAGTGAATCATCTACATCTATCCCAAACGCTACGAAACCGATCACTAATGAAGAAGTTGTGAGACGACTGGCGCTATCGTATTCAAGGAAGAACATATCTCTCAGCGGACTACGAGACATGGCCCAATTGGCTCGGGATATGGGTTACGACATTCCAAAAGATCCGAACACATTATTGAAAACCCCAAGAACTAAAGTAGGAGACAAATCTTTCCACCACTTCTCACTTCCCGACGGAATCATTCGAAAACTGAAAAAGGGAATAATAGACCCGCACAACAATGTCATCGAAATTCAAATTAATATCGACGGAATCCCTATTTTCAAAACTCATTCCATTGAGATGTGGCCTATTTTATGCCGGGTGATAAGCGCATCAGACAGTGAACCGTTTGTAGTCAGCATACATGCTGGGCACGGAAAACCGAAGAGCGCAGAAGATTTTCTGGGACCATTTCTGACAGAAATGATGAAGCTGCAATCGGAAGGATTACATTTTGAGGGAGTACAATTTGCCGTCGAGTTGCGGGCGGTTATTTGTGATGCCCCTGCTAGGCAATTTGTGAAAGCTATCAAAGGGCATGGTGGCTACGGAGCTTGTGAGCGTTGTACTCAAACAGGCTTTCACATCGAGGAACACAACTGTAGAGTATTTCCTATACTTGAAAAAGTTGTCCTTCGCACAGATGTGTCCTTTCGCAGGCAAATTTCGAAGAATCATCATACTGGAAAAAGCCCATTCTTACCTCTGAGGATTGACATGATATTATCATTCCCCTTGGACTACACGCACCTTGTTCTCCTTGGCGTATTCAAAAGACTTATATTGATTTGGACTGGAAAATGGCATAAACAGAAACTGAAACATAAACTCGGCATTAGAGAACGACAAAATATAGACGAGAAACTTGTCCAGATTCGGAAATCGTATCCGAAAGAATTTCATCGGAAACCAACAAAGATCGATCACATAAAACAATGGAAAGCTGTCGAATTAAGATCGTTTCTTCTTTATTCTGGACCAGTTGTACTAAAAGGAAATCTGTCAAAAGAAAAGTATGAACACTTTCTTTACCTTCACTTTGCCATCAGAATCTTGGCATCACCATTGTTGTGCAAAAAGTATTCAAGCCTAGCCAAGGAATGCTTGACATACTTTGTGTATCAGTTAGGGAAAATTTATGGCGTTTACCATTTGATATACAATGTCCATTCGTTGATTCATTTAAGTGATGAGTGTGACGTTCATGGCCCTTTGGATCGATTCTCGGCGTTCCCCTTCGAAAATTTCCTTGGGAAATTAAAAAAAATGATTAGGTCACCAAATAGGCCTTTCGCGCAGATTGTACGAAGAATTTCCGAGCTTGACTATATTTCAACTCTTGACAACAAAGTTTCACCTTCAGTATACAGCAGTGAAAAAAATACAACACTATTGAAAAGTGTCAAGTCGGGAACACAATCAGATTCCTTTTATCTGTGTGACAATGGTTTAGTCATTAAAAAAATGGGGTGACTGATTCCCACATAACTGGACAAATATTTGTTGGACTCAAGAGCCACTACACAAAACCAATGCACTCAAAGTCAATCAACATTTATAAGTCTAGAGGCCTACAACAATCGTCTAGTGTTTGGTCTACTAGTGAATTGCAAATCTGTGCAAAATGTTGGGTGATGCCTACGGATCATGGCTGTTATATTGTCCCAATCATCCATCACGACTATTAGGTACAAAAGAAACATTTTATGCTTGTAAATAATGAAATCAATTAATTCAACTTGTTTTCTTTTAGTCAAGAAGAGTGCTTCAAAAAATCCCAAAATTTATGTTTTCGAAGAGCAGACAGCTTAAGTTTTTTTGTTTACCAACGCCATCTAGCAGCACTTACTAAATCATCTTATTTCTCTTTTTTTCTCATTCCGGCTCGATGTAAATGTTTTTATTTTATTTTTCTCTTGATCATTAATTACGATATGGCGAATTTTTTTGTTTTTTAACAGTTTGCACTTAAGTAACGGTCACAATTCAATGGCATCGGTACATCACTGAATGATTGGACTGAAGACTAACAGTCTGACAATCAGATTGACAGATAATCATCGTCTGCCGAGGCTCTCCTTCAGGGTGTTTGCTGTGCTGTACTTCGGCTTGGTTATAATTTATACACAAGGGTAAGTTTGTTTTAAATTCTATGTATTGGATGCATAGAATGTTATGCTAAGTTTCATGATTTTCAGAACTAAACGTTTTTCCTTTTATACAGGTTGGCCCATTCTCAGGCTGAAACACTACTTATCACAATTTCACTCTTTTTTTGTATTCATTATCTCACGGAATTACAATAGGATGTTCGACACTGGATATGCCTCAGCCTACAACCATTAACACTCAGCATCCTCAGTTGCATCACAAACTTTGTACCCATAAATGTGTGTGAGCCCCTCAACCATGTTTGTCAAGCTCATCGACAATCAACCTGACAAATGGTAATCAAAGCTAGCTTCTCGAGAAAGCAGTCCACACTGTCAAAACTATTGCTGTTGTTCATGTGAGTGAAGAGATGAACATTTGCTTGAATCAACTTGTGATTTGCACATCACAACTTGTGAACATCACATCAAAAGGGAAATATAAAAAAAGACATCCAACTTAAGAAAGCTAGGTATATTTCATTTCATTTTGAAAAATTGTATGTTTAAGACATGCATTGATAATGGGTAACCAATTTCAAGAAATATCAAGGAAACTTCGATCAAATGCCTCGATCGTCATGCAGTCATCGTTATCCAACCGCGGCACCAGTCGATCCGTCGCTGCTGCTTCTCTCATTGGATCATTTGGAATCTCACAGTTCTTCAGATGGCGATAAGAAAATGTTGCGTTTCCACACTACAAGATGCCTCGCACAGACGATTTCTTGCTGCAGGGAAGAACCGCTGAAATTGTGGGACGTTTCAGCAGACACTGTCACAGAAAGAATCCAGTGCTTGTTGAACATTTGCCGAGAGCTCAAAGCTGAAGAAGAAATCATTTCACTAATGGAACTGCTCGGTTAGGATTACAGGCAGACAATGGAAAAAGTTTGCTGTTGCAGGTTATTTTGAAATTCTCTGTTTCGATTTGACTTCAACCTAATTTGTTCCTTTTTTAATTCCGCAGGTTGTTCCACGCATGATTGACAAGTCCCCCGTGTTCTACAATTAGTGAGCATCAAATGATTCATTTGAGTTCTAATGCTTGGACTGTATGAGTGCTTAGCAACACCCTTGAGCTGTCCCTTACCCCAATTCCGACTAGTTTCTAGACCGGCAGACCGCCGTCTGCTAGCGTACTCACGTGTTCAGGTTCAGGTGTTCTGCGTTTACTAAAATTGCGAGTCCCTGTTTCTTCTTTGTTTCTAATTTTTGGTATTAGTAAGTCGTGAAATTTCAAATACTTGCATTTCCACTCATTTATCATGTTGTTTATGTGACCAGCAGGTTCTAGGTTACCAAAAAGTGTTGGTAGGTTTACCAAAACTACAGTGCAGCAGTGCTTGCTACAATGGGAATCGAAGATGTTACTAGCTTTCAACCAATTGAAAGAGGGGCAGGAAAGGTCAAAAGAAATAGGAAAAAAACGAAGCGTTTTGGGAAGCGTGCAGAATCCGAGTCGGATCCTCCCCAAAAAAAGAAGGCAAAGAAGTGTATTGATGTCGAGAAGAAATTAAAACCTGTGAAAGCTCCACGTATTCCGAATGGTAAAGTTGTTTTAATTAAGTTGTTGGCCAAGTGTGTCTTACTTTACATTTCTCAAATGTTTCAGGTTCATTTACTGGTATTGATGTTGACCAAGGAAATTGTGACGTGTTAAAAAAAAAGAAAAGGGGGAGACCACCTAAAAATCAAAATGTTTCCTCATCAGCCCCATCTCCACAAACATCCAATGGGACTCCAGCTGAAATACCCACAGTTACACCTAAAGACACCAAAACAGACACACCCACAGACACTTCCACAGTCACTCAAACAGTCACTTCAACAGACACACCCATAGACACTCCAACAGACGCAGTCAGAGTCACTCCAACAGTCGCAGCCAGAGTCACTCCAACGGACGCAGCCAGAGCTACTCCAACAGACGCAGCCAGAGTCACTCCAACGGACGCAGCCAGAGTCACTCCAACGGTCAAACCTACGGCAAAATCTACGGTGAAACCTCGAAACGCAGATATAGTCGCACAGACACCCCCAGATCGACAGCAATCGTCCATACAGGACCAAGCACCAGATCAAAACAATAATGGATTTGAAAGTGATAGCGTTGAATCTGGGAGTAGTGACAGTGACAGCAGTGATTCAGGAAGCGATGATTCAGGAAGCGATGATTCAGAAAGCAGTACCGGAGGTAATCAGGGTACTGGAGACAATCAGGATTCCGGAGGTAATCAAGATTCCAGAGGTAATCAAGATTCCGGAGGCAATCAGGATTTCAGTGACACTCCAGAATATGAAGTAATACATGAATTAGACGGAGGAAATGAAATTGGTACTGAAGTGGCTCTGTACGTCCGGCAAGGAGATGATTTCGTTGAGTTGCAACTTCCACCGTACATCAATATTCATGATGATGGTAGGCCTTTTCCGTTGGTAGCCAACGTTTGCATGTTACTTACGATCCCGCTGGGCGAAACTAATGTTGAATTTATCCTTATAGAATCAGGAGGATATCTGCAGTTGGTTCAAGTGGTTCTCGGAATTTCCGAAGACGTGAAAAATATACTAAGAAATCAACAAAATTTCCACGAACGTTTAATGGCCTTGGAGGACCAAAGACCCTCAAGACAGAAATCATCAGAAGCAGTGACAGCAATTAAGCTCCCGATTGAAAGTGTTGAACGCATTGATGAATTGGAGGATGTTTTCGAAAACGAGCCGGCAACAAGAGAGCAACTAGTAATGAATTTTTTGGTTACTAAATCCTACATATCGTTGTTCTATTTACCTTATTACCTTTAAAACTATTTCCAGGTTTTGTCTCTGTCGCTCTTGGGGGGTGACACATTGAGCTCAACTGTCAGCCTGATAATGAAGGCTTTGATGACGAAAGACCTGAGAATGAAGTACACGGCCCAGAAGAAGCAAGCTGACAAGCTTGTTTTCAGAGTGACGGAGCTAAGCAATGTTGTAATAGGTTAGTTTTTATTGACGATAAGACTATTTTTGACTCCTTTTAATTTTATTTCACATCTTTTCAGAGGCTATCCGTAAGCGTCGAGCATTTAAAGACACGTCAACTAAAGATATTCTTACTGCTATTGGACTTACATTGACGAGGTCGTCGGATGAAAAAGGCGGAAGAGAGGAGCGTCGAGAACGTACTGCGTTAAGGAAAGCTGCAATGGCCGCCCTGAGGCAAACTCGGCCAGAGCTTTTTTGATGTTCCTCATGATGTCACAGTCTCATTTTGTTCAATAAAATGAATCACTTTGAAATGCATTTGTGTTCAGCAAACCATTTTTTATAAAAAGCCCCAAAAATTATTTTCATTATCGACTGTCATTAAGACCAAAACCGGGAACGGCACATTGTCGGCGTATAGAGAATTGGGGAATTCCTTCTTTATCAACATTGGCGGCATAATGGCATTTGTCAAGTGAACCGTTGTTGAAAAGCCGTGTTTTCCCGGGACCCTTTATCGGCACATTACCGCAAATCCAATATTGCCCAGGTGTGAAACTTCATTTTATTATGCACATTGATAGTCCAATATTGCCCACGTTTCCCCGTCATAGTACCAATACTATTTTCAGTATACTATTTGGCTTGGGCCGTGTGCGGAATCGACACTGCGCCAACATTGTTTTCCCGACATCGTACCAATACTATTTTCAGTATACTATTTGTCTTGGGCCGCGTGCGAAATCGACGCTGCCCCAACATTGTTTTTGTCCCGTTTTCCAATATTGTATGACGGTTTTGCAACATCTATACAACATTGGTTCACTATTGTTTTCTTGCCCGGGATTATGATTCGGAAATACTTTGACGATTTCGACTTCCAATACTTCCGACTCTCGTTCCTTTGATTCCAGGTTTTCATTTTTGGTTAAAATATACGTCAAAAGAAAACCAGGTACCCTATTCTGATCTTTAAAAAAATTATCGATCGACTTAGCCTACTTTAAATTGTTAAATTGATTTCCGTTTTCATTAGAAGTTAAAGAGAAGTATTTTGATTCTTAAACTAAATTATACTGTATTATTATCTAAGTAAAAACTTTTTCTGTTTGCATTGAAGTAGGTACGTGTAGCACCTACCAACGCAAGAATATAATTAACTTTTTCCAAAATAAAAATTTTAAAGCCGAGAACCGTAAACTGAATCGGACGACATTCGTAAAAAAGGCTATGTCTATATGTTGCACATAATGTCGATGACAGATCTGTAAAAGTAAGTAAGTTTGAATAAAAAGCGATATGATAAACGGAAGTGTTATTAGGCGCTAGATTCGAATGAGGGGAAGTAAATTCGTCTGCATTTTTTCTTAAAAAGGGTAGGATATGGATAATTCATAATTGAGAGGGAAATCGAGGAAAATGTCTAGATTCGTCGATATAGGATATCTATAGGTATATACTTTTTAGACCGTAGGCATCATCTATCTTGGAAGAACCTTGCTAAAGCCCTCGACTATTTGTTAATTGATTCTAATCCTTACACAAAATAATACATTCTACTGTACAGTGCAAATGTTGGCAATTGCTGGTTATAAAATCTTGGTCGCTATATCAATACCCAATCAGTAATAAACAACGGAATAATCAATCTATGAGAAATTGAGATATAATTTACATCAATATCTCGCGTGTCGTGAGGTGTAGGGGTCCGCGAATGAAATAAAATAATGAAAACAAAAATAAATTGGGCACACGAATGAAAGCTACTTTCAATTTTCAAATGTGTATTTACAATCAAGAAGTGTCTAAATTTACCTGAGATAAAGGGACTGGAATACCTAGACTTATCTGTCTGTTCTCTGGACTTACTTTTACTTATAGCACGCCGTTTAGCTCAGGCAAAAACATTTTGGCGGATGGAAAACTTGACTAGCGCCATCTAGCGGTCATTCTCAAAGCTTCATTTTTAAACTTAGAAAAAAGACATTCGTTTCAAAATAGTTGTAAATGAAGTAAATATATTGTTAACAATAATAAGTTGCCCGCCGATTAGGTTGAAAAATTGTGGTGATGAAATAGTATATATTATCGAGACTTTACCGCCTACCTTGGTTCAAAGGAAACACGTCTGCCCTTCCGATACTAAAAAAAACAGAATGCCAACTCAATAAAACGATTGTGACAGTAAAAAAATAGGCAGTTCTTATCTTTGGGACAGAATATTTATGTTTGTTAGTATGCAAAATCGTAATTACTTGCTCCGCTAACCAAATCTGTATCCATATGCGAATTTGTAAGGATGGGACCTTTTTTCCCTCATCGCCCATGGAGACACGGAAGACCATGTGCTGTTACAGTCTAAAGCTATACAAGCAAAAGTTCATTTTAATACATTTTTTTCCTTATAAGTATCGATGAAGTTCCTAACCGTCCCATATCTAGAAACGGTGTACTTCAAAGTCTTTCTTTAAAGCAAAAAAGTCGGATATAGGCTCATTCGGCATTGCGGATACAAGCGGAGAGGGATTTTGAAGACTGACAAAAACGTCTTCCTCTCGAAATATAATAACTGACAAAGTTTTGTTTACTCTCGTAATCGTTTCATTGAGTTTTCTTTCTTTTTCTTCTATATTCCCCATTATAAGAATTTTTGAATATTTGAAACAAATTCCTTTTTTCTTTAAGTTAAAAAGTGAAGCGTTAGGGAATACCGCTAGATGGCACTAGTCTTTTTCTCTCCACAAACAAATTTTGGCCTAAGCTAAACGGCGCGCCATAGTGAAGCGCTAGATGAGAGATCATCGTTGCTGTACTGATACCACAAGCAGTGTTTCCACGATAGAAAACACCAAAATTGCCGGCTACTCTAGGATGCACTTTTTCACATTCCTAAAATCCTAAAATTAACCGGAGACAAATCAAACCTTGAAGTTCACCATCACACTGATTTGTAAAAGAAATAATTCAGTTAACGACTTTAAACACTATCAAAGCAAATGCAAGTTGCAACAGAACAGAACACAAAAATAAACTGATCATTAAGTGAGTAACACTTCTGGTGATACAACACAAACTACGAGGTACTTTACCCTGTAAGGATTCGCTTGGCTTGATGAAGTCCGAGCTTTTTTATCATTTAAAAGAAACAATATGAGATAAGGTATCGAAAGATTTTTTTTTTAATTCAATCACGGTACACACAAGCCGTAAAAAATCAACCTGACTTGCATTTCGAAGTGAAGAACTTTTTTAAGGTGACATCGATTGGAATTCTTTAGAGTCAAAGAAAGTTAAGCCACTCTTCCAACCACAAATCAAAAGCCGGCGAGACGCTCTAAACTTCGAGTGAATTTACCAACGAACCGATCCTCACACCAAATAGCAAAGAAGCCGAAGTTGACGGAGTGGGGATTAAAATGGTCTGCCACCATGACATCTTCAAGTTGGAAACCCGGAACATGGTCATTCTGACATTCTTTTCGCCATTGTTGCAGTGATATAACATTGCTTGAAACCGCGTCCATTGCAGCTCACGACCGCGTAAAATTGGAGGTCATACGTCGACCCCGGTCCCTTTCTGGAAATAAAAATGGAGTACTTCGGACTGAGCAGTAAGTAGATATATATTTGACTTACAATGATGGGTAGTACTTAAAGAAGTTATACATCATCCCCTTAATTGTGTCCTTGTTAGGTTCATCCCCGCGAGAAGACCTATAGATGATGTAGAGGTCACATGTGGGGTCGTTGTGACTCAGCAAGACACGATACGGCAACTTTAGGGTATTCTACGGCAGAGTCAGTTCATGTTGTCATGGCAAAGTTGACATGTAACCATCGCAACTGGATGGTAGGCTTAAAAAGAAATAAAAAATAATTTATTATTCATGGGAAAGAAGAAAAAATAATTTAAAAAATACATACTTGAAGTTACGTATTTCTTTCTGACGGAAACCAATCGAAACACTTGGCAGAAACAGGACTGACAGAGTTGTAGCTCGTAGTTGTAGTACATGTCTATGATGCTTTCTGCCATTATAGAACTGTTGGAACGTTTTAAAATATTTGTCGCAGGAAGCATGTAAGCATTCAAATTTTCTCGTTTTTCGAATTTTTGTATACGCTGTTACCTATCTCCTTCATGTTGGACACAACGTTGGGCCGTCCATATTCTCTGACGAGTTGTCAGTTTTGCCTTTTCGTGCAAATTCGTTCGTAAGCAGTTGAATCATACAATTTGAAATTACTCAAAATTACCTTCATGAAGAGCATGCAATACTCCAATGATGCCCGGTCCGTTTTTATAAAGCGGAGTTTTTTTTGTATTGCTTCAAGTAATTCAGCCGTTGACACTGTGACTTTCGAATGAGCAACGTTTCCTGTTGCTGTGTCAATACTGATTCCGTAATACATAAGCAGGACGTCCTCCAATGGGAGCGAAT
>JACCDP010381351.1_pt1 | contig 13671 bp, 12 predicted proteins | sample 7445841 | NCBI WGS metagenome assembly JACCDP01 (sample SAMN15323441, study PRJNA562643) | freshwater metagenome | isolation source: river surface water | place: USA:Blue River Watershed | collected 2017-08-17
AATCTGGAGCGATTTAATGATCTCTTTGCGTTCTGTGATTTCTGATTTTGTGCCGGTGATTTGATGAGTGATCAAACCCAGATTCCGGAAATCGGTCCGATCGCGCTTGCTCGTTATTTCTGGCGCCAATTAACCAGCATGCGAACTGCCCTGGTTCTGCTGCTTTTACTAGCTTTAGCAGCTATTCCTGGCTCGTTAATTCCGCAGAATTCACAAAACCCTTTTGCTGTTGATGAGTACTTCGAAAAACGTCCCGAGTTATCGATCTGGCTTGACCGTCTCTCGCTCTTTGATGTTTATTCATCACCTTGGTTTAGCGCAATCTACATATTGCTCTTCATCTCACTCATTGGTTGTGTTTTTCCGAGATCAATTGAGCACCTTCAGGCATCTCGCGCACTTCCACCAAAAACTCCGAAGAATCTACAGCGCCTAGAACTTTTCCAAAGTTGGCAGGCGAAAGGTGACGAATTAGAAATTGCTAAGAGTTGGCTAAAGCAGAAGCGGTTTAGAGTTTTAGTATCAGATGAAAGTATTTCGGCCGAAAAAGGATATTTACGCGAGACCGGTAATCTCTTCTTCCATATCTCACTTATTTTAATTTTGATTGGCGTTCTAATAGGTGGTCTATTCGGAATGCGCGGAAGCGCGATCGTTAGCAAGGGCGAGCGCTTTGTTAATAACGCTACTTCTTACGACACCATTAATTTTGGTCAGATCAGCGATGAGGCTTCACTTCCGCCCTTCACAATCCAGGTTGATAATTTCGAGGCGAAGTACAACACGCTAACTAATGCTCCAGAGGACTACACCCTCTATGTAACGACTACTTCCGAACCAGGCGCACCTTCGAAGAAACAAATTGTTAAAGTAAATAGTCCAATTACTTTTGGTAGCACCAGAATTTATTTACAAGCTAACGGCTATTCGCCAATAGTCACAGTTCAAGATAAAAATGGAAATGTCACATTTCAAGGTCCCGTGCCATTTTTACCGCAAGATGGAAATTTGAAATCAATTGGATCTATCAAGGTGCCAGATGGAGATCCACAACTGGGTTTTGTCGCATCATTTTTCCCAACGTATTCGCGAGTAGCAAACGAAGGCGCAACATCGGCTTTTCCTGAGCTACTAGATCCACGCATGCTATTTTCGATTTGGCAGGGGGATTTGGGGCTAAATAGCGGCAATCCGCAATCAGTTTATCGAATCGATACCTCTGAAATGAAGCAGATCGGCTTAGATTCCTTAAAGCCCGGTGAGTACCTAGATTTTAGTGAAGGAAGAATTACCTTTGAAGGGGTCGTTCCCTGGGTAAATCTGCAGATCGTGAGCGACCCTGGAAAGAGTTATTCATTAATCGGTGGCATAGTTGCGATCCTTGGCTTACTTGCATCGCTCTTTACTAGACGCCGTCGAATCTGGATTAGATTAGTAGAGGGTGAAGTACAAGTAGCTGGTTTAGCAAAAAATAGTGCACCAGGTTTGGAAATTGAGATGAAAGAGTTTGTGGCGAAGTTGAGAGGAATTTAAATGTCATCACAAGATTGGGCTTATCTTTCAAATTACGCGATCTATTCAGCAATGGTGCTTTTTACATTGGCTTTCTTCGGACATGCATATGAAACTGCTTGGGCTGTGCGAACTCCAATTGCGGCAGATGCCGAAACTGGAAATTTAGTTTCTAAGACGTTAGATAATTCGCGCACTCAAAAAGCGATGCGCATTGCAACTGCGATGATGATTCTGGGGTTTTTCTTTTTACTCTTTGGAGTTATAGCTCGTGGTGTTTCAGCAGGTCGGGTGCCTTGGGGAAATATGTATGAGTTCTCGATTACCGGCGCACTTGCATTCACAGGCGCTTACTTAGTTGCACTGCGTAAATATGACCTTCGCTGGCTAGGTGTTTTAGTTTCTTTCTCTGTTCTACTGACTCTTGGTACTGCAATCACTTTGCTTTACGTACCTAGTTCACCGTTGGTACCTGCACTAAAATCAACTTGGTTGGTAATTCACGTTTCAGCTGCGATTATTTCAGGTGGTGTTTTCTTGTTAGCTAACGTGATTGCTGCCGCGTATTTATACCTAGATAACATGGAGAGTAAGGGCCCTCGCACAGCATGGGCGCAACGTTTACCTTCTCTAGATCTCCTAGATCAGCTCTCATATCGGTTAGTCGCGTTTGTTTTTCCACTCTGGACATTTGCAGTCATTGCAGGCGCTATCTGGGCCGAAAGCGCATGGGGACGTTATTGGGGCTGGGATCCAAAAGAGACTTGGGCTTTTATTACCTGGGTTGCCTATGCTGCATATCTGCACGCTCGCGTAACAGTAGGTTGGCGCGGGCGCCGAGCTGCATGGCTCTGCCTCATCGCAGGTTCAACATTTCTATTTAACTATGTATATGTAAACGTCTGGGGCAGCGGAAAGCACACTTACTCTGGTCTTTAGGAATTCTACTTTTATTCGAAGTTAATAATTAAGGCGTGAAAACGTCCCGGGTATTCGAATTTGCCAATTTTCTCAAATTCGATTTTCGAAAGTGACGATATTTTCCAATCCGGTATCTCGCGCAGGAAAGTTGAAATTAACGCTGCCGTCTCAACTTCGGCTACATGGTTTCCAATACAAGTATGAGGACCAAACCCAAATGCTAAATGAGGATTTCGTTCGCGGTGTATATCGATCTGATCTGGATTAGCAAATACTGATTCATCAAAATTGCCCGACACAAAACTTATATGTACATAATCTTTCGGATCACGTTCTGCTTCTGGAAGTGCACGTACCTGAGCCGGGACGCGTTCCATTCTTGGAAGTGGTGATAAATAACGTAGAACTTCATGAATAGCGCTGCCCAATTTACCTGGGTTGCTTATTAAGAATTCACGGTCCTTCTTTGAGTTCGCTAAATGCCAGATCATTCCAGACATCAATTTAACAACTGTATCTCGGCCACCAGCTAATAAGACATTTGCAATTCCATACATCTCAATCCGAGATATTGGCGCACCAGTGAGTTCTAACTTCGCAATAAAGGTCCAAGCATCGTCGGCGCCAGAATTCTCTGCTTCATCAAAGACGGTTTTTAAATAGCGATCTAAATGTTCGCCACTTCGGCCTTCCGGAGTATTGATCCAGACATCCGCGCCCCAAGATAGCCATTCTGAAACATCTTGTGGCCGGTTATAAATTACACCTAGGCAGTGCGCCACCATCGGTAGCGCTAGTTCAGAAACTACATCTCCGCCGCCCTTATTTTTAAAATCTAAAATTAACTGCTTTGCGATTGCTTCAAATTCCGGAATCATCTTCTCAATCTTGGGCTTAACAAATAAGGGGCTAAGCGCTGTTCGATATAGATGATGTCGAGGTGGGTCAACCTCTAGTGGAATCTGGCGGTAAGTTCGAACATCGCGATCGCCCTGAAGATCGGATGAATAATTCTCGGTATCTCGAGCTGCTGCTCTGACATTTGCGTGTCCCGTTACTTCAAACATTTCAATAAACTACCATTTTGCTGTGAATGTAACAGGTCTGCAAATACCTGATGGCGTAACGAATTCGCTACAAAAAGTTCAGCGCAAAGTTTCCCAGGAAAGCTTTGAATTGGCTCAAGGGGCTATCGAGCGGCTTTTTGCAAACACATTAACCAGATCTGAAGATGGTTCAGTCTTCGTCATAACAGGTGATATTCCTGCGATGTGGTTACGAGATTCCACCTGGCAAGTTCGTCCGCTACTAGCTTCAGTAAGCGATCCGAAAGTTATAGAACTAATTGCCGATGTATCTAGGCGGCAGGTGGAATTTGTATTAATCGATCCATATGCCAACGCCTTCAACCCTAAACCAAATGGCAATTGCTGGCATAAAGATTTTAAAGAGCAAAGTCCCTGGGTATTTGAACGAAAGTTTGAATTAGATTCGCTGGCAGCAGTTCTTGATCTGGCCGTTCGCCTCTATTTAGAAACCGGATACTCAGCGCATTTGTCCGAGCGTTTTATGAAAGCTTTTGAAGTAATTTTGAGTCTGCTAGAGCGCGAACAAGACCATGACCCAAGCAGTTATCGCTTCATTCGCGAAGACGTTCGAGATTTTGATTACTTAAGTAATGATGGCCATGGATTGCCTGTTGGACGGACAGGCATGATCTGGAGCGCTTTTCGGCCAAGCGATGACGCGTGCAAGTATGGATATTTGATACCCGCTAATGCACATATGTCTCAAGTTCTTGGGCAGATAGCCGAATTGCCGGATGAAGTTTTCCAATCAAGCTCCAATAAAGAACGGGCTAGAAAATTAAGTTCAGAGATTAGAGTCGGGATTGATACCTTCGGAATTGTTGAGCATCTAGGTAAGAAAATTTACGCCTATGAATGCGATGGCCTGGGAAATTTTCTGCTGCAAGATGATGCCAACATCCCTAGTTTGCTCTCATTGCCTTACTTAGGGTTTTGCTCGATTGACGACCCTATTTATCTAAACACCCGCGAATTTATTCTTAGTGCAGCTAATCCATATTTCTATCAAGGACGAGTTCTGACGGGCCTGGGTTCACAGCACACTCCTGAAAATCAAGTTTGGCCGTTAGGGATAGCAATGCAAGGAATAACAAGTTCTTCTGAATTGGAGATTGAAAATTGCTTGCGCATGCTAGAAAGTAGCCACGGTGGCACAAAACAGATGCATGAATCCGTAGCAATGGATGATCCAAAAATCTTTACGCGGGCATGGTTCTCTTGGGCAGATATGACTTTCTACCACTTGCTGCTTAAATCAGTTAACTTGATTTAACGACGCGATAATTTTGCAGTGTCGGGTCTGTTGCATAAGCAATTCGTACTCCAGCTGCTTTGTTTGTGGCCAGTCCATTAAGAATTGTTGAAGTTAAAACTTCACCTGGGGCCACAACTGCAACACCAGGTGGATATGGCGCAATTAAATCGGCTGAGATTCGACCTTCTGCGCTATCAGCGCTAATCATTTCTGTCTCAGCGAAGTAAGCATCTCGCATTGATAATCCAATTTCTGGAATTACTGACCAGCTAAGTGCGGTTGCCGACTCGCGTGGCTCGCCAACTAATCTTTGCAGAATTGGCACAAGCGCACTCTTTAAGTTCGCAAAAGTTTCGAGATCATCGGCCAAAGTCGCTAGAAAAACCACAGTATCGCTATCGGCCATCTCGACTCGAATCTTCGCTTTTAACAGTTCATTTTCAATTGCTACGCCGGATGTTCCAAGTTGATTTGCGCGAAGCACAATTTTTACTGGATCAAAGCGGCCAGTTGCAAAATCGGCAGGGGATAAGAAGATCGGACGATTAAACTGGCTAGAAATTTCAGCCTTGAACTTTTCCACATTTGCAATTAACTGCCCCAGTAAATCTTCGCCATGCTGCTGCAGCAACGCTCTACAGCCATCAATTGAAGCGAGGGGAGCGCCAGCAGGAGATGTCGTGTGAGTAGTTTCGAAGCTCTGCTCAAGTCGATCAAGATTTAAGAATTCACCACGAGCAATCAGAATCGCTGAAGCGCTATAGCCGGGAAGCGCCTTGTGTGTACTTGTTATAAGCGCATCAGCACCAAGCTGCATCACATGTTTTGGTAATTGATTATGGAAACCGAAGTGAGCACCCCAAGCGGCATCAATTACGACCGGGATCATTGCGCTATGCGCCTTAGTAATTAATTCTGGTAATTGTGAAATGGTCCCGAGATAACTAGGTTCAGTTAGTAAAAGTGCAATTGGCTTTAGCGGAAGCACTCGCTCTAATTCCGATAGCGGGATGCCAATTGGAACACCAGTTTTGGAATCGATCTCGGGAGATAGCCAGAGCGGTTCGAGTCCGGCAAGTACTAGCGCACTTAAAACAGATCGATGCGCTGTGCGAGCAACTGCAATTTTGTCGCCCGGTTTTCCCAGGGCCAGAATCACTGCTTGATTCACATGTGTTGAGCCACCTGTTGAAAATCGCGCGTAGTCACCACCCCATAACTTCGCAGCTAATGTTTCAGCGCTCTTTAAGGTTTGGTTGGTTAACTTAATTTCATCTAAGCCACCATATAACGGGGTATCGCTATCTACGACCGAGCCCAAGCCCAGATCAAGTTTGCTGGCGCGTTGCTTGTGCCCAGGAATTGTGAATGGCGTGCGACTTACTTCAAAGTAACGTAGATAGGCATCTAAGAGAGGAGCATCTTCACGCAGCTCTTTGAGTAAGGTCATAGTGGTAAGCCTAACTTCTGGTCGCCTCGATACGAAATAAGGCCTTAGACTTTTCTCATGACCGTACTTACCTCAATTCCTCAGCAGCGTCTCTTGGTTACAGAGATCCCTGGCCCAAAATCGAAGGCGGAGATTCAACGCCGAAGCGAAGAAGTTTCGGGTGGACTAGGAATCGCATTTCCTGCTGTAATTCAAAGTACTGGCGGCGCAATTCTAGTTGACCTAGATGGCAATCAGATTATTGATATGGCCTCAGGCATCGGTGTTACCAATGTTGGAAATACTGCTCAGCGCGTAGTAGATCGCGTTATTGAACAAGTTCAGGCTTTCACACATACCTGTTTTACAGTTGTTCCTTATCAGGGATATATCGATGTTTGTGCCAAGTTAAATGCGCTAACACCAGGTACTCATAAGAAGAAATCAGTTTTAGTAAATTCTGGTGCCGAAGCTGTTGAAAATGCGGTCAAAATTGCGCGACATGCAACCAAGCGTCAAGCTGTTGTTGTATTCGAACATGCCTATCACGGTCGTACCAATTTAACTATGGCACTTACTGCCAAGAACATGCCATATAAAGATGGTTTCGGTCCATTTGCGGGCGAGATCTATCGCATGCCAATGCCCTATGAACTTCGTTGGTTAGGCGACAAGAGCACAATTACTAAAGATGCGCTTGAACAGATTGAACATAAGATTGAAAAAGAGATTGGTGCAAATAACGTTGCAGCAATTTTAATCGAACCGATTCAAGGTGAAGGCGGATTTATCGTTCCACCGAAGGGTTTCTTGCCTGGGCTATCAAAATATTGCGCAGATAACGGAATTATCTTTATCGCAGATGAAGTCCAAACTGGCTTTGCCCGTACTGGAAATTTGTTTGCCGTAGAAGATGAAAATGTAGTCCCAGATATGATCATTACTGCAAAAGGTATTGCTGGTGGCTTACCGCTAGCTGCAGTTACTGGTCGTGCCGAGATCATGGATGCCATTCATGTAAGCGGTCTAGGCGGTACATATGGTGGAAATCCCGTTGCTTGTGCAGCAGCACTCGGCGTATTTGAAACAATCGAAGAAGAGAATTTAATCGAACGAGCTCGCCAAGTTGGCGAGATTCTAGGTACTTCATTGCGCGCACTTGCGGCGAAGTATCCAGTTATTGCCGAGGTTCGTGGTCGCGGTGCAATGCAAGCGATTGAATTAGTAAAGCCTGGTTCACTCGATCCAAACTCTGAGGCGATGACAAAGGTAATTAATTACTGCGCGAAGAAGGGCGTCTTACTTCTTTCAGCTGGCACTTACTCAAATGTAATTCGCTTCTTGCCGCCAGTTGTAATCTCGGACGAACTATTGCTTGATGCAATTAGCGTTCTAGATGAGGCTTTTGCTGCGCTTTAAAGCCCACGCAAGAAATCGGGATCATCATCAGGTGCGACTGAGCGCTTTGTCTTTGAGCCACCATTGCCAGGACGCTTTGGCCGCCCGGCAACTAAGTATGCAATTGCACCAATCGTTGGAACCAAGATAATTATTAAAAGCCAAGCCCATCGAGGCAGGCTGCGGACTTCATTGTCATCTTTCTGGGCACAGTCAATTAAGCCATAGAGCTGGATACCAATGGTTAAGACGAAAAATAATATTCTGCCCATATGGTTAGTTTAGCCAATTCCTAATTTATTGCGAGAGCCAGCGATAGAACCAAGGCAAACCAAAGTTGTAATTGACCAGTTTTTCCCAGTAACGGGATCAAAGCTGTGCCTGAGGCACCCTTGCGAACTTGGTTTGAAATAATTACCGTCTGAGGAAGTAGCGCCAAAGTAATCAAGGTATTTTCGCCAGGGATTGAAATTGCAGCAACATGGGCCAGTACGAGCAATGAGATAAATAATTGCCGAGCCCGGGCGTCACCTAATCGAACGGCCAGGGTACGTTTTCCGACTAATTCATCTTGGGCACGATCGCGTAAGTTATTGATCGACAATATCGCACAAGCTAGAGCTCCCATTGGAATTGAAACAATAAAACTCTTCCAAGTGATTAGTTCAGTTTGTACGAAATACGATCCCATCGTTGCAACTACGCCGAAGAAGAGAAATACCGAAATCTCACCCAAACCTAAATAACCGTATGGACGCTTGCTGCCGGTGTAAGTCCAGGCCGCGAGAATGGCAGCAGCTCCAACTGCTAACAGCCAGAGTGAACTTTGCAGGGAAAGAATTAAGCCGACAACAGCGGATACAGCGAACGATAGAAAGGCTGCGTGCTTAACAGATTTAGCGCTGGCCAATCCGGAAGCTACTAATCGAGTCGGACCTACGCGATTGTCATCAGTGCCTTTAATTCCATCTGAATAATCATTGGCAAAATTGACGCCAACTTGAAGTGAGAGGCTAACAATTAAAGCTAAGGCAGCCATCGGAAAATCAGCATCGCTGGCAGCAAGAGCTGTAGCAACCATAACCGGTGCAATTGCAGCTGGCAGGGTACGTGGCCGAGCTCCGACTATCCATTTATTCAACTCAAGACTCCGATTTCATAGCTATTTGGGCGAGCGCATTTCGGTCAACTTTACCAATGCCGATCAAAGGCAGCGCAGGTAAATGAATAAAACGCTTTGGTTTGGCAGCGTTACCGAATTTCTTCACCAAGAGATCGCTAACCCTCTCTTGAAAATCCAGAGGCGCATTTACTGATGCAATCTGTAGTTCTTGGCCCCATTTTTCGCTAGCAATTGCATATGCAGCGAACTCTGTACTGGCAAAATTTTCTGAAATCACTTCTTCTATTTCACTTAATGAAATATTCTCGCCACCAGTAATGATTACGTCATCGCTGCGGCCTTTAACGAAAAGAGTTGCGCCGTCGAATTCGCCCAAATCATTTGTTAAGTAGAATCCGTCAGCATCAAGAATTAAATTGGCAGCTAAGGTTGGCCCGCTAACCTTAATTAAGCCAGCATCTGAGATTGCGATCTTTACTCCAGATAATGGGGTTCCGTTGTAAACGCAGCCACCGCATGTCTCGGAAGAGCCATACGTGGTGATCACGTTAATTCCTGCCGCCGCCGCCTGGTCTGCCAGATTTTGGTTTAGAGCTGCGCCACCAACCAATACAGCTTTGGCACTTTGTAGGTGCTTAAGTAAGCGATCATCACCATTTAACGAGTTATAAAGTTGAGTTGGAACAATCGAGGTGTAATCAACTTTGGGATAATCGCCTGGAAAAATCGTTAGATCAACGGGAATTGTGCCCAGCTCTAAACTGCGCACTAAGACATTTACTGCAGCTACATGAGTCAGCGGAAGTAATAGCGACCAAGTTTCACCGCTCTTGGCGGCTAGATAATTATTTGATGCTTTTGCAGAAGCTATTAGCGCTGCGGCAGTTAATTCAATCTCTCTACTGGGTCCGCTGCTACCTGTTGTTGAAACCAAGACCGCTACTTTGCCATTGACTTTTTGGCTCTTAACTGAGCCAAAACCAAGGGCTGGGCCATCGGCTGAGAGCGCCTTAGCCAGGCTGGTCATAATCTGTGTGATTGACCACGCCCCGTCTAAAAGGCGTACATCTCGTTGTGACTTGGTATCCATATCGCCCGTAGGCTATCGCTCCTAGACCACTGTTTCACTTCCTGGAGGAAAAATGAGTAAGCCAATTAAGCGAGATTTCGGAAGTCGCGAGATTCCTAAGTGGAAAACAGCTCCAGGTGGCGAGAATTTTAAAGATATTAAATATGAAGTTGGCGACGGAATTGCGAAAATTACCATCAATCGCCCCGAAGTTCACAATGCATTCCGCCCGCAAACGTTGGCTGAACTTAAGAGCGCCTTTGATTTTGCCCGCGATAACACTGAAGTCGGCGTGATTATTTTTACTGGTGAAGGCACAGAAGCATTTTGCTCAGGTGGGGATATCAATGTCCGTGGTGATGATGGATATCTCGGTGATGATGAAGTTGCAAAGCAAGGTATCGGTCGCTTGAATGTTTTAGATTTGCAAGTACAAATTCGTCGCACTCCAAAACCAGTTGTTGCAATGGTTGCTGGTTGGGTTATCGGCGGCGGTCATGTTTTACATGTGGTCTGTGATTTAACAATTGCCGCTGATAACGCACTATTTGGTCAGACTGGTCCAATGGTTGGTTCCTTTGATGGTGGTTATGGATCTGGTCTCCTTGCCGCAAGTGTGGGACAGAAAAAAGCTCGCGAAATTTGGTTTATGACTCGGCAATATGATGCTCAAGAAGCTTTGCAGATGGGGTTGATTAATACCGTCGTACCGCTTGCTGAATTAGAAGCCGAAACTGTTTCCTGGTGCCGCGAGATGCTGCGTAATTCACCAATGGCACTGCGACTACTGAAAGCAAGCATGAATGCAGCCGATGATGGATTAGCCGGTGTTCAGCAACTAGCTGGCGATGCCACCTTGTTGTTCTATATGACGCAAGAAGGTCAAGAAGGTCGTGATGCTTACAAAGAGAAACGGGCACCTGATTTCGGCAAATTTCCTAAGCGCCCTTAATCGTTAAAACACTCAGCAAATGATTGATCAATTACTTGCTTCGATGCAGGTAATTGCCCTGCCGCTAAAGCGTAAATTCCGCGGAATAACTATGCGAGAAGTAGCGCTTATTAACGGGCCTGCTGGCTGGGGTGAATTCTCCCCATTCTTGGAGTATGACGATGCGGAATCTGCCAGCTGGTTGTTAAGTGCGATAGATGCAGCAACAAATCCGGTACCAATGGTGTATCGAGGATTTATCAAAGTAAATGCAACGCTGCCTGCCCTTAACAACCCGAAAGAAATCGAAGAACTGCTAAATTCCTATTCAGGCTGTGACACGATAAAAATTAAAGTCGGTGATAATTTATCCGAAGATATTGTTCGCGTTGCTCGAGTACGTGCCTTGCGGCCAAAGGCCAAGTTGCGCCTCGATGTAAATGGCGGCTGGACTGTTGATCAGGCGCTGATTAATCTTTACGAAATTTATGAAGAAGTTGGGCCACTTGAATATGTGGAGCAACCATGTGCGACTCTGGCCGAGTTGCGTGAATTAAAAGGTAAATTAAAAATTGATTTCAAAATTACTGGTGATGAAATAATTAGAAAAGCCAGTGATCCATTTGCAATTGATCTGCAAGGTGCCGTTGACATCTTGATGCTCAAAGTTGCCCCCTTAGGTGGAATAACTCGTGCACGCGAGATTGCGGCTCATCACAAACTGCCACTAGTTGTTTCAAGTGCTCTAGATAGCGCTGTCGGCATTAGCTACGGACTGCAGCTAGCATCATCGTTGCCAACTTTGAATTACGCATCTGGTCTGGCAACGGGTCAATTAATGAGTGTGGATATTGCAACAATCCCAGTAGTTGATGGGCAAATGCAGGTAAATCGAATTTCACCTGATCTTAAATTGCTAGCGAAGTATGCTGTACCTATCGAACGGTTAGATTGGTGGAAAGAGCGCGCAAAACGCGCCTTTTATGCCGGTGCCGAAAGCGAAATTAAGGCGAGAGGTTGGGCTTGGTGAATACATCAACATCGCTAGCGCGAGTAATCGTTCGCCAATTAATTGAAGCTGGCATTACTGATGCAGTGATCTCTCCTGGTTCGCGCAACGCACCGATCTCGTTGGCAATGTATGCGGCATCTGAAAAAGGTCTGCTCAACTTACATATTCGAATTGATGAAAGATCTGCTGCCTATTTCGCTCTAGGGTTAGCAAAAGCAAGTGGACGACCCGTCCCAATTATCTGCACGAGTGGTACTGCAGTTGCCAATTATCACCCAGCAGTTCTCGAAGCCCATCACAGCAATGTGCCACTCTTGGTTTTAACGGCAGATCGTCCAGCGAACTTGCGCCGCACGGGTGCTAACCAAACAACTGAGCAAGCCCGAATTTTTGGGGGAGCAGTTCGTTATTTTGCCGATGTATCAGGTGGCGTATTCCCGTTAGAACTCCCGCTTGATTCATTGCATCGCGGACCGGTTCATTTAAATTTACAATTTGAAGAGCCGCTGCTTCCTGATGACAGTAGCGACTGGTTATCTGAAATTAAGATCTTGCCAAAGGCAAAACCAGCTGGAAAATCTGCTGGAACATTAAAGGTAAATACGGCTCGGGGCGTTCTAGTTATCGGTCATGATCGGGGCGGCTTATCAGTTGCTGAAGTTTCTCAGATTGCAAAAGATTTAAATTGGCCCGTAATTTCAGAAGACCCGCTCTCATTTCCAGATGCAATTTCACATGCCGCGCTCTTCTTAGCTTCTCCTACGATTCGCAAGAATCTAGCGCCAGAAACCGCAGTTGTTATTGGTCGCACTACCCTTTCGAGGTCAGTAAATGCCTTAATCTCCTCAGCAAGATCGCAAATTGTGGTCGACCCGCGAATGGCCACAGTAGATACCTATCGCGTTGCGGATCAACGGTTTATCGCCGCCCCTAAAGTTGAGGCAAAGCCCGCGGATTTGGATTGGCTAGAGCAATGGCAAAAATTAAGTCAGCGCACGTCAAAGTTAGTTGCTGAAATATCTAATTGGTCAGAAAGCACACTTGCACGCGAGCTTGCGGCAAATTTAAGCGGCACAGTTTTTATCGCTTCTTCAAGACCTATCCGCGATATCGAAAGTTTTGCATCTGCTCGCACCGGCATTGAAACTTTCGCCAATCGTGGCCTATCCGGGATCGATGGAAACATCTCGACTGCACTAGGTATTGCAACTGCTCGGCAAAGCGCCACAGCGATCATCGGGGATTTAGCATTCCTGCATGACTTAACAGGTTTGGTTGGTAACACATCAGCCAATCTACGCATCATCGCAATTAATAATGATGGTGGCGGAATTTTCTCAACTTTGCCACAAGCAGGTGTCGCTGGATTTGAAACAGTATTTGGAACTCCGCACGGCTTAGATCTAGCACAAATAGCAACGGGTCTGGGCATTTCGGCAAAGACAGTAACTTCCCTTAGCGAATTGCAAACCGAAATGAAGAAACCAATCTCAGGAATTTCAGTAATTGTTTGTCAGATGCCAAGTCGTGATGCAAATGCAGCTCAGTTGAAAAACTTAGTTGCTAATTTAGAATCAATTTAAAGCATTGCGCATTGGCGCAAACTTTGCTTCGCTCTCAGCGAGTTCTTTTGCAGGAATCGAGCCATTAACAATTCCGCAACCAGCAAAGATTCGAATTTGATTGCCATTAATTTGGCCGCAGCGAAGTGCGATTCCGAGTTCACCATCGCCGGCGGCATCGATCCAGCCCACAGGACCGGCATATCGGCCCCGATTTATACCTTCGTTAGCAGCAATTAGCGCAAAAGCTTTTGCTGTTGGTGTCCCACAGACAGCCGCAGAAGGATGGAGTTTTTCGAGCAAAGTAAAACTATCAACCTGCTTTGTGGTTTCAACTAGCGCACCAGTTACATCAGTAGCTAGGTGCATGA
>JACCDP010151407.1_pt1 | contig 13670 bp, 9 predicted proteins | sample 7445841 | NCBI WGS metagenome assembly JACCDP01 (sample SAMN15323441, study PRJNA562643) | freshwater metagenome | isolation source: river surface water | place: USA:Blue River Watershed | collected 2017-08-17
CAAGGAAAGTAGTTTGTTGGGAGCGATGTACTTCATGAAAAAAGTACCGCTGAACCTTCCGGCCATGAACAATACCCCCCAGAGTATGCTGAAATAATAGCCGGCAGTCTTTTCATCCAACCCACCATTTTTGATGGCCACCCTGATGAAGAAGCTCGTGAAACTGATCTGAGCGCCTACATAAAAGAATTGTGCGATAACCGCCCAGCGCAGATGTCTTTTCTTCAATGCTCCGCCAATGCTGCCATTGTCTTCTTCACCACCGGCTTCCTGATCGGCTACTTCCGGAAACTTGTATTTCATGAAAATGATGGCAACAGCCAAGACCGATAGTGCGATGATCAGATAAGGGATCTTTACGGCGGAAGCTTCTGTAGTAAGATAGGCAACCTGGTCTGCCGCAGAAAGTGTTTGCCACTCATCTGCAGCATATTCTTTGCCAGACAAAATGAAAATCGTTCCCATGGCAGGTCCCATGGCTGCGGCAAGACCATTGAAGGATTGCGCAAGGTTGATTCTTCTGGTAGCTCCTTCAGGATCGCCCAATCTAGTTACATAAGGATTGGCCGCAGTTTCGAGAAAAGTAAGGCCAAAGCCGATGATAAAATATCCAATGAGGAATACCTCAAAAGCCCTGATATTGGCAGCAGGGATGAAGAGGAAAGCGCCTGCACTGAACAGCAGCAATCCAAAAATGATCCCTCTCTTGTATCCGTATTTCTTCAAAAACATACCAGCAGGGATGGCTGCTGAAAAATAAGCGAGATAGACAGCAGTATCCACAAAGGTGGATTGCATATTGGTGAGCTGCAATGCCTTTCTGAGATGGGGGATGAGGATGCCATTCAGGTTATTGGCAATGCCCCATAGGAAAAAAAGGCTGGTGACAAGTATGAAGGGAATCAGGTAAGCAGTTGTTTTTTTGGTTGTCATGTTGGTTGGATTTTAGGTAAGGGCTGCTCTGTCTAGGTGCACATATCCACCGTCTACATGGATCAATTGTCCGGTAGTATGGGAAGATCGGTCGGACAAAAGAAAAGCTACGGTATTCGCAATTTCATTTGCTGTGGTCATTCTTTTTTCCAGGGGTATGCGCTCTTCAATTTTTCTCAGGGTTTCCTCTGGATTGGGAAGGGATTTGATCCAGCGGTCATACAAGGGTGTATAACATTCTGCTACGATTACTGCATTGACACGGATTCCGTATTTTAACAGCTCTACCGCCCATTCTCTGGTGAGTGCATTTCTTCCGCCATTTGCTGCTGCATATCCGGATGTTCCTCCCTGACCTGTTTCAGCAACCTTAGAACTGATGTTGACGATCGCCCCCTTGGATTTGATCAACTCAGGCAGGGCCGCTTTTACAATCAGATAATAATGAACAAGGTTGTTGTGAAGCGATTGAATAAAACCCTCGTAAGAGCCATGTTCCAATGAAATACCATCATTGATGCCAGCGTTGTTCACAACACCATCTATTCTGCCAAAGCGGGCAACAACGGCGTTGACAGCGGCAGCACACTGATCAGGGTCTTGCAATGCTGCGGTGACTTCTGCACCGGTTCCAATGGCTTTGATCAGCTCCTGGTTGTCGTTGGCATTTCTGCCGATGATCACAGGGAAGGCACCTTCAGCTGCCAATACCCTCGTGATGCCTTCTCCGATTCCTTTGGCTCCGCCGGTAACCAGAATGATTTTTTTGCTAAGATTCAGGTCCATATCAACATTTATAAAAATCCTTTGCGTTCAGTCCAAACAATTTACGCTTTTCTTCTGTGCTCAATTGCATCGAAAATCTATCCACCACATCATACACCTGCTTATAGTTGCCTGCAACCAGACAAACCGGCCAATCGCTTCCAAAACAGATTCGGTCCATGCCAAAATATTCTGCCACGGTTTCCAGGTAGGGAATGAGCTGGTCATAGTTCCAGTCTTGGTATTTGGCCTCCGTGATCATGCCACTGATCTTGCAATAGATTCCGGGATGCTGGGCAAGGATGCGAATATGATCTTTCCATTCCTTTATGTTTCCGGATTTGATATCGGGTTTGCCAATATGATCCAGTATCAGCCGGTTTTCTGGGAGTTTTTCAACGAAATGCAACAAAGATCCCATTTGATCATGGTAGACAAGCAGGTCGTAGCTGAAATCCAACGCTTTGAGCAACTTTAGTTTTTGTATAAATTCGGCATTGCGCAAATACAGCTTATCCGGTTTGCCTTGCATGATGCAACGAAACCCGGCCAATTTGGTATGTGACTTCAAGGATGCCAGGGTTTCATGGATATCGCCTTGGTTGAAATCAACCCATCCTACCACCGCTTTGATGAAATCATTTTTTTGGGCAAGTCCCAATAAGAAGGAAGTTTCCTCCATGGTTTCATCTGCCTGAACGGCAATGGTGCCATCGATCGCCAATTCATGTAGAAGTGGGGCGAGATCGCCCGGACTGAAATCCCTCCTGATCCTGGCCATGGAGTCATCGATCCAGGCATGCCTAACGGGATCATGGTTCCAAAAATGTTGATGCGCATCAATCCGCATGGGCAATCGCAGTTTGATGCTGTTCACCCAATCCTTCAATACCCAGGTGAATTTTATCACCCGCTTTCAAATACCAAGGCTCCGGTTTTTGCCCCAATCCCACGCCCGCAGGTGTTCCTGTGCTGATTACATCGCCCGGCAAGAGCGTCATGAACTGAGAGATATAACTGACCAGATGGGGTATGTTGAAGATCAGGTCAGATGTGCTGGAGTCCTGCATACGATTGCCATTCACGTCCAGCCACAAATGAAGGTTGTGAGGATCTGCCACTTCATCTCTGGTCACAAAGTAGGGGCCCATGGGTGCAAAACTGTCACAGCTTTTGCCTTTCACCCATTGTCCCCCTCTTTCCAATTGAAATTCCCTTTCACTGTAATCATTGTGTAGACAATAGCCGGCAACATATTCCATGGCATTGCTTTCATTCACATAGGTGGCTTTCTTGCCGATGATCACGGCCAGTTCTACTTCCCAGTCGGTTTTGACCGAATGTTTCGGAATGATCACGGGATCATTGGGGCCGCACAGGGCAGTGGTGCTTTTGAAGAACAGAACCGGTTCTTTGGGTGCTGCCATTCCACTTTCTTCTGCATGCTTCGCATAATTAAGCCCAACACAGATGATTTTGGAGGGTCGGGCAATACAGGAGAGATATTGTATTTCTTCTGTTATTTCCGGGCATTGGTTGGCATGGCTGATGATCCATGACTGCAATTTTTTCAAACCCTCCTGCCCAAAGAAATCTTCATTCAGGTCCATGCCTGCATCGCTGATATCAATGGATTTTCCATGGCTGTCTACCATGCCCAGACCCTTTTGGCCGGCTTTGTTGAATCTAAATAGTTTCATATATCAATTGTTTAATCGGGTGAAGCCTCCGTCGATGGGATAATCGCATCCGGTGATAAAGGAAGCCTGTTTGCTGCAGAGGAAAAAGGCCAAAGTTGCGATCTCATCAGGTGTCCCCATCCTGCCGATGGGTTGGCTGGCGGATAATTTGTTGTACATCTCTTGTTGCTGACCAGGATAATGTTTGTTCAGGAAGCCGTCTACAAAAGGAGTGTGCACACGGGCAGGGGAGATGGCATTGCAGCGGATTCCTTTTTTGATATAGTCCCTTGCGACGCTCAAGGTCATTGACAAAACAGCACCCTTGCTCATGCTATAGGCAAATCGATCTGTGATGCCTAGTGTTGCAGCGATCGATGCCATGTTGAGGATGACGCCTTCTCCTTGTTCTTCCATGAAGGGGATCGCTGCATGCATGCAGTTGTAGGCACCCCTTACATTAACATTGAAGACCTTCATGAAATCCGCTTCGCTGGTATTCACTGCATTTCCTATGTTGGCAATCCCTGCATTGTTGATCAATATGCCAATCCCTCTTTGTATGGCGATCACCGATACAATATTCTTTACTGCCTGCTGGTCAGTAATATCGATTTCGTGAAAATGAACTTTCTGTGGATCCAAGCCCATGGATGCAATGGTTGCTGTATCCGGTTTTGAAAGATCCAGTATATCCACGTAGGCACCTTGTTGCTGAAAAAGTTTGACAATCGATAGGCCAATGCCACTGGCGCCTCCGGTAACCATCACGTAGGGGGAGGCCAATTCAAAGGGAGAAGAAGACATTTTGTTGTTTTAATGGAGCAACAATTTACACATAAGAACCCATTTATTTCACATCAAAACATAAATTCAAAAACATTTCAAGAGATGCTGTTGATTGGATATATTTATTTATCAAAATTGTATACATGAAGTCTTTTTTCAACTTTGCATCATTAACTTTTTTGTTATTATTTTCCGTTTGTTCGTTTGCACAAAAGCCCCCGGCACCTTATGGCGCATTGCCTTCAGTGCGTCAATTGAAATGGCATGAAACTGAAGTGTATGGATTGGTGCATTTTACACCCACCACATTCGAGAACAAGGAATGGGGATATGGAGATGCCAATCCTGCCATCTTCAACCCTAAAGATTTTGATGCAGATAAAATTGTTGCAGCTTTTAAGGCCGGCGGTTTGAAAGGACTGGTACTAGTAGCCAAACATCATGATGGTTTTGCTTTATGGCCCACCAAGACGACTTCCTATAATATCAGTCAGTCACCTTTCCGAAACGGGAAAGGTGATATGGTAAGGGAATTCGAACAAGCCTGTCGCAAGGCAGGGCTGAAGTTTGGTGTTTATTGCTCTCCATGGGATCGAAACAATCCTTTGTATGGCAGTTTTGATTATGTCAAAGTGTACAGAGAACAATTAAAGGAGTTGTATACCCAATATGGTGAATTGTTCATGTCATGGCACGATGGTGCCAATGGAGGTGACGGCTTTTATGGTGGCGCGAGAACTACCAAGAAGATTGACCGCAATACTTATTATGCCTGGGATACCACCTGGGCAATTACGAGAAAGCTACAGCCCATGGCCAATTTGTTCAGTGATATCGGCTGGGATGTGCGTTGGGTTGGCAACGAAAGTGGCTTTGCCGGTGAGACTTCCTGGGCCACCTTCACTCCTGTTCCAGCCAAAGGGGAGAGCATGACGTTTCCTGGAAACCTTGATCATACTCAAAATCCATTTGGTACCCGGGGTGGCAAGAATTGGGTACCCGCTGAATGTGATGTTCCTTTAAGGCCAGGATGGTTCTGGCATCCGGAGCAAAAAGGCAAGACCAAATCAGCTGAACAATTGTTTACACTGTATCTGAAAAGTGTAGGCAGGGGAGCAGCCCTGGATTTGGGAATTGCTCCTGATACCAGGGGCCTGTTGGATGAGGAAGATGTAAGATCATTGGAGGGATTTGGCAAGTTGGTAGCGGGTAGTTTTCAAAACAATCTCTTGTCTACAGCTCAAATCAAGGCCAGTGATACCAGGGGCAAGGATTATCCCTTCGCATATTTAACTGATGACAATTGGAATACCTATTGGGCTTCTAATGAGGAGGCTCATACACCGGTTATCGAAGCCAGTTGGAAAACGGCACAGACTTTTGACCTGATCAGGTTGAGAGAATACATCCCCCTGGGACAAAGAATTGAATCCTTCGAAGTAGAGGCCATGATCGATGGATCCTGGAAAAAAATTGCAGCGGCAACCTCCATAGGAGCCTGCCGGATCATTGCGCTGGATACTCCCGTTACTGCAACTGGATTGAGGATAAGGGTTACGGCCTCACCTGTTGCAGTTACCTTTAGTGAAATGGGGGTTTACAAGAAAATCAATTTGTAAATATTGGATGGATATATGAAGAATCGTTTCCTGCTTTTTTTTCTTTTTGTTGGGATTGGGTATCAAGGAATGACACAAGATGCTTTTGCCAAAGGAGCAGATGTGAGCTGGTTACCCCAAATGGAAGCATCAGGGTATGTCTTCAAGGATAAGGAAGGGAAGCCCAATGATTGTCTGAAGATCCTGCAATCGCTGGGCATGAATACCATCCGGCTAAGGGTTTTTGTCAATCCCAATGATGACAAGATCAATGGTCATTGCAGCAAAGGGGAAACCATTGCCATGGCACTAAGGGCCAAAAAATTAGGCATGAGGGTGATGATCGATTTTCATTACAGTGATTCCTGGGCCGATCCGGGCAAACAATTCAAACCCAAAGCATGGGAGGGGCATGATTTTTCTCAATTGTTGCAGGATGTTTATATACATACTTATGATGTGTTATCTGGATTGAAAAAAGCCGGCGTGGTGCCGGAATGGGCCCAAATTGGCAACGAGATCCCCGGTGGTTTCCTTTGGCCGGATGGATCCACCCAACACTGGGATCAATTGGGTCAATTGCTGAACAAAGGATATGAAGCCACCAAAAAGGTGGACCCCAAAATAAAAGTGATTGTTCATGTGGATGAGGGGAATAACATATCTAAATTCAACTCTTTTTTTGATCATGTTACAGAGCAGCAAGTCAAGTATGACGTGATCGGTTTATCTTATTATCCCTATTGGATAAAAAAAGACTACACCGAGACCATCATGGATCTCCAAGCCAACATGAATGAACTGGTTAAAAAGTATGGCAAGGAAGTCATGGTTGTGGAAACCGGAGGAGAATCCCATCAAGTAGAAAACACCTATCGCTTGTTAGAAGCCACCCTCAAGGCTGTTCGCGCTGTTCCCAACAAGAAGGGTCTTGGGGTTCTCTATTGGGAACCGGAAGGCGTGGGGAGTTGGAGTAAATATGGACTCAATGCCTGGTTAGAGGATGGTAGGCCATCGCCCGCTTTGAATGCGTTTAAATATTGACCCCTCTGTGTTGAACAGTTGAAGGTAATGCCGCTTTTCATATTAAACAAAGCAAAATATTTTTTCATAAAAAAATTTGGCCATTCCAATATTTGTGTACTTTTAACACGAAAACGATTGCAAATGCGAGCCTTATTAAGGGATTCCAGATCTTTTGATTACTCTTGTTTGCGTAACAATTACACTTTCAATTTTTTACATAAACCCACCTTAACTATGCTTTCTAAATCAAGAGTTGCGTTGAGCAGGTATGCCCTGGTATTCCTGTTTCAGATTGTTGCAATGGCAGCAATGGCGCAGAACAAAACCGTGACCGGCAAGGTTTCAGATGCCAATGCCGGAACACCATTGTCCGGAGCCACCGTATCGGCTAAAGGCTCCAACAAGACAGTGGTTTCAGATGCTTCCGGAAATTTTACCATTGATGTTCCTTCGTCTGTAACACAGTTGACCATTTCCTATGCGGGTTACACATCCATGGATGTGAACATCACAGGAAGTTCAATTGATGCCAGATTGAGTCTTGCCAATGCAACACTGGGAGACATTGTTGTGATTGGTTATGGCTCTGCAAGAAAAAAGGACCTGACCGGTTCTGTTGCAACAGTTGGAACAAAGGATTTTGTGAAAGGAGCTTTGACTACTCCAGAGCAATTGATCCAGGGTAAAGTAGCCGGTGTACAGATCACTTCCAACAGTGGTGCTCCGGGGGCGGGAAGTACCATCCGCATCCGTGGTGGTGCATCCCTCAATGCCAGCAACGATCCGCTGATCGTGATCGATGGAATGCCGCTGGACAATGGAGGCATATCCGGACAAGCCAACTCACTTGCTTTGATCAACCCCAACGACATTGAAAGCTTCACCATCCTGAAAGATGCCTCTGCAGCTGCCATCTATGGTTCAAGGGCATCCAATGGTGTAATCATGATCACCACCAAGAAAGGTGCAAAGGGTAAACCTACTGTAAACTTTTCTTCTCAATATTCCATTGCAGAGATCACCCAAAAAGTGGATGTGCTAAATCCCACAGAAATTCGTGATATTGTTTCTAAGCATGGCAACGCCACGCTCAGGGCATTGGTTAGTGAATACCATCTTCAAGGAAACAAAGAAGGTACTGACTGGCAAGACCAGATCTATCAAACTGCTCTTTCTTCTGATAACAATATCAGCATAAGAGGTTCTGTAAAAAACCTTCCATACAGGGTTTCTCTTGGATACCTTGATCAAAATGGTATCCTCAGAACCGGAAACCTGAAAAGAACAACCTTGGGTGTAAACCTTAGTCCCTCTCTTTTCAACAATCATCTTAAAATTGACCTGAACGTTAAATCTTCTTTGAGCAAATCCATTTTTGCCAATGAGGGAGCTATTGGCTCAGCGATCAATTTTGATCCAACCAAGCCGGTTTATTCTGGAAACAGTGCATATGGAGGATATTGGGAATGGCTGGATCCAAGTTCTTCAACCGGACTGAAGGCCCTTTCACCCAAGAATCCATTGGGTATCCTGATGCAGCGTGATGACCAAAGTGATGTGGTAAGGCACATTGCGAATGCTGTTATCGACTATAAGTTCCACTTCCTTCCAGACCTGAAGGCAGTAGTAAATGTGGGTACTGATAGGGCTGAAGGCAAAGGAACAATTGTTGTTCCAGAGCAAGCTGCATCCACTTACCTGCGTTTCAAAGATCCCAGCAACAAGTTCCATGGGGGTGTCAACAATGAGTACAGACAAACCAGGCAGAACAGTTACCTGAACGCCTATTTGAACTATGCCAAGGACATCAGCGAGATCAAAACAAGGATTGATCTGACGGCAGGTTATGAATACCAGGATTACCTGACCACCAATTATAATTTCCCGGACAGAACTTTTGACAATACCATTGTTACCTCACCCAACTTTGAATTTGACAAACCTCAGTACAGACTGAGCTCTGCCTTGGGTCGTTTGAATGTCAACATTCACAACAAATATCTCCTCACGGGTTCTTTGCGTCAGGATGGTTCTTCCAAGTTCAATGTTGACAACCGCTTCGGTCTGTTCCCTTCAGCTGCCTTTGCCTGGAAAATCAATGAAGAGTCTTTCCTGAGCAATTCAAAAACAATCAGCGATCTTAAGCTCCGCATCGGATATGGTGTTACAGGACAGCAGGATGGAATCGGTTACTATGATTATATCTCCTATTACAACCTGAGCTCCATTACCGCGCAATATCAATTCGGAAATACTTTCTATCAGATGTTCCGTCCCGGTGGCTATTACTTCAATAGGAAATGGGAGCAAACCGAAACACAAAATATCGCCTTGGATTTCGGACTGTTGGATGGCCGTGTAAGCGGTACTGTTGAACTGTACAAGAGAACAACTTCCGACTTGTTGAATGAAATCAACCAGCCTGCCGGAACCAACTTCTCCAACAAGATTGTTGCCAACGTTGGTAGCATGGAGAACAAGGGTGTTGAAATCACGTTGAACCTCCAGCCCATCAAAACAAAAAAACTGGTTTGGGATCTTTCCCTGAATGCTACATTCAACCAAAATGAGATCACCAGACTTACCATCTCTGATGATCCCAATTATGCAGGTGCTCGTTTTGGCGGAATCTCCGGTGGAACAGGCAATACCATCATGATCCATTCTGTAGGATACAACAGGGGCGCTTTCTTTGTATACAAGCAGGTTTACGATAAGGCAGGCAAACCCATCGACAATCTCTTTGCTGATTTGAACCGTGATGGTGTGATCAATGAAAAAGATCTTTATCAGTACAAAGGAGTTGATCCAAGGATGTTCTTTGGTTTGAGCACCAACCTCAGCTTCGGAAAATGGAATGCCGGTTTGGTTGCCCGTTCCAATATTGGAAACTACATGTACAACAACGTGGCTTCCAGCACAGGTACCATTCGCAACATTCTCAACCCGATCGGATACATCAACAATGGATCCAGGGAAGTTTTGAGAAGTGGATTCAGCGGCGGTGGTTCAAACTACTATCTGTCTGACTACTATGTTCAAAATGCTTCTTTCCTGAGAGTGGATAATATCAATGTTGGCTACAATGTTGGTCAGGTCTTCAACAACAAGGCCAACCTCAGGCTGAGTGCCAATGTGCAAAATGCACTGGTGATTACCAAGTACAACGGACTTGATCCGGAGATCAATGGTGGAATTGACAACAATTTCTATCCAAGACCCAGAACAATTGTACTCGGACTAAACCTTGATTTTTAATTGACCAAAGATCAAATCAATGTATATGAAAAGAAATATATTCAACATAATAGCAACGATGATGGTGGTCTCAGGCACCATGGTGTCTTGTTCTAAACAACTGGATATCCTGCCTTTGAATGACATCACATCGGCTCAGGTGTACAGCACACCTGCTGGTTATAAGCAGGCATTTGCCAAAATTTATGGAAGCTTCGCTACTACAGGCAACCAGGGTCCTGCAGGAAACGGTGACATCCAGGGACTGGATGAAGGAACTGCAGATTTTCTTCGTCTTTATTGGAAAGCCCAGGAACTGAGCACGGATGAAGCAGTGGTTGCTTGGGGGGATCCCGGTATCCAGGATTTCCACAACATGAACTGGTCTGCCAGCAATCCAATGCTGACAGGACTTTATTACCGTTCTTTCTATCAAATCACACTGTGTAATGATTTCATCCGCCAGTCATCAGATGAAAACCTGACTGCAAGAGGTATCAGTGGCACTGATGCAGATGCAATCAGAAAATACAAAGTGGAGGCCCGCTTCCTGCGTGCATTTCAGTATTGGGTGTTGATGGATTTGTTCGGTAACGTACCATTTGCAACCGATGAGCAGGCGTTGGGTTCTTTCACTCCCAAGCAGATCAACAGAAAAGATCTCTTCAACTATGTTGAGACGGAATTGAAAGCAGTAGAAAACGATCTTCCCAATGCCAAGAGCAATGAGTACGGAAGAGCCGACAAAGCTGCCGCTCAGGCATTGCTCGCTCGCTTGTACCTGAATGCAGGTGTATACAGTGGGGCAGCGCGTTATGCAGATGCCATGACGTATGCTAAAAAGGTGATTGATGCGGGATATTCCCTGATCAATGATTACAGCCACCTGATGCGTGCAGATAACAATACCAATTCCGCAGAATTCATTCTGACCATTAATTATGATGGACTCAAAACCCAGAACTGGGGTGGCACTACCTTCCTTACCCACGCAGCTGTAGGTGGAGACATGAATGCAGCTGATTTCGGTATTGATGGTGGATGGTTTGGTATCAGGACCACCAAAAATCTTCCCGGTCTTTTCACGAATGTGAATGACAAGCGTGCCCAATTCTTTACACAGGGACAGAACATTGAAATCAACGATATTACCAATTTCAAGGATGGTTACGCGGTAGCCAAGTACAGAAACAGAAAAAAAGACAATACAGTTGGTTCGAATCTTACCTGGGTGGATATTGATTTTCCATTGTTCCGTTTGGCTGAACAGTACCTCATTTATGCAGAAGCAGCAGCCCGCGTAGGTACTGCAGCAGACAAAACTGCAGCTGTTGGGTACATCAATCTCCTCAGACAACGCGCCTATGGAAATGCCAATGGCAATATCAACAGTGCCACGCTCACTCCGGAATTTGTGCTGGACGAACGCGCAAGGGAATTGTACTGGGAAGGACATCGCAGGACAGACCTTGTTCGCTATGGCAGGTTTACAGAAGGTGGATATGTATGGCCCTGGAAGGGTGGTGTGAAAGGTGGTACAGGTGTTGCTGCCTTCAGAAGCCTTTATCCCATTCCTTCTGCAGACGTATCCAGCAACCCTAATATCAAACAGAATTCTGGTTATTAATAATATCCATCTAAATTGAGTATTATGAAAAAAATGTTTCAACCGCTTTTTATCGCCATCGCAGCAATGGCATTCTTCTCTTCCTGCGAAAAGGAAGAAGTAAGAGAAGTTTATCTTGGCGGTACCACCCCCGTTCTCGGTGCTTCTGTATCCGGCACCATTCCTTTGGGATTTCTGACCCAGAATGATGCAGCTGTTAAATTCAGCTGGACCAATCCAGAGTATGACTTTGCATCGGGCGTAAGCAGTCAGGATGTTAACTACACCCTTGAAATTGATGTAACTGGGAATGGTTTTGCCGGACCCAATAAAAAGTCAGTTTCCATCAGCAAAGACCTCAGTGTTTCTTATACCCAAAAGGAGTTCAACATCATTTTGAGTGATCTCAAGTTGAAGCTCAATGTTCCGGCATCCATCGATGTAAGACTCATTGCTTCACTGGGTCCCAATGCTACCAAGCTGGTATCCAACATTCTCAAATTTGGTGTTACTCCCTTTGCACCTCCTCCCAAGGTTCCCATTCCTACACAGGGCAATCTCTGGGTGGTTGGTGATGCCTTTGCGTCCGGATGGAACAATCCACTTCCAACTCCATATGTGAACACACAAAAATTCACACAAGTATCACCCACCCTTTATGAATTGGTAGTGGCTTTCAAGGGTGGTGGTTATTACAAGATGTTGCAGGACAATGGCGTTTGGGGTACCCAGTATCACATGGTTGCAGGTGATGCAACTGGTGGAACTTTTGAAAAGAAAGATGCGGATCCGGCTTTTGTAGGACCTAGCGCAGCAGGCAACTACAAGATAGTGGTTGATTTTCAGGCAGGAACTTTCACCGTTACTAAACAATAAGCTGAACACAGATTAAACAAGAATATCATGAATAAGCTCATAAAATTTGGATCCGGAATGTTGATGGCCATCATCATGCTGGCTGCCTGCGAAAAAATAGATCCCTTGCAGGTATATCGTTCCGCCGAGTCTGCATTCCTTACGGCATCAACTTCAACGATCGCACCAGCGCCTGCTGATTCGATGAAAACCATTATTACTTTCAATTGGACAAGACCTGTTTACTCGGTTGATTCCAATACAGTGAAATACATCCTTGAAATCGACTCTGTTGGCCGCAATTTTTCCAAGGCTTCCCAGAAAGTATTGACAGGTGCGATTAGCACTTCTTATACAGCCAAGGAATTAAATGACATTGCATTGGGATTTGGCTTTAAATACAATGTCCAATACAATGTGGAGGCAAGGATCGTTTCGTCTATGTCTAACAACAACGAGAGAAAATTCTCCAATGCTGTTGCCCTCAAGCTGACGCCCTATGTTGTTCCTCCCAAAGTAACTCCACCCGCATCCAAGAAACTCTTCCTGGTGGGTAGTGCAACCGCTGGTGGCTGGAACAATCCAGTTCCTGTTCCTTCTCAGGAGTTTACCAGAATTGACTCTGTTACCTATGAGGGTACCTTCTACATGAAAGGCGGTGAGCAATACCTCTGTCTTCCTGTGAATGGGGACTGGAGCACAAAGTATTCTGTGAAGGACAACAATGTAGCTGGTTTGAACAAAGGGGGTGACTTTGGTTTTAACCTGAGTGATAACTTCCCTGGTCCCGATAAAACAGGTACTTACAAGATCCGCTTGGATTTTCAGGGTGGTAAGTTTACGGTTACTCTTGTGCAAGAATATGGTCTCCTTTGGGTGGCTGGTGATTATCAGGGATGGAGCCCTGCAACAGCACCAAAAATCGCTTCTGTGAAGAAAGATGGTGATCACGAAGGATATGTATATGTGAAGCCCGGCGGAAGCTATGAGTTCAAACTCACTTCACAGGCAGATTGGAGTGGTACGAACTATGGTGATGGTGGTGGTGGTGCACTGAGTACCTCTGGAGGAAATCTCAAATTCCCAGGTGCAGGTGGATTTTTCCGCATCAATGCCAATACTGCAACCAACAAGTATTCCATCAGCCAAACGACCTGGAGCATCATTGGCAGCCTTACCAAC
>JACCDP011307447.1_pt1 | contig 13670 bp, 6 predicted proteins | sample 7445841 | NCBI WGS metagenome assembly JACCDP01 (sample SAMN15323441, study PRJNA562643) | freshwater metagenome | isolation source: river surface water | place: USA:Blue River Watershed | collected 2017-08-17
AATACGTCACACCAACAAAATTAGCTAGTTATTATACATCAAGTGCGGGTAGTGGAACAACTCTAGATACTTCAAGTTTATCCAACAGAATTAATTTAAAAGCAAGTTTAAGTGATGTAACAAATGCGATCGCTTTAAACACATCTGCTATTACAAATAATACAAATGCTATTACAGCAAATACTTCAGCAATATCTGCTGAAGCTACTACAGCAAGGGCAGCTGAATTAGTGCTTACAAATAGCGTTAGTTCAAACACAACAAACATTAGTTCAAATACGGCAAGCATTACTGCAAATACTACAACCATTAGTAATTTGAATTCTAATATTGCTTCAAACACTTCAAGCATCACTGCAAATACATCGGATATTAGCACAAATAGGGTAAATATTGCAACTAACACGACTGCTATAACCGCAAATGTAAATGCTATTGCTACAAATATATCTGCTATTAGTGCTGAAGCTACTACAGCAAGGGCAGCAGAATTAGTTCTTACAAATAGCATTAGTTCAAACACAACAAACATTAGTTCAAACACGGCAAGCATTACTACAAACACAAGCGCTATAATTAATTTGAATTCAAGTACAGCAAATAATACAACGAATATAGCTACAAATGTTTCTGCTATAAGTGCTGAAGCTACTACAGCAAGAGCTGCTGAATTAGCGCTTACAAATACTTTGAGTTCAAATACTGCAAATATTAATGCAAATACTGCAAGTATAACTGTAAACACTACAGCAATAGCTGCAGAAGCTACCACTGCAAGAGCAGCAGAATTAGCTCTAACCAATAATATTAATTCAAACACAGCAAATACAACAAGTAATACGAGCGCAATCGCTGCTAACACTGCTAGTATACAAACTAATACTTCTGACATTGCATTAAAAGCGCCAATTATATCACCAACATTTACTGGCACACCAACAGCGCCTACAGCTGAAGCAGGAATAAATACAACACAATTAGCTACCACTGCATTTGTAAATAATGCAACTTTAAATATTAATGCAAGTTCAATTTCAGGGACTGTTGCGCTTAGTCAAGGAGGAACAGGACAAACAACCATTGCTGGAATAAAATCAGTATTGGGATTGGCATCATCAAAAGTTGCGATTGGAGCCACATCTGGGGTGACTTCACAAGGTTCAGGAGCTGTTGCTATTGGTAATGGAGCGGGGCAAACAAGCCAAGGAGCTAATACAATTGCTTTAGGATATGTTGCCGGTTCAGATAGACAAGGTGCAAGTTCAATTGCTATTGGTGTTAATGCTGCTCAATATACACAAGGGACAAATGCTGTTGCCATTGGTGATGTTGCAGGTCAAGAAAGACAAGGTGCTAATGCTGTTGCCATTGGATCTTATGCAGGTCAAGAAAGACAAGGTGCTAATGCTGTTGCCATTGGAGGATATTCAACTTCTTCTTTTGCTAATTCAATTGCAATTGGATATAAGGCTACGACTACTGCAGCAAATACTATTCAATTAGGAGGTGATGGAGTCGTATCCGGCTCAACTGCCATTACAAATGTTAAAACAACAGGAACACTTACAGCGGGAACAGTCACTTATCCAAATGCCCATAATTCAACAGCTGGGCAATTACTTAGTATTGATGCAACTGGAACGGCAGCTTGGACTACTCCAGCTAGCAGTGGCGGTGGCACGCATGCTATCGGAGAAGTATATGGAGGAGGCATTGTATTTTATGTTTGGGATGGTGGTGCGCATGGTTTGATTGGTGCAAACACAGAATTAAATAATGGACAAGCAACGTCATGGGGAGGCGGATCAAGTGCTTATGTGGGCACACAAAATAGGTATGGTGTTCTGGGTGGGAAATTGAATACACAAAGGATATTAAATGTGATACCTGTTCCTACATTTGGTAACGGCGATAATGGGACTGGAAATAAGAGTGCAGCCTATTGGGCAGCTACTTATTTAAGTGCTGCTGTGGTTGTGGGTGGTGTAACAGTTACTCCTCAATTTTCAGATTGGTATTTACCAAATGAAACTGAATTAATGCTTTTTGCTACACAGCGATCCTATTTTCCTAATTGTAATTTTACAACTCATGATCATTGGTCTTCTAGTGAAAGGCCTGATTATGCTTATTTAGCTTATGCTTTAGGGGCTAATTCTAACACTAACATATACCAAGACGCTAAAACTGCAACCAAATATGTTTTAGCAATCCGCTCTTTCTAAAAAATATTTATGAAAAAATACATCACCTACTTTACGGTTGTCATTTCTCTTGCTGCTTGCATTCCTCCGGGAAAGCTATCGGAGTCATTAGACGCTAATAGTAAGCTTAGTAGCAGGTACGATAGTTTAAATAATAAACTAAAAGACACACTAACTACTTTTAGTAATAGACTTAGCAGTTTAAAAGGAAATATTACTACTTTAAAAGACAGTATTAGTTACTATCGTAGCATAGTGGCAGCCACTCCAGCACAAACGCAGGGAGATGTTTTTTTAAATCAAATACTTGGCTATTCTTTATTAAGTACATCGGAATTAGCGGGTATTAAATCTGCTAATACTTCCAATGAAGTAGGCAATGCTTGGTTAGAAAGCTTCAAAGCTGATGTAAAAAAATATTCAGTAGTTGACGTAGATATTAAATTAAATAAAGGCTATGTATTTGTAGATATCCCATCCAATATCGTTTTTGCTAGTGGAAGTGCTACGGTTTCAAAAAAATCAATTGAAATGTTAGGGGGTATTGCGAGACTATTAGAAGCGCAGCCTAATTTGAATTTTTTAATTGAAGGACATACAGATAACAAAGCCTTTAAAGAAAATAATACTAATAACTGGAACTTAAGTGTAAACCGCGCAGCAGCGGTGGCTAAAATTTTACAAACTAAATATAAGATTGACCCAAAAAGAATGATTGCTGCAGGACGAAGCCAGTATTTACCTATGGATGATAATAATACAAAAACTGGCCGTTCAAATAATAGGCGTATTCGTATTGTATTAATGCCAATGGTGAAACAACTAATGAATTTGAATAATTAATATGAGTATTGAGTTATTAAAATTATCTGTAAGAGAAATGGAAGTATGCAATTTATTATTAGCTGGTAATAGTACTAATAAAATAGCCGAAGTATTAAATATAAAATGCAATACTGTGTCTACTTTCAAAAAATTAATATTTAAAAAAACAAATACTAATAACTTAATTGAATTATATGAGGTTTGTAAACACGCTTAATATAATGTTCTTGCTCACTTTTTTTATAGCAAGTAAAACTAGTGCACAATCAATTAGCTTATATACCTTGAACAATGGCGGTGGATTTAATAATATAGGCGAGTGGAGTATAGGAGAGTCTGTATCTGTTGCAAATTTTATTAGTAATGCTTATACCTTAAATACAGGTGTATTACAGCCTATGACTGGCATTTTAACTGGAATCAATGATTATGGTCCAGTAGTATTTGGTGATCAAATAACTATTGGTCCTAATCCAACATTTAATATAATTCATGTAAAAGCAATATTTAATGAGCCAGGTAACATTTCATTGCAATTAATTGACAGCAAATCTGTCAGCGTGTTGAATCAACAACCTACCACAATATATAAGAGCTATGAAAAAGATTTTGTTTTAGAAAAGTTGCCTTCAGGAATATTTTATATGAAAGTATATTTTAAACCAACCAACGGAAAGGCTAAAACAGGAGTATATAAAATAATCAAATTATAAATATTTAAAAGGTTTTAAGATTTAAGATAAGAGTTTCTATGAAAAAAAATAAAGTATTGATTCAGTGTTTAATAGTACTGATTTCTTTAGCATTCATGAGTAATATTAATGCACAAACAGGTTTAAATTTTCAGGGTGTAGCCAGAACAGCGAGTAATACAGTTATTGCTTCTCAAGACATCACTTTAAAATTAAGTATTCTACAAGGAAGTGCTACAGGTTTAACGGAATATATTGAAGTTAGAAAAGTCACAACCAATGCACAAGGCTTGTTTACAGCTGTGATAGGAGATTCTTTAACAATTAGTACATTAGGAAAATTTTCGGATATTGATTGGAAACTTAGTCCTAAGTTTTTAAAGATAGAGCTTGACCCAGCTGCTGGTAATAATTTTATTACTATGGGAACAACACAATTTCAATTTGTAGCTTACGCCAAGTTTGCAAATAGTGTGCTCGCAGAAAATATATCAGGCATTGTTCCAGTCGCCCGGGGGGGTACTGGTTCAAATAGCTTGACTACTTTAAAATCGAATCTTGTATTGGATAATGTTAATAATACGGCAGATTCATCTAAGCCAATTAGCAAATCAACCCAATCAGCATTAGATCAAAAGCTTAATATAGTAGATAGTATCAAGGCTTATGTTACTCCAACGCAGCTGGCACGTTATAATTTTTCAATTGGTGGGTCTAATATAGACACCACCAATTTATCTAATTATATTAATATGAAATTAGATAAATCTGATACCACCACTTTATCCAATCGTATTAATTCAAAATTAGATAAGTCAGATGTCACCACTTTATCTAACTACATAAATACGAAATTAGATAAATCCGACACCTCTAATTTATCTAACCGAATTAATTTAAAATTAAATATAGCAGATACAATAAGCTTACTTAAAAAAATAGATACAACTACGCTGTCAAATAGAATTGATTTTAAATTAAATATTAATGATACTATTAGTCTATTTAGAAAATCTGATACATCCACTTTATCTAATAGAATTAACCTTAATCTTACTAAATCCGATACATCCACTTTATCCAATCGTATTAATTATAAATTGAACATTGCGGATACTAGTAGCTTATTAAGAAAATCTCAAGTTGGTACTATTAATGGTGCGGCTAGTTTGGACGCAACAGGGAAAGTTCCTTCCGTTCAAATACCAGCTATTTCATTTTCATCGGTAGATGTAGTAAATAGTATGGACGCTATGTTAAGTTTTACCTCTGGGTCTGGTTTACCAACGGATAGGCTTATAGGAAGTATTGTGGTTAGATTAGATTCAAGTAAGAATTTTGTTTTAGCAAACTTACCTGCAAGCAATAGAACCAATTGGATTGAACTTGTTAATCCGGATGCACCAGTAAAAGCAGTGAATGGATTGACTGGCTATATTGATTTGAGAAAAGTGAATATTCCCGACTTAATTAATGTAGACAATACGAGTGATATATTAAAACCGCTTTCACTTGCTGCTAGTATAGCATTAGATTTAAAAATGAATATAACCGATACAAGTATTTTATTTAAAAAATCAGACACCTCTTTTTTATTACAGAAAGTAGATACCTCCGCCATACTAGCCATGTATGCAAAGAAGTTCACTAAAGATGTAGTGGTTAATTTTGGAGGAGGTAGTTTAGGAAAATATGCAAATGGCACTACCATACCTTCAAAGGGGAAAACCTTAGATGAATTTTTATTAGATTTAGTTTCAAAATCTGTTGCTCCTTCATTTTCTGCTCCATCCGTTTCAATAGGTGCAAGCCCTAGTGCAGGTGCATATGAAATTGGATACGACCCTGGAGTTGTCACATTAAATAGTACTTATAATAAAAATGACGGAGGCAATGCTACATCAACTATATTTTATAAAAGCAGTAATGTATTGTCAGCAAATACCAATTCACCGGGCCCCATAACCACTACAATTAGTTATAGTGTAACAGTTAACTATGCTGCGGGTACTTCAACAAAGAACGATAATCTTGGTACTCCATATCCAAATACAATCTCTACTGGTTCTACTTCTGCTTCTTTAAATTTTTCATCTTATTCAAAAAGATACTGGGGCGGTATAAGCATCCCTTTTAATACAACTACCATTTATGATATTACTGCTTTAAGTCCAGCACCTAATGCTGATAATTCGGGTGGAAGTAAAGGTATTACAGCAACTATAACAATCTCAGGAACCCAGTATGCTTATTATGCCTATCCTGCTACCAATGCAGATTTGACTTCTATAATGTATAACAATTTTGAAAGCATAAACACATTTACAAAAACCATCGTTCAAATAAAAAATGCACAAGGGTATACACAAAACTATAAAGTGTATACTTCTAATGATCCTATCAGTGCAACCTTAACCTCGGTTACTTTTAATTAATAGAAATATGAAAAAGATTATTCTTTTATTTTTAATTATAGTTTCTATTAACTACAATTTAAAGGCTCAAATTGCACTTACTGGAAATATTACGACTGCTGGTGTAGCTGTTTACCCCACTCATATAGACAGTTTAGGTAAGGGTGGCCTAATGACGCTCCCAGATTTATCTACCAGAAATGCCCTTCCAATAAAAAGAAGAAAGCAAGGTATGATGGTGTATGTGCAAGCCAATGATTCATTATATAAATTAACTACAGTTGATGTTAGTTTAAATAGTGGATGGGTAGCTTTGGGGATTTTAACTCAACAAAAACTAACCGACTCTTTAAATTCAAGATTAAAAGTAACCGATACTTTAAGCTTATCAGCTAGAATTGACTTAAAAGCCAATGCAGGAAGTATTACAGATGTAACTACACTACTAGCTGATAAATTAAATATAATTGACACTTCGCTTTTATTACAAAAAGCCGATACCTCAACTTTATCCAACAGAATCAATTTAAAAACCAACACAACAGATTTTTCTATCTTAACGAATACTGTTGGAACAAAACTAAAAATAACGGACACATCTTTTCTTTTACAAAAATCAGATACGGCTAGTTTATCTAGTAGAATAGATTTAAAAGCCAATACAACAGATCTAAATAGTTTAACGACCACAGTTGGAACAAAATATAAAACTTCCGACACTGCTTATTTACTACAAAAAGCAGACACAGCAACTTTATCCAATAGAATAGATTTAAAGGCCAATGGATCAGATTTAAATAGTTTAACAACTACGGTAGGAACTAAATTTAAAACGCTTGATACTGCTTACTTATTACAAAAAGCTGATACAATTACTATATCTAACAGAATTAATCTAAAATTAGATGCCAATAAAACGGGCGTTGCCAATGGGGTAGCAAGTTTAAATGCATTAGGAAAAATACCCACTGACCAAATACCAGCCATTTCATTTTCTTCTGTAAAAATTATTACGAGTGAAGCACAAATGCTAGGATTAACATCTGCAGTAGTGGGAAGTGTAGCAGTTAGAACGGATGTCAATAAAAGTTATATTTTATCGGCAGATGATCCAACCATTTTAGCAAATTGGGTGATGCTTTTAACACCAGCGCCACCGGTACAATCGGTGAATAGTTATAGTGGAAACATTATTTTAACTAAAACGGATCTAGGCTTAGGTAATGTAGATGACTACAGTGCAGAAAATTTACCTCTTTCACTTACTTCAAGAAACGCCCTAGCTTTAAAATTAAAAATTACAGATACAGCCTATTTATTACAAAAAGCAGATACGGCTAGCTTATCTAACAGAATTAATTTAAAAGCAAATACTTCGAATTTAAATAGTTTAACAACTACAGTTGCAACTAAATTAAAAATCACAGACACTGCTTATTTATTACAAAAAGCAGATACCGCTAGCTTATCCTACCGAATCAATTTAAAAGCCAATATAACAGACCTAAATAGTTTAACAACCACAGTTGCTACTAAATTTAAAACTATCGACACAGCTTATTTATTGCAAAAAGCAGACACAACTACTTTATCCAATAGAATTATTTCAAATGTAGCATCAATCACATCAGAAACTTCAAGGGCAACTGCAGCTGAAACAATACTTACTAATAAAATAACTTCAAACACTGCAAGTTTAACTGCCAATTTAAATTCAATCAATACATTAAATACAAATGTTGCATCTAATACTGCAAGTATTAGTGCGAATCTTACTACCTTAAATTCAAAAATTACTTCCAATACAGCCAGTATAACGACTAATACGGCTGATATTTTATTGAGAGCAACGAACGCTTCTCCCTCTTTCACCGGAACACCCACTGCAATAACTGCACCTGCATTAACTAATACCACACAATTAGCAACTACTGCATTTGTTAGAACAGCAGTTACCTCCATTACAGGGCTTACCAATACGAACCTATCTGGAACAGCAGGCATCACAGATGCTAATTTGGCAAACATTACAACTGCAGGTAAGGTAAGTAACAGTGCTACTTCTGCCACAGCAACAAATACTTCTTATACAATTGTAGCAAGAGATGGGAACGGAAATTTTTCTGCTAATAATATAACTTCAAGTTTAAATGGTACTGCATTAAATGCAACCAATATAGAAGGGGGCGCTACAGGATCTATACCTTATCAAACTGCTAATAACACAACTGGCTTATTAACAGCAGGAACAGAAGGACAATATTTACAACTAACAAGTGGCTTACCTAGTTGGAAAACAATGTCTACTTCAGTCAATGCATCTAATATTACTGGAACTATTTCTTTAACCAATGGAGGAACAGGTCAAACTACTGTTGCTGGAATTCAATTTGCATTGGGTTTGGCAGGAAGAAGAGTCGCTATTGGACAAGCAGCAGGTCAAACACCACAAGGAGATCAATCTATTGCTATTGGGATGTCTTCAGGGTCCACAAGTCAAGCTGATAAGGCAATATCAATTGGTGGTGGAGCAGGTCAAACTTCGCAAGGTAGTGGTGGTGTTGCTTTAGGTGTTTCATCAGGCAGTACTAACCAAGGCGCTGGAGCTGTTGCCATTGGATCTAATGCTGGACAAACTTCGCAAGGTGCAAAATCTGTGGCCATTGGCTTTGCAGCAGGACAAATTAATCAAGCTGCTAATTCAGTAGCCATCGGAGCATCAAGTGCTGCACATACCAATTCAACTGCCATAGGATTTCAAGCAGTAACTACAGCAGAAAATACCATTCAATTGGGTGCAGATGGCGTTACTGTATCTGGCTCAACCGCAATAACCAATGTAAAAACAAGTGGCACCCTAACAGCAGGTGCAGTCACTTATCCAAATACACTTGGAACAAATGGACAGTTATTAACTAGCAGTGGTTCTGGAACTTTAACATGGACAACTGCGACAACTACTTTAGTGCCTTTTACAGGAGCAAGTAAAGCGGTGAATCTTGGAGCGTATGATTTAACAGTCAATGGAATTACGATTGGAACAGGTACAGTATCAGGTACAGTTTTTCCCATATTTAACACCGCGCTTGGAAATAGTGTACTAAGTGTCAATACCTCAGGATATAATAATACTGCTGTAGGTTACCATGCTCTTAAAGTAAATACTTCTGGTTTTGCAAATTCCGCTAGCGGTGTATATTCATTGTATAAAAATAGCAATGGCACATTTAATAGTGCTTTTGGTATTAGTTCCCTTTATAATAACACAACTGGAAGTAACAATACCGCTTTCGGTAGAATTGCTTTATTAAAAAATGAAACAGGAAGTTACAATACAGCATTAGGAAATAATGCAGATGTAGAATTTAATAATTTAGAAAATGCAACTGCTATCGGCAGTAGCGCTATTGTTTCAGCAAGTAATACGATTCAATTAGGCAATATCAATGTAACCAATGTCAAAACCAGTGGTACTTTAACAGCCGGTGTAATTACTTATCCAAATAAAGATGGAATAAGTGGTCAATTATTAACAACAACCGGAACTGGAACTTTAACATGGACATCAGCCTATGATACAAGAATTACATCCGCCACAAATAGTATTACTTCCAACACCACCTCAATTAATTTATTGAATACCAATGTGGCGTCAAATACTGCGAGTATTACTTCCAACACATCTTCAATTAATTTATTGAATTCCAATGTGGCGTCTAATACTGCGAGTATTACTTCCAACACCTCATCAATTAATTTATTGAATACCAATGTGGCGTCTAATACTGCAAGCATTACTTCCAACACATCTTCAATTAATTTATTAAATACCAATGTGGCGTCGAATACTGCAAGTATTACTACTTTAAGTAATAGTATTCTTTCCTCTACTTTAACTGGTACTGTTGCTTTGGGTAATGGTGGCACTGGTCAAACTACAATTGCTGGTATACAATCAGCATTGGGATTAGCAGGAACAAATGTGGCAATAGGAAGCCAAGCAGGACAAAATTCGCAAGGTATTAATTCAGTTGCAATAGGAACAAACGCTGGCATAAATTCACAATTATCGCAATCAATTGCTATTGGACCTTATGCTGGACAAGATAATCAAAAAGATTTTTCAGTTGCTTTAGGGTATACTGCAGGACAAACTACTCAAGGTGCCGGTTCAGTTGCGATAGGTGCAGGATCTGGAACTACCAATCAAAATACAATGTCAGTTTCAATAGGTAATAATGCAGGAAATATTAGTCAAAACACGAATTCAGTTGCGATAGGAAATGGTGCAGGATACAATACCCAAGGAATTGGTTCAACATCGTCTGGTGGTGGAGCTGTTGCAATAGGTGCGAATGCAGGTAACCAATTACAAGCAATTGGTTCAGTGGCTATTGGAGCTAGTGCTGGTCAAAATGATCAAAAGGAATATGCAGTAGCAATTGGGTATGGTTCGGGCGTAACAAGTCAATCAGGTTATTCAGTTGCGATGGGTACAAATGCAGGTCAAACAACTCAAGGTACAACAGCAGTTGCTATCGGCTACAACGCAGGACTTAATAGTCAAGGCAATTCTGCAATTGCATTAGGATTCAATGCAGGACAAGAGAATCAATCTTCATATGCAGTGGCAATAGGAGAAACTACTGGTAAAATTAATCAAGGTGGCTTAGCAGTGGCAATAGGCGCAGGGTCTGGTAATTCTAATCAAGGCTTTACTTCGGTGGCAATAGGAAATAATGCAGGATATAGTAGTCAAGGCACTTCTGCAATTGCATTAGGATTCAATGCCGGACAAACTTCTCAATTGGAGCAAACAGTAGCTATTGGTACGAATGCGGGTCAAACAACTCAAGGTTCAGCAGCAGTTGCAATTGGTTACAACGCAGGTCAAACAACTCAAAGTTTAGCAGCAGTTGCCATTGGATACAACGCAGGTAAAACAAGTCAAGGATTAAATTCAATTGCGATTGGAACTAGTGCAGCACAAAATGGTCAAGGTAACAATGCTGTAGCAATAGGTATAGCTTCAAATAGCATAGGTAATTCTGCTACTGCAATTGGTGCTTCATCTTCTGCAGGCTATGAGAATTCAACTGCTATTGGTCATCAAGCTACAACAACAGCGGCTAATACTATTCAATTTGGTAATACTAGTGTAACCGATATTAAAACAAGTGGTGCAGTCAATGCGAAATCATTTTATTTGAATGCGACTAATGCAGTCAATGCCGCGTCATCCACCACAATCGATTTATCATTAAGCAATATGTTTAAAGTAAGTCTTGGCGCAAGTATATCCTCACTTAGTTTATCCAATGCAAAAATTGGCACTTATATAATTCAGTTTATTCAAGGTGGAACTCACAGTGTAAGTTTTCCGACAACTTGGAAATGGTCAGGTAGTTTAGTGCCTATTATTACAACCACAGCTGGTAAAATAGATTTAATTACGATTGTATATGATGGGTCCACCTATTTCGCATCGGCTGTTCAAAATTTTTAACATGAAAACATATTGTACAATAGTTGGCTTTTTTATTGTTTATCTTTTGAATGCACAAGCGATATTGCCACATGCATTACTAATAAATAACAATGCTTATCCTTCAACAATTACTGCAAATACAGCTTTTAATTTTGAATCTGCTACATCAGGTTTGACAGCAAATACTTATCCTGCAATTAAAAGTGATTTTTCGTTCAATTTTACTGATGAGAAACCATACACGATACAATTTTGGGTAACTAAATTAGTTCAAAAGACAGCAGAAAGAGGATTTATAGGTTTTACAACAGCAAATGACGGCTTAAGCTATACAGCGGGTAGTTTTTTATTTTATGAATTTTCAGGAGATGTTTTAAGAAATTATGTGAAAAACAACTATTACAATGACAATATTCCACTAGCTGGTTTTGCAATTAATAGATCCTATCAAATTACAACTACTTATGATGGGTTGTTCTGGAGAAATTATATCAATGGAGAATTAGTAACAACTACTAGGAACACTATTCCTTTTAATGCTACTGCAAATTTAATGATAGGTAATATTGGAGGTTACACCAATGTTGTATTTGATGAAGTTCGATTTTGGGACAAGGCTTTAACTGCAAACGAAATAAATGGTAACTGGAGAAAGCCTATAGAAGGGTCTGAATCTGGATTAAAACTATATTATAATTTTAATAATCAAGGGTATGCTACAGAGAATAATACAACTGTAAAATTCTTAAAAGACCAAACAGCGAATAATAATAATGGCACATTTTTAAATATATCTTTATCAGGTGCAAAAAACAATTTTGTAAATGACATAATTCAAATAAATGCCAATGATGATGCAATAGCATCATTTGATGCAAATAGTTTGGATAGTTATCCAGGAAATGGACACGGATTTAATGGAAACAGTGAACTATGCCCAACATGCTGGATTGACCTTACTCCAAATGCAGTGTCTAGTTTTGTTTTTTTTAATAATTCAAATTACACGACCAATGCTGCACCAATCCTAAGTGCAGATGGAGGCCGTTCATTATTTATAAATAATATTTATGGAAGAACAACTGCAGCATCTGGAATTTCAGGGTTTGCTTCTAGATCCATTGAAGCCTGGGTTAAGTTCAATACACTAAATAACAATTCAGTTGTTTCAATAGGTAATTTGGCTAATGCTGATTTATTTGAAATGGCAGTAAATGATAATAAATTAATACTGAGTTCAGGAACCGATTTAACAATGGGTTATAATATCAAAAGTATAAGTTCATTGACTACCAATACCTGGTATCATATAGTTATTACTTATAAACCTCCGACTGATGCAAATGATGATTTATATTTTACTATTTATATCAATGGCCAATTTGATAATAATTATTATAACGCTATTGTTGCAGGCCGATCAGCCATTGAGCCTGTTATGAATACTACTAACACAAATATATACATCGGAAATAGGCTTAGGCCATTTAATGGCAAATTAGGCGCATTAAAAATTTATGATGTTGAACTTAGTGCATCAGATGTTTTAAATAAGTATAATGCGACTAAAAGTAGGTATAGAAATTAAAGTATTAAAATAGTTTAAGTAAATATAATTTTTAAAATTGTATTATTAAATATTAGAAAAATTTAATGATTCATATTATGTCTAAAAGTATTCTTCTGATTAAATCGTTTTTATTTTGTTGTTTTATTATTTTCTCTATAAATACGAATGCGCAGACAGGCATATTTTTTCAAGCAATAGCAAGGGATAATTATTCGAACTCTGCTAAGGATAGAAAAATTTATGTTCAAACAAATATTATCCAATCTTCACCTACTGGAACTATAGTTTTAGCAGAAGAGCATCAAACTAATACGGATGGGCATGGTGTGTTTAGCATTATGGTGGGTAATGGCATAAGAGTAGGAGGAACAGTTAAGGATTTAAGTTCTATTGATTGGTCCAAAGGCCCGTATTATTTAAATATAAATATTGCAATAACACCTGTGGGTGGGGGAGCTAGCTGGGACTATACTAAAG
>JACCDP010785119.1_pt1 | contig 13667 bp, 16 predicted proteins | sample 7445841 | NCBI WGS metagenome assembly JACCDP01 (sample SAMN15323441, study PRJNA562643) | freshwater metagenome | isolation source: river surface water | place: USA:Blue River Watershed | collected 2017-08-17
GAACGTATATATCTCAACATCGATGTTTCAGAGTGGTAAGAATTGAAGAGTGGATGTTGTAAATACTCGGATTTTCGCAGAACTGGAATCGCACCAACTGCATCTGATGCGCTGCGATTGAGCGCCCAAACCTTGCAAAGTTTCTCGACCAGCTTCTCCGATGTGCGCTCATCAAAAGCAACGCTTACTCCCCCATCAACCTTTCGTACATTAATTCCGGCTTTTGCGGCTGCATCTACCAGCGCATCTGCATTTGATGCGAAAAACGTTACTGTGTCGAAAAAATTAGGAGAATAAATTTCAAAACCACTATTTTTCAGAGCAGCCGCGAAGGTACGCGCATGCTTATGGATTCGAATCGCAATTTCTTTAAGTCCATCTGGACCATGCCAGGCTGCATAAAATGCGGCGATCACAGCAAGTAAAACTTGAGCTGTGCAGATATTGCTTGTTGCCTTATCTCTGCGGATATGTTGTTCACGTGTCTGTAAAGCGAGCCGGAGAGCTGGATTTCCATGACTATCAATACTCTGCCCAACGAGACGACCAGGCAGTGAACGCTCTAAGCCATTTCGCACCGCAAGAAATCCGGCGTGCGGACCGCCAAATCCCATTGGCACACCGAAACGTTGCGCGGAACCGACGGCGATATCTGCTCCCCACTCCCCTGGAGATTTGATGAGAGTTAATGCCAAAAGATCAGTTGCCATCACAACAAAACCTGAATTGCTATGCACCGTGTTTATAACTTCTTCGAAATCTGAGAGCGTTCCAAAGGTATCTGGATATTGAATCAAGACACCGAAACAATTCGAGAAATCAGATACTGTACTTAGATCGATAACATCAACCGGAATGTTGAGTGGTTTTGCGCGAGTTGCGACGACCGCTTGAGTCTGGGGATGTACGCGAGAATCAATAAAAAAGCGAGCGTCGTCATTTAGCGTTGAATTGCGTCGAGCTAGAGTCATGGCCTCAGCTGCAGCTGTGCCTTCATCAAGCATCGATGCGTTACAGATCGGTAAACCGGTCAGATCGCTAACCATAGTTTGAAAAGCAAATAGCGCTTCAAGTCGCCCTTGGCTAATTTCTGGTTGGTAGGGCGTGTATGCGGTGTACCACGCAGGATTTTCTAAAACATTACGGAGAACGACTGGAGGCGTGATCGTGCCGTAGTAGCCCATTCCGATTAACGACTCAGCAGCAATATTTTGAGCTGCAAGAGCGCGCAGTTCTGCAATGACATCAACTTCTGAAACAGGATTGGGCAACTTAGTGCCAAATTTCTCCCGTAATGTAATTGATTCGGGTAGGACCGCTTTAACAAAATCTTCTAAGGATTTATAGCCAAGTTCAAGAAGCATGGTCGCAACTTGATCAACAGAAGGACCAATATGTCGATCTGCGAAGTCCCGCCTTGTCATGGCGAGAAGAATAAGGGCTAGTTCAGATTTATGCGCCGCGTAACTTACGTCGCGCTGCCAGCTCATCGCTCGATGTTTCAGATGTCACAACTGAACCATCGCTGAGGTTTTCGGCTTGGAGATGGGAAAGGGATCCTTCAACCTCATTCCAGACTTTGCCGATTGCAATTCCAAAAACACCTTGGCCGCCTTGGAGTAAATCGAAGATCTCTTCAGAATTGGTGCATTCGTAAATCGACGCGCCATCGCTCATTAAAGTAATACGCGCTAGATCTTCAACGCCTCTTTCGCGTAGATGCGTCACCGCTGAGCGGATATTTTGAAGTGAAACGCCGGTATCAAGTAGCCGTTTAACAATCTTAAGTACCAAAATGTCTTTAAACCCGTAGAGGCGAGCGCTTCCCGAACCAGTTGCTCCCCTAACAGTTGGCTCGACGAGCCCCGTGCGTGCCCAGTAATCCAGCTGGCGATAGGTGATCCCCGCCGCGGCGCACGCAGATGCTCCACGGTAACCAAGTTCTATCTCTTGATTTTCTTTCACAGGGAAGCCTCACTTTTCATATCGCCGGGGAGAGCAATAGGAGAACGGTAGAGGCGGGGTCTCATGGATTCAATCACCGACACACTTGAAACCTCAAGTTGAGGTTAATGGTTTCGCCTACGACCTTGTAAACCATATAGGTATGCGAACCCAAAGCACGTTCCGATGGCGATATAGACCCATCTCCCCAAAGTCCAAATACCAGGCGCAGTTAAGGTGAAGAGCGAAAGGGCGAAACATGTAGGAACCATGATCGCCGCAACTTGGCGAAGAGTTCGCTCTGAAGCAAAAGCCGCCACAACAGGCATCATCGTTGAAACTATCACCAGCACAACGCCCATCATTCTCATCGCCCAAATGAGCTCTGCAGAAACTACCGACTCTTCAGTAACAACACCAAGAAATTCCAGAAAAAAGTTCGGCTCAATAAGAAGCGCTAAAGCTGACACCGCAAAGATAATCCCGCCAACTCTCAGCACCAATGCGATGCGTCGAGAAAGCATTTTTCACGCTACCTATCCGGCAAAATCTTCAGGATTTATTTGATCGAGAAACTCTTTAAATTTCTCAACTTCATCTTCAGATTGGTCTGGAATCTCAATGCCAGCATCCGACAAAAGGGCTTCACTAGCTAAAATTGGTGCACCAGTGCGAAGTGCCAGTGCGATTGCATCACTCGGCCTTGAGGAGACAGCAACTCCCCCCTGGAGGTTTAGCACTGAGTAAAAGATTCCTTCACGCAGTTCTGTTAAGTGAATCGAATCAATTGAAACCTGTAGCGAACCTAGAACATCTTTCATTAAATCGTGCGTCAGTGGTCTTGGTGGAGTAACCCCTTGTTGAGCAAATGCAATCGCTGTTGCTTCAACTGCGCCGATCCAAATTGGGAGATAACGTTCCCCGCCGATTTCCTTTAGCAACACGATGGGTTGATTCGAAGGCATTTCAACTCTGACTCCGATTACATCCATCGCGTGAAAATTCATCGCGAACGATTCAAACCAGAACGAACCAGCGCTGCGTGTAGCCGTACCGAAAGCGATGCAATCTCCCTAGAAACTTCTTGAGCACGAGCTTTGGATTCTGGATTCTTCTGTCGCATCAATGGAGTAATTACTTGTTCTACGAGACCAACTTCGCGATCTGCAGCGGTTTTAAAGGCTCGTAGATGCCTTCCTTCAATACCAAATGCTGCAATTTCGGCGACAACTTTGGCTACCGTAAGGGCATCGCCGTCGTAGTGTCTTCCTTTAATCTGAATGAGTCCATAGCCTTCAAGCTCAACTAATTGCTCTTCGGAAATTCCACTGCTCGATAGAAGTTCATCGCGCGACAAACGTAATTCGCTCTGTTCGATGAAAGCGCTCGGTGCGAGTGAACCATCGACAGTTGCTAAACGTGGAGTCGGCGCAGCACCAGGATTCTGAGCAGGTTGTAAACCACGATCGAGAGCATCAAGATTCTCTTTAATTACCTTGAGCGGAAGGTATTGGTCCCGTTGTGCAAGCAAGACATAGCGCAGGCGTTCTAAATCTGTTGTAGTGAACTTTCGATAACCTGATGGAGTTCTTTGCGGTTCTATCAGTCCTTCTGACTCTAGAAACCGAATCTTAGAAATTGTTACATCCGGAAAGTCACCGCGAAGTTTTCCAAGAACCTCACCAATGCTTAAGTAAGCTCGTGCGGGAACGCTCATGCTCGGACCTTTCCTCCAATAAAGAAATGAAGACGATATTTTCCAATATTTAATTCCATACCATCGCTGAGTTGCGCGCTCTCTTCGATTTTTCCATCAACATAAGTTCCGTTGAGACTTCCAAGGTCCTTTATTGAATAATTCTTGCCATTGCAGATAATTTCTGCGTGCTTTCTCGAAACCGTAACATCATCTAAGAAGATTTCGTTCTCATTGGAACGACCAATTGTTGTCAGACTTGGATTGAGAAGAAATCTTGCTCCTCGCGCCGGGCCACTGAGCGCGATCAACATCGCTGATCCTTCTGGAAGCGCTGCAATAACATCTCGTTCATTCTGGGTCGCTTTATCTAAGAGAGCAGATACGTGGTCTGAGACAGAGCGCAGTGCCCCAAGGTTGATTGTGGTGGTCAGATCTCGATCCTTCGCTTGATCCATCACCACTCCCCTTCAACGCTAAGTAGAGGGTTCTCTCCGAACCTCACCTTTACCTTGAGGCTCACACTAGGCGCGGTAGAGGGGTGAGTCAAGCCGTCAGAGAACGGTAATCCTCCGCCGAGAGAAGCGATTCCAGATCGCTATCGCTGGAGATTTCAATTTCAAAGATCCAGCCCGCGTCGTACGGCGCAGCGTTCATAACTTCTGGATTCGAATCTAAAGCCGAATTTACCTCGGTCACAATTCCCGAGAGTGGTGCATATATTTCCGAGACGCTTTTTGTAGATTCAACTTCGCCACAAACTTTTCCTTGAGTTAGAACATCGCCGACTTTAGGAAGCTGAATATAGACAATGTCGCCAAGCGCTCCTTGAGCGTAATCAGTAATCCCGACTCGGTATTTTTTATCTGAGCTCTGCTTCACCCATTCATGCTCTTTTGTGTAGCGAAGATCTCCCGGCACATTAGACATCTACATTCCTTTCAAGCTTTTGAATCCGGCGCGAGCGTAACTCATTCCGGTCCAGAGATATAGCGCAATACCCCAGCATGCAAAGCTCCACCCAAAAATGTAGGCGAGATCGGCCGTGACGCCGCTTGTTGAATCGGTCAAGAGTAGAAGTGGTAACGCATAGAGGAGGTTGAAGGTCGCTGCTTTGCCGAGGTAGGTAACTGTAAACGGAGGAATCCCTCTTTTTTTCATAGCTAATAGCAAAAGCCCCAGCGCAATATCTCGAAATACAATTAAAACGAGCACCCAGATCGGGAGAGCTTGGGTTGCATACATCGCAATAAGCACGGTGATGATGTAGAGACGATCCACGGCAGGATCCATCAACTCACCTAATCGGCTCTCTTGCTTGAGAGCTCGGGCCAACTTGCCATCAAAATAATCAGTTGCGCCTGCAACCATCAAAGTAATCACTGCAGCAGGGAGATTGTCGGAAACTAAAACAAAGTAGAGAAATACTGGAATTCCTGCAGCGCGAAGCGCGGTCAGAAGATTAGGAATAGTAAACACGTCGGGACGACAGGATTTGAACCTGCGACCACCAGACCCCCAGCCTGGTGCGCTACCAAGCTGCGCTACGTCCCGTAAGACTTTCCATGCAGAAGCGATCCTACTGAATGCTTTAGCGCTCTCGAATCCGTACTGATACTCGAATAGGTGAACCTGAGAACCCAAACTCTTCCCGCAAACGACGTTCGATAAAGCGACGATACGAGGCTTCTAAGAATTCAGTAGCAAAAATTACAAAGGTTGGAGGGGCGATTCCAGCTTGGGTAGCAAAGAGAATTTTTGGTTGCTTGCCGCCGCGAATAGGTGGTGGATTACTTCCGATGAGTTGCCCTAAGAAAGAGTTGAGTCTCCCCGTCGGAACGCGTTGTTCCCAACTGGAAAGCGCTCGTTCTATTGCAGGTAGCAGTCGGTCTTTATGCCAGCCAGTTTTTGCGGAGATATTTACGCGTTCAGCCCACTCAACTTGATCGAAATTACGATCGGTTTCTTTCTCGAGTGAGATGCGCCGTTCATCATCCATCAAATCCCACTTATTCATCCCAATGACAAGTGCTTTACCGGAATCTTCTACCAGCGAGATTATTCGCAAATCTTGTTCTGTGATCGGAACCGAAGCATCGAGAACCATAATGACAACTTCCGCATTTTCGATTGCGCGCTCAGTTCGCAGCGCTGCGTAGTAATCCGAACCCGAGGCTTGGTGGGCTCGACGTCTAATTCCTGCGGTATCAATAAAGCGCCACGTTTTATCCCCGAGATCAATTAGTTCATCAATAGGATCTCGAGTTGTACCTTCTGCGTCATCAACGAGAGCTCTTGTCGTACCTGCAAATGAATTGAGCAAACTACTCTTGCCAACATTGGGTCGACCGACAATTGCGATTCTTCTATATCCATCATCCATTCGACTCTGACCGACTTCTGGAAGTTGAGCAACAATTAAATCCAATAAGTCTCCACTGCCTCGGCCATGCGCTGCAGATATAAAGTGAGGCTCACCTAAACCTAGATTCCATAATGAATGCGCTTCCAGTTCATCTTTATCACTGTCAACCTTATTAGCGATCAGCATGATCGGTTTCTTACTCTTTCGCAATACAGAGATTAAAGCGTCGTCATCGGACTGCTGGCCAACTTGCGCATCCACGACGAAGAGAACTAAATCGGCATCCACGATTGCCGATTCGGCTGCATCAGAAATCTTTAGCGCAATCCCCTCTGCTGTTGGCTCCCATCCGCCAGTATCGACAACAACGAAACTTTTACCGTTCCACTCTGCTTCATAAGACACTCGGTCTCGAGTCACTCCTGGAGTATCTTCAATGATTGCTTCGCGAGATCCGATGATGCGATTGACCAGTGTCGATTTCCCAACATTAGGTCTTCCAATGATTACAACGCGTGGCAGCCCAATCAATGAGCGTTGTTTCAAAATATTCCAGATGTAGTCAACGGTTTCATTCAGTGACAAGTTTGTGGAATCTACAACTATGGCATCGTCAGCTTTTTTGAGAGGTGATGTGGAGCGCGTTGAATCCAGTTGATCTCGATTAGCTAACGCATCTGCTACTTCAGAGATGCCGCCACTAGCGATGTTGGCTTCTCTTTGTTCTATATCTCGACGGATAGCACGCGCATTAATATCGGCTTGCAGCCAAATTTTCAGTTGTGCCTGTGGCGCAACAACAGTGCCTATATCTCTACCTTCCACAACAATGCCATTCTTGGCACTTTCGATGATCTTTCGCTGAAGAGTTAGTAATGATTGTCGCACCTCTGGCCAAGCGCTGATACGGCTAACCGCAGATGTTACTTCTGGAGTTCTAATAGCTTGTGAGATATTTACCCCGCCACAAAGGGTTATTGGGTTATCTGGATCGGTCTTAAATACGATTGGACTTTTTTGCAGAGCTGCAACGAGAGAAGGCGCATCATCAATAGTCTCTTTGATCGCTAGCCAAGTGGCAGCTCGGTATAGAGCGCCAGTGTCGAGATAGAGCCAACCAGCTCTTTTTGCAATGGACTTTGAAGTTGAGGATTTACCAGATCCGCTCGGACCATCCATTGCAATAACGATGGTCATCGCAGATGAACCTTCCAATCTTCTGCCATTAAGTGATCCTGAACGCGCAATGCATCTTCAGGAGAAAAAGCCAATGTAATTAAACCAGTTAATTGCCCTGGTGAATGCTCAATTGAGAGATCTTCAATATTTGCGTTAATCGATGCGCATTGTTCAAAGAGTCGGCTCAGTGCTCCAGGTTCATCTTTAATAACAATCAATAAGTGTGAATAGTTACGAGGTTTTGCTCCATGTTTTCCGGATACGAGTGATCGGCCTTTATTTCCTTCAAGAAAAACTTTTCTCAGCGCCTCCACATCCTGAGTGTCAAGAGCGTTTTTAATTTTTGCGAATATTTGAAGATATTCATCAATTGCATTCGACACCTCCTTGCGATTTTCGAAAAGGATTTCACTCCAAAGCTCGCCATCGCTATTTGCAATTCTTGTCATATCTCGTAAACCCTGTCCGGAGAGATTGAGATCGTCGCCAATACTTGTGAGCGACCCTGCAAGCGCAGTGCTGGTCAACTGTGGAAGATGAGATATTCGAGCCAGAAGACGGTCATGGTTTTCTGCGGTCATGACATACGAAGTTGCGCCCAGAATGGATACCAATTCTTCTGCTATCTCCACTACATATTCATCTGTCGAAGTAGTCGGAGTCAGAATCCACGCCCGCCCTTGAAAGAGATCGCCTTGGGCGGATGGCGGCCCAGCGATTTCCCTTCCCGCCATTGGGTGCGAACCGATAAATCGCTTGGATAAACCCGTTAATCTTTCAACTTGAAGTAGAAGATTATTCTTTACACTAGCAACATCTATAAATGCGGATTGAGGGTTTTTATCAAACTCGCCCTCCAGAGCCCGTAAAGTTGATTGTGGCGGTGTCGCGATAACAACGAGATCTGGTGAGACTTCTGCAAGATGCGGCGCTAAGAGATCTCTCGCTAATTTGAGAGTTTCGGGGTCCTCGTCATGAAGATCGATCGACACTCCCCTGCTGGCGAGGCCAAGAGCGATTGATGTACCAATCAAACCCGTGCCGACAACGCGAACATGCTTAATTTTCAACGTTGTCACCCCTTTTTTATGGACGAGCAGTTAAATGGAGGAAGCAATCACTCACTGAGCAATATCTTTGCGGAGAACGGTTGCACCACGCAGATAGATATGTGCAACATCCCCTTGTTCAAGCGCAGTGTGACAATGCACCAGCGTTCGAATCGTCCGCGGGAGGCTTCCTGCCACCGCCATCTCAACGGCGCAAAGTAACGGAACTTTCTCCATCCCCATCGCACGCGCTGAAGCGGCCGGGAAGTCGCTCACGAGATCTGGGGTACAGGTAAAAAGAACTGAAATCAGGTCACTTGCGGCCAACGAGTTGGCTTTCATGATGGCTGACATCAATTCGACGACGGCCTCTTTCATGAGGAGCGCATCATCACGATCAATCTGAATTGCCCCGCGAATTGCTCGCACTGTCATCTATGAATTTTACCGAACCTCTCTTCAATCGAGAGAAGGTGATTCGGCGTTTTATCGATAAATAGTTATCAGGACTTCGAGTGCAGGACGGGCAAAAGTCGATATTTAGCGCAGCGGAGATCTGACGTTGTTATTATCAATTTATCGATAATCGTTTCAATCTCAAGCGTAGTAAAGTCGATAAATAGATCCTTTGGTAACCTCAGATTATCTATAAATAGATAAAATGCTAATCAAGAAAAGCGACTTATTAATAAAAAGTTTTAACTAGTTAGCGAGTTAACGATTTATCAGTTCAGCGCTATTGAGTGAGCGCCACTTCCCAGAGGGTAGCTCCCCTAACTTTATTGACCCGATTGCAGTACGGATCAATCTCTCGACAGGGAAACCTAAAGCATCGAACATCCTTCTAACGATCTGGTTGCGCCCCTCATGGATGACAACTTCAATCATCACGCCATGCCTTGCAACCGACAGTGGTCTGGCCAATCCGTCATCCAACTCCACGCCGTTTACTAAAGCTTGGAAAGCTTCTCGTGAAATAGGTTCTTCGGTTTGCACTAAGTAGGTCTTTTCAACCCCAAACGAAGGGTGGGTAGATTCATGCGCCCATTGCCCATCGTTGGTGAGAATGATTAAGCCCTCACTCTCCTTATCAAGGCGACCAACATGAAAAAGTCGATCCGGCCAAACCCCGAAGAAATCACCGAGAGACGCCCTACCTTCTGGATCAGACATAGTTGACAAAACCCCTTGAGGTTTATGGAATGCAAGATAAGTTTTGGTCTTTTTCTGATTTATTAACTCATTATCAACTTCAACTTTAGTGTTTATCGGGTCTATTTTGATGCCTTGCACCTTTACGATTTTCCCATCGACCTTTACTCGGCCTTCACTGATCATCACTTCGCAAGCTCGCCGGCTAGCAACGCCGCAATCGGCCATGAACTTCTGTAAACGAATGAGCTCGGCCATGGCCGTGAGTCTACTTTACAAAATCGAGGTTATTCCGTGAGCGAAGCTATTACCTCATCTAGGCCATCGATATTAGGCAGGAATGGAGCCAAAGCTGGCAGATCTTCAACTCGATTGACTCCGATCCGTTCTAAGAAATAGTGGGTCGTTCTGTAAAGGATGGCGCCTGTTTCATGCTCAATTCCGCACTCCTCGACCAGCCCGCGCGTGACCAGGGTTTTCATTACTGCTTCGACATTAACACCTCTGATTGCCGAAACTCGAGCTCGTGAGATGGGTTGACGGTAGGCAATCACAGCAAGGGTTTCCAGCGCTGCTTGAGTGAGCTTTGCTTGCTGGCCATCAAGTACAAATTTCTCGACCAAAGGCGCTAAATCTGGATGGCTATAAAAACGCCAGCCCCCCGAGATTTGCTTGAGTGAAAAACCCCGATTCTGACTCTCATATTCCGATGCCAATGTATTGAGCGCTTCGAGGACCTGTTCCGTTGGCGCTTCAATAATTTGCGCTAGAACCACTTCTGAGACAGGCTCTTCAACAACCATCAATATGGCCTCTATTGAACGATGGAGTTCTTGATTAGACATTTAGATATCCCTTTGTTCAGGCTGATTTACTGAGTTTTCATCTGAATTCTCAAGAACGGGAGCGCGATCGAACTCATCGCTCACCAAGATTTCACCATCTGTTGCGCCTGTCCAGGTTATTTGAAGCTCCCCTAGCGCCATGATCTGCTCGAATCGAACAGAGCCATCCTTATAGAGTTCAAGGAGCGAAAGGAAGCGTGCGACCACCACCAATGTGTTGGAGGCGTCGGCGACCAAACCTCGAAAAGTCATTGTTTTATGCTTACGCAAGGCGGCTACGACCAGCACAGCCTCGGCTGCGACGCTGACCAAGGGAAGATGGAGATGCTCCACCGAGAGGGTTGGAGCGGTCTTGGGGGTAAGTACGCGATTGGCTATCGCTGCGAATCTCTCTGGGGTCACCCCGATAAGGACTTCTGGAAGGAGCGCAGCAAAGACAGGGTCGAGAGACACTGAGCGGGCAAAGGTTTTTTCTTGGGCCGCAATACGCTCCGCCAAAATATTGGCGATTTCTTTGAAAGCGCGATACTGAAGCAGACGTGCAAAGAGTAGATCCCGAGCCTCGAGAAGAGCTAGATCTTCTTCATCATCGATCTCCCCCGACGGCAATAAGCGCGCTGCTTTGAGATCGAGCAAAGTTGCTGCAACTACAAGGAATTCTGTGGCATGGTCGAGTTTCCAGCCTTCATCAGTCTTCTCTAATTCGCGGATATAAGAGATAAATTCATCAGTAACAGTTGCAATTGCAACATCCGTAATATCCATTCGATGGCGAGAGATGAGCTGGAGTAGAAGATCAAATGGGCCATCAAAATTCTCTAAATGAACGGAGAAACCGGCAACGCGACCTTCTCCAGAGATTGTTGTCGCGCCAGTTATTGGCGGAAGTTGACCTAAAGTATTACTTGAGGGTTCAACGAATTCATCGCTCATGATGCGCATACTGTACGCGTGTCGTTCGCCTTATGTCCGCACGTCGTGGCTAGAGTCTCGGCATGGCAAAAAGTGCTTCAGAGATTTCTCGCTTGAACGCTAAATCGACATTTTCGAAAGCGGATTCAGATATCACAACATCATCATCAGTTCTTGGTAAGCCAGAACGAGAATTTGCTTATCCGACGCCACTTACCGAACACGGTGATGCTCGAATCATCTCGGTTGTTAATCAGAAGGGCGGCGTTGGAAAGACAACAACAACAATAAATCTTGGCGCAGCATTTGCTGAGCTTGGACGTCGCGTATTGCTTGTTGACTTCGATCCTCAACATTCACTCTCTGTTGGATTAAATGTTTCGACGCGAGATATCGAAGGATCTATCTATAACTTACTTATGGATGAATCTACGAAAATTGATGATTTCCTGCTTAAAACCAGCGTTCCTGGAATGGACATGATTCCGGCGCACGAAGATTTATCAGGCGCTGAAGGCGGATTAGTTAACGTCATCGCCCGTGAAAAAATATTGAAACGCGTTCTCTCTTCGGTAACTGATTTCTACGATGTCATCCTTATTGATTGCCAACCTTCTCTTGGCTTGCTCACAGTAAACGCGCTCACAGCATCGCATTGGGTCCTAGTGCCATTGGAATGCGAGTACTTTGCGCTGCGAGGCGTGGCTCTTCTAGATGACATCATCAAGAAAGTGCAGATTAATACCAACCCTGATCTTAAATTGCTTGGAATATTGCCTACGATGTTTGATCGCAAAACAGTACATAGTCGCGAGGTACTTGAGCGCATCAGCGAGGCATTTCCTGAAAAAGTTTTTGACACCACAATCGCCCGTACCGTTCGTTTCCCTGAAACAACAGTTGCCGGTGAACCCATTACTTCTTATGCCAGCTCATCTGTCGGAGCTGCGTCATACCGTCGCTTAGCTCGTGAAATTATCGCCAATGGAGGGGTTCGATGACTCGTCGTATTAGTTTGCCAGGAGCCGATGAACTTTTTCGTAAGACAACTTTGAGCGCCGTTCCAGATCAAGTTGTTGAAGAAGTTGAAGTTGCGCACACAAATCGTCCAACAACACAAAGTGTTGCAAAAGCTGCACCGAAGAGTTCTGGTGTGCGTCAAACACCACGGAGGAGACCAACTGGTTTAGATAAGGGACCTTCTGGTCGCGAAAAACACGACGAAAAAATAACTGTGTACCTATCTCCCGAAGAGCTCTTCGATCTCGAACAAGCCAGACTGCATCTGCGGGGAGATCTCGGTCTTGCCGTTGACCGCGGTCGAATTGTTAGAGAAGCTTTAGCAATTGTGATTGCTGATTTGGAATCTAAAGGCGATCAATCAATTATTGCAAGACGTCTACGCGGCCGTTAGTTCGCTTTGGATTGTTAACGAGAGCGCGGATGAGCGCTAGCGTAACTCTCTCGCAACTTATCGATGGTTACTAAGGTATAAATCTGAGTTGTTGTCACTGATGCATGTCCGAGCAACTCTTGTACAACTCGGATATCAGCTCCCCCATCGATCAAATGGGTAGCAAAAGAATGCCGAAGAGCGTGCGGAGAAACCCTTTTCTCCAAACCGGCCTTATGTGCAGCCTCTACAACAATGCTCCAAGCGCTTTGTCTACTCAGCCGATTACCTTGTTTTTTGCTGATAAATAGCGCTTCTTCGCGACTCTTCTTAAGAAATGTGGGACGAGCGCGGGTGAGGTATTGGTCTATCGCTAGTTGCGCAAACCGGCCAAGGGGAACAAGTCTCTCTTTGCCACCCTTACCTCGAACGCGAACTGTTGTAGTTTCATTCTCGCTACGCGAAATGTCAGCAACATTTAATTGCACTATCTCGCTTACGCGGCCGCCTGTTGCATAAAGCGTTTCCAAGAACGCCCTATCTCGTAGGCCACTTGGCTCTTCACCGCAACTTCCTATCAAAGACTCAATCTCCGCAATTGATAGGGCTTTAGGTAGTCGCTTTGGAATCCGTGGTGGAGAAATTTCGTCTGCAATATTTGTAATTCCTTGATCTTTCGCTAAAAATCCAAAGAGACTTCGAATTGCTACGGCATGGCGAGCGATACTTGAGTCACTTAAACCCAATTGTCGAAGATTTTGCAGGAACTCATTGATATCACTCGCTTGAACCGTAGTAATTTCTAGGTTCTTGCCGTGGAGAAATGTGTCGAATTTGATGAGATCTCTACGATATGCCGCAATAGTGTTCTTGCTGAGACCTCTTTCAACCGCGCAATGATTGAGGAAAACGTCAATCTGCGCAGAGTTAGTCACGTTCTAGCGCGGCCCTGATGAGGCCACTAAAAAGGGGATGCGGTTTTGTTGGTCGAGAACGGAATTCCGGATGCGCTTGAGTTCCCACGTAATACGGATGAACTTCTCGCGGTAGCTCCACAAACTCAACAAGATGCTGATCAGGTGAAAGTCCGCTAAATACCAAACCAGCCTTGGAGATCTGATCACGGTACTTA
>JACCDP010067480.1_pt1 | contig 13663 bp, 9 predicted proteins | sample 7445841 | NCBI WGS metagenome assembly JACCDP01 (sample SAMN15323441, study PRJNA562643) | freshwater metagenome | isolation source: river surface water | place: USA:Blue River Watershed | collected 2017-08-17
AGAAGTCGACTTCCCTATTATCGTGCAGCCCAATGCCGGCCTGCCTAAGGAACTCGACGGACGTACGATCTATATGTGTACGCCCGAGTACATGGCTGAGTTCACCAAGCATTTCCTTCAGGCAGGCGTGCAATTCATCGGTGGCTGTTGCGGTACTTCACCCGAACATATTCGTACGATGGCCCAAGCCTATCGTCACCAACGTGCGATGCGTGTAGCTGAAAGTGGTGATCACGCAAAGCGCCCGGCACTCGACATTCAAATCAGCGAAGCTACTAAGTCGGGTACACCCCCGCATTGTCAACCGATCCCTCTCGCGGATAAATCGAAGTGGTCGTGGAAAATAGCCAACGGCATTAAGGTGAGCAGCGTTGAGCTCTTACCACCAGCTGGTGTGGTTCCAACTAAAATTCTCGAAAGCTCCGCACGATTAAAAGCAGCTGGAGTCGATGCTGTAAATATCCCAGACGGCCCGCGCGCAAGTGCACGAATGAGTGCAATCCACACAGCTGGGATGATCGAACAAAAGATTGGCATCGAAACCGTCCTTCACTATACCTGCCGCGACCGTAACTTGGTCGGCATGCAGTCGGATATGTTAGGTGCACACGCCATTGGTCTGCGAAATATGTTGCTTGTGACCGGTGACCCTCCAAAGATGGGAAGCTATCCAAACGCTACAGGCGTTTTCGATATCGATGCGATTGGGCTCACCAACATGGTCTCTCGCCTCAATAGCGGCCTTGACCTTGGCTCTCGTCCTATCGGCGAACCGACAGCGCTTTCGATCGGCGTTGGTGTGAATCCAGTCCATCGTGACTTTGATTACGAAATGAAGCGTTTTGCCTATAAGGTCGAAGCTGGTGCCGAGTGGGCTATTACACAACCCGTCTTTGATCTGCAGGCTCTTTATCGCTTTCTCGAATATATCGAAAAACATCAGATCAAAATTCCGATCATCGCTGGTATCTGGCCACTCCTTAGCTTCCGCAACGCGCAGTTTATGAACAACGAAGTGCCCGGTGTCTTTATCCCAGACAACATCATGCAGCGGATGGCTGAACCCAGCAATGCCGATGACGCGCGCAAAGTAGGTATCGATATTGCACGCGAAATGGTTGAGCAACTTGGAGATTCCGTACAAGGTATTCAGGTCTCAGCGCCTTTTGGTCGAGTAGAACTTGCTCTGGATGTTTTAGGGACTTTGCCTGCGGCTGCCTCGTGCGCACCTCGTGGTCATCGCCAATCCCCTGAACTCATGCTTTAGAAATTCGGACTCAAAAAGCTTTCAAGATCTTAGCTTCTTGCCGCTCAGCGGCAAGCCCCCTCCTTCCTAGCTTGCATCTAACTTCTTATTTTTCCAGAAATTTCGACATCTTACGCTAGATCTATAACACCTTCAGTATCCTGTTCTTCAGTTCTTGCCTCGAACACCGATATCACCTTTCAGAATTAGCTCAATTCACTGAGATGTAGGCCACGCTATGGAAAGTTTTAAAAAAGCATTGAAGCAAGCTATCGTGGACAAGGCAGATGGAGTTCGCTTTGAAGAAGGCCAAGCTCCATCCCTCATGCTATTCGCTAACGAACGAACTCTTAGTCAATTAGGTGCGCTAGACAAAAACAGTCTCTTAAATCTTATCAACTCGCTGATACCAAACGCCTTTGCTAATGGCGAAGTGCTTTCCGAAGGTGTTCTCAATATCACCAATTTTGGCGAGCTCAAACTACTCGCCATCTCGCAAGATATCATTCGCCTGTTTGCCTTTATTCCTCCTCAAGGCACCAGCCTTTACCAGCAAGTTAAAAATCAGTTCCTTTCACCTCAAACAAAAGCCCCTGTCCGAGCTATCGATCTACCTCCACCGCAGGACGAGGGTCCAGCGCCAGCCCTTGCCCCACGCGGACAATTCGGATCGAGTAGCCCTAACACCGCTCATGGAACAATAGGAGGGGGTTCTCGAGTCGAAGAATCTCCCATACATTCCCCTCTGCCCTTTGCGACCCAAGAAGCCATGGATCCCTTGGCCATGTATGCGCCCCCTACTTCCCCAGCAACTGACCCAATGGGGGGAGGCAGTGGAACTCTCGTGCGTCCTCGTTTTGATATGCCTGCAGAGGAAGATCCTTTAGCTAAGTATGCCCCTCTCGGGAATCACGAATCTTTTGCGCCGCCAACGAGCGAGGCAAGGCCCTTCCAAGCTCAGATGGATAGCCCCGAGCCCTTACCGTCCTCGCATGCTTCGCCCCTCGACTATCAGACACACAACCCTGTCCTACCAGACTATTCTGGCACATATGTTTCAAGTCCACTGCCTCCCGACCTATCTGAAACTATGAGTTACACAGCTCAAGGTCGTGGCACAGCTATGGACTTTGTTCCGACTCAAATTGCAGCGGCAGCCCCTACACATGCTCAAAGTCCCCATACGATGCCTATAAGCCAAGCCCCGGCTCCCGTGACTGCACCCAAGGAGATAGTCTTCGGCCCAAGCGTGCCGGGAGAGTCCATTATCAGAACCGGTAGCTTTGCGATCGATAGCATCTTAGAAAACATGGTGCGTAAAAAAGCCTCTGACTTGCATCTCACCATGAAAGAGCCCGTCTGCCTACGCGTAGACGGTGAGATCCATCGTGTGGGCTCTGAGCCCATCACCGAAGATCAGATGCGCCAGTGGATTTTGCCCATCATGCCTCCTAAGAACCGCGAAGAGTTTGCAACGATCCATGACACCGATTTTGCCTATGAAGTTCCTGGTCTCGCTCGCTTTCGCGTGAATGTTTTCAGAGACCGTATGGGAGTGGGAGCCGTCTTACGTCAAATCCCTGATAAAGTTCTGTCAGCAGACGATTTAGGCTTGCCAGCAGCCATTCGCAAACTCTGCGAACTTAATAAAGGCCTCGTTGTGGTCACTGGACCAACAGGCTCAGGTAAATCGACCACCTTAGCAGCCATGATAGACCTCATCAATGAGACTCGGAGTGATCACATCCTCACCATCGAGGATCCTATCGAATTTGTCCATAAGCAGAAAAAGTGCCTCATCAACCAACGAGAAGTTCACAAGCACACTCAATCCTTTTCTCGAGCTTTGCGCGCAGCGCTCCGCGAAGATCCTGACATCATTCTGATCGGTGAGATGCGCGACCTCGAAACGGTAGAAATAGCTATCGAAACTGCTGAAACAGGCCACCTTGTCTTTGGAACACTTCACACCAATACTGCTATTTCAACAGTAGATCGCCTGATCGATCAATTTCCCTCCGAGCAACAGGAGCAGGTCCGCATTATGCTGGCTGAGTCGCTCAAAGGCGTTGTCGCCCAGACCCTGGTCAAGAAAAAAGGCGGTGGTCGCTGTGCTGCTCAAGAAATTTTGATCGTTGATAAAGCGGTATCTTCGCTTATTCGAGAGGGTAATACCCACATGATGCAAAACCAGATGCAAACGCAAAAGTCGAAAGGGAATCAATTGCTCAATGATGCTCTTCTCGCTCTTGTCCAGAAAGGATTGATCGATCCTAAAGATGCATACACCAAGGCCATAGAGAAAGAGGCTCTCCTCACACTTTTCCAGCAAAAGGGTATCACCCTCGACGTCGCAAAATCTGCCTAATCGCAAAGCTCCTGGGAATACAGGAGCAAACTTCTCATTTTCACCTATCTTCCAAAGCTGAGCTGCCTAATTTCTCAGCACAATTCGTTAGGAAAAAGCTACCCATACGCTTCTTGCCCCAAATACATTAGAATAAGGATAAGTAGTAAATCGCCCTTAGCGCCCAGGAGATCGGTAGGCCTGATGAAAGAGACCAACCACGACCTAATAGCAACCCACGAGATCATCCGAGTTCTCGAGACATCCCTGTATTTCTCGAGAAACATCATTGATCACCAGCCCGATATCCTCATCATCACCGATCAGGATGGCCGGATCTATCGGATCAATCATCATGGAGTTGCATTTTTAGGGAAATCCAAGACGGAAATCCTTGGTCGCCAACTTGATGACCTGTGTTCCAGCGCTGTCCATAAGAAATTTCGTGACATTCTCCGCACCGATCCTAAAGAAACAGCCAGCTTTTCGAATGAAGATCAGGAAGATACCGTCAAGATCTACTGGCAAATCACCCGCCTTGTAGACGAGCATCTCAAGATGCCCCTTTATCTCATAAAAGGAACGGATACCACTGAGCTTCATCATGCTTACAAAAAGATGGAAGCTATGAATTCCGAAAAGCAGAGGATCGAAGACGAAATCAAAAAAGCCAAGATCATTCAAGAAACTCTTTTGCCAGATGCAACCCTTCCCACTGGCATCAAACTTGAATCCATATTCATCCCTGCTGCTGAGACAAGCGGCGATTGGTTTGGCTATCACTACGACGAGCCTTACGATATTTTCAACGTTTACGTGGGAGATGTGACGGGTCACGGCTTGTCATCCGCCCTTCTCACAGGTGTCGTCTACGGAGCCGTCTACTCCACCGAACAGATGTTCAACGATCACAAAGATCTCTTCTCGTCTTACTCACAATCCCAAAGACTCGATCTTTTAGCTGCAGCTGCTAATAGCATGATACTCAAAGCAGATGCTCGTCTCTCAATGACCATGTTTTTTCTGTCCATAGAGATGAGCACAGGCAAAACCTGCTTTCTCAACGCAGGTCACCGCCTCCCCTTCCTCTACAAAAAGAGTACAGGTGAACTGACTCGTATCCGAGGTGGAGGGGATGTGCTTGGCTTCAGTGACGAACCAAAGTTCGAAGGTAATGAGTTTACCTTAGAACCAGGCGATGTCATCGTCCTCTATACAGACGGGCTGTTTGAGAACAAAGATAAAGCTGGAAATGTCCTCAAAGAAAAATATATGCGCCAGGTCATTCAAAAGCATGCTAATGACCTTCCTGATCTCAAGACTGTGTGCCTCGATATCATAGAGAAACAAGGCCAGGACTGCGTCGTGGATGATGACGTAGCTATGATCTTCATTTCTTACAAGGCTTAACGTATGAACCTGAATGAATTAAACGTCAAGAGCATCATCCAGAAAAATCTCGAAAATACTATGAAGCCTATGCTTCATGAATTCTTTCAAAAGCGTATGCCACATCCGCAGTTTGAAGTGAATGCTGTCTCTTATGGTGAGCTCGCTTTTTCTGAGAACATGGTGATCATGCTTCTGACCAATTCCCAGGTCCGCATGTTTCTCAAAATCCACTTTCACCTCGATACCGCTCGCAATCTGATAGCTAGCCGCCAGAAAAAGTCTACCCAAGACATCACAGAGCGAATGGCTGTCGACTTCATGAAAGAGATGGTCAACGTACTCGGTGGTCTTTTGAAGCGCCGCATCGCCCACCTCAAAATGGAAATGGGCCAAAGTATTCCCCTCGATCTCGAAGGCTATAGTGAAATCTTCTTTCACGACGTGAACTGGGAAAGCCAAACCTTAGCCTTCCTCGTCGGCCACCCTGAAGTGCAATTCCACGTCTCGGCTCAGTATGAGATTACTGGCGAGGAAGCAGCTCGCAAGCTCCAGGGCTTTACTGATGAGAAGAAGGCGGAAGAAGAGGACATTGAATTCCTTTGATTCGCGAGCACTCCTGCCAACTATGGCCTCGGATTACAAGACTGCGCAACAATCGCGGGAATAGGATCGCCATTCATAATATCCGCAAGAATCTTTGCACTCCCATGTGCCCAGGAAAAGCCATGTCCCGTATAACCCGCAACCGTATAGATACGTGGGCTGGATGTGGGACCTATGAAAGGAAATCCGGTACGCGAGGCCGCCATGATCCCTGACCACGAGTATTCCCACTCGATCGGCTCCTGAAAGCTATAATGCCTCGTCACGAATTCACGCAGTCCTTCTTCGACCGAAGGATTCACACTTATATCGTATGTGCCTACTTCTCCATGCGGCGTGTTGTTGCGCCAGCCCCCTATCATCAGACGATTATCTGAGGTCCGTAGCGCATACTCGTAACCATGGTCAAAGCTGTGAGGATACGTCACAGGTATAGCTTCGCGTAGAGGCTTTGAACAGATGATCTGTCCCCGAAAGGGATCGACCAACTTATGTTCAGCAAAAAAGCGCGATAGGAGTGGAGAATAGGCATTGGCTGCAATAACAGCAGCTTCGTAGGTATAGACTCCCTGTGAGCGGGTACGCACTTCGACTTTCCCAGCCACCTCTTCTACAGCTGTCACTTCGAAGCCCGAGTAATACTTCAGGCCACGCTTCAAACAGTGAGCGAGCAAACCATTGCGAAACTTTGTGGGATGGGCCTGCGCTGAACCTGGCTCAAAGCGAGCCCCAAAGACATTCCGAAAGCCCAGCTTCTCTAAACCGTGCCGCGAAACATAAGTGCTTTCAAAGCCATGAGCTTTGAGTAACTCAATCGAGTGCTGTATCTCTCGTTCCTCTTGCTCATCGATGGCCATCACCAGATAACCATCCTGACGATACTCGACATCTAAGGCAAGTTTCGCTATCGTATCGCGAACGCTGTGGCAGACATCGATAGACAAGCTCCAGAGCTCGCGGGCTTTCTCTTCGCCATGCAAAGCTACTAGGGCATGCATAGACTCCACTGTACCGTAGAGAATATGTCCGCAGTTGCGAAAGGTCGCCGCTGATTCCGGCTGAAAATCTAATAGAACCAGATCTTCGAAACCCTTCTCTAACAACCAATAGGCAGCACTTACTCCGGAAAGCCCTGAACCAATGATACAGATTTGTCCAGAGCTGGCCTGCCCTTTTTCTCCCACAAGGAGGGGAACATCAAGCCAGTAAGGGTGAGAATACGCTTGAGTCATGGAGAGCTTTCCTCTTGAGTTTCGCCAGTCGAAGGCGAGGAGGCTTTTTCTTCCTGCTCGATCGCTTCTCCACTGGCTCCGATATCGGCTGCTGGTTCGGCATTTGCATGATCTTCGGGTTCGCCCAGTCGCTTAGCGAGCTCGTCATCAGAAGGCTTTTCTGCTGCCAGCACCTCCTGCTGAACTTCAGAAGCAGCTTCGACTGCCATATCTTGTCGCAACTGCTCTAGCTTTTTAGCAAGCTCCTGCTGCATAGCTTCATCATTGGCGCTGGGTCGCTTGCCCTGCTGAGCTACATATTGATCCATGACTCGCATCGTTGCACTGATGCGGTGAACACGCTTTTGAAAAGGCCGCGTGCGACTTTTGGGATTATTTTTCTTAGGACTGGGAAGCGTTGCAGCTAGCTCGATAGCTTGCTCTTGCGAGAGCTGCGATGCACTCACGCCGTAGTAGGCACGAGCAGCAGCTTCAAGCCCATAGAGACCTACACCAAATTCGGCTACGTTCAGATACACATGAAGAATCTGATCCTTTTTCAACATCGCTTCCAGAATATAGGTAAGAATCAGCTCATGCCATTTTCGGAGGGGACTACGGGACAAACTAAGAAACATATTCTTAGCCGTCTGCTGACTGATAGTACTGGCACCGAGCAGGATTTTTCCTCTCTGGAGATTATAAGCCATCGCATCGCGAATAGCCTGATAGTCTATCCCACCATGCTCATAGAAACGTGAATCTTCGGCTACCAGAAAGGCTTTTTTTACTCGTTGCGGAAAGGGCTTTCGCACCGAGGTCCAGCGCAACTTCGGGAGCTTGGGGTCTTCTTCTCTCTGACTTTGATAGTGTTTGATCAGAGCAGATTCAGGAACATCACCTCGTCGCCAGGCATCCCAGTCTGGCCAAACCCATGCGATAAAAATAAGCTCAAAGAGGATAAAGGCTGCACTTAAGCAGAACCCAAGCTTCACCACACTCTTCCATAGCCTCAGATTCATCCTCACCCCCGCTATTGCTAGCTCTTGCCTTTGCCCTTTTGCCTCGCTGCTTAGGTGAGAATGCTCTTACTCTGCGTTCGAATCAGCTCAAAGAGACTATTGAACGGAGCTCCCGTTGCTCCAAAAGCTGACCCCGGATAGTCGCCACTCCAGTTCCAACACGTAGCAAAAATATCAAAATGAACAAAAGGCTCGCTCGCAAATTCTCTTAAAAAATGTGCTGCCACATTCGATCCACCCCCGATATTCGCATGCGATGGTAGACGACCGAGGTTGGTGAGATCTGCAGCCTTGGTTGTGTTGGCTAGGGTGTAAGGGAGGAAGTCATCCCAACAGCTAAAACGTTCGCCCCACTTTTGCCCAGCTTGATCGAGACCTTTTTCTAAAGCTTTTGGCGCAAAGTGCACCGCCGTCACATAATTACTAAACTGCCGCAGACATGCTGTCGTCAAAGTAGCCGCACACAAAGTCAACTGAGGACGATAACGAGTCTGCGCATAACTCAATGCATCAGCAAGGATCAAGCGACCCTCTGCATCGGTATGCTCGATGATGACCTTGGGTCCCTTGTGACTTTGAATCACGACGCCCGGCTTCATAGCGCGGGAACCGATTGCATTTTCACAAGTCGGGATCACGAGCAAGAGCGGCTGATCATAGCCACTCTGAACGAGGGCCATAAAAAGATTGCACATCAAGGCTGCGCCGCCCATGTCGTTCTTCATCGCATTGACAAAGTTCTCATGCGCCTTGAGATTGATGCCGCCGGTATCAAAGGTAATCCCTTTGCCGAGCAGCATCAGCGGTCGTCCGCCTTTTTCAAGCTTGGAGCCGACGAGATAACAGCGCGAGGGCGATCGCTCAGAGCCCTGGCCGACGGCGAGCAAAAGATTCATTCCCTCTGCTTTCAGTTCTTCCAAGCCAAGTTCTTCAAAACTACAGCCCTTTTGCTGAGCAAAGGCCTTCAAGCGTCGACCAATCTCGAGCGAGGTCAGATCATCCGGATTTTCATTGATCCAACGACGATATCCAAGAACTCCTTGCCAGCGATACTGGGCGTAGGGGTCTGCTGTACGTTCTAACTCCTCCTGAGTTTGAAGGAGAGTAAAAGACTTCCAGCTATTGGTTTCATCGTTGCATTCCATGCCTGCAAGGTAGGCATCCTCGGCAAGTGCGACATCTGTACCATCACTGGCTCGCACGACCACACACATGTGCTCAACTTTAAACTGCTGCTTGATGCTGCGCAAAAACTGGGACAAGACCCAGCGTCTTTCGAGGTTATGCCGCCCCAGCTTTTGCCAACTCGCTACACCGTAGGGTCGACGAGAGTCCTTGAGACCGATAGCAATTTTTAGGTAATGCACATCGCGATCCAGAGCTGGCACAGCAGCTTCGGCAAGAGCTTTCACCCAAGGGGCTTCCTTCTCCGCAGAGAGAACCAGCAGAAAACAACCCTCGCAATGTTCTTGAACAGGATACTGGTCAGCTACCGTACGACGCTCAAACACGACACACTCCTTCTACCAACTCAAGAGGACTGACTCTTATTGTGCTAGGGGTGATGCGAGACTACAAGAGAGAACTTGAAGCTGGCGTAGCAAGTATGCCAAGACCATCACAAGCCTGAATTGCCTCGCTTCCCACGGCAACAACCCCCAACACATGCTGACTGATCTGAGGGTCATTGGTGAAAAAGATCCCACTTTCGACGAGTCCGTTCCGCACGCGAGGCGGATGGACTCTTTGCAGATCTTCCGCCATAGAACTGAGGCTCGACCAGCCCCTCCCCATCGCATCGGTGCTCGTCACCGTTTGCCAAAGAGAGCTTTGGTTGGGAGACACATGCTTTCTCAAGCCACGTGCCACATGGCCCATAGTCATGCGGCAATTCACTTCTCCGAGAATTCGCAGGTAACAGCGACCTTTCCATTCGTAGAGCATGGTATCGATACCGGCAGCGTAGTGATAGCCTCGGTCGGCAAGCTTTTGTTGGATCCGCTTGGCCACCTCTTGCATCTGATCGTAAGCAGAGCGCGAAGCTCGCTTGGTCTCAAACAAAAACGCACGATGCTGTGGCGAGAGGGCATAAGCGAAAGACTGCAGCGCGTGGCCTTTGTACTGGCCCTTAGCATTGGTATAGAATACAAAACTACTCAAAGCATCGTTCTCATCGGACCAGACTGTCGACATATCGACGAGGCGCTTAAGCCATGGTTCTACCAAGACCGCACCATACTGTCTAAGCTGCTTCTCGATCCACCCAACTTGCGCCTCGCTCAGAGACTGCCCGGGGTAAGCCCGCAACATACCCGATCCGGCAAAGCCGTAGGGACTTTTGATCACTGCGGGAGTTCCAAAGGATGCATGCAGTTGTCCGATCGTCACCAAAACGTCTGTCATGTCGTGGAGCAGAGCCCCTTCAGCCTCTGGTGGGCCCCAGAGCTCAGGTGTTTCTGACAATTCCTGCCGCAGCTCTTGTCTCAATTCTGGCAAGGCTGACTTACGAAAGAGGCCCATCCAAGGGTTTCGCCAAAAATCACAATCGAGATTTTGAATCGGGAGTGTGACCTTATCGTTCAGTTCTTTTGCCCAGTCGACACTGCGAGGCGTCCAGCCCCAAGGCTTGAGACTTTCCCAACGGCGGCTCTGACTCAAAGCACGACGTTCGGCCATATCGCGCGGAACAGTCTCAAACTGCGGCAAGGACATACCAAGTTCTCGAAGAGCGCCTAGGTAGGCTAATGACGGCTGCTCTCCAGCGAGCACAACATCCCCAGGCTTTGCGACAAACATCAAACATGACATCAGCTCGTTCATGACTCGCTGCGAACCTTGGGCAGGCTGATACGATTTTGTCTCGCGCGAAAGTTCGATCTCACAGTCAGCGTTATACCAGTACAGAGCTGGTGGTCGCCCCTTGGTGCCTGCGTAGACGAAGAGCTGATCGATAAAATCCTTGCTCATCCCCGCCGCTTCGCGTGCCTCACGATCAAAGACTGGGCCTTTAGCTCGCGCAGGACTCAATGGCAGCTTAAGCTGCTCGGTGTAAGCGTCCCAGTGATTCTGCTCGGCTTTTTTCCAGCGATCGAGACAGCTGTAGCCGTGTTTTACGTGACCAATTTCATCCTCATAAACAGCCTGAAGGATATCGGCCGTCACCTTATCCCCCATCGCAGCAAAGGCGTCACGATAGGTTCGCGCAAAGTCCAGATTCGCCTGCTCGAAGGTCAAGCTCATACCAACCACAAAATCCATGGGATCTCGCATATCGCGAAGGCAGTCCCAGAAAAAGCGATTGACTGGCACATCCCCCAGCTGGATGCCAAAGTCTTGCATCCGCCCCATATAGGCTCGCATGTGTCGCTGTTCTTCTTCTATCGTCTCCAGCAAGCGTTGACGAAAGCGAGCGGGAGCATCAGGAAAGCGCAGGAGTGTCAAAGCCATGATTTCTATCGCGAGCAGCTCGTGGTTCGCAAAAAAATGTAGAACAATACCGCGCGCTTTTTCATCAGCTTCCAGCTCTGCTCGTGTGGGAAAAGGTATGCGAGCCTCTCGTCCTAAGTAGCTGAGGCCTTGTGGACGACCAGGTTCCAGAGGAGCAGCAATCCAAGCCTTACGACTTGGCTCAGACAAATCGATAAGAGCGGGACTGAGCAGTTTATCTTCCAGTCGCGTTCCCATCAGAACTTGTTCGGCATACTGTTCGAGTCTCATCTGTGGCCCCTTGTTATCCTGCGTCTGATTCCAACGTGTTTCAGGCTATAAAGCCAACTCGCTCGTATACACGACGAACAGTTTGAGCGGCATGTTCGCGAGCTGCCTCAGCACTCTTTCTCAGAATACGATTGAGTTCGCCTTTGTCTTGCAACAACTCTTGCGTTCGCTTTTGCTGAGGCTCAAGTTCCTGTATCACCAAAGCGGCGGTATCAAGCTTGAGATGACCGTATTGCTTGCCCACATATGAGGCAACAAGATCTTCAAAAGAACGACCTGTGATAGCAGATTGAATGCTAAGCAGGTTGCTCACACCCGCTTGCTCTTGAGTGTCAAAGCGAATTTCATTTTTAGAATCGGTGACAGCACGTTTGAATTTATTTTCAATCTGCTTGGGTGTGTCATTGAGAAAGATAGAGCCGTTTTCATTGACAGCACTCTTCGACATCTTAGCCGTCGGATTTTGCAAATCCATAACGCGCGCAGCAATCGGAGCAATAAAGGGCTTTGGTACTACAAAAGTGTCTGGACCGTAGAGCGCATTCATTCGCTCTGCGATATCGCGTGTAAGCTCGACGTGTTGCTTTTGATCTTCGCCCACCGGCACCAAATGGCTATCGTAGAGCAGGATGTCGGCTGCCATCAGGAGGGGATAGGTAAAGAGACCGACGGGAATATTGCTTCCGGCCTTTGCACTTTTATCCTTATATTGCGTCATGCGGCTCAACTCGCCCACATAACTGTAGCAATTTAAAATCCAGGCGAGCTGAGTATGCTCAGGGACATGCGATTGGACAAAAATCGAAGCATGCGCCGTATCGATGCCGTCTGCAATATAGCTAGCAGCAGCAAACCATGTTGCATCCCTTAACTGTTCTGGCTCCTGTCGTACGGTGATCGCGTGCTGGTCAACCACCATGAAGTAGCAGGAGTAGTCCTTCTGTAGGTTCACCCAATTCTTGATCGCCCCGAGATAGTTGCCGAGCGTGAGGCGGTTGGTAGGCTGGATACCGGACAGAATGACCTTTTTAGACCCTGCTGCAATTGACATCCCTGTAAGTCCTCTCTGAAGGGCTGAGTTACCAGAAGATTTTCTGTTCCACCTTGCTTCCTATACCGATTCTGCAGGACTTTGGCCAGTAGGCACTGGTAGATACAGAGACTTTATGGCTGACATGTACGAAAAAACTCGCATGGCCCCTTCTTGCTAGGGCTAGAAACTTGCTATAAAGTCTGTTACATACCTCTCGCAAGAGGAACTTAATACAAATAAATCAGCCAATTCCACGGGAGTCTGCTTTGCCGACCATAGAAGAATTCTTCAGCCCCGCCAATGTTGGGGCTATTTTGCAGCTGGCCATCTTGGAAGGACTCCTCAGTTTTGACAATGCTCTCGCGTTAGCGGCACTTGTGAGCGATCGCCTCAAGCACCCTCTAGACCGCAAGCACGCTCTGTTATGGGGTATCTGGGGTGCCTATATCATGCGCACCGTTATTGTCTTCGTGGGCGTATGGCTCATGGAGCATGATTGGGTCAAACTCCTTGCTGGACTCTACCTTGTTTGGTTGGCTGTCAACGAACTCTTTCTCAAAAAACCTGGAGAAGACGTCACTCCTCAAGAGGAAGCACATCACTTTCACCTTCCTAACGAATCTGGACCTACCATACAGAGGGCAGGACGCGCTGCTGTTTGGAAGACCATTCTTGCCGTCGAACTTATGGATCTCATGTTCTCCATCGATAGTGTTGCTGTAGCGCTCGCTGTATCGAGCAAGCAATGGGTCCTCGTCTTAGGTGCTGTGATCGGTATCCTGATGATGCGTGTGGCTGCTTCTTACTTTATTAAGCTGATCGAAAAATTTCCCATCTTGGTCAAGACAGCTTTTGTGCTCGTCGGGATTGCAGGTCTCAAAGTCGTCGTCGAAGTGAAGGCGATCTCGTTCTCCAATTTTCATATGGACCTTTTGGGCTGGCATATCCCTGAGCACTTCTTCTTGCCGCTCATGTTCACTATCCTGATTGGAGCTATGGGCTACAACAAAATGTATCCGGAAAAATTCAGAAACTGATGCCCCTAATTGTATCCCTCCCCCGTAAATGTCACTCCATGTCCTTCGCTTTACT
>JACCDP010660022.1_pt1 | contig 13662 bp, 11 predicted proteins | sample 7445841 | NCBI WGS metagenome assembly JACCDP01 (sample SAMN15323441, study PRJNA562643) | freshwater metagenome | isolation source: river surface water | place: USA:Blue River Watershed | collected 2017-08-17
CCTGCCCGATAACGCCAGCTACCGGCGCTATGCCGATCTGGGCCGACCGGCGGCGGTCTGGACCGTGGTGGCTGCGCCGGCCTGGTCGCTGCAGCCCCAATCCTGGTGCTTTCTGGTCGCCGGCTGCGTCAATTACCGGGGCTACTTCAAACCCGAGGCCGCCGCACGAGAGGCGCAACACCTGGCCGCCTCTGGCCTGGAGACCGCCGTGCTGGCCGTGCCCGCCTATTCCACCCTGGGCCTGCTGAACTGGGCCGGCGGCGATCCCCTGCTCAACACCTTCCTGACCCACGGTGAGGGCGATCTGGCCCGACTGATCTTCCACGAGCTGGCGCACCAGGTGGTCTATGTCGCTGGCGACACCGCCTTCAACGAGTCTTTCGCCACCACCGTCGAGCGGCTGGGCGTCGCCCAGTGGCTGGCACAGGCCAGCGAGGCCAGCCGCCAGGCTTACGAGCTCAGCGAACAACGCCGACGGCAGTGGCGAGCGCTGACCCTGGACCTCAAACGCCAGCTGCGCGCGGTCTATGCGGCTGCAGCCCAGCACCCCGAGCAGGCCCGGGACGCGCGGGCCAAACAAGACGCGCTCGATGAGTTCACCCGCCGCTATCAACAGTTGCGCCAGACCTGGGGGGGCTATAGCGGCTATGACCGGTGGGCTTCGCAGATCAACAATGCCTTTCTGGCGGCCTGGGCAGACTACGAAGACCTGGTCCCGGCCTTCGAGGCCCTGTTTCACCAGGCGGGCAGCTGGCCTGCGTTTTATGCCCAGGTGAGGGCGCTGTCCCAGCTGCCCAAGGCCGAGCGCCTACAGCGGCTGCGCCAGAGCGGCGCAGAGCTTGAGAGCCACAGCAAAACTGAAGACACCGCGGCAAAATAAGCGTTTGTCCGCCCCACGCAAGACCCTGTATGGCTCAGATCCTGATTGAACGCGAACATCCCCTGGGGCTAGAGCTGGCCCGGCAAACCACGGCCCAGTGGATGCGCCAGGCCCAAGAGGAATTTGACATGGCCTGCGAGCTCATCCGCAGCGAGGACGGCGACGAGGTGCACTTTAGCCGCTCGGGGCTCTCGGGCACGCTCTGGGTCAACGCACAGCACTTTCGCATGCAGGCCCAGCTGGGCTTTTTGATGAGTGCCTTCAAGGACCGCATCGAAGCGGAGATCCGCAAGAACCTCGACGCCCTGATTGAGCGTCACAGCCCGTCATGAACTCAAACACCCCAGAGAACACGCCGCCGGGGCCGCTGAGCGGCCTCAAAGTGGTCGAGCTCGGACAGCTGATCGCCGGACCCTTCGCCGCCAAGACCCTGGCTGATTTCGGGGCCGAGGTGATCAAGATCGAGCCGCCCACCGGCGGCGACCCACTGCGCCAGTGGCGCCTGATCAAGGACGGGACCTCGGTCTGGTGGCAGGTGCAGTCGCGCAACAAACGCTCGCTGGCGCTCGATTTGAAGGCGCCACAAGCACAGGACATCGTGCGCCGACTGGCCGCCGAGGCCGACATCCTGATCGAGAATTTCCGCCCCGGCGCCATGGAAGGCTGGGGCCTGGGCCCCGAGGTGCTGATGGAGCTCAACCCTGGGCTGATCATGCTGCGCATCAGCGGCTATGGACAGACCGGCCCCTATCGGGACCGCCCGGGCTTTGGCGTGGTGGCCGAGGCCATGAGCGGCCTGCGCCACCTCACCGGTGAGCCCGGGCGGGTTCCGGTGCGGGTGGGCGTGAGCATCGGCGATACGCTGGCCTCACTGCACGGGGTGATCGGCATCCTGATGGCGCTGCACCATCGGCAGCGCAGCGGTCAGGGCCAGGTGGTGGATGTGGCCCTCTACGAGGCCGTCTTCAACTGCATGGAGAGCCTGTTGCCCGAATACAGCGCATTCGGTGCGGTGCGCGGTCCGGCCGGCAGCGCCCTGCCCGGCATCGCACCGACCAACGCCTACCGCTGCAGAGACGGCGCCTACGCGCTGGTGGCAGGCAACGGCGACAGCATCTTCAAGCGGCTGATGCAGTGCATCGGGCGCCCCGATCTGGCCCAGGATCCGCAATTGGCCAGCAACGCCGGGCGGGTCAAACGTGTGGAAGAACTCGATGCGGCCATCGGTCAATGGACCGCGCAGCGCAGCGTCGACGAGGCGCTGACCGCGCTCGAGCAGGCGCAAGTGCCCTCGGGCAAGATCTACACGGTGGCCGATATCGCCAGCGACCCGCACTATGCCGCTCGCGGCATGCTCCAGAGCGTGAGCCTGAGCGACGGCAGCCCCCTGAGCGTGCCGGGCTTCGTCCCCAAACTCTCGCTCACCCCAGGCGGCCACCGCCGCAATGCACCGGGCCTGGGTCAGGACACCGACGCGGTGCTGGCCGAAATCGGTTTGACAACCGAGCAGATTGCGGCCCTGCGCGAGCGCGGCATCGTCGCCTGAGTAGGCGTCAAGACAACGACTCGACCAGTGCAATGTACTGCGTCATGGCGTCCTGGCGGGGCAGGCCTTTGAGGGCGTTCCAGGCGTCCCACTTGGCACGGGCCACCGGATCGGAGAAACCAGGGCGCGGCTGGTCGTTGTCACCCAGGCTGCCTTGCTTGTACAGGGCATAGAGCTTGAGCAAGCTGGCGTTGTCTGGCCTTTCGGTCCATTGGCCGGTGGCTGCGCGTGCGTTTTCGAAGTCAGCCTGAAGATCAGAAGGTGCGTTCATGCTGCCGATGCTACCAAGAAGCCCTGACTCGGCCGCAAGAACCCAGACCACCGCGGTCGCCCCCCTGCCCCGACAGGCCTGAGAGGGCGGTCTCGGTACTGCGGCTTTGCTTTGCGGCGATGATCGGCGCATGAACACCGCACATGACGCGCACAAGCGGCCCGATGAGGCGGCGCTGGTGATCGGCACCGGCGCCTTGGGCGCGGCCATGGCCGCGCAGTTCGAGTCCTGCGGACGCTACAGCCGGGTGCTGGTACTCGGTCGGGGCAGCCATCCACCCATCGACTACGCCCGGCAGACCAGCATCGAACAGGCCGCACACTGGACACAAGAGCAGTGCGAGCAAGACGCTCTGGCGCTGCGCCTGATCATGGTCTGCACCGGCTTCCTGCATGGCTCGACCGGTCAACCCGAACGGTCCTGGCAGCACCTCGATCCAGACTACCTGGCGCACAGCTTCCTGGTCAATGCCCTGGGCCCCGCCCTGCTGATCAAGCACTTCCTGCCGCTGCTGCCTCGGCAGGGTCTGTGCCGGGCCATCTTTGTCTCGGCCCGGGTGGGCAGCATCGGTGACAACCGACTGGGCGGGTGGTACGGCTACCGCGCCTCCAAAGCCGCCCTGAACCAATTGGTGCGCACCGCCAGCATCGAGATGAGCCGGCGCAACCGCGAATCGGTGGTGGCCGCCCTGCACCCGGGCACCATTGACAGCCCGCTGTCGGCACCCTTTAGCAAATCAGGCCTGCAGGTGCGCAGTCCGCAGGAGGCAGCCTTGCAGATCGAGCCGGTGATCCACACACTGACCGCCGAGCAGACCGGGCAGTTTGTCGACGCCCAAGGCCAGCCCGTGCCCTGGTAAGACCCCAGGGGCCGCCGGGGAGCGGACTGGCCTGGCCATTGGCGCTGCCACTTAGAATACGCGGCTTTACCCGATTCAATCCACCCGCCACCCTCAGGGAGTTCCACATGACCAAAAAAATCCGCGTCGAAGCCGACCGCTGCGCACCCCGCCCCACCCTTGCTCCGGGCATGACCCGCACCAACCACCGCGGCCAGAAGAGCAGCCAGGAGCGCGGTACCTGGAGCCGCAGCAAGAAGAACCCGGGCAAGCGACCGCACAAGGGCGGCTGAAGCCCCAAGCCGTCCGGGTTCACACCGGCACGCGGCCACAGCCCGGCCAGGCACAAAAAAGCGACCCCAGGGTCGCTTTTTTTCGCCCAGCGGAGCCCCTCACATATTGCGCCGGTACTGACCCCCGACCTCAAAAAGGGCGTGGGTGATCTGACCGAGCGAGCAAACCCGCACCGCGTCCATCAGCACCTCAAACACGTTGGCGTTGTCCATCACCGCCTGCTTGAGCCTTTGCAGCATGGCCGGCGACTGCGCGGCGTGCCGTTGGTGAAACTCCTGCAGCCGCTGCAGCTGGCTCTGCTTTTCCTCCTCGGTGGAGCGGGCCAGCTCGAGCGATTGGGGAATCGGATCGCCATGCGGGTTGCGGAAGGTGTTGACCCCGATGATGGGCAGCTCACCGGTATGCTTGAGCATCTCGTAGTGCATCGACTCGTCCTGGATGCGACCGCGCTGGTAGCCCGTCTCCATGGCGCCCAGCACGCCCCCACGTTCGGCAATGCGCTCGAACTCGGCGAGCACCGCCTCTTCCACCAGTTCGGTCAGCTCTTCGATGATGAAAGCGCCCTGGTTGGGGTTCTCGTTCTTGGCCAGGCCCCACTCGCGGTTGATGATGAGCTGAATGGCCATGGCGCGGCGCACCGAGTCCTCGGTGGGCGTGGTGATCGCCTCGTCAAATGCATTGGTGTGCAGGCTGTTGCAGTTGTCGTAGATGGCAATGAGCGCCTGCAGCGTGGTGCGGATGTCGTTGAACTGGATTTCCTGGGCATGCAGTGACCGGCCCGAAGTCTGGATGTGGTACTTGAGCTTTTGCGAGCGCTCGTTGGCCCCGTATTTTTCTTTCATCGCCGTCGCCCAAATGCGGCGAGCCACCCGGCCCATGACGGTGTATTCGGGGTCCATCCCGTTGCTGAAGAAAAAGCTCAGGTTGGGGGCAAAGTCATCGATGTGCATGCCCCGGGCCAGATAAGCCTCGACAAAGGTGAAACCGTTGGACAGGGTGAAGGCGAGCTGGCTGATCGGATTGGCACCCGCTTCGGCAATGTGATAGCCGCTGATCGAGACCGAATAGAAATTGCGCACATCGTGGTTGACGAAATACTGCGCGATGTCGCCCATCACCTTCAGGCTGAACTCGGTCGAGAAAATGCAGGTGTTCTGGCCCTGATCCTCCTTGAGGATGTCGGCCTGCACCGTGCCCCGGACATTGGCCAGCACCCATTTGCGGATCTCGGCGGCCTCGGCCTGCGAAGGCTCGCGGCCCTTGTCGGCCGCGAACTTCTCCAGGTTCTGGTCGATGGCCGTGTTCATGAACATGGCCAGGATGGACGGCGCCGGACCGTTGATGGTCATCGACACCGAGGTGCTGGGGTTGCACAGGTCAAAGCCCGAATACAGCACCTTCATGTCGTCCAGCGTGGCAATGCTCACGCCGGAGTTGCCGACCTTGCCGTAAATGTCGGGGCGCAGATCCGGGTCATTGCCGTAGAGGGTGACCGAGTCGAAAGCCGTGGACAAGCGCTTGGCCGGCATGCCTTCGGAGAGCAGCTTGAAGCGGCGATTGGTTCGGAAGGGGTCGCCCTCGCCGGCAAACATGCGGGTGGGGTCTTCGCCTTCGCGCTTGAAAGCAAACGTGCCGGCGGTGTAAGGGTAGCTGCCCGGCACGTTGTCGAGCATCAGCCACTTGAGAATCTCGCCATGGTCCTCGTACTGGGGCAGCGAGACTTTGCGGATGGTGGTGCCCGACAGGCTCCGGGTGGTCAGCGCCGTCCGGATTTCCTTGTCGCGGATGGTCACCACAAACTCATCCCCCGCATAGGCCTTTTGCAGCTCGGGCCACTGCTGCAGCAGCTTGCGGGCCGATGGCTCCATGGATTGCTCGCGATCGGCAGCCAGATCCAGCGCCGCCTCCGAAGCGCGCGCCTTGCCCGGCTTGGTTTCGGCCAGCATGCGCGCAGCCTCGCGCAGCTGCTGAACCTCGCGGGCCAGGCGTGCCTGCGCACGCGCGCGCTTTTTGTAGCCGCGCACCGTCTCTGAGATTTCGGCCAGGTAGCGGGTACGGGCCGGCGGCACGATGGGCGTCTGGTTGGTGCTGTGGCGCACTTTCACCTCGGGCAAACGACCGGCCTCGAAAGTCAGGCCCAGCTCCGCCAGGCGTTTTTTCAGGGCCTGATAGAGCGCGGTCACCCCATCGTCGTTGAAGCGGGCGGCCATGGTGCCAAAAACGGGCATCTGATCGGTCGGCGTGTTCCAGGCCTCTTTGTTGCGCTGCACCTGCTTGGCCACATCACGCAGCGCGTCGCTGGCGCCCTTGCGATCAAACTTGTTGATGGCCACGAACTCGGCGAAGTCCAGCATGTCAATCTTCTCAAGCTGGCTGGCTGCCCCGAACTCGGGCGTCATCACATACATCGGCACATCCACATGGGGCACGATGGCGGCATCGCCCTGACCGATGCCCGAGGTCTCGACGATGACCAGGTCAAAGCCGGCCGCCTTGCAGGCCGCGATCACTTCCGGCAGGGCTTGGCTAATTTCTGAGCCAAAGTCACGGGTGGCCAGCGAGCGCATGAAAACCCGGGGACCTTGCTGCCAGGGCCCAATCGCATTCATCCGGATGCGGTCGCCCAGCAAAGCACCGCCGCTCTTGCGTCGCGAGGGGTCGATGGAAATCACCGCCACACGCAGGCGATCGTCCTGGTCGAGCCGCAAGCGGCGAATCAGTTCATCGGTCAGGCTGGACTTGCCCGCCCCTCCGGTGCCGGTGATCCCCAGCACCGGCACGCGTGCAGCAGCCGCCCGCTGAGCAATGGCCGCCAACAAGCGGGCATCGGCGCTGCCGTTTTCCAGCGCCGTGATCCATTGCGCGAGCGCACGCCAATTCATCTCGCCGTGCCCCTCGATCGCCGAAATCGACCGCGGCGCCAAATCGCTCAAGTCACGGTCACAGCGCATCAGCATCTCGCCAATCATGCCCTGCAGGCCCATGCGCTGGCCGTCTTCCGGGCTGTAGATACGGGTGACGCCATAAGACTGCAACTCACGGATTTCGGGCGGCACGATCACGCCGCCACCCCCGCCAAAAACCTGAATGTGCTCGCCGCCACGCTTTTTGAGCAGATCGACCATGTACTTGAAGTACTCGACATGACCGCCTTGATAGGAGCTGATGGCAATGCCCTGGGCATCTTCCTGCAAGGCCGCTGTCACCACCTCATCGACCGATCGGTTATGACCCAGATGAATCACCTCCGCACCCATGCTCTGGAGAATGCGGCGCATGATGTTGATGGCTGCATCATGGCCGTCGAACAGGCTGGCGGCGGTCACAAAACGCACCTTGTGCTTCGGGCGGTAGCTGGCCAGGGCCTGGAATTCGGCAGACAGGTCGGTCATGGGAAGAAGTCTCCGCAGCGTTAGCGATTGCGCCCGGGGTCGATGCACCCGCGCGCCTTACAGAGGAAGCGGTTGATTGGAAACCAGGAACCTTAATTGACGTTTACGTCAACGTCAATATACCCGATCGCCGACCTATCCAGCGTCGTCTCAAAGACAAAGCGCCCCGTCGGGGCGCTTTGTCCAAGCTCAGGGCCGCACTCAACGGCCGTAAAGCACCTGCGGCAGCCACATCCCGATGGCCGGGAAGTTGTAGAGCAACACAATGGCCAGCACCTGAATGCCCATAAAGGGGATCATGCCCGCAAAGATCTGGTTGAGCGTGACATGCGGCGGGCTCACCCCCTTGAGGTAGAACGCAGCCATGGCCACCGGCGGGCTCAGGAAGGCCGTCTGCAGATTGAGCGCCACCAGCAGGCCGAAGAACAGCGGGTCCACCCCAAAGTTGTCCAACAGCGGGATGAAGATGGGCATGAAGATCACGATGATCTCGGTCCACTCGAGCGGCCAGCCCAGAACAAAGATGATGACCTGGCTGAGGATGAGGAACTCGGTCTTGCTCAGGTTCATCGACATGACCCACTTCTCGACCAGTTCCTGCCCGCCCAACAGGGCAAAGGCGGCCGAGAAGATCGCGCTGCCCACGAACAGCCAGCACACCATGGCACTGGTCTTGGCCGTCAGGAAAACCGACTCCTTGACCTCCGACTGCAGACCAGCCTGCCGGTAGGACAACAGCAGCCAGGCAGCCACACCCAGACCGCTGACCACGCCAAGGGCAACCGGCACCTGCGGCAAGGCCATGCCCTCGGCGCGCAGAATGAACCAGGCCATCGACACCAGCGCAGGGGCCCACAGCACCAGCCAGGCCAGGAACACCCGGTTACGCCCTTGGCCACGCTTGTTGATCACCGCGTAGATGGCCGCCAGCAAATAACCGCCAAAAGCGCCGACCGCCGCCGCCTCAGTCGGCGTGGCCAGGCCCAGCACAATGGAGCCCAGCACCGAGAGGATAAGCACCACCAGCGGGAAAAAGCTCTGCAGCAGCATCTTGAAGATTTCCAGACGCTGGAAGGTCAACAGGGCATAGAAACCGACCAGCGCCAGCGCCCCGACGCCCAGACCGATCCAGAAGCCACGCGTTGGCTCGGAGCGCTCGGCAGGAGCCGCTGGCTCTGATTGGGCGGCGGCAACTGGCGCCGCAGCGCCGGGCTCTTGCACACCCGCAGCGGCGGTCGCCTCTTTAGCCGCACCGGGTGGCTCACGAACCCCCGAATCGGCCGAGGGCGGCTCCCTCAGACCGCCGGCCCCCGGGGGTTCCTTCACGCCCGAATCGGCGCCCGGAGGCTCCTTGACACCCGAATCGGCGCCCGGAGGCTCCTTCACCCCGGAATCAGCGCCGGGCGGCTCTTTCACGCCAGAGTCTGCCCCCGGAGGTTCTTTCACCCCAGACTCAGCCCCGGCGGGCTCCTTCACGCCGCCCGCCTCTTCAGTCTGGGTTTTCTCGGTCGCCTCGGCACCCGCAGGCTCAGCCATCTCACCTGAAGCAGCCACGGCCTGGACCTCTGCGGGTTTGGTGTGCACATGCCAGGACCAACCGGCCGCCAGCAGGAAAAACAGCAAGGGCAACAGGACCACCAGCCACTGTTTACGCAAAAAAGCCGCCTGACCCTGCAACGTTGAACCGCCGCGCAACAGACCCGGCAAGGCCAAGCGGGAGACCTCCTGCGACAGGCGATCGAGCGCCGGGGGCAAGGGCACAAACCGCTGCTCGGCCGACAGGGGCGGCATCAGGTTGGGCTTGATCTTGGCCAGCAGGATGACGTAGAGAACGTACAAGCCAGCGAGCATCAACCCCGGGAAAAAGGCGCCGGCATAAAGCTGCACCACCGACACACCGGCGGTGGCGCCGTAGACGATGAGCATCACCGAAGGCGGGATCAGGATACCCAGGCAGCCCCCCGCCGTGATGGCGCCAGCGGACACCCGAACGTCATACCCCCCCTTGAGCATCTGCGGCAGGGCCAGCAGACCCATCAGGGTGACCACGGCGCCCACGATGCCGGTGGCGGTGGCAAACACGGCACAGGTGAACAAGGTGGCGACCGCCAGAGAGCCAGGAACCCGCGCGAGGGCCAGATGCAGGCTGCGAAAGAGCTTGTCGATCAGGTTGGCCCGCTCAACCAGGTAGCCCATGAACACAAACAAGGGAATGGAAATGAGCACATCGTTGCCCATCACCTTGAACGCCGACTGCACCATCAGCGTCAGCGTCTTGCTGGTATCGCGCTCATAGGCCAGCCAGGTGAAGATCATGCCCATGCCCATCAGGGTAAAGGCGGTTGGGAAGCCCAGCATGATCGCCACCACGACCAGGGCCAGCATCATCAGGCCGAGGTGCCCGGTGGTAATCGGGTTGGCCAGAAGCAGCATCAAGGCCGTGCCGGCGATGATGATCGCCATCAGGATGAAGCCGAAATACAGCTCCTTGCGAATCTTGATCATCGCGCGCCCCCTTGGGAGGCAGCGCCGGTGACATCTTCGGCCTTGACCATCTGCTTGAGCTTGTCGACATCGACCTCCTCGACGTCCTGCTCACGCGAGGGCCACTGGCCATCGCGGATGCACTGAGTGCAGCGCACGATTTCCACCAGACCTTGCAGCAAAAGCATCAGGCCGGCCAGTGGAATCATGAACTTGAAGGGGTACAAGGGCAAGGGCGTGGCCGAGAAGGTGCTCTCGCGGATGGCCAGCGACTCTTGCGCAAAAGTCCAGCCGGCCCAGGTCAGCGCCACGATCCCCGGCAGGAAAAACAGGAAATACAGAATGAGGTCAATCCAGGCCTGCGTGCGCGGCTCGAAAAATCCATAGAGCACGTCCCCCCGCACATGACCGTTCTTGGCCAGGGTGTACGCGCCGGCGAGCATGAACAGCGTGCCGTACATCATGAGCTGCGCGTCCAGCGCCCAGTCATGGGGGTCGTTGATGATGTAGCGGGAATAGACTTCCCACGAAATCAGGCAGGTGAGCAGCAAAATCAACCAGGCAAAGGCCTGGCCGATCCAGGTTGAGGCCCGGTCCACCGCAAGCAACAGGTTTTTCATCTTCTTTCCCGGGGGATCTGCGCCCCCTCGCACTCATTTGAAAAAGGAAAAGCCGCCGGCGTGAGCCGGCGGCTGTGCTCAGAGCCGAGCCGATCAGGACTTCTTGGCCGGTGCCGCCTGAGCGGCGGGACGGGCAGGCTGCCTGAAGTAACGGTTCCAGGCCATCTTGAAGTCGACCATGTAGTCGTTCTGCCAGCTGCCAGCACGCTGGGCAAAGGCACGCTGCGAATCCATCACGCGCTTGAAGAAGGCGTTTTCGGTGGACTTGGCAGCGGTGACCTTGTCCCAGGCGTCGAGCTGAGCGCGCAGGATCGCATCGGGCGTCTTGAAGAAATTGACCTTGTCCTTGGTCTTGAGCTCAATGTAGTCCTTGGAATTGCGGTCAATCGCTTTCCAGCTGAAGTCAGCACTAGAGGCCTGCACCGCATAGTCGATGGTGGCCTTGAGCTCGGCCGGCAAGGCGTCGTACTTGCCCTTGTTGAACAAGATTTCGAACTGCTCGCCCGACTGGTGGAAGCTCTGCAGCATGCAGTTCTTGGCCACATCAGGGAAGCCCAGCACACGGTCCGAAGACGCGTTGTTGAACTCAGCAGCATCGATCAGGCCGCGATCGAGCGCAGGGACGATCTCGCCGCCAGGCAGCGGGTTGACCGCAGCGCCCAGTTCCTTGAACACGTCAACAGCCAGCCCCACGGTACGGAACTTCAGGCCCTTGATCTGCCCCACGTTGGCAATCGGCTTCTTGAACCAACCCAGGGGCTGGGTGGGCATGGGGCCGTACAGGTAAGACACCACGTCGATGTTCAGGCTCTTGTAGATTTCCTCCAGCAGCGCCTTGCCGCCGCCGTAGTAGTGCCACGACAGCACCATGTTGGGATCCATACCAAAGGCCGGGCCAGAGCCCCACAGGGCCAGGGCGGTGTTCTTGCCGTAGTGGTAAGCCACCACACCATGACCGCCGTCCAGGGTGCCCTTGTTCACCGCGTCGAGCAACTGGAAGGCCGGGACCACGGCACCGGCAGGCAGCACCTCAATCCTGAGGCGGCCACCTGCCATGTCATTGACCTTCTTGGCAAAGTCGTTGGCGAACTCATGGAAGATGTCCTTGGCCGGCCAGGTGCTCTGAAAGCGGAAGGTGGTGGTCTGCGCGGTGGCGATCATGGGCGCCGACAAGGCGCCCGCAGCAACGGCGGCGCCCTTGAGCAGGCCGCGACGGCCAGTGGTGGTGGGGGTCATGAAAAGGATCTCCTGAGGGTTTATTGACACAAACAATTGTCCAGACCATCACCGACGCTTCATGAGAGGGTAACTACGTACAAGGCCAACCGCCTCAAATCCTCAAGGCAGGTCAGGCAGGAGCGCTCCAGCGAAGCCGGCAAGGTCGGGGTGCATGTTAGGTCTGGTGCAAAATCTGGGTGATGTCCGCGGTCAATTCCCCTTCCGGCGCTCAAGAACGCGCCCCCAAACCGGCCCAGGGCTATGCCGGCGACATTGCCCCCGAGCAGGCCTGGGCCTGGGTGCAGGCCGGTGAGGCGGTCCTGATCGATGTACGCAGCGACGCCGAGCGCGAATGGGTCGGTTTTGTGCCCGGGGCGATTGCGGTGGCCTGGAAGCAATGGCCTGGTATGGCCCTCAATCCCCAATTTGACGCCGATATCGTGTCGGCAGCTGGCGACCGCAAGGCCCTGCTGCTGTGCCGCAGCGGGGTGCGCTCCATCGCAGCGGCCCAACGCGCCTGCGAGCTGGGGGTGCAGGCCTACAACATCCTGGAAGGCTTTGAGGGCGACCCCGATGCGAACGGACATCGGGGACGGCGGGGCGGCTGGCGCCTGCGCGGCCTGCCCTGGCGCCAGAACTGAGCCGCGCCAAGCCCAGCCAGCCTGCATCACCCCTGGACGCCTGCGACCATGACTTTTCTAGCCCTCGACGTGGGCAATACCCGACTGAAATGGGCGGTTTATGAGGCCCCACAACCCGGTGCGCGCCTGTTGGCCCAGGGAGCCGTCTTCCTGGAAAACATCGAGAAACTGGCCGAGGAAGAATGGCTGTCACTGGCCCCGCCGCAACACATTCTGGGCTGCATCGTGGCCGGCGATCCGGTCAAGCGCCGCATCATGGATCAAATGGAACAGTGGGACGTGACCCCCAGCTGGGTGGTGGCCAGCGGCGCGGAAGCCGGCGTGGTCAACGGCTATGACCATCCGGCGCGGCTGGGGGCAGACCGCTGGGTGGCGATGATCGGGGCGCGTCAACGGCTGCTGGCTCGCGGCCAAACAGCGCCCTGCGTGGTGGCCATGGTTGGCACGGCGGTGACGGTCGAGGCGATTGACGCCAGTGGACGCTTTTTAGGCGGCCTGATCCTGCCCGGCCACGGCATCATGCTGCGTGCGCTCGAATCGGGCACCGCCGGCCTGCACGTACCCACCGGCGAGGTGCGTGATTTCCCCACCAACACCAGCGATGCATTGACCAGCGGCGGCACCTTCGCGATTGCGGGTGCCATTGAACGCATGGTCGAAAACGTCATCAAGCACTGCGCTCAGATGCCGGTGTGCATCATGACCGGCGGAGCTGGCTGGAAAATGATCCCGAGCATGCAGCTGCCCTTTGAGCTGGTCGATACGCTCATCTTCGACGGCCTGCTTGAAATCGCCGCCCAGCGCCTGGCGCGCCGCTGAACACGAGTCCAGCGCGCCCCTCAGGGCAGGCGGGGGTGCACCCGGGAGGCTGCGAGTTTGGCGCGCTCTCGGGCCACCTCGACATCGCCATGGCTGGCCAGCGCCACCCCCATGCGTCGCCGCGCAAAACTCTCGGGCTTGCCAAACAGTCGCAGATCGGTGCCGGGCACCCGCAGCGCCTCATCCACCCCGTCGAACACCGGGGCCGGCCCATCGAGACCGCCGTAAATGACGGCGCTGGCGCCCGGATTTCTCAGTTCGGTATTGACCGGCAGCCCCAGGATCGCACGGGCATGCAGCTCGAACTCGCTCTGCCCCTGGGTGCACAAGGTCACCAGCCCGGTGTCATGCGGGCGCGGACTGACCTCGCTGAACCAGACCTGATCGCCCTTGACGAACAGCTCCACACCGAACAGGCCCTGCCCGCCCAGATCATCGGTGATGGCCCGGGCGATCTGACGGCTTTTCTCAAGGGCTGCCGGGCGCATGGGGTGCGGCTGCCAACTCTCCACATAGTCACCCGAAACCTGCACATGGCCAATCGGCTCGCAAAAATGGGTCTCAACCCGTCCGTCGGCACCCAAGGCTCGCACCGTCAGCTGGGTGATCTCGTAATCGAAATCGATGAACCCCTCAACGATCACCCGCCCCCGACTGAC
>JACCDP010318294.1_pt1 | contig 13659 bp, 12 predicted proteins | sample 7445841 | NCBI WGS metagenome assembly JACCDP01 (sample SAMN15323441, study PRJNA562643) | freshwater metagenome | isolation source: river surface water | place: USA:Blue River Watershed | collected 2017-08-17
ACATTATGGTTCGCTGCATTCGCGGTCTACTTGAGCGAAATCCAAATCTTCCCGTTGATCAAATTGATGATGTCGCAATCGCTGCCGCAACTCAAACTGGTGATCAAGGAATGAATATTGGCCGCTCTGTTTCAATTCTTGCCGGTATTCCAAAATCAGTACCAGGATATTCAATTGATCGATGGTGCGCCGGTGCGTTAACAGCAGTGACAACAATTGCTGGTGGCATAAATATGGGAGCTTATGATTTAGCAATTGCTGGTGGTGTTGAACATATGGGAAATCATCCGATGGGTGATGGTATGGATCCAAATCCAAGGTATTTAGCTGAGAGAATTGTTGAGACTGATGCGCTGCAAATGGGTGCAACTGCTGAAAGATTACATGACAAGTTTCCACACCTTACTAAAGATCGAGCAGATAAATACGCTCTTGCTTCCCAACAAAAAACTGCTGCTGCTTATGCTGCAAATAAAATTCAACCTGATCTAATTCCAGTTGCAACTAGAACAGTTGAGTTAGGTTGGGGTGTGGCAACAGTTGATGAACCACCTAGGCCGCAAACAACTTTAGAAGCACTTGGCGCTCTTAAGACTCCATTTCGCGCAGCTGGTCGAGTAACAGCTGGAAACGCTGCTGGATTAAATGATGGCGCAACCGCTGCAATATTGGCATCAGAGAGTAAAGCGAAAGAATTAAACCTGCCAATTAAAGCAAAGTTAGTTTCATTTGCATTTGCTGGAGTTGAACCAGAAATTATGGGATACGGCCCAGTACCTAGCACGATTAAAGCTCTTAAAAAAGCTGGACTCGATATCTCAGATATTGGTTTATTTGAAGTAAATGAAGCCTTTGCAATTCAAGTACTTTCATTTCTAGATCATTTTGGAATTGCCGATGATGATAAGCGAGTAAATATCTATGGCGGCGCAATTGCAGTGGGCCATCCACTTGCATCCTCTGGAGTTAGATTAATTCTTAACTTAGCAAACGCCTTCGCTGAGCACCCTGAGGTTAGATATGGCATTACAACAATGTGTATCGGTCTTGGTATGGGTGGCACAATTATCTGGGAAAACCCAAACCATAAAGGTGCTAAGTAATGGCTGAAGTATTAGCTGGCGCACCTGATGAAGTAGTAACAAATGCAATACTGCGAATGGTTTCACTCACCCCATTTGGTCATACTGGTGAATTAGCTTTAATAACCTTAGATAATGGCGCCGATCATAATCGCCCAAATACGTTTGGCCCCACATCCCTTAACTCACTTTCATCTGCAATAGATGAGGCGCAGAAATCTGACGCGGTTGCAATTGCGGTAACTGGTAAGCCATTTATATTTGCAGCAGGTGCTGATTTATCTGGAATTGGCTCAGTTAGTGATAAATCGCTTGCCACCGCCTTTGGCGACCTAGGTCATGAAGTTTTTCTAAAATTACATGAAAGTAAGAAGCCAACCTTTGCATTTATTAACGGCTTAGCACTAGGTGGTGGCCTTGAAGTGGGCCTTAACGCTCATTACCGAACATTGGCATCAACCGCATTTATCGGCTTGCCAGAATGTTTCCTTGGGTTAGTTCCAGGATGGGGTGGAGCAACTTTGCTACCAAAACTTATTGGTCCAGAAAATGCTGTTCAAGTAATTATTTTAAATGCTTTAAATAACAACACCATGCTTAAATCAAAAGATGCGATTTCCCTGGGTGTAGTCGATGCTGTTTATGAACCAGCTGATTTCCTTGAACACTCAGTTAAGTTTGCCGCCGATATTTTAAGTGGAAAAAAGAAAATTGATCGCAAGGATTTTAGTAAAGATAGCGCAGGTTTTGAGAAAGCTATTGCAACTGGAAAGGCTGCAGTTGCTAAAAAATATAGCGGCGCTCAAATACCCTCTCCCCTTGCTGCCCTTGAATTAATTAAAGCTGCGCAAACAAACACGGTAAGAGATGGATATGCTGCTGAGACAAAGGTGTTAGCAGATCTAGTTATGAGTGATGGTCTGCGCGCTTCACTTTATTCATTTAATTTAATTCAAAAGAAACGTAAAAAAGTTGAGGGCGCTCCTAAGCCTGCTCTTGCTCGTAAGATTACTAAAGTTGGAGTAGTTGGTGCTGGTCTTATGGCCTCCCAACTTGCCCTACTTATGCTGCGTAACTTAAAAGTTCCAGTGGTAATTACAGATTTAGATCAAGAGCGAGTTGATAAAGGACTAGCATGGATAAAAAATGAGATTCAAAAGCTAGTTGATAAGAAGCGTTTAAATCCTGAGGCCGCTACCCGCTTACTAGGAAATATCTCTGGCTCTGTTGATCAGAAAGTATTTGCAAACGCAGATTTTGTTCTTGAGGCAATATTTGAAGAGTTATCACTGAAGCAAAAACTGTTTAAGGATCTAGAAGCGATTATTACTCCAGAGTGTATTTTGGCGACTAATACCTCATCCCTTTCCGTTGAAGCAATGAGTGAGGGGCTTAAGAATCCAGAGAGAGTTGTTGGTTTTCACTTCTTTAATCCAGTAGCGGTAATGCCTCTACTTGAAGTTGCTAGAACATCTAAAACCGATGATGCAACGGTTGCAACTGCAATAAATATCGGTAAAGATCTGAAGAAAACTATGGTTATTGTTAAAGATGCACCTGCATTTGTAGTTAATCGCCTACTTACAAGATTTATGGGTGAGGTTACCGATGCAATGGATGAAGGAACTTCATATGAGGTAGCAGATGCTGCAATGGCTCCCCTAGGTTTTCCAATGTCCTCACTTGAATTACTTGGCCTAGTAGGACCAGGAGTTGCGCTCCATGTTTCTCAAACTCTAAATAAGAATTTAGGAGCTCGCTATAAAGTCTCACCAACAATGCAACGATTTGTTAAAGAGGGTGTTAGAACGTTTTATATTAAAAATGAGCAAGGTGTTAATACAGTTAACCCTGCTGCACTTGCACTACTTGAAAAAGGTGACAAGGCATCAACGGCAGAGCAGGTTAGAAGGCGCGCACTAGAGGCGATAGCTACTGAGGCAAAGATGATGCTCGATGAAGGAGTTGTTGCTACTCCACAAGAGATTGATATTTGTATGTTACTTGGCTCAGGATGGCCAATGCACTTAGGCGGAATACTTCCTTATTTAGATCGTGAAGGAATTAGCGAAGCGGTTTGCGGTTCTCGTTTTCATCCAAAGGGTGTTGCATCTCTTCCTTAACATCTACTGAAAACTCATCACTACTCCATGCCACAAGTGATCTAGTAATATTTTGAACAGTAATTCCTAAATCTTCTAAAATTTGCGCTCTCTTAGCATGTTCTAAAAATGCTAATGGAACTCCAATTGAATGAACTGGCACATTAAGTCCAGATTCTCTAAATAACTCAGAGATTGTGCTGGCAATACCGCCATGTTTTATGCCATCTTCAATTACTACTACTCTTTTATAACGCTGTGCCATAGTCACTAAAGATTTTGGTAATGGTTTAACCCATCTTGGATCAATTACTGTTACTCCAACGCCTTCTCGATATGCCTGGGCCGCAGCATCAACAGCAACTTGGGCAAATGCTCCAATACTTACTAACAAAATATCAACGCTCTCCCCACGATATAAAACATCTATTCCATCTCTTCTTTCAAATGCAGGAATATCTGGGTTTATGGCACCCTTTGGAAATCTAATTAAAGTTGGAGCATCACTTATATCTAATGCTTCCCGTAGTGTTTCTCTCACTCGCTAACTATATCGAGGAGCAGCAACATGTAATGTTGGAACAATTCCAGTAAGTGCTCAATCCCAAATACCGTTATGTGATGGCCCATCATCTCCGGTAACACCTGCTCGATCTAATACAAAAGTCACGCCCGCTTTATGAAGAGCCACATCTAGTAAAAGCTGATCAAAAGCTCTATTTAAAAATGTTGAATAGACAGCTACAACGGGGTGAAGTCCTGCATAGGCCATACCTGCAGCAGCTGTTGTTGCATGTTGTTCTGCAATTCCAACATCAAAAGTTCTATCTGGATAAGCTTTTTCAAATTTATCTAGGCCAGTTGGCCCCATCATGGCTGCAGTAATAGCAACTACATCTCTTCGTTTTGCACCAATCTTCACTAGCTCATCTGAAAATACTGTTGTCCAACTTTGACCAGCTTTACTAAGTGGTTGCCCGGTCTCAGCATCAACTACACCAACTGCATGAAATTTTTCAGCCTCATCATTAATTGCTGGGGCATGTCCTCTACCTTTTTCAGTAATTACATGAACAAGTACTGGTCCACCAAAATCTTTAGCTGATAACAAAGCTCGCTCAATCGCAGAAATATCATGGCCATCAACGGGGCCAAAGTATTTAATTCCTAAATCCTCAAACATTCCTTGTGGTGCAACAATATCTTTTATTCCTTTTTTCATCCCGTGAAGAGTTTCATAAATTGGCTGACCTACTACCGGTGTTTTTTCCAAAACACCTTTACCCCAATCTAAAAATTTCTCATAACCACGAGTTGTGCGAAGAGTTGATAAGTATGTAGCAAGGCCGCCAATTGTTGGCGAATAAGATCTCTCATTATCATTTACAACAATCACCAATTTTTCATCTTTATTCGCTGCTATGTTATTAAGTGCTTCCCAACTCATACCGCCTGTTAAAGCACCATCACCAACTACACAAATTACAGTTCTATCCTTCTGATTTGTTAACGCAAATCCTTTAGCAATTCCATCACTCCAAGAAAGTGCGGTTGAAGCATGGGAATTCTCAACAACATCATGTTCACTCTCACTCCGATTTGGGTATCCGGCTACTCCACCTCGCTGGCGTAACTTTTCAAATCCGGCGATTCGACCAGTTAGTAATTTATGAACATAACTTTGATGGCCGGTATCAAAGACAACTACATCTTTTGGAGATTGAAAAATTCTATGAATAGCAATTGTTAGTTCCACAACACCAAGGTTTGGTCCTAAGTGACCGCCAGATTTTGAAACCTGTTCAATTAGAAAAGATCTAATCTCACTAGATAGCTGATCTAGTTGCGCAGCTGAAAGACCTTTTAGATCAGCAGGTGATTTGATGTCTGAAAGCATGGTGATAGTTTAAAGCCTGCTACTTATTTAAGCGATTTATTTGCTCAAAAGTGAGCGTAATACGTACTGCATGATTCCACCGTGTCGATAGTAATCAGCCTCACCTGGGGTATCGATGCGCAGGCTAACTTTAAAGCTCTTATCCCCTGCCGTTACCGTTACCGTTTTTGGCGTTTGCCCATTATTTAACTCTTCTACACCAGTGATTGAAAATATTTCGCTGCCATCTAATCCAAGTGAAGAAGCATTTTCACCATCAAAATACTGCAATGGTAATACTCCCATTCCAATTAAATTAGATCGGTGAATTCTTTCAAAGGATTCTGCAATCACTGCTCTAACGCCTAACAATGCTGTTCCCTTTGCAGCCCAATCTCGGGAAGAACCTGAGCCATATTCCTTACCCGCCAAAATTACTAATGGAATATTTGCTGCAATGTAAGCACGAGAGGCATCATAAATTGTTGTCTGCTCTCCATTTGCTAAGAAGTTTTTAGTAAATCCACCTTCAACTCCGTTAAGTAAAAGATTTTTAAGACGAATATTGGCAAAAGTTCCTCTAATCATTACCTCATGATTTCCACGCCTTGATCCGTAAGAGTTAAAGTCTGCTCTATCAATATTATGTTCAGCTAAATACTTTCCAGCTGGTGAATCAACTTTAATGTTTCCGGCTGGGGAGATGTGATCTGTTGTTACTGAATCACCTAGTACGGCCAAAACGCGAGCTCCTGAAATATTTGTTACTGGTTTTGGATCTCTTGGCATGGCATCAAAGTAAGGCGGCTTTCTAACATATGTTGAAGCGCTATCCCATTCAAAGGTATTTCCTGTTGGAGTATCTAGTGATTTCCATCTTTTATCACCATCAAAGACTGAGGCATAATCTTTTGTAAACATATCGGATGAGATTGAAGATGTGATTACAGAATCGATCTCAGCTGTTGTTGGCCAGATATCCTTTAAAAACACATCTTTACCATCACTACCAACACCAATTGGGTCATTCTCAAAATCATGATCCATCGTGCCAGTTAATGCGTAAGCAACTACAAGTGGTGGTGATGCTAGGTAGTTCATCTTTACATCAGGTGAAATTCTTCCTTCAAAGTTACGGTTTCCTGATAAAACTGCAGAAACAGCTAGATCATTCTCATTTATCGCTTTGCTAATCTCAACTGGTAGTGGGCCTGAGTTACCAATACAGGTAACGCAGCCATAGCCGACGAGGTTAAATCCAAGTTTTTCCATATATGGAGTAAGTCCAGATCGGTCGTAATAATCTGTAACAACTTTTGAGCCTGGTGCTAACGTTGTTTTTACCCAAGGCTTACTACTTAATCCTTTTTCAACCGCTTTCTTCGCAAGTAATGCAGCGCCAATCATCACCGAAGGATTTGAGGTGTTTGTACAAGAGGTAATTGAAGCAATTACAACATCACCATTTGTAACAGTCGTTGGCTTGCCATTTACTTTTACGTCAATCTTATTCGCAGTAGTTTTATCACTAAAATAGCTAGGTGCTATTTTTTTATATGAGCTCTTAGCATCACTTAATGAAATTCGATCTTGTGGTCGTTTAGGACCTGCAATTGATGGGACAACTTTTGAAAGATCTAATTCAAGTTTTTCAGAAAATCTTGGCTCAGCTTTTGGATCATGCCAGAGGTTATTAAACTTTGCATACTTTTCTACAAGTTCTAATTGTTCATCAGTTCGACCAGTAAATTTAAGATAACGAATAGTTTCTTCATCTATTGGGAAAATAGCGCAAGTAGATCCATACTCTGGAGACATATTTCCAATAGTTGCTCGATTAGCCATCGGTAGTGCGCTAACGCCAGGACCATAAAATTCTACAAACTTTCCAACTACTCCATGTGCTCTAAGCATTTGAGTAATTGTTAAAACTAAATCAGTTGCTGTTGTTCCTACCGGTAGTTGGCCATTTAATTTAAATCCGACAACTTTTGGTATTAACATCGAAACAGGTTGGCCAAGAAGAGCGGCCTCAGCTTCAATGCCACCAACTCCCCAACCAAGTACTCCCAAACCATTAACCATTGTGGTGTGAGAATCTGTACCTACTACTGTGTCAGGGTAAGCACGAAGTTTTCCATCAACTTCCCTACTCATTACTACTCTTGCTAAATACTCAATATTTACTTGATGAACAATGCCCGTACCAGGTGGAACAACTTTAAATTCATCAAAAGCAGTTTGCCCCCAACGCAAAAAGCGATACCGCTCTTTATTTCGTTGGTACTCAATATCTACATTTTTTTCAAAAGAATCTTTAGTTCCAAATAGATCTGCAATAACTGAGTGATCAATTACCAATTCAGCCGGTGATAATGGATTAACTTTGGCAGGATCTCCACCTAGATCAGCGATTGCTTCTCGCATTGTGGCGAGATCAACAATGCAAGGCACACCAGTAAAGTCCTGCATAATCACTCGAGCAGGTGTGAATTGAATTTCAGTATCTGGTTCAGATTTTGGATCCCAGGCTGCTAATTTCTTTATCTGTTCTGCAGTTATATTCGCACCATCTTCGGTGCGCAGTAAGTTTTCTAATAAAACCTTTAAACTAAAAGGAAGATCTTTGGCTTCTTCAAACCCTGAAATATCAAATACTTCATAACTTTTACCTGCGACATCAAGTGTGGTTTTGGCCTTAAATGAGTTCTTACTCAACGCCCCACACCTCTTTCCACCTGCTAATAAGCCAATCCTATCTCTTTGCTGGTGAAAATCCAGCCACGCACTCGATGTGCTGAGTCATCGGAAAAAGATCATAGGCAGATATGTGATCCAACTTATAGCCGGCATCGATTAAAGTTTTTGAATCTCTTGCAAGAGCAGCTGGATCGCAAGCAACATAAACAATTTTCCTTGGCTTTAACTTAATCATTTGTTTAATTACTACCTCACCAGCACCGGTCCTAGGTGGGTCAAGCAGAATTAAGTCTGCTCGCTTCACAATTGGTAACTGCTGTGCAACTAATCCTTGAAGAATTTTCACATTATTTTTATTTGCAAATACTTTACGGGCATCTACTACTGCGTTCTTATCACTTTCAATTAGGGTAATGAAACCTTGATCACCAAGCTCTTTTAATATTGCCGCCGCAAATAAACCTACTCCTGAATACAAATCACAAACGTGATCATTACCTTTAACCCCAAGTTGGGCAAGGGCAGCTTTAACTAATGTTACCGGCGCTGATTTATGACTTTGCCAAAAAACTTCAGGAGAGATTTTAAATGAGTTACCACCAACTTGCTCAACAATTTGAGTTGGACCACTAATGCTTCGACCAGATCTCATCACTGAAACTTCACTTGTACTTGAAACTGCTACCTCAACTCTGGCATCAGATTTCCAACTTCGAGCTGCTAATTCACCCACATTCATTCGTTCATCTGCGATTACACATTGTGAGATTTCAACTACCTCATTGCTTCGAGCTCCAAAAAATCCAATTTTTCCACCTGGTGAAACTGCAAAATCCATTCGAGTTCGCCAATGCAATCCATCAGTAGGTTCAACCTCATTAACCTCTAAATTAAATCCAAGTAAAGGTAAATCAATTTTTCCAATACGCATAAATTGCTCTTTTATGATCTCAGCCTTTAATTTACGCTGAGTCGCAAGATCAATATGTTGAAAATCGCAACCGCCACACTTACCGGCGTACTGACAAGGAGGGCTTACTCGAGATGGTGCAGCAGTTAGTACTTCAATTACATCTGCGTGCGCAATTTTTGAACTAACTGCAGTTATTTTAATTTTTACTAATTCGTTAGTTATTCCGTGTCGAACAAAAATAACTTGTCCGTTATGGCGCGCAACAAAGTGTCCACCATGTGCCACTGGGCCAATGACCAGCTCGATAACCTGGCCAACTTCTAACCGCTCTTGAGCGTTCAATTCCATAGGAGTGAGCCTATGGGTGTAAGTTGTGCTTTGTGCATGTTGTAATTATGGGTTGCGGGCGCGTTGGATCCACCCTAGCCGTAGATCTTGAAAAAGCTGGTCATACCGTTGCGGTAATTGATCAAAACCGAGAAGCATTCCGCCGATTAGGCGCTGACTTTAATGGTCGCACCATCGCCGGTGTTGGCTTTGATCGGGACACTTTGCTGGAAGCTGGAATTGAGAAAGCAGATGCATTCGCCGCTGTTTCAAATGGTGATAACTCAAATATATTAGCTGCCAGAGTTGCTAGAGAAAATTTTGGGGTTAAAAATGTAGTTGCTCGTATTTATGATCCTGGTAGAGCAGAAATTTATCAAAGACTTGGTATTCCAACTGTTGCAACAGTGCTTTGGACAACTGATCAAATTATGCGCCGACTAACTCCAGATGGAACTAAATCTGAGTGGCGCGATGCAACTGGAACTGTTGTATTAGTTGAGGTAAGTCTTCATAAGAGTTGGTATGGTGAAGCATTTTCATTAATTGAGAAAAATACCTCAGCAAGAGTCGCATTTATAACAAGACTAGGTGAGGCACTTTTGCCCGATGAACACACTGTTTTGCAAGAGGGAGATCTAGTTCATTTATTAATTGAAGAGAAAAAAGTCTCAGCGGTAGAAAAAACTTTAGCAGCGGCAATTGAGGTGAATTAATGAGAGTTGCAATTGCTGGAGCTGGAAATGTTGGTAGAGCTATTGCGCGAGAATTGCTGGGTAATGGTCATCAAGTTTTGCTAATTGATAAAGATCCTAAAGCTTTAAAACTTGATTCAGTTCCAAATGCTGAATGGCTACTAGCTGATGCCTGTGAAATTGCCTCTCTTGATCAAGCTAAATTAGATGGTTGTCAGGTATTAGTCGCGGCCACTGGTGATGATAAAGTTAATTTAGTCGCCTCTCTTCTAGGTAAAACAGAGTATGGAGTTCCTAGAGTTGTTGCTCGAGTAAATCATCCAAAAAATGAGTGGATGTTTGATTCTTCTTGGGGCGTAGATGTTTCTGTATCAACACCTCAAATAATCTCTGCCTTAGTTGAAGAAGCTGTGAGTATTGGTGATGACGTAAGGCTATTTTCATTCCGAAAGGGTGAAGCAAACTTAGTTGAAATTACTTTGCCAGATAACGCATCTTGTTGCGGTAAAACTGTAGGTGAGGTTGAATTACCTGAAAATGCTGCACTTGCCGCCATCGTTCGAGATACACATGTAATCACACCAAAAGATCATGATGTTTTCACAGCTGGTGATGAACTTCTGTTTGTAGCCTCTGCAGCTGCTGAAGAAAAATTAAAGTCCTGCTTTATTTAACCTATTTTAGTAGTAGGCGTCTTTCTTAATATCTGCCATGTGCCCCAAGCGGTGGCAAGAAATAATGGATAGCCCATAAAGATTCGGGCGGTTCCAAGAGCATTAACATTTCCACTCTTATAAAGTGGATATTGAATAATTAATCTGGCAGCAAACATTGCAACCCAAAGCCAACCAGCATTTATATATGCTTTTAATCGAGCTGGATCTTTTCGCCACATTAAGTTCTCACCCAAGATTGGCCCAAGCATTAAACCTAGGATTGGCCACTTTGCTAAATTAGTTAGCGCATATAACAAGCCGTAGCCGGCATTTATATATAGACCAGGTAGATAAAAATCTGCAGCATTACCACTTCGCTTAGAAAATAGAGCACAGATGGCTACTCCAACTAAACCTGAAAATGCATGTTGAATTGTCTCCCGCTTTACCAATCTAAGTATTGTTAAAATTATCGAAAGTGTGACTGCTGAATAAATCGCAGCATTTATATTTCTACCAGATACGTTAAAAACTACTAAAAAAAGTATTGCCGGCAATCCTGAGTCAATTAACCCGCGCTTACCACCTAGTGCTGAAATAACTTTTTCTTTATCCTCGTTATTTCCCTGATAACTCATGAACCAGTTGATCCAAACCCACCGGCTGCTCTATCAGAACCAGGTAAATCACTGACTTCAACAAAATCAGCACGCTCAACTTTTTGAATAACTAATTGCGCAATTCGATCACCTTTTTTAAAAGAGACAGGTTGTGTTAAATCATGATTAATTAAAATAACTTGTAATTCACCTCGATACCCTGCATCAACTGTTCCTGGTGTATTAACCATGGAAATTCCGTGCTTAATTGCAAGACCTGATCTTGGATGTACTAATGCAACATATCCGTTTGGTAGAGCGATGCTTATTCCAGTTGGAACTAACATTCTCTCCCCTGGATTAATTGTGAAATCAATTCGAGTAGCCAAATCAGCCCCTGCATCACCGGCTTTTGCATATGAAGGAAGTGGCACAGTTGGATCTAGCCGCTTAATTAAGATTTTAGTCATGGGTTGATATCAAAATCTGGGTCAACAAACGCCATTAGCTCTGGGTGCTGTGTTAGATGATCTTTATATTGCTCAGTAAGATTTTTAATAAAGTGCTCCATTGGTACTGAAATAAATAATGCGGCTGCTTTTACGGCTATTTCACCCGTAGGTGAATCTAACCTTCCTTCTGCTTGAGTATAGATCTTTCGTCCTGCTTGTCCGGTAATTCTGGCATCAATATAAAGTGTTCGACCCATTGGAACAGGTAATAAGAAATCAGTTTCTAATCTGCCAGTAACAGCTGGAGTTCTTATCAGCCACATCAATTTTCCTAATGCTTCATCAAAGGCTAGTGATAACAATCCACCATGAGCAAGACCGGGAGCGCCTTGATGATTTTCAGTTACCGTAAAATTCCCAGTTAAATCTAAATTTTCACCAGCGATAGCTTTAAAGTGAAGACCTGTTATATGTAACTCACCACAACCAAAGCAGTAGCCAAAGTGAGATGGTATTTGTGATTTAGCAGCTGGCGCCTTTGGATGTCGCTTTGGCATCACCGCATCGGGTGGGGCCACTGTGCTGGCAACTCTACTCATTGGCAGAGCGTATCCTTTCTCTCATGGCTAGATCTAATTCTAAATCTGAGTTCGCTGAGCGAATTAATTGGCCGATCTGGCTTTGGCTCTTTGTCGCCGCGATGATCGCCTCACTTTACCTGACTATTTGGGCGCCATTTAATACTATGACTGCGGTAATTATTTGCCTACTCACTGCTGTGGCCATTTTCTATAGCAGTCAAAAAACGCGATTAGAAATAGTGGTAATTAATAATTGGCTTTATGTTGGAGACGCTAAAATTGAAACTAAATATATAAAAAAGGTAACTGCGCTAAATAAAAATGCTTACCTAAAGTTACGTGGTGTGCAGGCCGATCCAGCTTGCTTTAATGCAACTAGGTTTTGGGTATCTACCGGCGTTAAGGTAGAAATTAAAGATAAATCAGATCCGACTCCGTATTGGTTAATCTCTAGCCGAAAAGGTAAAGCGTTAGCAGCCTGCCTTAATTAATCACAATCTCTACACACCGCTTTAGGACCTTCACCACGAATTCGTTGATTAATATGTTTAACTAAAAAGCAACGGCTGCAAGTAAATTCATCTTCTTGCTTAGGTACAACCTTTACCGATAACTCCTCACCAGATAAATCAGCGCCAGGAAGTTCTAGGCTTTCAGCAGCCTCTGCTTCATCAATATCAACTTGACCAGATTGAGCATCAGCTCGTTGCGCCTTTAACTCTTCAAGTGATTCTTCATGTAACTCTTCATCGGTTTTTCTGGGGGTGTCGTAATCAGTTGCCATCATCCACCTCCTTCTAAATTAGTAAATCTTTTTCTTCAATACCTAGAGTATTTATTACTCTAACTGGGCGGATAATCCCCTAAAAGCGATGCTTGTACCTAATTAACACTAGGCGTGTCGGAATTATTCCTGATTTAACTGACGAGTACGACGCTCAGCCTCAGCTTTTCGCCACTTTGCGATCTCACCATGGTTTCCTGATAACAAAACTGGTGGAACTTCTAATCCTCGCCAGATAGCAGGCTTTGTATAGTTTGGATATTCAACTAATTGCTCATCATTATTTCCAGAGATTGAATGTGATTCCTCTTTTAATGAGTCAGGATTTCCTAACACACCAGGAAGTAATCGAGCCGTTGCTTCAATAATCACCATTGCTGCAACCTCACCGCCACCTAAGACATAATCTCCAATAGAAACTTCGTGCACCTTAAAATTTGATTTAGCGCGATAGTAATCACTTACTCTTGCATCAATTCCTTCATATCGCCCGCAAGCAAAGATTAATTGTTTTTTCGAAGAAAAAAGGGCTGCCATCTTTTGATCAAATTTCTTGCCAGCTGGTGTGAGAATAATTAAATCAACCTCAGATTTATCATCAGTAATAGCATCAATAGCATCTGCCCATGGATCAGCAAGCATCACCATGCCAGCTCCGCCACCATAAGGAGTGTCATCTACGCTGTGGTGAACATCAGTTGTCTGATCTCTAAGATCATGAATATTTATTGAGAGTAAGCCTTTATCCGCTGCCTTACCCAACAGGGATAACTTAAGTGGTTGCAAATACTCCGGAAAGATTGAAATCAGATCAAAGCGCAACATCTAATAGCCCCTCCGGTGGATTAATCACAATCTTCTTGTTCTCTACATCTATTGAAATGATTATCGC
>JACCDP010738564.1_pt1 | contig 13657 bp, 20 predicted proteins | sample 7445841 | NCBI WGS metagenome assembly JACCDP01 (sample SAMN15323441, study PRJNA562643) | freshwater metagenome | isolation source: river surface water | place: USA:Blue River Watershed | collected 2017-08-17
CTTACCGCACTTCAAGCCCTTCTGGAAGCCGCAGGCCCCGAATGGGTACTTGAGTTTCTTAACGCCGGGCTGGAGGAAGCCGCAGGCGGCGGCGAACAGATGCCGCCCGAGCCCGAAATGATGTCCCCGGGTGGCCCCAAGTCCATGGGTCCGATGACCGGCCTCGGCGGCGCGTCCCGCCCGATGCCCCCGGTTCGGAACTAACCGCCTTGGTCTACGTGCCGGTCATCCTCAACAGCGACAACCGTTCCTCGCGGGGAATGGCGCCTATCAAGCTGTGCAACTGGTACGTGGAGCCGATCAGCCAAGACAACACGAAACAGGCCGCAGCGGTGCTGCTCCCGACGCCGGGACTTGTCTCAAGGCTGGACCTCGGCGCGACGATCCAAGGCGTCTGGCAGGAAGACGGCGTGCGCGGCGGGCTCCTGTTTGCGGTGGCCGGCAGCAAGCTCTACAGCATTTCATCCGCATGGGCCGCAACCGAAATCGGAACGCTGGACGCAGGTGAGGCTGAGTTCACCGGCATTCGGGACGTGCTTTTCATCGCGGTCAACACGCGCCTGTGGCGGTGGAACGGCTCGGCGCTGACCGAAGTGACAGACATTGACCTGCCGGACGTGGGCACGATGATTGCGATCAACCAGCGCCTCCTCCTGAACAGCGATGATGACGACACGCTGACATGGTCAAACACGCTGGACGGTACGGCATTTGAAGCGCTTGCCTTCACGACCGCAGAACAATCGCCTGACCCGATCCGCAGGATGATGAAACTCTCGGGCCAAGCCATCGCGTTCGGCTCGACCGGCATTGAAATCCTGCGCGCGGTGCCGTCAACGACTCTGCCGTTCCAGAACGTGACGAACCAGGCCATCGAGGAAACCAAGGGCATCCTCGGCAAGTATGCGGCCGCAAAGTCGGGCGACAAATGCTATTTCGTCGGCGGCGACCTTCAGTGCTGGGCGATCTATGGCATGAGCGTGACGCCGCTTTCGCCGAACTTCGAACTGAAAGAGCAACTGACCCGGATGTCAGAAGCCAACCGGATGGCAACCCGGGCATGGGCTTACCGTGACGGCCCGCATGACTATTTCGTGGTGCGTCCGGTCGGCCATCCTGCGCATGTCTATGACGGCGCAACGAAGCTCTGGCACACCCGCGAATCCTACGGGCTCGGATACTGGGCACCGAAGTACCACACCAACGCCTATGGCTATGACGTGGTTGCGCTTGAAGGCGGTACTCAAATCTACACGCTTGAACGTAACGTTTATTCCGACGATGGCGAGCCGGTGGTGAGGACGGCTACGATCCGGTTCAACGGCATGGGCCGGGAAGCCATCGGCTCGTTCTGCCTTGATGCCGCAACGTTTGACTTGCCCGTCTCGGGGCAGGGCTCGGCGCCGCAGCTCATGATTTCATTCTCGACCGATGCGCGGGCCGTGCCGAGCGAAAACCGCAACACGCTTATCGTGGATATGCCGCCTGTCGGAAACTACTGGAAGCCGACGATCTGGGGCCTTGGCCAGATGACGCCATCCGAAGGCATGATGGCGCAGATCAGCGTTTCAGACCCCCTCGGTGTGGCGATCCACGGTGCCTGGATCAATGATGGGCAGGCGTCCTGATGGCCGAGCGCAGCATTCCCCAACTGCTTCACGGGATGCCGATCATCAATCCCGATGGCACGCCAACCAAATGGTTCGTGGACGCATGGAATGACCTTCTCGACCGCACGGGCGGGCAATCGGTTGACCTCGTGGGCAACATCATCAACGGCACGCAGCAACTGACGGACGTGAACATCGGCGGGGCGAGCCTTTCAACGACGCTCACCACGATCAACTCGAACATCGACACGGTTGCAACGGAAGCGGCTGTCGGATCTGGCGGGCTTGTGGTTGCGCTTTCGGCCCTCTTTGCATCGGCCTCTATCGTTGGCGGCGGAGTTGCAACTACGAATGCCGTAGCCGCATCGGCATCAGGCGGAACGGGGCCTTATACCTACACGCTCAGCAAGGTCACAGGCGACACGATAAGCAACGTGATTACCGGGACGAGCAGTGAAATCGTAACATTCTCGGAGACCCTCTCCGGCGATGAATACCTGACAGCGGAATATCGCTGGACCGCTCAAGATTCTCTTGGTGCTACGGGCAGCAAGTCGTTCGCTGTGACCCTGTACAGCCGCGTTTACAGCTACGGCGGCAGCATCCTTCCCTAACGCCCTCGCGCAATAGCGCGCTCCACTTTCCCGAAAATTGAACCGCAAGGAGGCTGCCTATGGCAACCGCGATCCCGCATTTTGATCAAGTCCTAGACAACAATGGCGATCCGGTTTCAGGCGCTCGCGTCCATTTCAAAGTTCCGGACACAAACACAAATGAGACTGCGTGGACTGATGAAGACCTGACCGTTCCTGCGGCAAACCCGTTCATTGCGGATTCGGCGGGGCGGTATCTGGTCTATTTGTCCAGTGAACGCGGATACGACATCAGCCGAAAAAGCGCTGACGACGCAACTCAGTTTGGCGCCACAATCAAGATACCCTCCAACATCGCAGGCGCCCAGCCTGTAGATGCAACCCTGACTGCTATCTCAGCCCTCGGCCTTGAAAACCGAAAGTTCATTCGGGGATCGGGCGTTGATACCGGCGAGCTGGTGACCATCAGCCAAGCGACGGACGTTATCAACGTCAAGGACTACGGCGCGGTCGGTGACGGCTCGACCGATGACGAGGCGGCGCTTATCCTGGCATTCGCCGCAGCGGCGGGCAAGCGCATGTATTTCCCGAAAGGGACGTACCGTGTGGCGTTCACAAGCACGACCTGCTTCACGCTCCCTGCTGACGTGACCATTGAAGGCGAGGACCGGGACAGCACGATTATTGATTTCGTGCCAAGCTCGACCACGTACCGGAACGGGTTTTCCGGCGTTGATGGCCTGACCGTCCGTGACATGACGATCAAGATGAGCATCCCGGCGGGCGGATCGGGCTCCATCTTCGTTGCGGGCACCCGCATGAAAATCCAGAACTGCCTGCTTGACGGCACAGTCACGGATAACGGCGCCGCAGCCTCGCACACCGCTTACATGCTGGTGTTCCCGTCCAGCGGCACGCAGGAAGATATCCACGTCAGCGGATGCGAAATCAAGCGGTTTACCTTCGACTTCCTGAAAGCCAATTCTGACACCTCAATTCAGCGCCGCATCACGGTGGTGGACAATGACTTCCATACCACCTACCGCGAGGCTGCGACGTTCAATAGCCCGCTCGGCACGATGGAAGACGTGCGGGTGAACTTCAACCGCTTCCGCGCCCATGCGGGTATCCTGATCGGGTCAACCTCGCTGTTCGTGGCATTCGCTTCGGTCAACCGGTTTCAATGCATCGGTAACACGTTCTCCGGCGCCATTACCGATGCGATTCACATCGAGGAAAACTGCATTGACGGCGTTGTCTCGGGCAACGTTCTGGACGTGGACGGCAATGGCATTGTCATCCTCGAAAACAACGTTTCGGGCTCCTATGCCCAGCCAGACGGCCTGATCGTTGCCAACAACGTTGTGCGGAAAGACGGCACGAACCGGGGCGCGGGCAAATACGGCATCTGGCTTGTCAACAATGCCAGCGCGGACTTGCCGGGCAAGCGAATCCTGATCGAGGGCAACCAGGTCCATTCGTTTGACGATGGGTTCAAAATCGAGACCGTCGCGGCAAACGTCGCGGTAGTCCGGGGAAACCTCGCCTATGACTGCGAGTCCGGGTTCTGGACAAACTCGGTCGCGGCCTCAGTCGCGTTCATGGACAACACAAGCGCCTCGTGCGCGATCGGTATCTACTCCGAGGGCGGACTGTTCGTCAGTCACAAGTTCGTCAGCAACACGACGAACGTTGACGCGGTGACGCTGCACACGACCCTGCAAGACCCGGTTGTGGAACTGCCCATCACTACGGCAGGGGCGGGCAGCACCACAAACACGAACATATTCCCGATGGGCGCGGATGCACGGCTCAGGGCGGATATCACCATCACGGGGTTCACGTCCACAACGGCGGATCGCTCCACGGTGGTCGAGACCTGCACTTGGGACGGCGTAACATTCGCCCGCACCAATAACCTCAGCTACGCGCCGGGCGGGATCGTGCTTTCGGCACGGGAAAACTCCGGCAACCTTGCGCTCCGCCTGTTCAGCACTTCGGCGGTGACGAACGTTCGGATTTCGGCAGCCTTCGCGGGCGTTTATGTCATAGCGGTGTGATCATGGGACTGATGGAAGACAGCAAACGGTTTGACCAGATTTTCGCGCCTGTCAAAAAGGCAGGGTTCGAGGCTGGATACGAGCGGATCGGCACGCTCTGGCAGATGTGGGTCTACGGCCCCGCTGGCACGTATGGCGGCGCCCGAGAGAATGGCGAAAGCCTTGCCCGCGAGCTTGCAGACAAGGCGCTGGGCAAGGTGGCGGCATACACCCCCGCGCCGAAGCCTGTGCCGGACGAACTGGCAAAGCTGCGCGCACGGATCGCAGAACTGGAAGCCGAACGGCTGAAGCCTGCGGATAACATCACCGTGCCCGATTTCCTCAAGCCGGAGCCTGACATGAACTTCCACGATGACTTCATTGCCCGCGAGGCTCTGGACGGAGAGGAACGCGCGGACACCGTTGCTCGCCTTCAACTGCTGTTCGAAGTGCTCACCAACCGCTCCTATGGCGGCCCGCTGTCGGACACGGATCAGGCCCGGCTCAGTGAGCTGACAACCAACCTGCGCCTAGGTGGCTAATGGTAGACGGGGCTGGGAAAGACCTGTCAGGCGTTCTGATGGAACTGATCGCCGGGCAATCGCGGATCGAAGCAAAAGTCGATGGCCTCGTCAGTCACGAGCGGATGAATGAGGTGGTCAACGTGAGCAGGCAAGAATGGCGCAGCGACATCAAGTCGGCCATGAGCGAAATGACGACCTCGATGCGATCCGAGCGCCGGGCCGAGATGGCCGAGATGGAAAAGCGCATCAAGGACGAAATCGACCGGAAGCAGTCCGAGCGCGAAAAGCGGGATGCTGACATCGAAAGCCGTGTGCGGATGACATTCCTGGGTGTCGCTGCCGTGGCCATCGCAGGGATCGGATACGCGGTCTACAATCTCCTGTCCGGGGGCTGAACAATGGCAATTGCATTGAAGTTCAAGAGCGCTGCTGATGAGCAGCGCTTCATGAAGTATTGGCTGGCGGCCTTCATTTTTGTGATCACCGCTGCGCTGGCTGTCATCAACGCCACTGGTGCATGGGTGAAGACAGAATCCTATGCCTACACAGCGCTGGCGATTGGCGCTGAGGGCATGCTTGTTGTCATGTTCAGCCTGATCGTGCTGGCGCAGACGTGGTTGCGCCGGATTGTCGGCTTCGCCCTGTTTGTCGGTCTGGCCTATTTCTGCGTCGAGAACGGCAAAATTGGCGTCAAGCATTGGATGAGCGACGTGTTCCGATCAGAGGACGGGCAGGTTCTTGAGCCGTCCGTGCTGCGGGAAGAAGCCGCGATCCTGCTGGCGGATGCTACCAAGCTGGACACGTTGCCGACCGATACGAAGACCGAAAGCAGCGAGCAGCGCCGGATTGACCGCGAGGAACTGGCTGCGCTGCGCGTTGAATACCAGCAGATGCTGGCGCAGGACGAGCAGGGCATCAAGGCGGCACAGACCGCATTGAAGGCGCGCGGCGATTATCGCGGGCCGATTGACGGCATCCGGGCCGACCTGACCGAGGCTGCGATGGAAAAGCGCGGCGCTGAAATCACGGCGCGCATCAATATCCTGCAAGCCAAGCTGGACGAAGGCTCTGCGCAGAACGCTGCGGTAATGGCGCTCGCTCCGGCAGCAGACAAGCGCCTCCTTGCGTCCGAAAAGCTGGCTCAGGCCGAGCGGATCGAAAAGGCCGGGGAAGATGTGGTCCGCATGCTCTACACCGTCGAGGGTGTACGCAGCTTCGGCGTCTGGGCGTTCCTGATGACCGGCGCCGCAACGCTGACCTTTGCATCCTTGATGTTCTGGAAGCAAAAGCCAGCGCCGAGCCCTACAGCACAGCCAGACGTTCCCCAGCCCGTCAATGACGAGCCGGAAGACACGAAGCTGACCCGCTCGGAAATCGGCCGCAAGGGCGCACAGGCGGCAAACATGAACCGCAAGATGCGCGGCATGGATAACCGCATCGCTGTGGGCGAGGGAGCTGCCGCATGATGATCGGCATTGACTTCGGCACCACCAATAGCGGCGTGGCTGTCTGGACCCCGCGCGGGACCACCATGATTGAAATCGCAGGCCAGCAGGACACGTTGCCTTCGGTCGTCGCACAGACCGACAAGGGGTTCGTCACAGGCCGCTATGCCATCACGCAGACCGACGAGAACCCGGACTTCACGTTCCGGAACATCAAGCGCTACCTTGGCCGCGAGTTTGATGAGCAGGAGCACTCAAACTTCCAACTTGCGGAAGGCCCTGACGGAAAAGTCTGGTGGCGGGGCAGGGATGGGCTGATCTCGGGGCCTACGCTCGTTGCGGAAATCCTCAAGTCGCTGCTCATTGCCGCTGAAAGCCATCTGAAGGTCAAGCCAAGCGGCGCGGTGATTGCGGTGCCGGTGGATTGCACACAGGCCCAGAAAGACGCTGTGCGGGAAGCGGCGAAGCTCGTGGGCCTAGAGCGCGTCGAACTGTTTGAGGAGCCCTACGCGGCGGCTGTGGCCTACGGCGTGACGGCGCTGGATGACAAGTTTACCCGCGTGGTGATCTATGACCTTGGCGGCGGGACGTTCGATGTGACCGTGCTGCACATGAAGAACGGTGTGACTTCCCCCGCTGGCATGAACGGAATCGGCTTTCTCGGCGGGGCGGATTTTGATGCGCGGATCGTGGAAGATTGCGCCGACAAGTTTTTTGCAGAGCATGGCATCGATCTCAGATCCAAGCCGCATTGCATGGTCAGGCTGGTGAAGGAAGCTGAGGAAGCCAAGCGGCGCCTGTCGGACGTGACCGAGACGACGATACACCTGCCGCAGTTGGTGTTAACCGAGGACAAGGGCCTGCTGACGCTGAAGCAAAAGCTGAAGCGCTCCGAACTGGAAGCCATGACGAAAGACCTCGTTGCCAGCACTGTGACCTGCCTCACCGAAGCGCTGAAGCAGGCTGACCTCAGCAAGAAGGAAATCGAGCACGTCCTGCTGGTGGGTGGCCAGTCCCGGATGCCGCTGATCCATTCCGTCCTGTCCCGGTTCTTCGGGCCGGACAAGCTGGTGACGGGACCGAGGCCGGAACATGCCGTGGCGCTTGGCGCTGCCATCCAGGCGGCAGAGATCGAGGGCCGGAAAGCGAAGTCGGTGCTGGAGCGCATCGCCCCCGCAAGCATCGGCATCACGCGGTACGGCGGCGAGTTTGTGCCGGTGATCAAGCGCGGCGAGAAGTACCCGATCCGCAAGACAGCCGAGCTTTGCACCGTGAAAGACGGGCAGGCGCTCCTTGGCCTAGAAATCACGCAGGGCGAGGCCGTGGCGGCAGAGGATAACGAGCGGCTGGTGTTTCACCAGATTGCCGCCGAAGCCCTGCCAGCGGGCGAACTGACCGTCACCGTGACACTCGACGTGGACGCAGGCGGGCAACTGTCCGTCATGGCGGGAGATGAAATCATCCTTGGTCTGAAGGACAAAGCAGCATGACCTATACCGTAAGCACCAGAGCGGTTGACCTTGTGACCGAGTTCGAAGGCAGCAAGCCCCGCCTTGTCGCAGAGCTATGCGAGGGCGGGCGCTATGAGCTGGGGTGGGGGTCTACCTACCACCTTGACGGCAGGCCGGTAGAGGCGGGCGAGACCTGCACACTGGAGTATGCCAAGCAGCTCAGGGCGCACGCCTTGCAAAAGGAACTGGCGCCGGTGCTGAAGGAAATCCGCGTGCCGCTTCGGCAGAACGAAGTAGATGCTCTGGCCGCTTTTGCTTACAACGTAGGCGGCGGCGCAGCGGCAAAGTCCGTGCGCCAACAATCCCTCAGTGCGATCAACAAGGGTCGATACAAAGACGCAGCGGAAGCGTTCGCCCAATGGACGGGCGCGGAAAGCGATGGGCCGTCTCCGCGCGAGATTGCGAATGGCTACAAGATTGACGCACCCTACCGTAAATTCAAAGGTGTCAATCGCTGGGTTCCGCAGGAATACGTGACCGTTGAAGCCCAGATAAAAGACGTGGTTGCGAAGATCGACCGGCTTCAAGCCGAAGTCCATCAGGCAGCGGAAGAAGACGTGACCGCCATTATGGCCGACCTGAATGCAACCGTCGAAACCGAAAAGGAACTCCGCGAAAAGCTGGCATCCATCAAGCCCTGCAAATATTTTCGGCGCCTGCTTGGCCTGTTGCGCCGCAACCACGCACAGGGCTGCCTGTTCCTTGGCTATGACCACCGGGAAGCAACCAAGCCCGGCGCGCTCTCGATGCGGACAAAACTGGAATGGGATGCCACGCGGGGCCGCTGGCAAGACGTGATCGTTGAGCAGACCCCATTCGCCTCAACGCTCGCCGTGGCCAGCAAATACCCCTTGTTCCCGCCCATGCCGACCATCGCGCAGCAGCCTGACCCGCCGAAAGCCCCTGAGCCAGTGATTGCGGTGAAGGCCGAGCCGCTGCCGGAACTGAAGCCCGCGGTAGACCCCTCTCTGCCGCCGAAGAAGATCGAGGAGAGCAAGACCGGCAAGGCCGTCAACCGCGCCAGCCGGGGCCGCGAGACCGTGGCAGTAAGCACCATCGGCACAGTCCTCGCGGGCCTTGCAACGCAGATCGAAATCATCGGGCGCAGCCTTGAAAGCATCGGCACGGATACGCTGATCCGCATCGCCCTTTTCGGGTTCATCTGCCTTGCTGCGATGGGCGCTTACATGTGGTGGTCAGGACGCAACGAGGCGTATCACCGCCGCCTTGAAACACAGGACCCGAAATACTGATGAACCGCCAGCAGCATGAAGTGATCTATACCGCCACGCTTGGTTTCCTGTTGGGAACCGCTTTCTGGTGGCTGTGCCTTTTCCTCTGTTTGGAGTTCGGATCATGGCACCCCTAGGCTATTCCATCTGGCTGTGGATTCAGCAGAGGCCATGGGCACAAGCCGTGGCGGCTGTCGTCGCGCTCTACATCGCGTTCAAGCTCTGGCTCGCCCGCAAGATACGCAGCGAGCGCGAAGACGCTGCCGAGGAAGCCGTGGAAGATGTTGTCCAGCAAATCGAGGAACAAACCAATGAACGTGTGGAAGAAGCCCGAGAGGCTGCTAGGTCTACTGACGATCTCAACGCTGCCGAGCTGCGTAGGCTACGAGCCAAAGATCCAAACAATCGAAGCCGCCTGCCGTGACTGGAGGCCGATCACGTATTCGACCTGCGTGACGGATGAATGCGCCGCCGTGCCGGAATACCCGGAGAACTATCCCGACCCGCTGAACAGCTTCGACACGGAGGCAACCGTTCGGCAGATCGAGAAGGCCAACCTATACTTTGGCAAGCTGTGTCCCAAATGAGCCGCGACCTAGCCGACGAAATCCTCGCCTCTGCCGGAGCCGAACACAAGGCACGGCATGGGGAAGTCATTGACCATCCGCTGCGGTCCCGCTTCCTTGAGCGCACAGCCCCGAAAGAGCCGGAGGGCATCGAAGTCCACACCGCTGTCTGGTGGGCTGTCCGGATCGGGCGCTATGCTGCCCCGCTGGTCATCGCTGCCATTGCGTTCCTCATCTACGTAGGAGAACGCCGCCAAGCCATCCTGGCGGACATTGGTAAGACCACCTGCTCAGCCGATCCGGCGCTCATGCTTGAGGAAGACCCCGGATCAGATGTGCCCCGGTTCCGCGAGGCGGTTTTGTTGAAGTGCGCGAAGGCTTACGAGTTGTTTTGAACCGCCCCGGATTTGACGAAAGGCCCGCCCTCATCGGCGGGCTTTTTGCGTTCAAACGCGCATAATGCGCGCCACGCTCCGCCTGCGGTTTGTAGCTTCCCGGTCTGTTCCGCCTCGGTTTGTGCGCCATCACCCTGATTCGCATCACAAAGCACGCGACTTTTAATCAGTAGGTCGCAGGTTCGAATCCTGCTGGGCACACCACAGGTTCAGCGATTTTCCTCAGTCCGGTTTGTCGCCGGTTTGTGGTTTCCGTTCCCCGCCCATTCTCGCCAGCATCTCAAGCGCGAGCGCATCGCCGCTGACATAGCGGGCCATGATCGCCTCGACGCGTGCTTCTGACCAGCCAACGATGCGGGCAATGTCCCTGAGCCGCAGGTCTGTCTTTGCAAGCCGCGTGACAGCCGTGCCGCGGAAGTCGTGCCAGCGCAGCCCGGTGACCTTGGCGGCCTCTCTGGCGCGCTGGAAAGCCGTCCTGAGCCCGTCGCCGGTCCAAGGCTTCCCGGTGGCGCTGGTAAGCACAACAGGGCTCTTGCGCGGGATCGTGGCAAGCAGGGCGCGCAGCTCTGCCGTGATGGGGATGATAACCGGCTTGCCGCGCTTCGACGTGCGGAGCTGGATCGCCACGTCACTGATGGCAGACCACGGCAGGCGGATCAGGTCGCCCTGGCGAAGGCCGGTGAACAGGGCAAGGTTGATTGCATGGGCGAGCGCCGGGCTGGACTTTTCCAGCAGCCGGGCAAGGCTCGCATCGTCCCAGATGATTTCCGAGCGGTCGGCGCTGTGGATGCGCTCTATCGCGTCGGTCGGCCGGGCGTTTGTCAGCCCGCGCCCGCGCGCCCAACTGAACAGCCGGGACACCACAGCCATCCGCAGGTCGCCCGTGCGGGCGCCGGTTGCGCCGTCGCGCCAGTCCGCCATGTCCTGTGCGATGCGAGGATCTTCAAACAGCGCCGTGCGCCAGTCTCCGAACTCGGCGCGGAACTGCTCAAGCAGGCGCCGGTAGTCCTTCTGCGTAACGGGTTTCAGCTTGCCGAACTCGGGCGACTTGAGGAACGCCGTCACCAGACCCTCGATATAGGCGACCGATGGCGCGGGCCGGATGACCTGCACTTCCTTTGCAGCGGCAAACTTCGCCATCGTCTCGGGCAGCGCGAGGGCGCGCTCAAGGTCTATCCGGGCCGCATCCTTGCTGGCGCCGGCGCCCTTGGCAATCAGCGGGCCGCCCTTGTAGGCATAGGCATAGTAGCTGACCGAACCGTCAGCCAGCCGCTTCGTTGCGGTCCACATGCCCCTTACCTTTAGCTGCACGCCGGTTTCTCGCATCGCTCAAAGGATCGAGCATCGGCGCCAAATCTTTCCGTTCTGTCAACACGCGCTGCGTCCCGTCCGGCTCCGCGATGATCTCGCGGACGGAAAGCCCGGCGTCGATTGCCGCCTGGATGAGGTCGCGGAGGGTCATTTTATCCCACCGGGCTGATCGTCAGAAGCTGGGTCATGGCGCGCTGTCCGTTGCCTTGAGCAGCGCGTCAGGCGCGGCGGCGATCCGAAACGACCCGCAATGCCGAACGACCTGCCTAAGCGTTGCTTCCGGCGGCTTATGCCCCGGCGTTGACACCCACAGCTTTCCATCGCGTTCAAACACCGGCCCCTCTGCGCGAACAGCAGGTATACCGTAGCAGAACACTATGCGGTCCCCCGCTTTTGGAATCCGCCCGTCTTCATCCCTCAACCCGCTCACGGCTTCTGCTCCTTCGCGCGGGAGAGGAGGGTGGCGAGGACGGCGCGGGCTGCGTCTTGATACGTTTCCCATTGCAGCATCCGGCCATCTTCCCAAGTGGCGTACACTTCATCTGGTGGCACTTCTTCGCTCTGGCACATCGCCCTCGCCACCGCTTCCACGCTCTCCTCATCCGCCGCTAGGGCGGAAAGGTAGGCGAGGATTATTTCTGCTGCATGCTCTTTGGGTCCGCGCACAATGTTGTCGTATCGCATTTGCACATACACATCCGCCGCCGCATCAATCGCGTGTCTGTCAGTCATGGCCTGATCCTTTCAGTGCTGCGGCGAGGCGGCGGAGGTCGCCGTATGTGATTTGGTATCGCCCGTGATCTGCCTCACCTTCTCGCCAGACCATCTGGTCAATAGGCGCATATGGATTGCCGAAACTTACGTCTTCCCATAGCTTTGCAAACGGCCCCGCCGCCTCCCTCACAGCAGCCAGTTCCGCCCGCGCGGCGTCCAGCAAAGCGAGGAGCGTGGCGCGGTCGGTGTGGGCGCGCGTTGCAAGCATGGTCAAGGCAGCACGCCATTCGGCGCTGTCCATGCCGTCGCTCTCAAAGCCGCAGTCCGCTTCATGCCTCGCCCTGATCTGTTCCAGTTCGTCATCCTGGTCTGTCATGTTGTCGGTCCTTTCGTTTGCAGGGCGGCGCGGGCGGCTTCAGCTTTGACGAGCGTCTGCACGTAATTGTTCATCACGATGCTCAGCAGTTTTTCCATCTCGCCCCAGCTATCGTCTTGCGTGGCGTAGGCAAATGGGCGAAGCATGGAGAGCCACGACTTCAAATAGTCGTAAGGCTTTCTTCCGTTGGCGTGCCGATGACCAACGTCGAACATGTTCTCAACATCGACTTCTGCGGTGCCGGTGTACTTGTAGATTTTCGGCAGAGGCTGGCAGTCAGTCATCTCGGATAGCGCCCCCTCCAACTCCGCTACCCTCCTCCCCATCGCCACCAGCTCCTCCAGCGCGTTGATCGCGGCGACGATGAGGGCAGCGTTGGCTTCGTCATCGGCGTGCTTGCTCGCCTGTATGTGCACGAGGCTAATGTTCTGCGAGAATATTTCTGTCCAACATGCAAGTCGCCCTTGTTCGCGGCTTTGCATTGGACGCGCCTCCCACGGCCCCGGCGTCCCCGCCTTGAGCAGCCGTTCCAACTCGTCCAGCTTCTCGGGGGTCATGGTAAAACCTCGCGTTTTCCAACGTGATTGGGCGCCGTCACCACGCCGTTCTTTTCCATCGCGTCCATCAGTTCAGCGGCACGGATGTAAGGCAGGTTCTTTGCTTTGATCTCCCCGCACGTCCAACACGCAGGCGACTTCCAACAGCCAAGCGTTTGAACAAAACCGTTCTTGCAGGTCACGCCGCCAGAAACGTATGCGATGCACTCGTCACTCATTCTCTCTCATCCTTCTGTTTCACGCCTTGCAGTTCACGCAGGAGGGCTTCGAGGCGCTTGCGTTCGTGGGGGTGGAGGATCGTCATGCGTCACCTTCGAGAAGGACTTCGCGGACGTGGATAAGCGTAGCCCTATGAAACGGGTCCGCTTCTTCAGCTGCATTGAGGCCGGTCACAGCAATGAATGAGCGCTGATCGGCATCGGTCCCGAAATCCAATATCCACCACTCTCTCGGCTTCTTCGGCTCACGGTAGAAGCGGGCGATGCGAAAGGCGATGACATTGACAGCCCCCGCTTCAAGATGCGTCCACGACACAACGCGAGCAGGAACTACGCCAAAAAGCACGCCATTGGCGGTCACACACTCCACCTCCGTCTCCGGATGAACCGGGCACTCCCCGCCATTCCATCCGTACCAGTGGTTCTCTTTGTCATACGTCTCGGTCATGCGTCTCTCCTGACTGTCGTTCCGTCCATGCGTTTCTTCCAAGTGCGGTCGAACCCCCGCCCTTTGATCGTCGGCCCGCGCTGGGCTCGCTTGTCTGCCTGCGTCTTCCCGCCTTCAA